>ERZ1034998.9-NODE-9-length-158302-cov-52.902886_pt1 | contig 158302 bp, 132 predicted proteins | sample MGYA00520621_ERZ1034998 | MGnify/ENA primary metagenome ERZ1034998 (study PRJEB33766, sample SAMN09781748) | gut metagenome | biome: gut microbiome | host: Homo sapiens | place: Madagascar | study: EMG produced TPA metagenomics assembly of the PRJNA485056 data set... | reverse complement strand
GCAGGGTGTTTTCTTAATTTTGCCCTGCTTTCTGGGCATAGAAGTATGCCGCAGGGTGTTTCTTTTATTTCAAATCTTACCTTGTATGCTCTGTCTGTTTCTTAGGGGCAGGTAAATCTCTGCAATATTCGGGATCCCATCACCGCAAAGGGCGAAGCACCCAGAACACACATCCAACTTATGGTTTCCGTCCGGAACCTGCCACGGAGCAGGAAAAACAAGCCCACCGACACGCCGCAGGCAAGGGCGGAAAAAAGGAACTGCCGCATAGACAGCCCGAAAAACATGGATTCCGTGTAATTGCGGATTTCTTTATTTATCTTTACTTCCAATCCATAAACACCTCCTTTTTAGCACAAAAAAATCGCCATCTTTGGAAAAATGACGATTCTTCAAGTTTTACTCCGTTTACTTCCAACTCATTCTTGCGTTATATACATTGTTTACAGCTTCAATATAGCATATGAAAGAGGGATGGTCGTGGTCGTTCTGCCGCAGGTATCTGTTTTTGATATTCAAATACTGCATTCTGACAAGCTGCCATTTTCCCCTTTTCTTAATATACTTAGCCTTTTTCTGTATTCCTGCGGAATGAGGGGCTTTGTTCCAATAGTATTCATCCCGATAAGTGAACCCTGTTTTTTTGTGAATAAGTCTGTAAAAATCTTCCTCTGTATCTCTGCATACAATGCAGACATCCATTGAAAACTCGGTAGGATTTCCTCTAACAAAATGAATTTCCCCCGTAGTCAGAGAAGATGTTGAATCCTCACAATCTCCTAAATCACGCTCGTTTAACGCCTTATTAAAGGATTTCCTCGCACATTCTTTTAGATTTCTGCGATCCTCAAAATCTTCACATCTTACAATCTCAAGGTTGTAATCCAAATCTATCGACAACGAAGCATTTTGTACCCCGTCCTTAAATATATATACACGTTTCATCCGCTTTCTCCCTTACAAGCCCATCATTTCACGCACGACACGGTCTGCCATCTTGACCGCACCGACAAGGACGAGCATATTGAATACCAGTTCCTCGATATAGCTCCACACCATCGTGACCGCAGCCGCATCGGGATTGACCACGGGCGGGGAAGCCGCAAACACCGAAAAGATAATGCAGGCAAGCACGATGATTGCACCCTCAAGGCACACGGCACAATAACTCTTGATAAAGCTCCTGCCGACATTCTGGCTCGGCTCTCCCGCAAAGAAGAAAGAGGGACGGGAGCGATTGCGGTATAAAGGTACAGCTTGAAAAACCTGCCGTACACCGACATTATCATAATGAACGACAGCACTGTGATGAACAGCCCGCCGATGAGCGTCACCGCCCATAGGGGAATGCTTTCAAAAAAGCCGCAGTCCTCCACGGCTGTCACAATCTCTGTCGGCAACATCGTCTTTTTGCGATTTGACATAGATGCGTCCTCCTTTCGCATAGTTTTAGCCACTTTGTCAAGGTGGCTATGTAAACAAGTACAAGAGAACGCAAAAAACCGCCTACTCTTAAAATCAATAAGAATAAGCGACTTTGTAATTTGCCTTAGACATATTCAATTTTCATTCTCTTGGTCGGTGCATTTATGACCTTAAAAATAAGCTCGTCAACAAAATCCGTATCTTTTCCTGACTTAATATCCTTCATCATCTGATTAAATGAAACTCTTCCTTCCCATAATATGAATACCGAATTTTAATCCAAGTTCATGTACATAAGAAGCAGGTGTGTAAATCCGCTTCCGTCTGCTGATGACGGAAATCTGCCGGGACTGGGCTGAAAACATGCCCAGTCAATCTTTCCACCTTCACACATCATAAAGAATCTGGTGCCATTATCCAATACTTCAATACCCTTTTGTACATAGTCAGATAATGCCCATTCTCCATCTGCACGATCCATATCATAATCCATAGCGTCGGAATCTGCCAGATGCTCATCCATCAGAATAACCCTTCCATCTTCAGCCGTAACCGCTTCTGCATCAGCCTGTGTATAGGTAACCTTGTATCCTGCTTCCGGTCCGTCCAGTACTGCTCCTCCACGGTCTTCATAACTATTGCTCGGAAGTGCCTTGACATAATCTTCATCTGCTATTGCTCCAAGATAGTCAGATGCTGCCTGAAACTGGGGATAGCTCATACCATCACCAATAAACAGAAAACATATTTCGGTGCTTTTGCTGTTTCTTCTTGCGTCTGCGTTTCTGCAGATACTTCTGTTACGATTGTTTCCTGCTCTGTTGCTGCTGTACTTTCTGCCTGTGCCGGTGACGGTGACTCAGAAGAAGTCTGGTCTGCTGCAGGTGCTCCGGAGCATGCTGCCATAGACATTGCCATTACAACAGCAAGCATACCCCTCATCATACTCTTAATTCTCATAATCGTTTCTCCTCTCTGAAACATGTTTTGTTTTTCCTCTGCCTCACTATACAATACCGTTGTAAAAACCAATGTCCAAAGTAGAAAAAATTTGAGTAAATTCCGACACTTATTTTATGCAGTTCTATCTTTATGAGATTTCATCAACATCATAATACTTAAAATCCCGGAAGCAGGCACTTCCTCCTGTTTCCTCTGCCGCATAGCAGAACAGACCAAACCGGCAACCAGTAAAATGATCCAGTTTGAAGTACAGCTTATGCACGGTTCCGATGGGTAGCCAGTCTCCCTTATTTACCCGGTAATAGCAGCGTGCTTCATCCTTCATGTTACAGAAATCTGCTTCAAGACGAAAATCCATCTGGTGTGATTCAACAACAGTTCCTTCCGTCATATCCAATATACCATCTTCTTTTTTATCCAGCATAAGGACTTCATATTTTCCATGATGTTTTGTAATGCCAACTGCAGCATAACAGCTCTGCAACGCACACAAACCTGCAACATCGCCCTCTTTCAATGCAGAAGCATCAACAGTAACCTCAGCTGCGCAGGACGGATAACTCATCCTTTGCGTAAGCGTATTTACTGCCTGTGTAAGCTCTGTACAAACTTCCCGTGTTGTAATTGTATAGGTTCCCTGCAATGCATCCAGATGATAGTACCGTGGATCTGGATCATGATTAAACTGCCAGCGCGGAAGCAGTCCATTACAGAAATCATCACTTCCCACTAATGGCTGATAAATATATCCTGGTCTGGTACTGTGAACCTCTATTTCTTCCGGCACATGTCCGTTCTGTCCAAAAAACGGAAAATGATCCTTCCAGGTAACCGGAAGCAGAATAGGAATCCGTCCAACTGCTCCGGAATCCTGAAACAGCATTGCATACCACTTTCCATCCGGCGTATCCACTATTCCTCCCTGTGCCACGCCCTGTCCACAATATCCACGATCATCACAAAGTACATCTCCACCCGTGAATTCTCCTTCCAGAGAATCACTGTAAAAGCATGCTTCCGTCCGCATCCAGCGGTCTCTCAGGGAATGAATCAGAAAAATATAATAATAGCCGTTTATTTTTTGAATATGAGAACCCTCATAGCCTAGCTCCGGGTTCTTATGATCACTGACTAAAAGACGATGTAATCCGTCCTTCTTTGGTGCAGTCAAATCTTCATTCAATTCTGTAATCCAGATTTCATCATTTCCATATACAATATAGTTTCTGCCATCCTCATCAAATAATAAAGAGCCGTCATGATAAAAGCCTTCTATCAGCTGCTTTTTCCATGGACCATCTATTTTTTCCGAAGTATACAAATAAGTCTTACGGGTATCATTTGCCACAAAGCAGATACAAAATCGGCCTTCATGATAGCGCAGGGAAGCTGCCCACATGCCCTGTCCGTAAATATTCTGACCGCTTTTCAGTTGCTGCGCATCCGTATGATCCAACGTCTCATAGACATAAGTCACATGCTCCCAGTGCACCAGATCAAAAGACTGCAGAATCTCACAGCCCGGCATAAAGTGCATGGTTGTGGATACCATATAATAGGTGTCTTCTACGCGGATCACGTCCGGATCTGGATAATCCAATCTTGTTATAGGATTTACATTCATTGTTTATTCCTTTCTGTTTTATCTCCATATTCTTTCTTTGTTCTATTCTATTTTTACTATTTTATCTTTGTTTCTTATCCGTCTGCCTTTTCAACTCTTCTCTGCCCCATTTCACTAGTGCTAATATCACAATCTCACAGTAAAATATAATAATCGAAAACGATCCTGCACCACGTTATTCATCAGAAATTTCCGGTTTGCACAGATTTACCGGGAATAAACAGAAGGAGACCAGCATGAAGGGAAACCGCAAACTATTAAAAGAAGTGCTTAAAGAAATTCGCCATGATATGACCAATGAGGAGGTTCTGAATCTGCTTGCCGTCAAAGCCTTTGATCCATTCCCTTTTATCCTGCTTAATCTCGTGCTGTCCTGTGTAGCTGCGATTCAGGCACCTCTTATCATGATGAGTCAGAACCGGCAAGAAGAAAAAGATCGCCAACGTGCTGAAAATGACTATAAGGTTAATCTCAAAACTGAGATCATGATTGAAGATCTCTATACATTAACAGTAGTATGCTTTTTAGTTGTACGTAAAATGATATGCCCTAGCACCATGACTCTTTAATGACACACTAAGGCTCTTTGGCTCTTCCACGTGCTCTCCGCTCCAAAGCTCCGTTCCATTTACTCCATCATAAATCTCCAGATTGGCAAGCGGTATGGATATGTCACTGTCTTTATCACCCAGATTAAATACCGCGACATAATATCCACCCTTTGTATCTGCTGCAATCCACAATGCATGCTCTATACCATCGATTTCACGTCTCCACACCTGATGCGAATGCCGTGCATTTGCATGCATGGCAAGTATTTCAGAATTGGTTACCAGATTCATAGTGAATTCGTCAAACCCTGTCAGCTCTCCTCCCAGCATCAAAGGAGAACGCATGATACTCCAGAGTGTCAGCATGGTGATCTGCTCATCCTGTGTGAAATTCGTCCAGTTATTCACATCATATACCTGCCGTATCGGTCCGACCGGAAGCATATCGGCATCCGGCCAGTGCCCTGCACCTGCATGGGTGCACCATTTTTCTGCTCTTGAAAACATATCATATAACAGTTCCCACTTATCCCAGAAATCATCGGTGATTCTCCACATATTGGAAATCTGCTTATAAAGCTCTGCCTTTTCTAAAAGAGCAGGTCCCGGCGACAGACTTAAAACCATGGGTCTTCCGCAACCATGCAATGCTTTGCTCAGCATAATCAGTTCGGATTCCTCATGTGGCAGTTCCCGTGCAATATCATCACATTTAATAAAATCCACACCCCAGGAAGCATATAATTCAAAAATACTGTTATAGTATTCCCGTGCCCCGTCTTTCTCAGGATCTACACCATACATATCCGTATTCCAGGCACAGATACTGTTTGTTTTGGCAATTTCCCGGGCATGTCTGTCACTGTTCATGATTTTTGTGTTCTGATGTACAGCCTGTCGTGGAATCCCTCTCATAATATGAATGCCGAACTTCAATCCAAGAGAATGGACATATTCTGCCAATGGTCCAAAGCCCGCACCGTTTGCTGCGGAAGGAAAACGATTTACTGCGGGAAGCAGTCTTCCATACTCATCCATTACTACATCCGCAAAAGGATGATACTCATTGGTTGCAGCATAAGGCTCATACCATTGGATATCCACCACAATATATTCCCAACCGTACTCCTTCAGATGCTCAGCCATAAATTCAGCGTTCCTTCGTACGATATCTTCTGTAACAGCCGCTCCATAACAATCCCAGCTGTTCCACCCCATAGGTGCGGTTTTCATCTTCATCTGTTTTATACCCTCTCGATATCCTGTTAATTCTGTCCGTAATATGCATTTGCACCATGCTTACGGAAATAATGCTTATCCTGTAATTCCTGCGGATGAATCAGCTCGGTTCGATATGGGAATAACTCATATCTTCAAAGTTAATGGAAATAAACTGCATCGGACTGACACCGGACTCTGTAAGCTCCTGTTTAATCAGCTCCAGCATGACCGACTTTCCGCAGCGGCGGATACCGGTCATAACCTTGATCAGCTCCGTTCCACTTCGGTCCGCGTTGAGCAAAGGTCCACCGGACCTTTAGCGCCCTTGGAAAGTAAGACAACCGTCTCGACATTTGCGGTCCAGGGGAACTGGTCCACGGCCACGGCCTTGTCCACGCGGTAACCGTTCTCCAGAAACACTTCCAGATCCCGCACAAGGCTGGTGGGTTTGCAGGAGATGTAGACAATATGATCCACGCCGTAAGCAATGATCTTCGGCAGTGCCTTGGGGTGGATGCCGTCTCTGGGGGGATCCAGGATGATCATATCCGGCTTCTCTTCCACTTCGTCCAGAACCTTCAGTACATCTCCGGCGATGAATTCGCAGTTATCCAGTCCGTTGGCAGCGGCATTTTTCTTTGCTGCCTCTACGGCTTCCTCCACGATCTCCACACCGATGACTTTCCCGGCGGCCGGTGCCATGAGCTGTGCGATGGTGCCGGTGCCGCTGTAGAGGTCGAACACAGTCTTGTCGCTGCCGCCCAGGTCGCCCACATAATCTCTCGCCGTCTGGTACAGTACCTCCGCACTGTAGGAGTTGGTCTGGAAAAAGGAGAATGTGGAGATCTTGAATTTCAACCCCAGCAGTTCCTCATAAAAAAACTCCTGTCCGTACAACAGCTCCGTACGATCACTCTGCACCACATCTGCGATAGAATCATTGGTGATATGTAAGATTCCTGCGAAATTTCCGACAAGCTTCCCATCCTGTTCCAGGGAAAGCAGCAGATCCTTAAATCCTGTGATCAGCGCATCCGCATCCAAGCTTTCTTCCACCGCCATCTCTCCCTGCCAGGGATCCTGGGAGGTCGTCACCAGTGCCACCAGAATCTCTCCGGTGCGGGATGCCTTACGTACCAGCAGGTGCCGTAAGTACCCCTCATGGCTCATTCTGTGGAAAAAGCTTACCTTCGCCCGGGCAAAGTAATCTCTCACTGTCTGTAAGATCAGGCGGTAATCCGCATCCACGATCTCACAGTCCGCTACGGTCACTATATCGTAAAAGCTGCCTCTCTTATGCATGCCCAGTGCCAACGGTCCATCCTTGTACTCGTCTCCGAAGGAAAATTCCATCTTATTGCGGTATTCATAAGCCTTCGGGCTGCCCTTGATGCCTTCAAAAGTCCAGGCTTCTTCCTGCTTGTTTAACACGCTGTCCAGCAGGCGTTTTACCTGTTCTTCTTTGACCTTCAGCTGTTCTTCATAGGGAAGCGACAGATAGGTGCATCCACCGCACAACCCAAAAAGGGAACACGTCCGGCCGGTTTCTAAAGGTGACTTCTCTGTCACCTCTAAAAGCCTTCCTTCCGCCTTCCCTTTGCGTACTTTATTCACTGAGAACTTGACTTTCTGTCCGGGCAGGCTGTTCTTGACTACAGCAGTCTCTTCTCCCACACAGACGATCCCTTTGTTGGGAAAATCGACCCTTACAACAGATCCTTCATATACCTGTCCTTTTTTCATGGGTTAGTTCTCTCCTTCATCCTCGAAGAAGTCGTCGTCATCCTCTTCCACGTCATCTGCTTCATCTTCGAAATCATCCTCGAAGTCTTCCAGATAATCCTGTGCAAAGAAGAAACGATATACGGCATAAGCTACAGCTGCAACAGCTGCTACGGCGCCAATGATCGCCAGTACCCATACCAGGACATTGCGTTCCTTCTTCTCTTCTACTTCCTTGCCCAACAGCTTGTTAAGCTTCTTCAGTTCGCTGACTTTCAGCTCATTTAATTTGTCAAGATCTACCAGATTTTCAATTCTGTTCATATTATTTACCTGCCTTTCCTGCATCTATTCGTATTTATGGATGCAAAGCATTTTGTTTTCATTCCCTTATATGATACCATATTTTCATCAAAAATACTATAGAAAAACCATATTTGAGGAAATACATTTCTTATTCTTATATTCTTATAATTTCTTACAACTGCTTTAGTTTTGCAAAAGACGCATACATAATCTTCTGCCCTGCCTGGTCGAATTCCACGGTCACCTTATAGTCTCTGGGTTCTCTCACGATATTTAGTACCGTGCCCTCGCCGTATTTGATATGGCGCACTCTGTCACCCACCTCGTAGTCCAGTTTCTCCGGTGCCTTGAACTCCGTGCCCTTCTGCAGTCCGGCCAGCTGGTTCAGTCCGCTGATGCCCTTGGAAATATAAGGTTTATCCGCCTTTGCCGTAACACGGGGTTTTAAGGTCGCCTTGGGTCTTGGATCAAAGCCGGTATTACCGAAGCCGCCAAAACCACTGTCCGAGCCGGATCCAGACCGGGGAGATGCAATCGCCTCCAGTCCCATGGCACGAAGAGCTGCTTCATTGGCTCTTCTCGCCTGAAAATCTTCCAGATCATCGTCCCGGTATCTTCTGCTGGGCGGCAGGGTATTATCCAATAATTCCTTCGGAATCTCCCTCACAAAACGGCTCACCGGATTGTACTGGGTCTCCCCACGCAGCATTCTGCTCTTTGCACAGGTCAGCGTCAGATCCTCCTTGGCTCTGGTGATTCCCACATAAGCCAGTCTTCTCTCTTCCTCGATCTCCAACGGGTCATCGGAAGCAATGGTCATAAAGCTGGGGAATAATCCATCTTCCATGCCGGCGAGATACACCACCGGGAATTCCAGGCCTTTGGCACTGTGCAGCGTCATGAGCAGCACCCGGTTGTCACCGTTCTCCACATTGTCAATGTCTGCCACCAGCATGATTTCTTCCAGAAATTCCGACAGAGAAGGCTCGTCGTGAGTCTCCTCATATGCGGCCGCCTTGGTGATCAATTCATCTACGTTCCCCAGACGATCCTCAGCGGATTCCTCATCCTGATCACGCAGATATTCTGCATAATCGATCCGTTCCAGCAGAGATTTGATCAGATCCGGCAATGTATACGAAGACAATCCGCTGCGAAGTACCTCGATCAGATTCACAAATCCACGGATCTTGGTCTCCGCTCTTCCCAGTCCCTTGATCTGATCTGCTTCACACAATGCATCAAATAAAGTAATATCCTTCATCTGTGCATAGTCTGCTACCTTTTCCAAGGATGCCGCACCGATGCTTCTTTTCGGCACATTAATAATTCTGCGCAGAGCCACTTCATCCCTGCCGTTATCAATAGTTTTCAGATATGCCAGAATATCGCGGATCTCCTGTCTGGCATAGAAGTTCACTCCACCTACCACATGATAAGGAATGCCCTCCACTACCATACGTTCTTCCAGAAGTCGCGACTGGGCATTGGTACGGTACAGCACCGCACAGTCCGCATAGGCAATGCCGTCATTTTTCACCTTGTCGGCAATATCGTCCGCAATGTATTCCGCCTCTTCATAGGCATTGTCAAACTGCCTGAAATGTACCCGGCTGCCTGATCCTTTTTCCGTCCAGAGGGCTTTTTCCTTACGGCCTCTGTTGTTACGGATCACCGCGTTGGCCGCATCCAGGATGTTCTGGGTGGATCGGTAGTTCTGTTCCAGCTTAATCACCTTTGCATCGGGATATACCTTCTCGTAGTCCAGAATATTACGGATATTGGCACCGCGGAATTTGTAGATGGACTGGTCATCATCACCTACCACACACAGATTGCGATAACCGTCCGCCAACAGACGGATCAGTTCGAACTGCGCTGTATTGGTATCCTGGTACTCATCCACCATGATATATTTGAAACGTTCCTGATAATTATAAAGTACTTCCGGGCAGCTTTTGAACAGTTCCACAGTCTTTACAATAATATCATCAAAATCCAGTGCATTACTCTTTTTCAAGGTCTCCTGATACTCTCTGTAGACCTTGGCGATCACGGATTTCTTGTAATCTCCCACGGATTTTACTTCAAATTCCCGCACATCCACCAGCTCGTCCTTGGCGGAGGAAATTTCCGATAACAGCGTCCGCTCTTTGTACATCTTCGTGTCGATGTTCAGGCGCTTGCAGACCTGCTTTATCACAGATTTCTGGTCATCCGTATCATAAATGGTAAAATTCGTATCATAGCCCAACCGGTCAATATGTCTTCTGAGGATCCTCATGCAGGTGGCATGGAATGTCGCTACCCACACCTGATCCGCGCCGAAACCGGCGATCTGGTCCACACGTTCCCGCATCTCCTGTGCCGCCTTATTGGTAAAGGTAATGGCAAGAATGTTCCATGGATTTACTCCCATCTCATCGATCAGATAAGCCACTCTGTGGGTCAGGACACGGGTCTTGCCGCTTCCTGCGCCCGCCAACAGAAGGAGCGGTCCTTCCGTATGAAGCACCGCTTCTTTTTGTTCTTTATTTAAGGTATCATAAATACTCATGAATTACGCATTATCCCTTTCATTAAATTCCTGCAAAAACTTTCGGAAATCATCGATTGGCATAGGCTTTGCATAAAAATAGCCCTGTACGATGTCACAGTCCGCCAGACGCAGCATGTCTAACTGTTCCTTCGTCTCCACCCCCTCTGCCAATACCTTGAAGCCGAGATGCTTCAACATTTTAGTCAGATATTTGATAATTGTCAATGCCGTTTCTTCCCGTTCGCTGTTCATGGTGTCATCCAGGAACTGCTTGTCCAGCTTCACCGTATCCACCGCTACCTTGGACAACAGATTCAGGGATGAATAACCGCTGCCGAAATCATCTACTGAAATCTCTACACCTTTATCCCGGAGAGTCTCCAGATTGTTGGTCAGTTTATTTAGATCCGACATGAAAACAGATTCCGTCACTTCCACTTCCAAAAGTTCACTGGGTACTTTGTAGTCTTTCAGGCGTTTTAAAATATTCGGTACGAAGTCTGTATATTCATTATGCCTTCTGGAAAAGTTCACCGAGATCGGCACCACTTCTTCTCTCTGCGCCAAAGCATCCTGCAAATATTCCAGTACCTGATCCAGAATGGCAAAATCCACCTTGGTCACAAATCCGTTTCTCTCAAAGACATCAATAAATCTCCCCGGCATTACCATAGAACCGTCAGCCCGGATCCATCTGACCAGTGCTTCAGCACCCACTACTTTTCCGGTGTGCAAAGAAACTTTCGGCTGCAGATACGCCCGAAATTCCTTATTATTGTATGCAGCTACCATACCAGATACGATCTCTCTGGTATTCTCCAGATTCTTACGGATCTTCTCTGTATAGATTTCCACCGCACTGTCTACCTTCTGGGTCTTGCACTGTTTTCTGGCCTCATTGGCGTTATCCATCATGGAGGACACCGACCAGTCATTCTCCAGGATTTCATACATTCCCGTGGCAATGACCAGATTACACTGGTCATAGCGGCTGTTGATCTTCTGCACAAAAGCATTGGTGAATTCCAGATATTTGTCTCTGGCCTTCTCCACCGTATCTTCCTTCAGCACTCCCACGAAATGATCCGAAGTTACACGGCAGAACAGTACGCCGTTCTGGCACTTTTCCTGCAAGGCTATCGCAAAATCATGCAGGATCCTATCTCCCACTTCATAACCGTACATTTCGTTCACATACTGGAAATTTGAAAAATCAGATGACACAAAAAACAATCCTGATTTCCCGTGGGCAGCCATATAGGCCTCCAGCTTATCCACAAACTTGTTATATATCGGCAGTCCGGTCAGAGCATCATAATTCAGTTTCCGGTTCAGCTCACGCTGATCCTTCTCCGCATTCTTCAGCGTGCGCAGTCGGTTAAAAATCTGGTGAGAAATTCTGCACAGTGCATTTTTCTCCTCCTGCCAGCTTCTGTCTGTGTGGCGATTCGAGAAAATAACGCTGGCCTTTAATCCCTTAGCGGCCGTGGACATTACAATCATCACGGACTCCGCCTCTTCCTTGTAGACATCCGGAGTCTCTGACTGCCGGTAGATCACAGCACCGGATTCATCGGCCTTTTTCCGGATCCTGTCCCATTCGAACACGCCGGGATTCAGGATTCTTCTGGCAAAATCTTTCTTCTCTTCACGATTCCATTGATAACGGATTGTTGGTCCAGCCTCGTTGACTTCCATACAGATCATGTCATCAATTCCAAAAAAGCTACAGGTCCGCTCACAGATCACCTTTAGTGCACTGGTCAGATTCGGCACATTTTCCAACAGATCCATGCAAAATAATACCAAATCTTCCGCACTCTCAAACTGTGCCTCTTTATGGGCAATCTCGTCCTCCTTGTTCTCTTCACTGTCCAGATAACTCTTGCCGGGCAATGCCACACCTTCCTTGACATCCAGCAGGTAATAAGCACCCTTTCCTTTGCTCTTTACCTGATACAGGGCTGCATCTGCCCACTGGAACAACAGATTGTAATCCGTCACCGTGCCGTCTGTCACCGCCGCGCCCAGGCTACAGGAAATGTGCAGCCCTGTCTTGTCATCATCATAACGGTCAGACATGCAGCGGTTCAGCTGTTTTAATTTCTCCTCCAGCTGTTCTCTGTCCATGTCCTCCACATAGAAGACAAATTCATCCCCACCGATCCGGCCTTTTAACGCCTCGGGGAAAATATTACTGAGTTCATCCGCAAAGGAACACAATACCGCATCCCCAAACAGATGGCCGTTGGTGTCGTTGATCTTCTTAAAGCTGTCCACATCCTGTACGACCAGATACCCAGTCTGCCCGCGTTTCAGGCTCTGTAGCCTGGCACCGATCTGTTGTTTGATGGTAGAATTGTTCAGCAATCCGGTCAGGGAATCTTTCTGAGATTTTTCCCGCAGTTCCCACTCTTTTTTCTTCTGGTCATCAATGTCACAGACCTTTCCCAGAACCCGCTCCGGTTCTCCCTTTTCATCATAAAAAGTCTGTCCGATGACCTTCACCCACCTGGGTTTCCCCTCTGCATCAGTCTTGCAGAGTTCGATATAAATATCCGGCTTGCCACTGCGCAGTGCTTCTGCCAGCTGTTGTTCTACCGTTTCTGTCCGGTTCCCGGCTTCTTTGAGCAGCTGATCTGTATACCCCTCCGTGATCTGCCGGGAATACAGAATTCCCTCTCCCGGACCGGCATAATACATCTTGTCATTTACAATATCATATTCGAAAATCAGATCTCCGGACATACGGATCACAGCCATCAGCTTTTCCCGCTCCCGATGCAGTTCTCTGGTGGTCTCATCCAGCTGTCTGTCCACATCCCCTGTCTGTTTTTCCTGCAATGCAACCTCGTTTTTCAATCCCATACATTTTTCTTCCATGCAGACCCTCTTTTGCTTTCTCTATACCTCTTCCACCCGGCTGAAATTCCAGACACGGAGATTGTATTCCACGATCGGCGTGTCACAGTAAATACATTTCTTGGCTCCCAGTCCCGGAAGCGGTGCTCCACAGTTCGGACAGTTCAGTCCCAGACCGGCATCCTCCTGATTCTCGATCATATCCTGATCCTGGATATAGACCAGTTCCACGTTATACTTGGCCTGTTCTTTATGCTCTTCACTGCCTCTTATTACTTTTCCGTTCTCTTTTAATGCATGAAAATACTCCACTGCCGTCTGCAGGACAATACTCTGTCTTCCCCTCTGCTTCCGGTACTGGTGGATCTCCGTTCTGTGAATATGGATATTTTCAAAGCTCTCCTTCTGGGACTGGTTCTGTAGCATTTCCAGCCGCAGTCTGAGCTGTTCTTTCAATTCTCTGGTTCCCTCCGACAACAGGGCCGGATTCTGTTTCGTAATACTCTGCAGATAGGAGGTCAGCACATTCTCCGCTCTGCTCTTCATCTCATCATAATGAAATTCCGGGAAATCCCGCATAATGGACGGCATGTACAGGTTGGTTGCGGAAGAGACCGACTTCGGTGTCATTTCCACTTCCTTTTCTCTCTGTTTCATTCCCTCGATCATGGAGTCCGTTCCGAATAACATCCGGGAGGTATCCCGCAGTTTTTTCCTGATGTTGCAATAGGCATAATAAATGATTCCTGCAAGCACCAGAAGTAATACCAATATGACGATAATTGCAATCAGATTTCCGCTCATTTATGTTTCTCTCTGTTTTTCATTCTGTTGTAATGTTTGTATAGCATAAGTTCAGGAACGCAGGTGCCAAAGTTGCACCACATAGCTGAACTGTTAACAGTTCAGCGCGCCATTCGCAAAGCCGCACTGTTACAGCAAAGTACAGCAGACGCCAAAAGGCATCCGCTGTACTGCTGTTTTGTAGAAATATTCTGCTGAGTATGTATTATACTCTGTCGTTCTCGTCAAAAGGATCACCGCACTCCGGGCAGAACTTGGGAGGATGTGCAGGATCTTCCGGCTCCCAGCCACACTTGTCGCATTTATAGATCGGTGCGCCGTCCGGCTTCTTTGCTCCGCATTCGGAACAGAACTTGCCCTGGTTTACTGCACCACAGCTGCAGGTCCAACCTGCATCGGAGGGTTTAGGTGCGCCACACTCGGAACAGAATTTGCCCCGGTTATCCGCAGCACCGCAGCTACAGGTCCAGCCTAGTACCGGTGCCTGCATCTTAGGAGCCTGCCCCTGCACAGGTGCTGCCTGTGCCTGCTGCATACCCATACCATTCTGCTGTGCATCCATCTGGTACAGTTGGCCGGCATTAATACCACCTACCATATTCGCCATGTTCATACCGGCAAATGCCATCATAGGTCCTGTAGAAGTATTAGATGCTGCCATCTTCATAGCTTCGGCCTGTGCAGCAGTCATGGTAGCTGCAGCCATTCCGGTATTGCGCAGTACTGCGGTTCTCTGCAGATCAGCAATAGTCTTCGCATCCTCATCGGGAATCTTTGCAGAGTTGATATTGATAGTAACGATCTCGATACCGCGAAGCTTGGTCCACAGATCGGAAAGTTCATCTTTTAAAGCCTCCGTCAGTTCCTCAGTGTGTGCGGGAATCTCACTGGGACGGACGCCTTTTGCGGAGATCTTGGCCAGTGCGGGCTGCAATGCAGTCAACAGTTCTGCCTTCATCTTCGCTACCAGTTCACTTCTGGTGTAGGACTCTGTTACGTTACCACATACATTCTTGTAGAATAACAGAGGATCTACCAGATGGAAGGAATATTCACCGTTACAACGTAAAGAAGTATCCAGATCCAGTCCGATATTCTGATCGATCACACGGAAAGGAATGGGGCTTGCAGTACCAAAGAGATTGTTCATGATCTCCTTAATATTAAAAAAGTAGATTCTCTGATCCTTTGCCGCATTACCTCCGAAGGTAAAACGCTTCCCGATATTGGAAAATGTATTCTTAACGCTCTCACCAAGATTTCCGTAGAACAGGCTGGGCTCGGTGGAAGAATCATATACGAATTCACCTGCATCGGCACAGAACTCTACAATTCCGCCCTGATCCACGATGATCATACACTGTCCTTCGTTGACTGCCACGATAGAGCCGTTGGAGATAATGTTCTCCACACCCTTGGTGTTACTGTTACGTCCATTGGTTACACGCTGCTGTCCTTTTACTACCAGCACATCATTGGAAAGGGAATCACAATAGAAATACTCTCTCCACTGGTCAGCCATCATGCTGCTGACTGCATCTTTCGCTGCTCTGATTAAACCCATTACCGCACCTCCGTTTTTATATGAAAAATCTGTTCTTTTTCACATCTCTTATATTTTAGCAAATTTTACACATTCCCTCAACTGCTTTTCGTAAAATATCGTCTTTTTTCCTTTACAATGTGCCGTTTTTCTACTAAACTGTGATACTAGAGATGTTTGATTAAACTATAATATAAAAGGGTTGAAAGAAAAATGGGTAAAAAAGCTACAAAAGCCGCTGATAATATGTACTATCTCGCACGTTGCGAAGCCGCTGAGACGAATGCGGACTTCAGCAGCCGGGAAAAAGCCGCCGAACTGGTGGGCATCGACCGTACCAGACTGGCCAGAATCGAACTGGACACCATTGTTCCCTATCCCGAGGAAGTCAAGGCCATGGCCAAGGCCTACAATACACCGGAGCTGAACAATTCCTTCTGTGCCAGGGAATGTCCTCTGGGGCGCAGCAGTGTATCGGAAGTCGACATTGTGGACTTTGACCGGCTGGCATTGAAGGTACTGGGTTCCTTAAAAGATATCGACACCCTGCGGGCTTCCCTGATTGCCATCTCCGAGGACGGCATCATCTCCGAAGATGAGCGCCCGGCCTTCCAGGATATTCTGGATTCCCTGGAGAAGATCAGCACCAACGCCAAAGCTCTGAAGCTCTGGGCCATCAAAAATATACACATCAAGGAGGAGGACGTCTGATCCTCCTCCTTTTTTACAACTATCCTGTTTTATTTATCTTGCCGCCGCTTTCTCTGCAAATTCCGTAGTTACCAGTGTTTCGTAAGGTACTCTCTCTTTCAGCACATCCGAATCCTCCAGAATATTCTGCAACAGGTCAAAGGCATCTTTATGGAAGATCAGATCCTCTTTCCAGGTATCCTGTTCCTGATATCTGGCAACAATAGCTGTCAATGTGTCACTTTCGGTCTCGGCAAACTGGGGTGCAATACACTTGGCAATTTCCTCCGCACTATGCTCCTGTACGTAATCCATGCCTTTTTGCAAGGCATCAGTGAATGCCTGAATGGTCTCGGGATTTTTTTCCAGGTAACTCTTCTTTGCTGAGAACGAGGTATAAGGAACATAACCGGATTCTTCACCCAGAGAGGCCACCACATAGCCGTCACCCTTCTGCTCCAACAGTGTAGCATGCGGCTCGAACTCAATAGTAAAGTCTCCCTGTCCGCCGGAAAAAGCTGCTGCCGTGGAACCGAAGTCAATGCTCTGATCGATGGACAGATCCGTTGTCGGATCCATATTATTTTTCTCCAGAATATATTCAAATACCATCTCCGGCATACCGCCCGCTCTACCGCCCAAGACGGTAGTACCTTTTAACATATCCCACGAAAAATCATCGATGGGTTCTCTCGCCACCAGGAAATTGCCAGCCCGCTGGGTCAGCTGGGCAAAATTCACCACATAATCTTCCGTTCCGCCAGCATAGGTGTAAATGGTGCTCTCGCTGCCCATAAAGCCGATGTCCGCCTCACCGGTCAGTACTGCCGTCATGGTCTTATCTGCGCCAAATCCCGTCACCAGCTCCAGATCGATCCCGGCATCTTCAAAATATCCTTCTTCGATTGCCACATACATCGGTGCATAAAAAATAGAGTGGGCTACCTCATTGAGCACCACTCTGGTCTTCTTTGGTCCGTTCGTCTGCTGTGCGCTGCCGCAGCCCGTAAGTGCAGCCGCTGCAAGCACTACAGACAATACTGCTACCGTTACTTTCCTTCTTTTCATAATCATTCATCCTCCCTGAGATTACATATTTATTCTATGTAACCTCAGGGAAAACGTTCCATATAATTACAGATTTGCCTTGATCTTATCGATCATCTCCTGATACTCCGCATCGGTCAGCAGAGTCTTGCCGGGATTCATCTCGAAGGTTCCGCCCCACTCGAAGCCGTCCTTGTACTTCGGGCACAGGTGCATATGCAGATGGCAGCCGGTGTCACCGTAAGCGCCGTAGTTTAATTTATCGGGATGGAATGCTGCATGAATAGCTTTGGCTGCATGAGCCACATCCTCGAAGAATAATCTTCTCTCTTCCTCGCTGATGTCCACGATCTCGCTGACATGGTCCTTATATGCCACGATACATCTGCCGGGATGGCTCTGCTCCTTGAACAGGATCAGGCTGCTTACCTTCAGATCACAGATAAAAATACCGAACTTGTCTAACAGTTCTCCTCTCATACAATATCCACAATTTGCGTCTTTCATTTGTTCTCCTATCTGCCCTCTTACGGGGCCTGCCGTCTGCGGCTTAAATTCTTGTCCGGTCTTGCCGGCCAGGATCAGCTATAATGTTATGTTGATCAGTTTACGGATGTTCTCCGGATCATAGTTCAACACCAGTTCCTTCGGAAATTCCAGTTCCCGCATCAGCTGCTCTGCATCATCAAATGCTCCGATGGCAAAGCACATATGGCTGTCCGTTCCCATTATAACAGGCTGATCATACTTCATGCAAGTCTTTAACAGCTCTGTAATATTTTCTCTGCCTCCTTGTCTGGCCGACTGGGGATTCAGGGATGAATTGTTCACTTCCAACACCGTCTGTGCCTGTCTGGCCTCTCGCACCAGTTCGTCATAATCCAACGGAAATCTGCCGTCATCGGGATGCCCAAGTATTTTCACATAAGGATTCTGAAAAGCTCTGACAGATGCCAGTGTATTCTCCTTGCGGCTTCCCGCAGTAAAGGCAAAGGGATGAATGCTGGCAAGGGCATAATCCATTTTCTGCAGATAGCGCTCTTCCAGATCCAGTTCACCGTTTGTACTGCAGATATTTGCTTCTACGCCGCATAGCAGGCGCAGACTTCCATCTGGCTTCGGTATTACCCGGCCGGTGTTCTCTTCTCTGTCATATATTCTGGGAATCACTTTATAATTACTGAAAAAGAAATTATGCGGGCCTCCCGGGGAAGTCGGTCCGTGCTCACTCATTCCAAGGTACTGTAAGCCCATTGCCAATGCAGCATCTATATTCTCCAACAAGGTACTATACGCATGCCCTGCTGCCAGAGTATGCGTATGAAGATCCATGATTGCTTTCATTCTATTGTCCTTTTAATTTCCAAAACGGTCTAATTCTTTTTCTTATGAGCTTCCTTCTCCGGTTCCTGTGCTTTCATCGTATCTGCCAGATCCGCTACCAGCTGTTCCACAATCATCTTCTTCATATAGACATCAAAGCTCAACAGGCAGATCAGGGCAAATTTCTGTAAAAACTCCTGCTCTTCTCCGGTCACTTCGGTAAAGGAATCCTCTGCTCTGCGGAATTTCTCCACAACATCCTTTTTCAGATCCTCCAGCTGTTCCTTCTCCAGCACCACCACTTCCTTGTAGACGCTCTCCAGGTCAAAGACCTGTCCGTTCTGAAAATAGCGATCAGTAAGGGGCTTAAGCAGCGTCTGGATCTCATTCATGGGAATGATTCCTTTATAATAGTAGATAAAAATAAGAAGCAGCACATGCTCTTTGGAATATTTCTTCTTCACCGGCGGCGGCAGCAGATCATTCTTCGCATAATTATTGATCATGGTCTTGGTCAGGATGCGGTCTTCGGTCTGGGGCCGCACTGCGGAACGCAGCTTACGATCCATAAAGGTCAGTACCTGATCCATATACAGATCAATATTCGGAATATCTTCCGACTTGATATATTCTACTTTCTCCAGACTCTGTAAGATCATCTGAAGTAATTCTTCTGTTGTTGCTGCCATAATGTTCCTGCTGTCCTTTCCGTGAGGTAGTTTCCAAAAATATTGACTCGAGAACCCGTGCTTCGCACTCTGCTGTCTGCTTCGCAGACGGTTCTCTCGTTAATGCATGCAAGAAAACAAATGCTCGCTCTGCGAGCGCTTGTTTTCTTTTGCATTCATTATATAGTATTCAAAACTACATGTCAACAGTTGCACATTTCCTCTGTTCTCTGAATTTATGAAGATTTTATAACTATTTTGTTTCACTCCTTTACTTTACAACTTTAGTATGTTAAAATACTAATAGTTGCGTTGTATTGATTACAACTATGGAAAGGTGTGTCGCTAATGAATAAAAAAATCAAAACGGACGCTGTAGATTCCCTTTTTGATGCGGTGTTGTGTCTGCAGTCCCGTGAGGAATGCTACAGTTTCTTCGAAGATCTGTGTACTGTCAACGAACTGTTGTCTCTGTCCCAACGGTTCGAAGTGGCTGCCATGCTGAAGGACGGCAAGACATATCTGGAGATTGCCGAGAAGACCGGAGCTTCCACCGCCACCATCAGCCGCGTAAACCGTTCTCTGAATTACGGCAACGACGGTTACGAGCTGGTCTTTGGACGTATGGAGAAAAAGGAAACGGAACAGAATTCTTAACTTAATGAATAAAAACAGGAGCACTCAAAAACGGCGCTCCTGTTTTTATTTTATCTTTTATTCTTCTTATGCTTCGCTTGTATTGGCTGCTGTTGTTTCCGCAGCTGGAGTTTCTGTCTTCTCCACCGTCTCTGCTGTCTGTGAAGTCTTCTGATTTTCTCTCTTTTCTTCCTCTTCCACTTCCTTCAGAGCTTCTGCGATGGCTGCCTTGGCACTCTTGCGTCCTGCCCGGACCGCTTTGGCCGTTCTGGCTTTACCTTTTCTGTCAGGAACTGTCTGGTTCATATCGATTTTTCCCTGGAATACGGCATGTTCATCAATAACGATCACCTTTGTGGCAATGTCCCCCAGCACTTTGGCCGAAGCTGTCAGTTCCGCTTTCTCCGGTGCAGTGATATTTCCGGTCACTTCCCCGCCGATCAGAACAGACGCAGCCTGTACATCTCCTGTGACTATGCTTCCGGCTCCCAGGATCAGGTTGCCTGTCACCGTCACGTTACCACCAATCTTACCGTCAATTCTTGCGGAACCGTCCAATGTAAAATCTCCGGTCAACTCCGCTCCGGCACCGATCAGTGTGCTCATTTTTGTATCTGCATTCTTTTTTCCTAACATGTATCTTCCAAACCTTTCTGCAATCAACCACTGATTGCCAACATATCCATAGGATTAATATAGCTTCCGTCTTTCTGCATCTGGTATCCCAGATCCGCGTTATCTTCGCCGATGACAAACAAGGTAGTTCCCTGTACTACGGAATCCCCCACATTCACTGTGGTATCTCCTTTATTCCGATAGATGGTGACATAACCGTTGCCATGATCCACCCACACGCTGTGTCCGTAGATCTCGTCATCATTTATGGCAATGACCGTACCGCTGGCCGCCGCCACAACCGTAGTTCCCACCGATGCATGGAATATGCACATGGGATCGCCCTCACTTACTTCCTCCATGGATGCAGAACCCGTCAGAGGGAATTCCGTAGGAAGGCTCTGCTTTTCCAGAGTTGCTGATAATTCGCTCTCACTCTGTACCTTCTGGCTTACGGTGTCGCTTAAGATCTGTATCTCTTCCGCCTGTTCCGTCACCTGCGCCTCCAGCTTACTGTTCTGCTCGCTCAGTGTCTTGTTCTCTTCCTCCAGTGCCATAACCTGTTCATGGCTCCGTCTACTGGCGTTCTCCCAGAGCTGTCCCTCGTAGATAAAATAGCCGATCACTCCGCCGACCAATACACACAACAGAAGTACTACGACTTCCACGATCCATGCACGTACACGGAACTGCTTTACATTGGCATCTGCTGCGTCTGACGTAAGAATCAGCACATGGTTCAATCTTCGCTTATGTTTACGTCTTTTCATAGAGTCACCTCCGCTAAATATCAACCCATTTTACCACAGGAAAGCTCTTACAGCAATCATTTCTTAACATTTTTGTAATATTTTCCCAAGATTTTCTTCATTTATTCGTATTTAAAAGGGAATTGCCTATAAATTTTTGTGCAATTTTACAGAATCGTCTATTTACTTTTACTACCTGCTGTGCTATGATGCACTTGCTGAGTCAATGTTGTATACATTGCAAAAAGTAAATGACAGCAAAGAATTTGTGGAGGTATCTATTATGAACAAAGGTACAGTTAAGTGGTTCAACAATCAGAAGGGTTATGGTTTCATCTCCGATGAATCCGGCAAGGATGTATTCGTACACTACAGCGGTCTGAACATGGACGGTTACAAGACCCTGGAAGAGGGCGCAGCCGTTTCTTTTGATATCGTAGATGGAGAAAAGGGACCTCAGGCTGTTAACGTAACCAAACTTTAATCATAAACGAAAAATAAGATCCGCAGGTGCTATCACATGATAGTTCCTGCGGATCTTTCTATTTTTCTCTGCACACTGTCAGTACATCTTCCCATTTCATGCTGCCGCCGAAGAGATCCAGTGCACTCCCGATGGTCACATTCATCCGGTTCTGCCCCAGTTTTTTTAACAAATACAGATCTTCCATGGAGTGAACACCACCCGCATAGGTGATTGGATTTCCGGTATAATTTCCAATAAACTTTACCAGTTCCTGTTCAATTCCCCGGGCCTTGCCTTCCACATCCACTGCATGGATCAGGAATTCATCACAATAGGCAGATAATTTTTTAAGTAGTGCCTCATCCACTGCTTCTTCTGTCAGCTTCTGCCAGCGGTCAGTCACTACCAGATACCGCTCTCCCGCACGCTTGCAGCTTACATCCAGCACAAGGTGCTCTTTTCCGATGGACTGGACCAGTTTGTCCAGTCTGTCATAGTCGATCCGTCCCTCCCTGAACACATAGGACGTCACGATAACATGGGAGGCCCCTGCTGCCAGATACTCTGCCGCATTCTCCGCCGTGATGCCTCCTCCGACCTGCAATCCTCCCGGATATACACGCAGGGCCGACAATGCCTGTTCCTTCGTTGCCTCATAATAAGGGCTGTCCGAGGCATTCAATAAAATAATATGTCCGCCTTTTAAACTGTTTTTCTGATACAGTTTTGCATAAAAGGCAGCGTCCTGTTCTGAGACAAAGTTCTCCTGCGCCCGATCACCGAGATCTTTTAAGCTTCCACCGACAATCTGTTTTACTTTTCCGTTATGAATATCAATACAAGGGCGAAATTCCATCTTTTTCCTCGTTTTCTTCCAAATGATTTTTATTTTTTTGAATTATTTTCTAAAATCCGCACATACTACCCTCAAGCCGACCACCTTTGGTTCGGACTGAATATCCCTGACGGGCATCTTGAAATGGAGGACATTATGAAAAATAAGACAAATAACGTAACATCCCACATCGGGAAAAAATTACTGGTTCTGGGCATCATCACAGTCTACCTGTGTATGGCGACCGCCTGTGGCACCAACAAGAACAACAATAATAACTCCGGCAGCATGGCTGCCTCTCCTTCTCCGTCCACCTCTCCTGCTGCTCAGGGGAGCACAGAGGCGCAGACCACAGAGACCGGAACTGCCGCTACCGACAGCACTATGGGTGACATGAACGGCAACGGTAACACCGTAGGAGAAAATGATTCCATGCTGGACAATGCAGGCAATGCCATCGGAGAAGCCGGTGATACCGTAGGCAATATCGTGGACGATGCCGCAAACGGTGTCTCCGATATCACCAACGACCTGGTAGGCAACGGTAATGATACTGCAGGTAACAACAATTCTACCACTGCCACCACCGGAGCCGGCCAGAGATAAGTTATACCTCTTCCATGATCGTACCTTCCCGGTAAGCCTCCAGGAGTTCTTCCAGATAGAAGATATTCTCCTGGATCTCCTTGCCGGTATCGGTATCGGCCACCAGTTTTCTGCGGGGGAAATTCTCCACCACCACGGAATCCGAGAAAATATCCGATTCCTTGATGATCGCCGCTTCCGTAGATTCAAAAGGTTCATGGGCTACCAGACGCATTCCTCTGGAATTACATACCAGCGTATATCCCGCAATTCCCGTCTTTTTCTGATATGCTTTGGAAAAGCCACCGTCGATGATCAGCAGCTTACCGCCGCATTTGATGGGTGATTCCCCATGGATCTGTTCCACGGGCACATGACCATTGACGATATGGGCATCGGCCTTGTCCAGACCGAATTCCTCTAAGATTCTGCCGATGACTTCCTCATTTTCCAACAGCTTATAGTAACTGTTTTTCTCTTCTATATGAGTCTCCTTATCCTTCAGGAAATACCGCTCAAAGGTAGCCATTTTTGCCTTGCCGAACACCGGGGAACCGGGGCCTGCCCAGATGTACCAGATCATATCCTGTCCCAGAGCGCGCTCTTTGGCTTCCTTGGCATAATAACCTCTTCTGGCGTAATATTCCAGAATGTCGTACAGTGCTTTTCCGCAATACTCTTTTCCGCAGATCTCCACCTGCATGAAACTGCCGTCCGGATTCAAGGGGACACAGCCGTGATACAACAGATTGCCGTTGTAAATCTTGTACATGCCGCCCTTGGAAAACAGAAATTTTACATGGCGCTGCAGTTTCTCACAGCGCATGAACACCTGCTGCAGGCGCAGCATGACCTTGCTCTCTTCCTCCGTGAGTTCGTAAGGATGTACAGGATCCACCGTAGGGAAATCCACGTCTTTCATGGGATATTCTTTGCCGTCCACGCAGATCGTCTTTTTCTCGAAATCGATCCGATGCAACAGCATCCGGTCTTCCATATGGAACTCCGGGTGTCTCATGATCAGCTGTCCTTCCAACTTGAACTGCAAGATAGCAATTGCTTTATGCATCTTGGTGTCCAGCCCGAGATCCTTGGTATTGTAATCGGTATTGAACTTGATGGTAAAGACATCGCAGTTGGTATTCTCATAAGTTTCCAGTGCAAATGTAGCCAGAGGCAGCAGGTTGATGCCGTAGCCATCCTCCAGAGTGGCGAGATTACCGTATCTGGCAGACATTCTGACCACATTGGCGATACAGGCCAGACTTCCGGCCGCCGCGCCCATCCACACCATGTCATGGTTGCCCCACTGGACATCCACGGAATGATATTCGCACAAAGTATCCATAATAATATGAGGGCCGGGACCTCTGTCGTAAATATCACCGACGATATGCAGATGATCGATGACCAGCCGCTGGATCAGGTGGCTTAACGCAATAATAAACTGCGGCGCTCTGCCGATGCGGATGATAGTATGGATGATCTCATTATAGTATGCCTCTTTATCCTGGATTTCTTCCTTCTCCGTGATCAGTTCTTCGATGACATAGGCGAAATCCTTCGGCAATGCCTTTCTGACTTTGGAGCGGGTGTATTTGGAAGAGACACGTTTGATGACCTGTACCAGACGATGAAGGGATATTTTGTACCAGTCCTCCAGATTGTCCTCTTCTCTTTCCACGATCTCCAGTTTGCTCTCTGGATAATAGATCAGGGTTGCCAGGCTTTTTTTGTCCTTGTTGCTGATGGTGTTGCCGAATTCCTCGTCGATCTTGCGGCGTACGGAACCGGAACCGTTTTTCAGGACATGGTTGAACTGTTCGTATTCTCCGTGGATATCCGTCAGGAAATGTTCCGTACCTTTGGGGAGGTTCAGGATGGACTGGAGGTTGATGATCTCTGTGGAGGCTGCCGCTATATTTTTGTATTGGTGTGAGAGGGTCTTTAGAACCTTCTGTTCCATTTCGCTCATGAAATTCACCTTTCTATGTTACTTCACGAAGCGTACGGATACCATGCCTCGGTGTAAGGTCTCCGAGTGTGAATTTTTTAGGAAAAGTGATTCATTTGTTCTACTTAACACGGGCACGCCTACACGCACCATCCGTAGTGCGGATCGGCTGTCGCAAACATCGTGTTTGCTCCACCCTGTTCTTCAACACTTTTCAAGAAAATGTCAACACTCTACGACAAACATCATCGCCATGGCATCCATCCACTTCGTCAGTTCATGACTTTACCAGGTAATTACATCGCTGCATTGATAACATCAGACATGTTGTACATGCCGGCGGGCTTGCCTGCCAGGAACTTGGCTGCCTGTACGGCGCCTTTACCGAAGACAGCTTTGGAGTAGGCGGTGTGGGAGAAGGTTACAACTTCGTCTGCCCCGGCGAAGATCACATCATGGTCACCGACGATGGTGCCGCCTCTGACAGAGCTGATGCCAATTTCTTTCTTCGGTCTCTGCTCTCTGCGGTTGCTGCGGTCATAGACATATTCATACTCACCGTTAAATTCCTCGTTGATGGAATCTGCCAGTGCCAGTGCGGTGCCGCTGGGAGCGTCTACCTTCAGATTGTGGTGCTTCTCCACAATCTCCATATCGAAGCCTGCGTTGGCCAGCACTCCGGCAGCTTCTTTCAAAAGCTTTAACATCAGGTTGATACCTAAGGACATATTGGCGGATTTTAAGATGGCCACCTTTTTCGCTGCTTCGTCTACTTTCGCCAGCTGTGCCTCGGACAGACCAGTGGTGCACAGCACGCAGGGAAGCTTTTTCTCCACGCAGTAATCCAACAGCTTGTCTACTGCCACGGCTGCGGAGAAATCAATGATTGCATCTGCAGCCACATCACATTTGTAAATATCTGTGAATACAGGGTAGGGATTGTGTCCATCGTCTCTGGCATCGATTCCCGCCACCAGTTCCATATCGGGGTCCGCTGCGATCAGTCCGCTGATCACCTGTCCCATTTTACCGTTACATCCATGCATGATTATTTTTACCATTTTTCTTTTCTCCCATCTATCATGATTTTTGTAATAACGATCCAGCAGCCCTCATATTCATTTGCAAAAGCGCACTATGAATCGTTACTTTTTGAAAAAAGATCCCGCCCATGATAAAATTTTCACAGGCGGGATTCTTCCACTCTTGCTCTCTATTTTCCAGCCTACAGGACACCATAATCCTTCAGGGCTTTTTCAAGCCTCTTGGCATTGGCCTCTTCCATTTCACACAGAGGCATACGGAACGCACCGGCTCCCATTCCCATCATGTTCAGTGCGGTCTTCACAGGGATCGGGTTCACTTCACAGAACAGTGCGTTACACAGATCCATGGCATCTAACTGCATCTGACGGCTACCTGCCACATCTCCGTCAAAGAACTTCTGGCAGATCTCGTGGGTCTGTGTAGGTGCTACATTGGAAAGTACGGAGATAACTCCGACTCCGCCCAGGGCCAGAATGGGTACGATCTGGTCGTCATTACCGGAATAAATATCCACAACGCCCTGTCCGATGGCTGCCAGGTGAGCGATCTGGCTGATGTTGCCGCTGGCTTCCTTGACACCTACGATGTTCTCCACGTCCTTACACAGCTTCACTACGGTCTCCGGCAGAATATTGCAGCCGGTACGGCTGGGTACGTTATACAGAATAGCGGGAACCTTCACAGAATCCGCAACGGTCTTGAAATGACGATACAGTCCCTTCTGGGTTGCTTTATTATAGTAGGGACTTACCAGCAGAATGCCGTCCACGCCGTATTTCTCCGCTTCCTGAGACAGGTATACTGCAGTCTCGGTACAATTGGAACCGGTACCTGCTACTACGGGGATTCTCTTTGCAACTTTGTCCACACAGTATTTGATAGTATCCAGATGCTCCTCATGGGTCAGGGTAGATGACTCACCTGTGGTACCGCATACGATAATAGCATCTGTGCCGTTTGCGATCTGGAATTCGATCAGTTCACCGAATTTCTCATAATTGACGGATCCGTCCTCGTTCATGGGTGTGACGATTGCCACGCCTGCTCCTTTAAAAATAGCCATATGCTTCCTCCATTTGCAAAACGCCAGCGCACAATGGCGCCGGCGCTGATTATCCAAGCTTATTTGATAGCGCCCCATCTGCTCACGAGATGGCAGTCATACGCTTCTTAAACGTATGCCCAAGATAACATATACAGGATACCTTATCTTTCGGCGTGTTCCCCTTTCTTCTTCCCTCATCGGTACCTGTTACCTCCGAAAAAATACTCTTGAAAAACGCAACCTCTATCTTCTTAAATATAGTTTTATGATAGCATCAACCCATGTGACTGTCAATCCCAGACCTTGAATTTTACCGTTTCAATCTTGGACACTTCATCCGCCAGAACACAGATCTCATCGTTCAGGGTGATTCCCGTCAGAATCACATCCGTATCTCCCCTGCATTCCAGTAATGCCTTCAGGTCATCTTCCGTAATAATATCCTTCTCCACCAGTCCCAGCACTTCGTCCAGGATCAGCAGATCGCATTCTCCAGTCGTCAGTACTTTCTTGGCAAAGCCGATCCCGTTACGGATGTTCTGGATCTCCTCCTGCTTCTTTTCCTCCGGTAATTCCACGAAATTACCGTCCGATTTCTCGAAACGGAACAGCTTGATCTCCGGCTCCATTCTGCGTAAAAAATCGGAATCCCCCAGTCCCTTTCCCTTCAGGAACTGAATAATAACGACCCTCTTGCCTTCTACCGCTGCCTGTACCGCTCTTCCAATCGCTGCCGGTGATTTGCCTCTGCCATCGCCGGTATAAATATAGATGCATCCTTCTGCCATTCCACACCTCATGGTCTATCTGCGTATCTGACGCTCCCTAGCTGTACACAGTTACTAATATCTATGCATTCTTTTATACCATATATTGTCACTTTTTGCAATCTTTTGTCGTTAGACGATGGATTCCTGCACCTGTGCCTCCTCCAGAAGTTCCAGTTTGCTGACGGATACCTCGAAAGCTACTCTTTTCTCCACATGCTCTTCATCCAGTTTTTTCATATATTCACGGCTCTGGATCCGTCCCCAGATCGCACAGCGCTCTCCTACCTTGAAATGCTCCGCATAGCGGGCGTTACGTCCCCAACAGATACAGGGAATATAATCGGATTTTCCGTACGGACGGTTTACCGCCAGCAGCAGATCCGCTATTTCTCTTCCCAACGGTGTCTTACGATACACCGGTTCCTTACATATATATCCATCCAGATAAATCTGGTTCGTCTTCGAACTTTCTTCCATTTCTTCAATAAATTTCACTTCTCTGGCAAACACAGACAACACCAGTCTGTTCTTGCGCTCCTCATGACGATTGTAGGAACGAAACTGTCCGTTCACACACAAAAGCATTCCGACATAGCTGGCTGTCACGTCCAGTAATCTTTCTGAGACCATCACCGGTATAATGTCAAAACTGTCGCTCAGTCTCGTACATTTGATGTCCACCATGTAGAATCCTTCCCCATAGATCTCATGGCTGTAGGAAAAATTGCTTACCACTTCCCCCATCACCGTTACCTGATTGTTTTCAATAACCTTATCTGTCATTTTTGTTCTCCCTTCTACATCTTCTGACTCTTCTACAACAATCTTTATGTATTGCACTACTATTTATACTCTAAAATCCATCGTTTGAGTACTAAAACTCATCGCACAAAAGGGCAAATTACGCACAAAAGGGATTTCTTTTCCATACTTTTTCATATAGAAAACCACCAAAAGCGTTGATTTTCCACGGTTTTTTCTTGCGTCCGGAAATGATAAGTGCTATACTGAAACAGTTTGAAAAAAGATTGAATCAGTTGCACGCATTTTTAGAAAGGCAAGGATTTTTATGAGACAAAAAAGAGAAGATGTCAGAAACGTTGCAATCATTGCTCACGTAGACCACGGTAAAACCACTCTGGTGGATGAGCTGTTAAAACAAAGCGGTGTATTCCGTGAAAATCAGGAAGTTGCTGAGCGTGTCATGGACTCCAACGATATCGAGCGTGAGCGTGGTATCACCATTCTGTCCAAGAACACTGCCGTTATGTATAAGGGTACCAAGATCAACATCATCGACACCCCGGGCCATGCGGACTTCGGCGGCGAGGTAGAGCGTGTCCTGAAAATGGTAAACGGTGTTATCCTGGTGGTGGATGCCTTCGAGGGTGCCATGCCCCAGACCAAATTCGTGCTTCGTAAAGCACTGGAATTAAAGCTTCCCGTTATCGTATGTATCAATAAGATCGACCGTCCCGAAGCAAGACCCGATGAGGTCGTAGACGAGGTACTGGAACTGTTCTTAGAGCTGGATGCGGATGATTCTCAGCTGGATTGTCCTTTCGTATATGCTTCCGCAAAGGCCGGTATTGCCTCTCTGGATGCTGACGAAATGGGTACTGATATGGAACCTCTGTTTGAGACCATTTTAAACTACATCCCCGCTCCCGAAGGAGATCCGGATGCGGCTACCCAGGTACTGATCAGTACCATTGATTATAATGAATATGTAGGACGTATCGGTGTCGGTAAAGTAGACAACGGTACCATCCGTGTAAACCAGGATGTGGTCATCTGTAACCACCACAACCCCGACAAGATCATTAAGACCAAGGTCAGCAAGCTGTATGAGTTCGACGGTCTGAATAAAGTAGAAGTCAAGGAAGCAGGCATCGGTTCCATCGTTGCCATCTCTGGTATCAGCGAGCTTCACATCGGTGACACCATCTGCTCTCCGGAAAATGTGGTACCCATTCCTTTCCAGAAGATCAGTGAGCCTACCATCGCCATGCAGTTCATGGTCAACGACTCTCCCCTGGCAGGCCAGGAAGGTAAATTCGTTACCAGCCGTCACCTGCGTGACAGACTGTTCCGCGAGTTAAATACCGATGTATCCTTGCGTGTGGAAGAGACCGATTCTCCTGACCGTTTCAAAGTATCCGGCCGTGGTGAGCTGCATCTGTCCGTGTTGATCGAGAATATGCGTCGTGAAGGTTTCGAATTCGCCGTGAGTAAGGCAGAGGTTCTGTATCATACCGATGAGAACGGTAAAAAGTTAGAACCTATGGAGCTGGCTTACATCGATGTTCCCAATGAATTTGCCGGTGCTGTTATTGAGAAGCTTGGTCAGAGAAAAGGTGAACTTCGTAACATGGGTTCCATTTCCGGCGGCACTTACACCCGTCTGGAGTTCTCCATCCCCGCAAGAGGACTGATTGGTTACCGCGGTGAGTTCATGACCGATACCAAGGGTAACGGTATTCTGAACACCGTATTCGACGACTACGGCCCTTACAAGGGAGATATCCAGTATCGTAAGATGGGTTCCCTGATCGCATTTGAAGCCGGTGAGGCTATCACCTACGGTCTGTACAATGCACAGGAGCGTGGTACTCTCTTCATCGGACCCGGTGAAAAGGTATACTCCGGTATGGTCATCGGTCAGACCGGACGCAGTGAGGACATCGAGATCAATGTCTGCAAGAAGAAGCAGCTGACCAACACCCGTTCCTCCAGCGCTGACGAAGCTCTGCGTCTGACACCGCCCAAAATCCTGTCTCTGGAGCAGGCTCTGGACTTCATCGATACCGACGAACTGTTGGAAGTAACTCCTACCAACCTGCGTATCCGTAAGAAGATTCTGGATCCGACCATGCGGAAACGTGCCATGATCAATAAGAAAGCTTAAGAAGATTTATAAATATAACCACCTTCGTGTACTGCCTGCAGTATGTGAAGGTGGTTTTTAACTGGGTTAACAAAGAATCCCAAATGCCCACGGCGAACGGAACATCCTTCCTCGATGTAAGGTCTCCCGGTGGGAATTTTCTGACGAAAAGTGAGTAGCGGTTCTAATCCGTACGGGCACGGCTCCAGTTGCCATCCATGGCAACGTCCGCCTGTCGCGAACGTCCTGTTCGCTCCACCCTGATGTTCAACACTTTTCGAGAAAATATCACCACCTCCCGACAAACATCTTCGGAAGGACATTCCATCCGCTGCGGGCATTCTGCGTTTTGGAAAGCCTGCGAAAAAACAGTAGCCCGCGTTGGGGTAAGGACAAGCAGACTCTAAGCAGCCGTCGGTACTTAGCGAGGGTACTTTCCTCGCTTATGTACCGCTACGGTCTGCGTCCGAAGTGGAAACGGGTCTGCGGTTCTTAGCCCCAATACGGGCTACGGGGATATTTCACTAACTCTTCAGTTAATTCCAGGTGGCTGTCAGGACATGCTCCCCGGTCATCTGGACGACGGTGTCTGCGGTAATAATCTGGCCGCTGTACTCCCATCCGCCGAAGGTACTGCCCTCTTTTACCGGGGTAGGAAGTTCACCGTAGGTCTCGCCGAAGGTCACCTGTTTGGATTCCACGGTGGAACCGTCGGCACCGGTGCCGCCGTCATAGTCGAATTTCACGGTGAACTGTGCGGGAACCCAGTGAGCGGTCAGAGTCATATCGCCGGTGACTTTCTCCGACTGGAAATACCACAGCACTGTCTCTCCCTCTTTTTCCGTATACCACCCGTCAAAGGTGTAGCCGGGCTTATAAGGGGTCTCGGGCTCTGTAAGGAATTCACCGTAGCGTACCTTCCGGGCTGCCACTTCACTTCCGCCGTCCGTATCGTACACAATGTTGAATCCACCGCGTACCGCGAAGAAAATAATCATTCCCACGATCACCACGATCAGGACACCGATCAGGCCGTCCAGAATGCGGATGGGAACATCCTTGCTTCCGTAAATGCCGCGGCCGAACCATTTTCCTTTCGGACGGATTGCTTCCTCCGGCTGCTGCGTCGTTTCCGACTGCGTGGTGACTTCTGCTGCCTTTTCTTCTGTATTCTCTGTTGTCACTTGTTCCTGATTCATAATTTTTCCTTTTCCTAATCTATCATAAGCAATTTCTATGTGCTGCGCACTCTCGAAATTGCAACCAATATTCGTATTCCGGACTGTCGTCCTTCATACTCATATTGTTTTACTCCCAACATAGAAAACATCCTTTACCTGCAAGCAGTCACGGATGTTTTCTATGGGTGAGTCTTATATCATTACTTTCTTACCAGGTACTTTCTCATATCGATCGCGCAGGCAACCAGAATGATGAGTCCTTTGATCACATACTGCATGTTCATGTTGATGGACAGGAAGTTCAGTGCTACGAAGATGATTCTTAAGAGAAATACACCAAGTACGACACCACTGATCTTACCGGTACCACCTACGAAAGAGACACCGCCGATAACGCAAGCTGCAATGGCATCACACTCGTAGTTCAATCCGGTATTTGCTGTGTTGGAACCGATACGGGAAGACTCGATGAAACCGGTCAGACCGTACATGGCACCTGCCAGTGTATGTACTAAAATGGTGGTTTTCATTACGTTAACACCGGATACCTTTGCTGCTTCGGGATTGGAACCTACTGCAAACATGTTCTTACCGAAGGTGGTCTTGTTCCAGATGAACCACATGATAACAACGATCAAAGCTGCCAGCCATACATAGTTGGGAATGGCGATTCTTGCGCCGCCGGCATTGAAGGAGATCACGCTTCCCTTTACCACATCGTTGAAGTGCTGATCCAGACCGGACAGAGGCTGACCGTTATTGCCGTTGATCATGATGTACATTAACAGTAGGCCGTATACGATCAACTGGGTAGCCAGCGTTACGATGAAGGGATGCAACTGGAATTTCGCTACGAAGAAACCGTTGACCCATCCCACGATACCGCCGACCAACAGTACGATCAGGATCACCAGAGGGATCGGAAGTACCGGAAGGTTCGGGAACATCTTGGTGGCATAAGTCACGGACTGCATCAGGGATGCCGTGATACATGCGGTCAGTCCTACCACACGTCCTGCGGACAAGTCGGTACCTGTCAATACGATACATCCTGCAATACCACAGGCAATGGGAAGGTTCGCCGCGGACAGGCTGATGATGTTGACAATGGAAGCCGCCGACAGGAAATTGGAGTTCTGGATGTAAGTGTAAATAATTGCTACGATCAGCAGGATGTATAAGGCATTGTTAAGTAAAAATTCTTTCCAATAGGTCTTCTTGTCTCTGCTGTCCAGCTTCTTGTAGTCTGCAAAATTTTGCTTTACGCCGTTAATTTTATTCTGAATTGCTTTGCCGGGATTCATACGCATATCCTCCTATACATATTTTGCAGCAAGAGACATGATCTCTTCCTGTGTCGTATTTTTGGCATCTACTTCTCCTGCCAGCTTACCGCCGCTCATGACAAGAATTCTGTCACATACACCCAGCAGCTCCGGCATCTCCGAAGATACCATCAGGACAACTTTGCCCTTATTGGCCAGATCGATGATCAGCTGGTAGATCTCGTACTTTGCACCTACGTCGATACCTCTGGTAGGCTCATCCAGCATCAGCACCTCCGGCTCTGTGAGAAGCCATCTGCCGAGGATAACCTTCTGCTGGTTACCACCGGACAGTGACCGGATCTTCGTCTTCTGGGAAGGTGTCTTGATGTGCATGGCATCAATGGCCCATGCAGTGTCCTTCTCCATGGATTTATCACTCAGATAAAATCCTGCTTTTTTATGTTTCTTCAGACTGGAGATCACCGTGTTCTCCCGGATATTCAGGATTCCGAAGATACCGGTGGCACGACGTTCCTCCGTCAGAAGTGCAAAACCGTTTTTAATGGACTCTCTGGCATTGCGGTTTCTGACCTCTTTGCCGTCTAATTTGATCAGACCGTCTTTTCTGGTGGCCACACCGAAGATATTCTCCAGTGTCTCCGTTCTGCCGCTGCCGTCCAGTCCGGCCAGACCTACGATCTCACCCTTTCGAGCCTTAAAAGATACATCCTGCAGCAAGGAATATCTCGCGCTTAAGTGTTCTACCTCCAATGCCACTTCACCGGGCTTGTTGGTCTTGGGCGGGAACTGGTTGGTCAGTTCACGGCCTACCATCAGTTTGATGATCTTATCTGTGGTCAATTCTTCTGCAGGCTCCGTTGCGATCCAGGTACCGTCACGCATGACGGTTACTTCATCTGCGATCCTAAGGATCTCTGCCATCTTGTGAGAGATATAAATAATACCGCATCCTCTGTCGCGAAGCATGTTGATGATCTTAAACAGATGCTCCACTTCTTCTTCCGTCAGGGATGAAGTAGGTTCGTCAAATACAATGATCTTACTGTTGTAGGATACCGCTTTCGCGATCTCTACCATCTGCCTTTGTGATACCGGCATCGTACTCATGATTCTCTTGGGGTCTACAGCGATCCCCAGTTCTTCAAAAATCTTGTTGGTGTCTTCCAGCATCTTGTGCTCGTTGACCATAATGCCTGCTGTCATGGGATAACGGCCCAGCCAGATATTATCCATGACATTTCTCTTCAGTGCCTGATTCAGTTCCTGGTGAACCATGGCCACTCCATTATTCAGTGCTTCTCTGGAATTTTTGAAATTGACTTCCTTGCCTTCCAGTTCGATCTTGCCTGCATCCTTACTGTAGATGCCGAACAGACACTTCATTAAGGTGGATTTACCGGCGCCGTTCTCTCCCATGAGCGCGTGTACCGTTCCTTTTTTTACGGTAAGGGATACATGATCCAGTGCCTTTACGCCGGGGAATTCCTTGCATATGTCTGTCATCTGAAGTAATACTTCCTGTCCCATACGCATCCTCCTATACATAAAGAGCGGCCGCTGCCAGATGCAGCAGCCGCTTCTTTTATTTACTTGTTATTCAGATCATTCTCCGGTGTAAGTAGCGTAAGGGATGTAGATCTTGTTGCTAACCTTCTCAGAGATGTTGAAGCTGTCGGTATCTGCCATCAGATCCTTGCCAGCCTGGATGTTCTTAGCCAGGTAAGCAATACCGTTTGCCATACCTTCTGCATCCTGCTTGATGGTACCGGTCATCTTGCCGTCTGCGATCAGCTGCTTGGCTGCGTCAGTTGCATCAACACCGAATACAGGAATGGTGGTGCAGTTGCCATCGCCTAAGTTGTAGCCCTTGTCATTCAGAGCGGAGATAACGCCTTCAGCCATACCGTCGTTGTTGCAGATAACCAGCTCGATCATGTTACCAGCGGACTCATTGTACTGAGACAGGTTGGTGGTCATGTAGTTGTTAGCTGCGGTTGCGGACCAGTTGCCGTCCTGGTCAACCTGATACTTATCGGTATTGGATGCATCGAAGTACTCCAGAGCGGGCTTGCCTGCTGCGGTGATCACTGCATCTGCATCTTCTACGCCGTACTGGGTACGATAGATTGCTTCTACGTTACCTAACTGACCCATGAACATTGCGTAGCTGATCTTGCCATCGCCATTCAGATCAATAGCATCGAAGTTGTCTACTACATACTGACCAACCATCTTACCCTGCATATGACCTGCTTCGGGAGCATCGGTTCCAACGAATGCACACTTGTCATAGCTGCCTAATACCTTACCTTCATCCTCATCGGATTCTACCGCACGGTTGAAGAAGATTACAGGGATTCCTGCTGCGCTTGCCTTGTCAACGATGGCCTGGGAAGCGTCTACGGAACCGGATGTTACGATGTTGACGATCAGAAGGTTGGTACCCTGTGCAATAGCGGTATCGATCTGCTCGTTCTGGGTGGTCTGGTTACTGTTGCCGTCATAATTCTGGAACTTGATGCCTGCTTCGGTAAGCGCATTATCCAGTGCGGTACGCACGCTGGAGATGTATGTATCACTGTAGGTGTAATAGAATACTCCTACATTCAACTCTCCCTTTCCTCCGCCGCTCTTTCCGCACGCTACGAGGCTGAGCATCATAATGCCGACCAACAGTAGTGACATGAACTTTTTCATATAAAATACCTCCTTGTTTTGATGAAAATGTATGTGTTTCATCTCTTGATGAGGTAATTATATGGCATCTTGTACATAAAAGATATACAAAATCTTACGCATGGGGTTAAAAAATATACTATTCTGTACACATTTTGTTCATGTTCTGTACATAATTTGTAACTATTCAGAGCCGAAAAGCATTACATAATTTCGTCGAACGCTTGCATTCGTAAGAATTATGTAATGCTTATTCGGCGAAGTAACCACATGAGCAAAAGAATAGCTCTGAAAGAGCGGTTTTGCGAGTGGGGTTCTGAATAGTTACTTTCTCTCTTCAAAAGAGAACAATATCTTCTGGCTCTCCCGCTCGTACATGTTCTCTCTGGTCACAATAGTGGTGGCTGTGTCTATCACGCTGGGGCCGCCGGTCTGTCCGTTGATCAGGTTCGCCGCCGTCTCCACTCCCAGATACCCCATGGCATAGGGGTTCTGCACGATCAGGGCATCCACCTCCCCGGTCTCCAACATTCCCACAGAGACCACATTGGAGTCAAACGCCACCACCTGCGTCCTGTCTCCCCGGTCCAGATCCCGGATGGCCCAGCCCACACCGAGGCTGGTCCATTCGTTAAAGGTCACCACCACATTGATCCTGGAATCCGACAAAAGCATCTCTTTTGCTCCCGTTCTGGCATCCTCCGTGGTGGAAAGGACATTGATGGTGGTAATATCCTTTACTCTCGGGTCCTGCTCCACCGTCTGCCGGAATCCCAGTTCCCGTTGCTGCCCGTTGGCGGAATTCACATCATAATTCACGATACCGATATACAGTTCGTCTTCTCCCACCGCCAGAGCTGCTTCCGCCGCCTTCACACCGGCCTGCAGGTTATTGGTCCCAATGCGGCAGCTTACCATACTGCTGTTGACATCACTGTCAATGACAACGATCTTAATTCCTCTCTGGGCTGCCTGACCGATGATCTCCGCATTGGCATTGTAATCCACCGCAGAGAAAACGATCACATCCACTCCGTCCTCCATGGCCTGCCGCACCATCTCATTCTGGGTCACATAATCTTCTTCCGATTCCGGGCCGTTAAACGTAACATTCAGATTGTATTCCGTAGCCGCCGCCCGGGCACCCGCAAAGACACTTTTAAAAAAGGCGCTCTCCGTGGACTTCACGATCATAGCCACCTGGGTTTTCCCTGTCTCAGCTTCTTTTCCGCAGCCACTCATGCTCATAAGAAGCAGGACACCCGCAGCCAGCAGGGACAGTATTTTTTTTATTTTCTGTTTTCTCATACTTTCTCCCATCCTGCCGCTGCATTTTCTTCCACCTTCGGCATCCGTATGATCACAGTAGTGCCTTCATCCAGTTCGCTTTCTATGGAAAGACCGTACTCTTTTCCGAAATAAATCTTAATCCTGTCGTTGACGTTCTTGATGCCGATGCCAGAATTATCTCCCGGCTCCTTATGAAGGATCGACCGACACTGTTCCTCTGACATACCGACACCGTTATCCTCCACCCGGAAGACCACATCTTCCCCTTCGCTGTAGATGCGGATCAGAATCCGTCCTTCATCCACCATGCGGTCCAGTCCGTGATAGATGGCATTTTCGATAATGGGCTGCAGGGTGATCTTGTTACAGTAATATTGCAGACAGTCCTCTTCCACCTGAAACTCATAGGAAAACTGATTCTTATAGCGGAAATTCTGGATCTTTAAATAGCTTCTGGCATGCTCTACTTCTTTTTCAATGGGGATCAATTCGTGCCCCTTGCTGATACTGATACGAAACAGTTTCGCCAGAGCATTGACCATCTCCACGGCATCCTGACACCTTTCTTCCTCGCAGAGCCACCCGATGGCATCCAACGTATTATATAAGAAGTGGGGATTGATCTGGGCCTGCAGAGCCTTTAACTCCGTTTTGCGCAGGGAAATCTCTTCCTGACGTACCTGCTTCATCAGTTTCTGGATCTTTCTTACCATGTGCTCGTAGGACTGTGACAGTGCCTCGATCTCCGTGGTGCCTTCCACAGGCTGATAAACATATCCCGCAGCATCCTTTTCGAACTCTTCCATAGCCCGGATCAGGCGCTGCACCGGATTGGTCACCAGTCTGGATACCAGAACACTGACCACCATGGTCGTCAGCAGAATGATTGTCAGCATGACACAGATGTTTCCCACCAGTTCCATCTCTTTGGCCGTCACCAGTTCACTGATATAGCTGACACCCACCACCTTCCAGTTACAGTTATCCAGCGCCAGGACACTACAGATCAGTTCTTCGGTCTCAAAGGAACCGTTGTGGCTCAGATCCAGTCCCTCCGTGGCTTCCGTCTTAAGACCCGAATACAGCAGCTGCTGTTGGGGATGATAGATGATCTCTCCATTACTGTCTGTGATAAAGCAGTAGCCATGCTGTCCGATTCCCACATCGTCCACATAATCCGATATTTTGGAGAAACGGATATCAATGACTACCCGCAGCTTCTGTCCGTCTGCTCCGGGAATCTCCTGTAAGACCGATACCACCCAGGGATAATAGTCCTGCAACAGAGATTCCACATGGGGTTCCGACAGATAGAGTACCCCGGGGCTGTAGGAATCCAGTTCGATATAAGACAGATCCTTCAGATAATGTTCCTTCAGAGTATGAGTTCCCGTATGGGAATCCACCAGCTTCCCCTGCTCATCATAGATATAGACCGCCACCAGATCCGACCGGACACTGCAAAGAGTCTCCAGTGTCTGCCCGGTACTTCCGCCGCTCTTTGTCAGATCCTTCTCGATCAGACTCATGATCTCCTGCATATCTCCGATGTAGTTAGAAATGGTATTGGAAGCCTGAGTCACCGCCTGTTCACTGCTGGTATGTGCCGCCTGTTTCATACTTCCGACATAAAGAGAAAAAAAGTAAAAAGTGGACCACAACAAAAACAGGGTAACCAGTCCCACCACTAATGTCGTAATGATAAAAGAAAGAGACGTTTTTTGCTTCTTCATATCTTATTCTTTCTCCTGTCGCATGGCATTGGGAGATACCCCGCAATACTTTTTAAAGCAGTAGCTGAAATAATGCTGATCGCTGTAACCGCAGCGCTCCGCAATCTCCCGCATCTTCATGGAACTGCCCAGTACCAGTTCCCTTGCCGTTTCGATCCTCTTTTTCGTCAACAGATCCACGAAGCTTGACCCGGTCTCTTTTTTGATCAGGGCACTCAGGTAATTGGGGCTCACATGAATGCTGTTGCTGACGCCCACCAGAGACAGGGACGGATCCCCATACTCCTTGTCGATGATCTGCATGGCCTTTTCACACAGGATCTGGCTGCTCTTTTTCTTGCCCGCATTGACCAGTTCCCATACTTCCAGGCAAAGTGCCGTGAAACGATCCCTGGATTCCCGTATCGGACCTTCCAGCATGGCAAAACGCTGGAGCAGGGCGGAATCTTCTGTCACCGTATAGGCAATGCGGATCAGCGCCGAGGACATCCGGAAGATCAGGAATTTGCATTTCAGGGCAGCATCCTGCTGCACCTCCAGTTTGCCGAATACATCCTTCAGATAGTTTTCCAGTTCCTCTCGGGAACCACCACGGATCAGATTCTCCATCTGAGTAACACATTCCGCCGCCAGCTCCATGTCCATGGTGTTATCCCGCTCTTCATCGGCAATATAATGGATGCCGCTCTCTCCCGGAGTGCAATATCCCAATGCACTCATAGCTCCTCTGTAGGCCTCGTGGCATTCTCCCAGATGTTCTCTGATACGGCTGACACCGATATGACAATGCATTTTCAGAATGCGTTCCGTACTCTGTACCATCTCTCCCACGGCAATATGCAGATACCGGTCGAAGGTCGACGTGGTAGCCGCCAGCACTGCAATGATCCTGCCGTCCATGGCAAAAGAATAATGCTTCATATATTTTTGCAGTATCATATCCACGGAATGTACCAGTTCCGGTCTCGTACGGTTCTTCCCGTTGGTATCCTCCACCGTGATGGCCAGCACCGCATACTGAAAGGCATTATTACGATCCTTCAAAAAGCCGTTGCCAACCGCCTGTTCCTGTAAAAGTTCCTCCCGGTCCTGCCCCTCAAAGCTGGCATAATCATCTAGCAAAAGGGGCAGAAAAAACTGTTGCAGATCCGGATTATCATGTTTTCTGGCATCAAATTCCGCAAAGATTCCGTCGATCTTAAGCTTGATCTTCTTCAGTTCTTCCGTCAGATCCACCATAGTGATAGGTTTCAACATATAACTGATGATATTGTACTGGATGGCCTGCTGGGCATAAGAAAATTCATCGAAGCCGCTTAAGAAGGCGATCTGTGTGGTAGGACGTACCTCTCTGACCTGTCTTGCCAGCTCGATTCCGGAGACAAAAGGCATCCGGATATCCGTAAGCAGCAGATCCGGTTCCATCCTCTCCACCAGTTCCAAAGCTTCGATGCCGTTCTCCGCTTCCCCCACGACTTGAAATCCGATGCTCTCCCAGTCGATCTTCCTTATGATTGCTCTGCGTAATTCCTCTTCGTCATCTGCCACTACGATTGTATACATTGCTGTCCCTCTCTGGTATGTATTATTTTAAGGTAAGTATCTTCCCGGAAAACGCAATGGGAAGGGATATTTTTCTGGTACTGTTTTCGCCTGCAAACAGAATCTGGGCAATGCCGTCAGCCGATACGGACGCAATCCTGCCGGTTCCGTATTTCTGATGCTGTACTTTCCGTCCGGACTCACAGGCTGCGATGCAGGCCTCCACTTCCCGTGGCGGCAGCTTCTGCACCTTTTTGTCCGGTGTCTTTAGCAGCGAGCCTCTGATCCCGACAGCCGTACCGGTCTTTCTTACAGCGTTTAACGGCTTCGTTTTCTCAAACACTTCTCCTGAAAAAGCAGAGGTCAGATTCGGTCCAAAGGTAAATACATACAGCTGTTCCTTCGCTCTCGTCATTCCCACATAATAAAGCCTTCTCTCTTCCTCATAGGCATTGGCCTCCGGGGAATCCGGTACACAGCCCCTCCCCGGAATCTGGGAAGGGATCACTCCCGCCAGCATATCCGCCAGATACACTCTTGTGTATTCCAGTCCCTTGCTGGAATGGATCGTGGACAGGATAAAATTACTCTTCGGATCCCCGTAGCCCTCTCGCATCATCTCCTGCAGCTTCTGTAATCTTGCAGGGAAATCAAACAGGCTGTTCTCCTGATCTCCCAGGGCCTTTAATATCTCCGCCTTGCCACTGTCCAACCCGTGGGTATCCATGAATTCCTGATATCCCATATAATTCAGGATCCGGTAGATAGCTTTTCCTGCTGACTCATACCGCATATTGTCCAGATGGGTAGCCAGTGCCTTGCACTGTTTTCTGGTGTAAACGGATACCTCATCCATTTCCGCCACCGTATCCAACAGTGTCAGTCGTCTGGTATTGGCATCCACCGCCTCCATGGCCGCCTTTTTGCTGATACCGGCTCCCATTTTGTAATAGATCCGAAGAAATGCCTCCCCATCCCATGGATCCAGAGACAACTGAATAAAATCACAGATATCGTTGACCACCGGATGGGAAAAGAAGGTCATATCCGAATTTTTCACCCGGCAGGACAATCCTTTACGTTCCAACAGATCAATGATGGGAAGTGCACTTTCGTTATTCCGGTATAATACTGCCGTCTCCTGTTCACAGTCCTGGGCTACTTTCAGCAGATAATTGTACTGTCCCTGTCTGGTTACTGCCTTGATCTCTGTAACGCAGCCACCACCTTCTCTGGCCGCGGTCATCTTCTTCGGATGTCTGTTTTTATTCTTCTGGATCAGAGTATCCGCCGCCCGGACGATCTCCTGCCTGCTACGGTAATTGGTCTCCATGAGAAGGATCCCTGCTCCCGGGTGTCTGTCCTCAAAGGAGACAAGTGCCTGCGGGTAAGCTGCCCGGAAGCCGTAGATACTCTGGTCTTCATCTCCCACCATAAACAGATTCCGGCTCTGCGCCGCCAGCAGGTCGATCATATCATGCTGTATTTTCGAAGTATCCTGCGCTTCATCCACACAGAAATACCGATACTGCTCCCTGAAATGTGCAAGTACCTCAGGATACTGTTCCAGAATTCTGAGGGCGTAGATCATCTGATCATCGTAATCGATCATCTGCATCTGCCTGAGTTTCGCATTATAAGTACGGAATATCTCCGGGAATTTCTCCACATCCGTGTCCATATCCCGGATTTTCTCCGGTGTCAGACGCATATTTTTCGCATAGGTGATATCCAGCTGGGTCTCTTTGATATCATTTTCCGTGGCGTATTTCCCCGTTACTTCCAGAAAAGACTGTTTGACGGCCGCCGAGGCTTCCTTATCTGCCACCTGAAAAGGCGTTTTCCCGGTACGGTAGGCAAAATATTGCAGTACCTTCTGGGAGATGCCGTTGATGGTGCGAAACTCCAGCCGCTCTGCATCCGCTTCTCCGAACATCCCCGCAAACCGCCTGCGCATATCATTCGTTGCCGCCACCGTATAGGTCACTGTCAGGATCGACTCCGGTGTTATTCCCAGGCAATAGATCATATAGCCCAGTCTGCTGACCAGTACGGTGGTCTTACCGCTTCCTGGAACCGCAAGAAGCAGTACCGGACCTTCCGTAGCCTGTACCGCCTGCATCTGCTGTTCGTTTAACTGTATGTGATAGTTCCGTACAAATTCCGTAAAATTCAATTCATTGTCCCACTTTCCGCCTCCGGCATTTTTCTGCCTTCCTTTGTTGCTATCGGCTCACCGTCCAGTACTGCATCCAGAAGGATACCATTCTCATCGTAAGACAGTTTTAAGGAGAAAAAGGGGCGGTTCTCACGAAGCAGCCGGAAAAAGATCTTGTCCCCTTCCCAGAGATCCAGTTCCTCCACCTTATTGATCTCCACCCATTCCAGTGCTCCTTCGTCACACTCCCTCGGTTCCCCCGTAAATCCATCCGCCGTATACAGGCACATATACTCACAGACGTCCCGGTATAAAAAGGTGATGATTCCCCGGAACCGGTAGGCCGTCAGAGTATATCCTGTCTCTTCCTTTACTTCCCGGAGCACACAGTCCTCCGGGCTTTCGTCCGCCTCGAAATGACCACCCACGCCGATCCATTTGTCTTTGTTAATGTCATTTTCCTTCTTCACCCGGTGAAGCATCAGATATTTTCCGTCCTGCTCGATATAGCAGAGCGTGGTCAGATTTCTGAGCTGCTGTATACTCATTTTCTTTCTCCTCTATATCCCTATCCTCTGAAAAATCTGTCCAAAATTATTATTTCTTACAATGTTCCGCAATGGCTGCGATCGCTTTCTCCATCTGGAACGGTTCCGCCAGATGTGCATTCATTCCGGCGGTCAGACATTTCTTCGCATCTTCTTCATACGTCAGCGCATTTTCCCTATTCCTCACATTACAAATCCATTTTTGCATTTGAATGTATATTTAATTTATTTTACCATGTTAACTGCCGGACGGCAACCTTATTGCTCCAGCATATTCTCAATAAAAATCCCATATCCTCTGGTACTGTCCTGCACGAGAACATGGGTGACGGCCCCTACGAATTTACCGTTCTGGATGATAGGTGCACCGCTCATTCCCTGGACGATTCCTCCGGTCAGGGCGATCAGGTCAGAATCTGTGACTTTCAGTTCGATTCCCCGGTTCACGTTGTCATGATCGAGATGAATGTCGGTGATCTCGATATCATAGTATCTGGTGGTGCCGTCTACGGTACACAAAATCTGCGCCGGTCCCTTTCGGATCTCCTGTTTTAATCCAATGGGCATCGCCTCTTCCGTTCCCATTGCCAGTGCTTTGTCATTGCACTTGCCGAAGATTCCCCGGACACTGTTGCCGGTAATATCCCCCAGAATCCTGTCATCAGAATAGACGATCATTCCCGTCATTTCCCCCGGATGACCGGCCGTTCCCTTCTGAATGGAGATGATCTCCGTCTGGTACAGGGTTCCGTCATTCATTTCCATCAGGTTGCTGGTGTCCACATCATTGATTCCATGCCCCAGTGCTCCGAAATTTCCCTGACTGTCAATGTAGGTCATGGTTCCCACACCCTGGGCATTGTCCCTGACCCAGACACCAATCTTATATTTCTTCGTCTGATCCTGTACCGGATCGATTTTAACATCAAAATATTCTTCGCCCCGCCGGATCGTCAAAATCGCTGCTTCTCCATTACCGTTTTCGATCCGGGTGATCAGATCATCCTTGTCCGCCACTTCCGTGCCGTTCAGTTTCACCACATAATCGCCGCTTTTCAAAATATGTTCCGCAGGAGCCACCTTCTCCCCGTTGACAGAACGGAACTCTCCGGTACCTATGACCATTACCCCTTCGGTCTTGACATAGATTCCGATGGGAACACCTACCGGGATCAGCTGCTGATCCTCGATCACCCGGATCCCCACCTGCTTAAAAGGCAGGATCCCGAACAGCTTCACCTGCATCTCAAGGCTGTCCGTCATTCCGGTCTTCATAGTCACCGGCTGACTCAGATCCAGTGTCACGGCACCTTGGGGAATATTACTGGTTCCCTGTTCACTGACACTTAAAATCTCACCTTTTGCGGGAATATCCAGTGCCAGTGATTCCTCCGATTCCGCCCGCATATAAATAACAGAAGGAATACTGCTGTCCACCAGATAATAGCTGTAGCCAAAGAGTCCCATACCGGCCAGGATAAGGGCAGCACAAAGGCAGGCCCGGTAAATCCGTAGTCTGCGCACCTTCTGTTTCCAGAGCTGCAAAATGATGACTGCATCTTCTCCTGCCTGCCTTTTTACTTTTTCCGTTTCCGTAATCCATAGCTTCATACACATTCCCCCACTGAACTTCTGTCATTGCTGTATAGGGTATAGTGTACGTCACATTCCTATTTTTAATCTGTGATCACCGGGATTTGCGGTTTACAGTTTTCTCCAGTTTAACCACAAATGACCACATTCCCACTGCTTTTATATTCCTCCGGGCAGTCGTCCGTCAGAATCGTTCCACTCTGAAACGCCCCGAAGGTCACAGAGCTGACATTTCCGAACTTAGAATGATCTGCCAGAATAAAACATTCTCTGCATTGTCCCATGGCAGTCTTTTTCACCATGGCCTCATTCATATCCGGTGTGGTCAGGCCACTCTGCCTGCTGATCCCGTTGGTTCCAAAAAAGCCTTTGGTAAAATGATAGCTCTGTAAATTCATCAGTGCCTGATTGCCTACCACAGCCTCAGTAGAGCCCTTCAATTCTCCGCCGACCAGATACACGCGGAATCCCGCTGCTGCCAGCGACTTGGCGTGAGCTACTGCATTGGTCACGAAAATGGCACTTTTCTCCGTCAGAAAAGAAAGCATGCATGCCGTGGTGGTTCCGGCATCCAGATAGACGAAATCCTCCGGCTGGATCAGTGCTGCCGCCTTGGCAGCCACCAGCTGTTTGGCTTCCACATTGACTTCTGCCTTCTGTTCCACCGTGGGTTCATGTGTTATCACCGTCCGGTCACATGCTACAGCACCTCCAAAGACCTTTACCAGCTTCCCGGCATTATGCAATGCTGTGATGTCCCGGCGTACCGTGGATTCCGACGTATTTAACAGATCTTTTACCTCGGCCACCGTAATGCTGTTTTTTTCTTCCAATAATTTCAGAATGATCTCATAACGTTGTTCTGTCAGCATAAATTGTTATTTTCTCTTTCCTTTGTCACATCTGTCTCCAGTATGATCTTCCTTACAGGAAGGATACTTCCGGGAGACATGGATAATTCATCCACACCCATTGCAAGGAAACGTCTGGTCAACGATGTATCTGCACCCAGTTCTCCGCAGATACCTGCCCAGATTCCGGCCTTATGCGCATTTTCCACGACCATCTGTATCATACGCAGCACTGCGGGATGATGTGGATCATAAAATGCATCCAGCTTCGGATTCTGCCTGTCGATGGCCAGTGTGTACTGGGTCAGATCGTTAGTACCGATACTGAAGAAATCCACTTCCTTCGCCAGCTCTGCACTCATCATGACAGCAGCCGGTGTCTCGATCATAATACCCTGCTTCGGTTCTCCGAAAGCCACACCCTGTTCTGTCAGTTCCTGCTTTACCTCTGCCACAATTTCCTTGATCTGATGTACTTCCTCCACACTTATAATCATAGGATACATAATGGAGATATTACCAAATGCACTGGCACGGAACAATGCACGGAGCTGTGTCTTGAAGATCTCCGGTCTGGTCAGACAGATACGGATGGCACGGCATCCCATGGCCGGATTTTCCTCCGGCTCCATTTCGAAGTAATCGCACTTCTTATCTGCACCGATGTCCAGTGTACGGATGATCACAGGCTTTCCCGCCATGGTCTCCGCCACAGTGCGGTAGATCTGAAACTGTTCTTCCTCGGTAGGGAAGGTTTCTCTCTCCAGATATAAAAACTCACTGCGGAACAGGCCGATGCCGCCGGCATCGTTCTGCAATACGGCCGCCAGATCCTTGCTGTTACCTATATTAGCATAGAGCATGATCTTCTTACCGTCAATAGTGATATTTTCACGTCCCTTTAAGGTCTGGAGCAGTTCTTTCTTCTCCTGCTCCTCCTGCTTTAGCTGCTGCATTTTCGACAGAGTATCTTCATCGGGATCCACATAGATGCAGCCGTTTCGTCCGTCCACGATACCAAGTTTTCCGTCTATGGCATCGGTCAGAGGGATATCGGTGCCGATCAGTGCCGGAATGCTCATGGTGCGGGCCAGGATCGCCGTATGGGAATTCACAGATCCATGTACCGTTACAAAGGATAATACCAGATCCTTGTTCAACTGTACCGTCTCGGAGGGTGCCAGGTCGTCTGCCACAATGATCACGGGTTCTTCCGATGCCGCCATGCCTGCCGTTCTGCCACCCAGCACGCTTAATACGCGCTCGGAAATGTCTTTGACATCCGCAGATCTGGCTCTCATGTAGTCATCCTCCATGGAGGCAAACATCTGTGCAAAATTGTCTCCGGTGGAAGCCACCGCATACTCTGCATTCACCTGCTGCATATGAATGATGTTCTCAATGGACTCATTGTAATCATCATCCTCCAGCATCATCTGATGAATCTCGAAAATAGCTGCATTGGCTTCTCCCACTTCTTTCAAGGCTTTCTGGTACAGATTCTGCAGCTGCTCCATGGCGGTTTGTCTGGCCTGTCTGTAACGGGCGATCTCCCGGTCGGGATTCTCGATCTTCACACGCTTTACCTGCTGCTCATCCTTCTTATGAACACTGATCCTGCCAATGGCAATTCCGCCGAATACACTTTTTCCCTGGTAGACTTCCATGACTTTTCTCCTCTCCTGACGATAATATTATGATTACTTAGAGGTTTGCTTTCACAAATTCCGTAACAGCTGCATAAGCTGCTTCCTCATCCTCACCGTCGAAGGTCAGGGTGATCTCGTTGCCGGCCTTAACAGCCAGACCCATGATGCCGAAGATTCTCTTGCAGTCTCCGGTCTTGCCGTCCTTGGTCAGAGTGATGGCACTCTGGAATTCCTTTGCTGCCTTTACCAGTTCTCCTGCGGGGCGAGCATGGATACCTTCGGGATCTGTGATAACATATTTAAATTCTTTCATTTTCTTATCTCCTCTTCTGATTTTTTATATTACGGTAACTATTCAGCACCCGCATTCGCAAAACCGCTCTTTCAGAGCTTCCCTTTTGCTCATGTGGTTACTTTTTTCTTCAATACACCCAACAGCAGTGCGGACACTACCGTACCTGCCACCAGTGCCACCAGATACATCACTGCGTTACCTACTACAGGGAATACGAAAATTCCGCCGTGAGGTGCCATCAGTGTGCAGTGGAATGCCATGGACAGGGCGCCTGCCAGTGCCGAACCGATGATGCAGGAAGGAAGCACATGCAGAGGATCGGATGCTGCAAAAGGAATCGCACCTTCGGTGATGAACGCCAGGCCCATGATGAAGTTGGTGGGACCTGCGTCTCTCTCTTCCTTGGTGAATTTATTCTTGAATAACATGGTTGCCAGTGCAATGGCACAGGGAGGAGTCATACCTCCGATCATAACAGCTGCCATGATATCGTAGTTGCCTGCGGTAATTGCTGCGGTTCCGAATACATAAGCTGCCTTGTTGAAGGGGCCACCCATATCGATAGCCATCATGCCGCCCAGGATCAGTCCCAGTACGATCCGACTGGAATCACCCATACCACTCAGGAAATTATTCAGTCCTGTATTGATGCCACCCATGATCGGTTCTACCACGAAATTCATTGCCAGTCCCATGATCAGGATACCCACTACCGGGTAGATCAGTACCGGTGCCAGCTTTTCAATGGCATCGGGAAGCCTATCGCAGATCTTGCGAAGTCCCAGGATCAGATAGCCTGCCAGGAAACCTGCTGCCAGTGCACCCAGGAATCCGGACTTTCCGTTGGCTGCCATCATGCCACCTACAAAGCCAAGTGCCAGTGCCGGTCTGTCACCGATGGCCATTCCGATGAAGCCCGCCAGTACCGGAAGCATCAGACCGAATGCCACGCCGCCGATATTCTTGAACATTGCGGCTATGGGAGTAATCGTACCAAAGTTACTTCTCTGATCTGCGGGAAGTGCATTGATATCAACGTTCAGTCCGTCGATCAGGAATGCAATTGCGATCAGAATACCTCCGCCGACTACGAAAGGAAGCATATGGGATACGCCGTTCATCAGCTGGGTATAGATCTTATGAGCTGCGCTTTCCTTACCGGTTACGGCTGCCTTTGCCTCTCCGTTCTCACCGTGGAAGACTTCCACATTACCGTTTACTGCCTGTTCTACCAGCTGGTCTGCCTTGCCAATACCGTCGGATACCTGACAGCTGATGACTTTCTTGCCGTTAAAGCGGTCCATGGGTACTTTGGCATCAGCCGCCACGATGATGCAGTCCGCCGCTTCAATCTCTTCTGCAGTCAGTACATTTTTTGCGCCTGCGGAGCCTCTGGTCTCAATCTTAATCTGACAGTCTGCTGCTCTGGCTGCCTTTTCCAATGCTTCTGCTGCCATATAGGTATGAGCGATTCCGGTCGGACAGGAGGTCACTGCCAACAGCTTAAAGCCTTTCTTCTCCTCGGTGGTAATACCGGTATCACTTAATCTGTCATCAATGCTCTTGGCACTTTCATCTGCTGCATCAATGATCTGTAAGAATTCCTCTACGCTTTTTGCATTTCTCAGAGAAGTGGTAAAATTCTCATCCATCAGCATCACGGACAATTTGCTCAGCACATCCAGATGTACATTATCCTTTGTATTCGGTGCTGCAATCAGGAACAGTAAGGTCACCGGTTCCCCGTCCAGAGATTCATACTCCACACCGTTTTTGATCACCATGGCTGCCAGTCCGGGGGCTTTTACCGCATCACATTTTCCGTGAGGGATCGCAATGCCCTCTCCGATTCCCGTGGTACTCTCTTCCTCTCTTGCATAGACCTGTTCACGATACTTCTCCACATCAGACAGCTTTCCGCTTTTTGCCATCAGTTCCACTGCCAGATCCAATGTTTCCTTTTTGTCAGCCGGTGCCGCATTCAGGGAAATACTATTTTTGTCCAAAAGATCTGTAATTCTCATGTTGTGACCCATCCTCTCTTTTTATATTTATCGTTGTTATTGTTCTACCTGCTGTAATACCTGCATGATTTCTTCTCTGGTGGCCAGATTCTCGGAAAATGCACTGGCGCTTCCTGCAGCAATTCCCATATGGAAAGCATGTACATAATCCTTCTTTTCCATCCATCCGGTCAGGAAACCTGCCACCATGGAATCACCTGCACCTACACCGTTGACCAGTGTTCCCTTCGGTGCCGGAGCTTCCATGCCCTGTCCGTCCGCTGCGATCAACACCGCACCTTCCCCTGCCATGGAGATCAGTACATTCTGTGCTCCCATCTCCTGCAGTTTCTTACCGTAAGGAACCACTTCTTCTCTGGTGGAGAGCTTCACACCGAAGATTTCTCCCAATTCATGATTGTTTGGTTTCACCAGAAATGGATGATACGGCAATACCTTTACCAGCAGGTCTCTGGTGGCATCCACTACGGTGAGAACACCTCTTCCCTGAATTCTCTCCAAAATTCTCTGATAAATGTCATCCGGCATGGTATAAGGAATACTTCCTGCCAATACCAGGACATCTCCGTCTCCCAGTCTGTCAATCTTTTCCATCAGCTGTTCCAAAGCTTTTGCATCAATATCCGGGCCACAGCCATTGATCTCTGTTCCGTCAATACTTTTCAGCTTCAGATTGATTCTGGTCATTCCGTGATCGATTTTGATGAAATCAGCATTTACGCCAAACTCGTTCAATCTTCGGATCAGTTCCTCTCCGGTGAATCCCGCCGCATATCCCAGGGCTGTGGAATCCAGTCCCAGATTCTTCAGTACGATAGATACATTGATTCCCTTTCCTCCCGGAAGAATCAGCTCTGATGAGGTTCTGTTCGTCATCCCCAGCTGAAATTCATCCACGGACACGATGTAATCCAGTGACGGATTGAAGGTCACGGTACAAATCATTTCTATCCCTCCTGTCTGTCATCTTTCTTGTTCTTATGATGTTATTATATCTTCACATTCAGTCAAATTCAATCAATTTAATTCACAAATATGGTGCTTTATTTTGGTTGAATTTGCACAAAATAAAAGGATGAAGTATTTCTTCATCCTTTTTCAATGTTTCTTTCACTATAGCATTTCCCTTATCTGGCTTCTTTAAACCCGTTTGCCTGTTCTTTCATTTCCTTTGCATTGGAAAGCGCCGCTTCCGTCAGTGCATCACTGCCTAACAGTCTTGCCAGCTCCGCCAGGCTTTCCTCTTCTGCCACCTTGTGAATGTCCGTAATGGTCATATCATCGGTACTGCTCTTTTCAATAATGAAATGCACATCCGCCATGGCTGCGATCTGAGGCAGATGAGTGATACAGATGACCTGATGGGCTCCTGCCAGAATACTCAGCTGCTCCGCTACTTTCCATGCGGTTCTGCCGCTGATACCGGTATCGATCTCATCAAAGATCAATGTATCAATGGCATCTTTCCCTGCCAGTACCGTTTTGATCGCCAGCATCACCCGGGACAGTTCACCGCCACTGGCCACCTGGTTCAAAGGTTTCAGACTTTCTCCGGGATTGGTGGAAATCAGGAATTCCACATCATCATAGCCTTTTGTTGTAATGGCCTGACCGGGTCTGACTGCGATGTCAAATTCCACCGTCAGGAAATTGAGACCTATCAGCGCATCTTTCAATTTCTGCGTCAGTACCGCTGCGTTTTTTCTGCGGATCTCAGACAGTTCTTCACAGGCTTTCTTCAGTAACGCCTGCTTTTCCTCCCACTCGGCGTTCAATTTCTGCATATAGGCATCATAATCCGCCAGTTTTTCCAGATAAGCTTCTTTTTCCTCTTTGTACCGCAGGATCTCTTCGATCGTGTTGCCGTATTTTCCCTTGAGGTGATTGATGGTATTCAGACGATCCTCTGTACTGCGAAAATCCTCTTCATCAAATTCCAGATCCGACATATATTCGGAGACATCATGATTGTAATCTGACAAAAGACTTTCCACCTCTGCCAGCTGTTCCTCCATCTGTTCCAGTGCAGGATCATACATGGTCACACTACGCAATGCCCGCAGTGCCCTGCTCAAAGAATTCCCGGCACCGTCTTCCGCATCACTGCCACTGAGTTGATAGCTCTCCGCCAGGCTTTCCGCAATTTTTCGGCTGTTGGACATTTTGCGGTACGCCTGTTCCAGTTCCTCATCTTCTCCGGGCTGCAGGGAAGCATCCGCGATCTCCTTTTGTTCAAATTCCGCCAGAGACTGTTCTCTGCTTCTGGAGGTATCATCCAGAGTTTCCTCTGTGATCTTTTTCTCCAGGGCAGTACATTCATGATAAAGTGCAGCCACCCGCCCTGCGCATTCTGCAAATTCCGCTCCCGCATAGGCATCCAGGATCTCCATATGTTTTTTCTTGTTTAGCAGAGACTGGTGCTCATGTTGTCCGTGAATATCGATCAGCAGCTCCGAAAGTTCCTTCACCTGCTTTGCCGTCACGGTCTCTCCATTGATACGGCAGATGCTTTTCCCGGAGGAAAGTTTTCGGCTCAGGATCACGGTTCCGTCTTCCGAAGGTTCCAGATCCATGCTCTTTAATTTTTCCGCCAGCCTTTCTTCCTCGCAGTCGAAGACCAGTTCCACCAGACCGTTCTCTTCTCCCCGTCTGAGCATGTCTTTCTCGAACTTTCCTCCCAGTGCCAGATTCACTGATCCAATGAGTAATGATTTACCGGCACCGGTCTCACCGGTCAGTATATTCAGTCCTTCTCCGAACTCTACCTCTGTCTCCCGGATAAGAGCCAGATTTTTCACGCGTAAACTACGAAGCATGTATTTCCCCCTGTCTTACCTTTCTATCATCAGATGGATCTTGTCCATAAGGATCTGGGTATCTTCCACGGTCCGCACTGCCACCATGATCGTATCATCTCCGGCGATACATCCCACCACTTCGGAGAATTTCAGGGCATCCAGTGCCGCCGCCACTGCCATGGCCATGCCGGATACGGTCTTGATCACCAGAATATTCTGTGCCATGTCCATGGAGATAAAACCGTCTCTGAGGACGCGGATGTATTTATCTCCCATATGACTGTCATCCTGTTTTAAAATGACGTATTTCTGTTTGCCGCCACCGGTGGGTACTTTGGACAGCTTCAGTTCTCTGATATCTCTGGATACGGTAGCCTGTGTCACAGCAAAACCGGCTTCCTTCAGATAGCCCGCCAGTTCCTCCTGGGTCTCCACATCTCTTTTTTCTATAATCTCCACGATCTTGCGATGTCTTGTTTTCTTCATCTTGACCTCATGCCTTTTTCACAACAATTCGTCAGGAATCTCTCATTTTCCGATGCAATACATCCAGGAAGCTTACCTGATTCAGCTGAATAAACTCGGTGATCTTCTCCGACTGCACAATACGGATCCGGTCTCCGGTACACATGGTCACTTTGTGGCTGCCGTCATAATTGGCTTCCACGGTCTGACTTTTGCCCTCTCTGCCACCGGGAATCTCTATAACGATCTCATCTTCCGGGGACAGGATAATGCTTCTCTGGTTAAGGCTGTGGGGGCAGATCGGTGTCAGAGTGATCAGTTTCGCCTTGGGCTCCACCAGCGGCCCGCCCGCCGACAGATTATATCCCGTGGATCCTGTCGGTGTAGTCACGATCATTCCATCTGCCTTGTAATGATTCAGAAGCTGTCCGTTGACATAGATGTTGAATTCTATGATCTGCAGGGATCCGCTTCGGGAAATGACGATGTCATTCAAAGCCCAGCCTTCCGACACGGTTCCATCCGCACAGCAGACTTTCCCGTTTAACATCATTCTGCGTTCTTTCTTAAAATCATCCCGGATCAGGCGGTCCAGGGATTCCTCTAATCCAGACAGTTCGATCTCCGTCATATAACCTACGGTTCCCAGATTCACTCCGATGATGGGGACAAGGATCTTCTTCGTCTCTCTGGCTGCCTGCAGCACCGTGCCGTCGCCGCCCAATACGATCATGCAGTCCACATCTAACGGAATGTCCGTTGCTTCCTCTTCCGTCACGGAATCCGCTTCTTCCTTCCAGTCGGATTCCTTGACCTTTAATTTCACCGTACAGCCTTTGGTTTCCAGATAATTCTGGATCCGTTTCGTGGTCGCAAGCTCCTGATCCTTATGCTTGTTGGTATATATCAGAAAATGCTTCATAGCTTCGCACTCCTTGTCTGTTACAGGGTATGAGAATTGTCTACGATACCTTTGATTACGGCATCCCATTCAGGGGTATAGGACAGTCCGGTCTTTTCCTCTATAATAGTCTGTAAGGCGCTCTCCGCTTCATGCTCGGTCAGCGCCAGCTTTTCTTCGGAGATCTCCTCCGGCTTACGGATATGCAGCAGATATTCGATATTGCCCTCCGGTCCCTTGATGGGGGAATATTCCAGATGCAGTACTTCGAAACCGATGCTGTCCGCATAGTCGATGATCTTGCGGATCACTTCCTCGTGGATCTGAGGCTCTCTCACCACACCGTTCTTGCCCACCTTGCCTCTGCCGGCCTCGAACTGGGGCTTGATCAGACACACCATCTGTCCGCCGGTCTTTAACAGATTTCTCGCCGGGATCAAAATCTTGGTCAGAGAAATAAAGGACACATCCACGCTGGCGAAATCCAGAGCATCCGGGATATCCTCCGGGGTCACATAACGGAAATTGGTCTGTTCCATGCATACCACCCGCTCATCATTCCGCAGTTTCCAGGCTAACTGCCCCTGTCCCACGTCCACGGAATACACCTTCGTGGCTCCGTTCTGGAGCATGCAGTCCGTGAAGCCTCCGGTAGATGCACCGATATCCATGCAGATCATGCCGTCCAGCAGAAATCCCCACTGTTCCATTGCCTTTTCCAGCTTCAGGCCTCCGCGGCTGACATATTTCATGGTATGATTTCTGACTTCCAGCTTGATCTTGCTGACATCAAATCCGGTGCCGGCCTTGTCTTCCTTCTGTCCGTTGACATAGACATTGCCGGACATTATGATGGCTTTTGCCTTTTCTCTGGAAGGAGCATACCCCTGCTCTACCAGAATCACATCCAGTCGTTCTTTCATCTTCGTCTCCTAATTATTTATAATCTTTCCAGAATTTTCTCCGTGATGCTTTCCGCATCCAATCCGATCTCCTTTTTCAAAAGCTCTACATTTCCATGTTCCACATAAGCATCGGGAATAGCTGCCATGACACATTTGATCCGTTTCTCGTGGTCATTCAGACAATCCAACACCTTTTCTCCGAATCCTCCGCTTTGGACATTTTCTTCCATGGTCACGATCATCTCATGATCTTCGCAGGCCGAAAGTACTGCCTCTTCGTCAATGGGCTTGATAAATCTGGCATTGATGATACTTGCCTTGTAACCCTTTTCATGCAGAAGCTTCTGGACTTCCTCCGCTGTCTTTACCATACTGCCTACGGCAAACAATGCGATACCGCCCTCTCTTGCGATCCACTCAGCCTTGCCCAGTTCAATGGGGGCACGGTGTTCGGCAAGTCCGGCATAAGCCGTTCCTCTGGGATATCGCACCGCAATGGGCGCATCCAGTGCCACGGCAAACTTCATCATATCCGATAATTCCCATTTGTTCTTCGGCGCACAGATATGCATATTGGGAATTCCCGACAGATAGGTATAATCAAAAATACCCTGATGGGTCTCACCGTCACTCCCCACCAGCCCTGCACGATCTATAGCAAACACTACCGGCAGATTCTGAATACACACATCATGCAGGATCTGATCGTAGGCTCTCTGTAAAAATGAAGAATACACCGCAACAATAGGCTTCATGCCTCCTGCTGCCAGTCCTGCTGCGAAGGTCACCGCATGTTCCTCCGCAATTCCCACATCAAAGAACCGGTCCGGGTACATATTCCGGAAGCGCTTTAAGCCGGTGCCGTCCGGCATGGCTGCCGTAATTGCCACTACCCGTTCGTCCCGCTGGCCCAGCTTGCACATAACAGTGGAAAACACATCCGTATAATTGGCCACGGTGCGGGGATGGGAAGGAATTCCCGTCTCGATGTCAAAAGGCTCTGCCCCGTGGAATCTGGCGGGATGTTTCTCCGCCGGTCCATAGCCCTTGCCCTTCTGGGTAATCACATGCACCAGCACAGCTCCCTTGACTCTCTTGGCTTCCTCAATGACCTTGATCAGGCCTTCGATATCATGTCCGTCTACCGGGCCTAAATAAGTCACTCCCATATCCTCAAAAAACATCCCGGGGATCACCAGCTGTTTGAAGCTGCTCTTGGCCCGGCGGATACTGTTGACAATACCGTCGCCACCGGGTTTTCTCTTGAGAGCGTTGTATATGCCCTCTTTCAGATCCAGATAGCCGGTCGCCGTACGGATATTGTTCAGATATTTGGAAACACCGCCCACATTTTCGGAGATGGACATATTGTTGTCGTTTAATACCACAATAAAGTTCGTCTCCAGTTTGGCTGCATTGTTCAAGGCCTCGTAAGCCATGCCTCCTGTCAGAGAGCCGTCTCCGATCACGGATACAATGGTGGTCTTCTCCCCTTTGAGATCTCTTGCCTTCACCAGTCCCAGTCCTGCGGATATGGAGGTAGAACTGTGTCCGGTATCAAATGCATCATAATCACTTTCTTTTCTCTTGGGGAACCCACTCATGCCATGGAACTGGCGTAAGACATCGAAACCGTCCTTGCGGCCCGTTAATATTTTGTGGGTATAAGACTGATGACCTACATCCCAGATGATCTTGTCCTCCGGGAGATTCAGAGCAAGATGAAGTGCCATGGTCAGTTCCACCGCTCCCAGGTTCGAACCCAGATGCCCCCCGGTCACACTGATCTTTTCGATCAGGAACTGCCGAATCTCCTCCGCCAGTTCCCCATAGTCTGATTTATCTATTTTTTTGATATCGTTTGCTTTCTCGATCTTATCCAGTAACATTGGCTTTTCCTCTGCTATTTCGTTCTATGGACCAGGTGCAGCAACAGCTCCTTCAGGAATTCATGTTCTCCCGAAAAGCTGTCCAGAATCGCTACCGCTTCCCCGGTCAGCCGTTCCACTTCTCTGCCGGATTCTTCCAGTCCGTGTAAAGTCACATAGGTCTGCTTATGATTCTGTGCATCACTTCCGGTAGCTTTTCCCAGCTCCTTGCTGTCCCCTATCACATCCAGAATGTCATCCTGGATCTGGAATGCAATGCCGACATTGTAGGCACACAGTTCCAATGCCGCAATCTCTTCATCGGTTGCCCCTGCCAGCGTAGCTCCGATAGTCATGGCCGACTGGATCAGGGCTGCCGTCTTGTTGGCATGGATGAACAGGATCTGTTCTGTGGTCAGAGGTTCTGCCTGTTCCTCCGCTTCAATGTCTGCGTTTTGGCCGCCGATCATCCCATAGATTCCTGCCTTGCGGGCTAAAATATTCAGTGCCGCCGCCACTCTCGGGTAATTCGGATCTACCGGTTCTCCCGAGGTGCATGCCGGAAAAGCACGAAATGCAGTCTCAAAGGCATAATTGAGCAGTCCGTCTCCTGCCAGAACTCCCATTCCGTCTCCGTACACAGACCAGGTAGTCTTGCGGCCTCTGCGGTACTCGTCATTATCCATGGCCGGCAGATCATCGTGTACCAGAGAATATGTATGGATCATCTCGATCGCCACCATAAAAGGCTCTATAATATCACCGTCGCCGCCGAACATCTTATAGGTCTCCTGCATCAGCATGGGACGCAGACGCTTTCCGCCTGCCATAAGGCTGTAATTCATAGCTTCAATAACGGTCTTCTGGTATCCTTCCTCCGCCGGAAGATATTCCTTAAGCAATTCTTCGATTGCTGCCGTTCTCTTCTGCAATTCCTGTCTGAATAATGTTTCTTCCATGTCTGATGCCAACCTTCCTCTACCTGCCGGTATACTTGTATGCTTACTGGGGATCCAGCGGTTCCAGTCCGCCCTCTTCGTTCAGCTTCATGACCTGTTTTTCCACCCGGTCGATCTGTTCGCTGCACTGCTTCAGCAGACTCATGCCCTTACTGTATGCGGTAAAAGCCTCCTCCAGGGAAATATCCTCTGCTTCCAGCTGTCCGATCAGTTCTTCCAGTGCGGAAAAATTCTCTTCCAGGCTCTGTGGTTCCTGTGCTTCCGTTTTCTTTTTTCCTGCCAAAATAGCACCTCCGTCTGCTGCCCGCATCTATCTGCATCCCCCCGGATACCGGTAAATGCTATCCGGGAAGTCTTTCTTCCTTCTGTATCTGTTCCACCCGGGTATCGATCACGCCGTCACTCACCCGGATCCGCAGGCGCTCCCCTGCTTCCACCTGGGTCACGGAACGGATATTTTTCCCATCGGTATCCTCCACATAGGAAAAACCACTGTTTAACTTTTCCAAAGGAGAGACCGCTTTCATTCTCTCAATATACAATGCCAGATTATGTCTGCGTTCCCGCAGGATCGCCTGCAGCCGGTTCTGCAGCCGGTCTTCCAGCTGTATGCTGTAAGTCCTCTTCTCCCGTATCCGGCTGGCGGGGCTTAAATATTTCAGGCGCATTTCCATCTGATCCGCCTGCTGCCTCTTATGCTGAAGCACTCGTCCCATCCGCTGATACAGCCTGTCCTGTCTGTCCAGAATCTCATTCTCAATATCACTGACCTGTGTCACTGCCAGTTCTGCCGCTGCCGACGGGGTCGGTGCCCGCAGATCCGCCACATAATCAATGATCGTGGTATCTGTCTCGTGCCCAACTGCCGAAATGATGGGAACAGAGCAGTCGAATACAGCCTGTGCCACCATTCTCTCGTTGAATGCCCACAGATCCTCAATGGAGCCGCCGCCGCGTCCCACGATCATGACATCCACGCCCTGTCTCTCCAGTGCATGGATTCCGTTCACAATGGAAGGAGCCGCCGAAGCCCCCTGTACCAGCGCCGGATACAAAATAATCTGCACATAAGGATTCCGTCTGGAGGCGATCTGTATGATATCCCGGACTGCCGCGCCGGTATCTGCCGTGACTACCCCAAGGGTATGGATATACTTCGGAATCTGCTGCTTGTACTCCGGAGCAAACATACCCTCTTCCGCCAGTTCCCGTTTTAGCTGTTCGTATTTTTCATAGAGGGCTCCGGCACCGTCCAGCGTCACTTCCTTCACATACAGCTGATATCTGCCGTCACGCTCAAATACACTCACACTGCCCTTCGCAATTACTTGCTGCCCTTCCGTCAGCCGGAATCCCAGACCTCTCCGGTCTCCGGCGAACATAATGCAGTTCAGGGCACTGGCAGAATCCTTTAACGTAAAATAAATATGTCCAGAGGAATGGTATTTACAGTTGCTTACCTCACCCTTTACAGATACCATCTGTAAAAAGTAATCCTGCGTGAACATATTTTTGATATAAGTATTCAGTTGTCGTACGCTGATTACGTTCTGTATCCTACTCACCGGATTTCATGATCTTGGCAAGGATCGCATTGACGAATCCGCCAGAGCTTTCCTGTCCGTACTTTTTGGCAATCTCGATTGCCTCGTTAATAGCAACACCATTCGGGATATCGTCATCATAGCGCAGCTCATATGCACCAAGGCGCAGTACTGCAAGCTCCACCTTTCCCATACGGGTGGTATCCCAGCCTTCGGTATTCTCATTCAACAGCCTGTCAAGCTCGGGGATTTTCTCCCTGATCTTCTCAAAGCGGGCCGCAATGGCATCTGCATCCTGCCAGGAAGGAACTTCCTCATTATTCTCGCGGAACAATGCGATCTGTTCCGGCATATCCTCCGGTGCATGAAACTCCACGCGGTATAAAAGTTTGAAAACCTGTTCTCTCTGCTCGTGTCTTCCCATAATATCTTCCTGTAATTCCTCTTATTTATCCTTCTTCATGTTCACACCGGCAATACGGATGTTCACATCAGAGCAGGTCAGTCCTGTCATATTCTCAATGGCATTTTTCACCTTCTGCTGTACTGCCTGACAGGTAGCGGGAATATTGTAACCGTACTCCATGGTCACAGTCAGATCCACGGTCACATTCTTGTCCAGCACCTCTACTTTGACACCCTTGGTCAGGCTCTTAACGCCTACCTTGCTCATGAGTTCGTTGGTAACATTACCAGCCATGGCGCTGACACCGTCTACCTCGGTAGCTGCTAAAGATGCGATCATAGCCACTACATCATCGGCGATCTGTACGGTACCGATGCTCTCGTCTTCCCTTAATACCAGGTTCTTCTTATCTATTTCTTTTTCCATGATAGCTGATCCTCCTAATAATAACTAATTAGTTACAGTATACCAAATCCTTATTCATTTGTCACCCAAAAAGTCAAGGATAATTGTTTCCCGTTCTGGGCATAAGTGACGGTATTGCTGTTCCCCTGTATCTGCATATAGGAAAAAATCTCCTGCTCATCGATCAATGCATGACAGATTTCCTGATAACAGAGTTCATCTGCACATTTTATCGTCACTTCCGTTCTGCCGCCCTCTATGGCTCTGTCGAAGACCGCCTGCATCTGTTCATGGTCATAGGAAGTAAAGTAGGAACCTTCCCGCACATAATAATTTGCTTCCGTCGCCGTACATTCCGGCATAGGGATCACCGCTTCGATACGATGCGTCCGTAGCAGATCCTCTGTAGTCACGCACAGATAATCATAATTGATCTCCGGCAGGCTCCTCTGCTCGCTGCCATTCTCCATGCGGTAAGAGGCATCTCCCCAGGTGGTATCTACATAATAATAGTCCCCGTCCACCTGTACCAGATTCCAGGCATGAGCTTCTCCGGTATCCACCGTTCCCTGCACCAGGGTGCACATCACCCCCAGATGATTCAACAGATACTGGGTGGCTTTGGCATATCCCTGGCAGACAGAAGCTCCTCCCAAGAATACCGAGGCAATGTTCTGATTATCCGCCGCACTCAGATCATAATTTGTTGAAAAGATGACCGCTTCATACACCGCTTTTACCTTATCGTACTCAGAAGCCGCCTCTTCCATACCGGACAGCCATTCCGCCGTCACACTGCGAATGGCCTCCGCCCGCGCTACGGCCTCTTCCTTCGTCTGATCGTAAGTGCCTGCGAAGTCGATTCCTACGGTTTTCTCCCCTCTGGAATATTTGGTATAAGTATATCCTGTGGTGTAAAAAATCTCCGGATGATCTATCAGCACGCACTGAAATACTTTGTCAATGTCCTGTTCATCCATTCCCTGTTCCAACGGTTCCGTGGACAGTTTGATCGTGTCATCCATAGACCCAATCGCCTGCTCGATCTCCTGATACCAGATCTGTTCCTGCGCATCCAGACTCTCATATGCAAAACGAGAGCCTCCCTCCTCTAAAAGGGAAAAGCTCTCTGTATTGTCATTTTCCGCAGCCGCCGTCTCCTGCACAGGCATAGTATCTATCTGTGACTCGGGCAGCACGATGGTCTGGGGTACTTCCTGCAGAACCTCCTGTGAGGAGCATCCTGTCAAAAGCAGTAACATCAGAATTCCGGCACATAACTTTTTCTTATTCCGCATTCTATCCCCCTACACACTTTTTGTTTCCATATAATTACTAATTGCGTCCGAACTCCGTCAGCACCAGTCCCTTATTACGGTCCAGAGTCATGCCGATGCTCCAGGAATTCACAAACAGCAATAAAGGATTACCCTTCATGTCCTTGACCTTCTTCATATCGGAAGTACCGGACAGCTTGGCCAGGTCGATCTCATCCTTATTCTCGATCCAGCGGATATGCTCATAAGGCAGGTTCTCCAGACGGATCTCCACGTTATATTCGTTCTCCAGACGGTATTTCAGTACATCGAACTGCAGCACACCTACCACACCGACGATGATCTCTTCCAGACCGGTATTGAACTCCTGAAAGATCTGGATGGCACCTTCCTGAGCGATCTGCTCTACGCCCTTGACGAACTGTTTTCTCTTCATGGTATCCACCTGACGCACTCTGGCAAAATGCTCCGGTGCGAAGGTCGGAATACCTTCATACTGGAACTTCTCCCTTGGCATGCACAGGGTATCTCCGATGGAGAAAATACCGGGATCGAAGACACCGATAATATCACCCGCATAAGCCTCGTTTAAGATCTTACGTTCATCCGCCATGATCTGCTGGGGCTGGGATAATCTCATAACCTTATTGCCCTGCACATGACGCACTTCCATGTTGGCATCGAATTTACCGGAGCAGATACGCATGAATGCGATACGGTCTCTGTGAGCCTTGTTCATGTTAGCCTGGATTTTGAAAACAAAGGCACTGAACTCATGCTCCGTCGGGTTGATCATACCGATGTCTGCTTTTCTTGGCAGCGGCGTGGTAGTCATATTCAGGAAATGCTTTAAGAAGATCTCCACACCGAAGTTGGTCAAAGCAGATCCGAAGCATACCGGGGTCAGGTTACCCTTCTGCACTTCCTCCAGATCAAACTCTGCGCTGGCACCGTCCAACAGTTCCACCTCGCCAAGCAGCTTGTCCGCTGCATCCTCTCCGATCAGTTCCTTCAGATGTTCTTCGTCCTGAATGGGGATCTCGGTGGAAGTTCCTTCCTTCGTTCCCTTCTCCGTATCGGAATATGCGATCACACACTTTTTCTCACGGTCGTAGACACCCTGGAATTCCTTACCGGAACCAATGGGCCAGTTAATGGGGCAGGTGGCAATGCCAAGCTCCTTCTCGATATCATCCAGCAGTTCAAAGGTATCTCTTGCCTCACGGTCCATCTTGTTGATGAAGGTGAAAATAGGGATCTTGCGCATCACGCAGACCTTGAACAGCTTTCTCGTCTGGGCCTCGACACCCTTGGAAGCATCGATGACCATAACTGCGGAGTCCGCTGCCATCAGGGTACGGTAGGTATCCTCAGAGAAATCCTGATGTCCCGGGGTATCCAGAATATTGATGCAGTAACCGTCATATTCAAACTGCAATACGGAAGAGGTAACGGAAATACCTCTGTCTTTCTCAATCTGCATCCAGTCGGATACCGCATGTCTGGCCGTTGCCTTACCCTTTACGCTTCCTGCCAGGTTGATGGCTCCTCCGTAGAGCAGGAACTTCTCGGTCAGGGTCGTCTTGCCGGCATCCGGGTGGGAAATAATGGCAAACGTCCGGCGGCGGTTGATCTCTTCTGTATAATTATTACTCACTACTATAGTCCTCCAAATATATCTCTTATATCTCTAAAAATCTATTTTCGCAGTTCTTCGGGATCTGCTATCTATGATGGATCTGCCTTTAAAACAGAGCTTCCTTCAAACTCCGGTTGGATTCCGAAATAATCCAATACCGTAGCTCCGATATCGGAAAAAGTCGGTCTGGTTCCGCGATTCCCCGGTGTCACAGGCGCACCGTACATAAGAAACGGAGTATATTCTCTGGTGTGATCCGTGGTGGCTGTGTAAGCGGGATCACAGCCGTGGTCTGCGGTGATCATCAGAATATCATCCGGCTTCATGTGTGCCTGGATCTCCGGCAGCTTCTCATCAAAATAAGCCAGTGCCTTCGCATAGCCGTCCACATCTCTTCTATGGCCGTAGAGCATGTCGTAATCCACCAGATTGATAAAGCAGAGTCCTTCGAAATCCTTGTCCAGATATTCCAGTGTCCGCTCAATGCCTTCCGCATTGCCGGAAGTGTATACATGCTCGGTAATGCCCCTGCCTACGAAAATATCCTGGATCTTACCCACAGCAATGACATCCTTACCGGCAGCCTTCAGCTGATCCAGCATGGTCACTGCGGGAGGAAGCAGGGAAAAATCGTGTCTTCTGGGAGTACGGGTATAATGTCCGCTCTCACCGATAAAAGGTCTGGCAATGACACGGCCCACGCCGTGCTCTCCCTGTAAGATCTGTCTGGCGATACGACAATAATCATATAACTGCTCCACAGGAACCACATCCTCATGGGCAGCGATCTGAAACACACTATCTGCGGAAGTATATACGATCAGTTTGCCGGTGCGCACATGCTCGTCCCCGTAATCCGCAATGACCTGTGTGCCGGAGTATGGCTTATTGCACAGAACATCTCTGCCGGTACGGATTCGGAACTCTTCCAGCACATCCTCGGGGAAACCGTCCGGATAAGTGGGCAGCGGCTTGGGAGAATAGATACCTGCGATCTCCCAGTGTCCGATGGTCGTATCCTTTCCACGGGAACGCTCCGTCATGCGGGTATAAGCTGCCGTGGGATGGTCTGTTTTCTCTCCCACTTCCACGCCGTCAATATTAAACAAACCCATGTTTTTCATATTTTCCATATGAAAATAAGGGCTCTTTGACACGCTCCCCAGTGTATTTACATTGATGTCACCGTAAGCTGCGGCATCCGGCATCTGTCCGATACCGAAGCTGTCCAATACAATTAAAAAGACTCTCTTCATTGTTTCTTCCTTTTGTCAAGTTTTCCAGGTTAAGTCATGATACCATCCAGATTGTTCCGTGCTTCGCACCCTCACAATCTGGACCGCATTCGTAATCCGCTCATTTTTCTGCGAAAAATGGCTCCTTACTCATGTGGTACAGCTCTCGAATCTCCGGATGCTCCCGCAAGCGAGCTTGCATCGCACCGTCGACTCTCGACCCTTGGTATCATAACATAATTTTTCCCCTATGTACACAAAAATATCACTGTGCAATGGTGCTGATGACGATATTTTCCGCCGCAATATCCGTCTTTCTTTTTACGATATCTTCGATCTGTGCCCGCTGCACATCCGTCAGTTCTGCGGCATTGACCACCACATCCACGGCATCCCCGTTGATGCTGACCACAGCTTCACTGAAACCTTTCGCCTGCAAAAGCACCTCGGCCGCCGCTTCCTTTTCCGCGATATCAGTCATGCGCACCATGCTGTCCACCGCTTCCTGTTTCTGGGCATCGCTGAGCTCAGTACTGTTGATAATCTCCAATAAGGTCTCTTTATTCCGGGCTCTGGTCTGCTCCTTGGAAAGTCTTGCAGCAGACAGTACCTCCACACCGTTCGTTCCGGTCAACACTGCTTCCCCGGGAATCTCCCCTTCGTCCGGCGTAGCCTCTGCCACCTGCATATCTTCATCCAGATAATCTTCCATGACGATCTCCACATCCGAATCCAGGCTTTCCATATCTGTGACAATGTCTGTGGAATCCACTGCACTGAGATCTTCTGTATTATCCGACGCCAGATACTCCTTTTCCAGGTTGGTCCCCGCAAACTGCAGATAACCTGCAATGGCTATCATGATGGCAAGTGCGGTAATCATAAGCTGATTCTTCTTAATTAAGTTTTTCACTGCGTTCCCCTTTTCCAAAGGCCTGTATCTGCCTTCTTGATTTTATACTCTATTGTATGTACCCGTCTGTGCGGATATGTTTCCTGTGACTCATTTTTCCAACACCTTGACTTTGTGGGCTTCCACACCGAAAAGTGCCTGTGCGATCTGCGTGATTTCACTGGTCATATTGCCTTTTCCGGCTCCTTCCGCCACCACCAGCACCCCCTCCACTTTGGGTGTGATCGTCTTCGCTACAAACGGTGTGCCCTGACTGCCGTCCTGATAGACGGTCTGGTATCCAGTATTGGAAGAACTCACGGTGCGGGTTCCTCCGGCGGAGTCCTGTTCTTCTGTCTGGGAACGATCCGCGGTCATGTCTTTTTCCACAATTCTTTCCTCCGAGGATTCCAATGTGATCATGACTTCCACCTCTCCCAGACCCCGGACGGATTCCAGCATTTTCTTCAGTTTTCCCTCCAGATAGGCGGTATATTCCTCCGCGCTTCCCGCTGCCACCGCCCGGGTTTCGGTATCTACCGCCGTCTCCTGTTCCCCGGTTGTCTGCGAAGGAGAAGTGAAAATTCCGGCATTGTACTGTTCTGCAGTCTCTGTGCCGACGGAAGCTGCCTGTGGCTCCTCCTTTTTCACCGGCAGGGCGATGATAAACAATAGGACACCCAACAATACCAGAATCAACAGGTTGTCCCGACGGAACCATTTCGGAGGGCCGGAACCGCCTGCACCGTTACCTGTACCAATGCTGCCTGTGATCTTTTCCCAGAATTCACCCATTGCTTCTCACCTCTTTTTCTTCCCTGGCTCCGGTTTTTCTACCGTCATTTTCCTTAACTCTCCGGCAGACTTCTCCATCATTCCAGCCGGATTGGTGCAATGTCCACATGGATCCCCTCCGTTTCTGCATTTTCCCTATCCGTTTCCTTCTGTTCCGATACTTCCCCACTGTTTTCTCCTGCAACAGCTCCCTGTGCAGAATCTTGCTCCCACACATTTGCCGGGTCATATCCTTCCCCGGCTTCCTGCGCCACAGCAGCTGCCGTATTCCCGATCTCTTCCTGCGACTGTTCTGCCTGTTCGGAGGCCCGGGTCAGCACGGTCTGCAATTCTTGCATAAATCCTGTCACCTGTTCTTCTGCATTCCAGCCGTCTCCGCCGCCGAACATGGTCAGAACAGGCTGTAACAACTGCAGCAACAGCATAACGGATAATAACAGTTTCAAATATTTATCGTAGGACTCCTTCGGTCTGAAATGCACTACGGTCTGTGCACAGATCAGGAAGATCCCGGCCTGTCCGATCACCCGGTATAACCATTGCATCCTCTTACCTCCCCCTGCTTCCGATAGCTAATAGTGCCAATGTGATCAGAAACAACAGCATGGCTGTGCCCGCAGTACGAAACAGAAGCATCCCTGCATTTCCCATATGATCCGTACAGTTGGTCACTCTTTTATCGCTGACGATCCCCATAAAAGCTGCCGCACACTTGATCAAAAACGCAGTAAACAAAATTTCCAGAAGCGGAGCCGCACACACCGCCAGAAGCAGTAACAGCAAAAGTACGCCGATGCTGTTGCGGATGACAACGGCTGAACCCACCGCCAGCTCCAGAAGCCCGTCTGCCGCATTTCCGATCCCCGGCAGTGCCGAAAGTGCCTTTTCCACGGCGGAGGTCTTCACGGAATCCAATACCGGTGTGATCAATGACTGGAACACGCTGATCCCCGTGACCACTCCCAGAGAAGCCTTGAGAATCCAGCCCACCGCCTTTTCCAGAAGTTCCGTCAAAAGTGTCAGCTTTTCCTCCACCCAGATCCCGTTGATCATGGTCAACAGGCCATAGCAGTAAATCAGTGGTAGTACCACACCCAACAGTATTTTTTCCGTACCATAGATCAGAAGTAGCATCAGCTGATACCCGGCTCCCACTGTAGCCGGCCCCGAGGCCACTCCCACCGCAAGAAGATACGTAGGTACCATCAGCCTTACAAACAACACGATATTTTCCACCGTCTCTCTTGCGGTTCCCAGAATCCCGGAAAAACATTGCAGCAGAATCACTCCCATGAGCAGATAGATAAAGTAAAAGCTTAAATCCGCAATCTGATGTTTGTCGAAAACCTCCACGAAATGAATCAGCAGTGCAGAAAGGATCCCCAGTACGATCAGCCAGATCAGAATATTTTTCCTGCCCGCAGCAGATGCTCCCATTCCCTGTATCACTTCCTGCAACAGGGTTCCCGCTGCCCCCAGCACATCTCCCTGCAGCAGCTGTCCCATCAATTCCGCCACGGAGATCCGTGAGGCCGGAAACAGCTTCTGCATCCCTTTTTCCAGTTCTTCCATGCCATATTCCTGCCACATTGCATCCATTGCTCCCTCACTCTTATAAAATACCATAGATCTGTCGGATCACCGTAAGCAGAATCGGCAGTCCCGCAAACAGTACCGAAAGTTTTCCCAGAATCTCGATCTGATCCGATACCGCTGCAAATCCGGCATCCTTGCAGATTCCGGCGCTGAATTCACACAGGTAGGTGATCCCCACCACTTTCATCAAAATACCGAGATACCCTTTTGCATCCCCGAGGTACTGCTGTAATCCCGCAAACGCCTCCAGCAGCTGTCCCGTCAGCCCCAGCACATAGGAAAATACCAGCACACTCAGGGCAAATCCGATCAGCAGCGCATATTCCGGCCGCTGTTGCCTAAATTGTATGGCAAAAAGAACTCCGGTAATTCCAAGCAATGCAATCTTAACGATCTCGGACATATTTCCTCCTATTAAAACGAAAACAGAGTCTGTACGGTATCAAACAGATCATAGATATACGGAACGATCCAGCTAAGAACCAGGATCAGTCCCGCCAGGCTGACGAGAAAAGCATGTTCCTCCCTGCCGCTGTGTTTTAAGACCTGGCTGAGTATCGTTACAAGGATTCCTACCGCAGCTATTTTAAAGATCAGTCCTATTCCCATCTTTCCCCGTCCTTTTCTCTTCTCTCTGTGGTCCCCGGAACCGGCATCAGACTAACAATAACAGTATCAGCAGACCGCTCATGGCTCCCAGTCCTACGGAGAGCCTGCATTTCTGTGTAATTTCCCGCTGCTGCATATCCGCCGTATGTTCCAGTCCCTGTCTGGACAATTCGATACTTTTTATCTGCATCGTTTCATCCGCATAGCCCTCTTTTTCCGCAAAACGCAAAAACTCTTCAATGTCTTCTTTTTTCAGAGGAAGCATCCGCAGCTGTCTGCGAAAGCTTTTCTCCGCCAGTTCCAGAAAACCAGCATCCTCCGTCTCCGCATATTCACGGTATACTTCGGTGCAGATCTCTCCCAGCCTGTCTTTCCGTTGTCTGCCGGTCTGTCGGCAGCATTCCGGAAGTGTTGACCCGTTGTACCGGATCTCACTGATCCACTGTTCCAGAATGCGGATGAGTTCCCGGATCGTATATAATCTTCCTAAGAATTGCTGCCGATACCACAGTCCCATTCCAAAGCATCCCAACAGAATCAGAAATCCTCCGAGCATCTGCATTCCATCCGTCCCCTTCCTTTTAAGATCACTATGCGGTCAAATATCTGTCGCAGGCAGGATTCACCCAGGCGCTTTGCTGCGTCCGTCTCGTCCGTTCCATGCAGAGTGGCCAGCAGACCGCAGCCGCAGGCCGCTGCTTTTTGTAAGGCCCGCCTGTCCGTTTCCTCCCCCAGTTCATCCACTGCAATGACTTGAGGTGACATGGAACGCAAAAGTAATAACATCCCCTGAGCCTTGGGACAGCCATCAAGCACATCCGTCCGCATCCCCAGATCATTCTGAGGTCTTCCCAGATAGCTTCCCGCCAGCTCCGAGCGCTCGTCCACCACTCCCACCCGAAGTCCCGCACCATACGTATTACCATCGGAAATCTGGCGGATCAGATCCCTGAGCAGAGTGGTTTTGCCGAATCCCGGAGGCGATACAATCAGGGTATTCTGAAATTTTCCTTTCTTATATAATTTTGGCAGGATACCGTCAGCTGCTCCCCGGATCTCATGGGCGACCCGGATATTGATAAACGCAATATTTTTCAGAGTGCGGATCACTGTTTCATTTTCCAACACAGCCTGTCCGCACAATCCGATCCGGTGTCCGCCTTCCACAGTCAAAAAGCCCTGTCTGATCTCATCGGCATAAGCATACACCGAATCCTGACACAGCCAGGCGATCAACTCCCGTATCTCCGCTTCCGTCACCAGATGCGCTCCGTAAGGATGCTCCTGCCATTCCCCGCCGTTATTTAAGAAATAATCTCCTCTCGATGTTTCCACGATCACCGGCCTGTCCACACGTAGACGGATCTCGCAGATTTTTTCCCCATTATCCGCTGTCTTCTGCCAGAATGCTCTTCTCTTTTGCGGAAAAATACGAAGCAGGCTGTCCATGTTTCTCCTCCCGTAACTATTCAGAACCTCATGCGCAAAATCGTTCCTTCGGAACTTCTCCTTTGCGAATGCAGGCATTCATCAAGACTTAGCTGATATTTAATGCTCTGAATAGTTACAATATATGTCTCCGTGGACAGGATATTCCTTCCAATCTTCTCTTTTTTTCTATAGTGTGGTATAATAAGCGATAACTGTTTTTATGACTTTTGTTTTGGAGGTTTTTATGAACATAATCATTGTGGGCTGCGGCAAGGTTGGCTACACCCTGGTAGAGCAATTAGGCGGTGAGAATCACAATATCACCGTGATCGATACCAATGAGGAAAAGGTGAATTCCATCACGGATGATCTGGATGCCATGGGCATCGTGGGCAATGGTGTCAGCTTCCAGACACTGTCTGAGGCCGGCATTGACCATGCGGATCTGCTGATCGCCGTGACCGGATCCGATGAGCAGAATCTTCTGTGCTGTGTCATTGCGAAAAAGGCGGGACATTGTAAGACCATCGCCCGTGTCCGCAATCCTATCTACAATAATGAGATTGCTTTTCTGCGGGAAGAACTGGGGCTTGCCATGATCATCAACCCGGAGCTGTCCAGTGCCGCCGAGATTGCCCGGATCTTCCAGTTTCCTTCTGCAGTTAAGATCGATACTTTTTCCAAGGGAAGGATCGAGCTTCTGCATTTCCGCGTGACCCATGACTGTCTCTTAAATAATTATGAACTGATCCACATCCGTACCACCTTAAAATGCGATGTACTGGTATGTATGGTCACCAGAGATAATCAGGTGCTGATTCCCCGGGGTGATTTTGTCTTCCGGGAAGGCGATGTGGTAGCTATTGTGTCCACTCCTCCCAAGGCTAATGATTTCTTCAAAAAGATCGGTATCGGCGCCGGCAGGGCACGTACTGCCATGATCGTCGGTGGCGGAACCATTGCTTATTATCTGGCAAGAAGACTTTTAGAAGTCGGCATCCATACCAAGATCATTGATCAGGATCCCGCCCGATGCGAGCATCTGAGCGAGCTGCTGCCCAAGGCTTCCATCATCTGCGGTGACGGTACGGATGAACGTCTTCTGATACAGGAGGGACTGGAGAACGTAGATGCTTTTGCTGCACTGACCGGACTGGATGAGGAAAATATCCTCCTGTCACTGTATGCGAAACGGACTTCCCGCGCAAAGGTAGTCACCAAGATCAACCGTATCAACTTCAGTGGTGTCTTAAGTGATATCAAGCTGGATACGATCTCCTATCCGCGCCTGGTAACTGCAGATATGATCATTAAATATGCACGATCCATGAATGAATCTCTCAACAGTAATGTGGAGAATCTGTATAAGCTGGAAGACGGTCATGCAGAGGCACTGGAATTCTACATCAAAGAGGATTCTGCCGTTACCAATATACCTCTGAACCGTCTGCACATCCGGAAAAATATCCTGGTCTGTTCCATCGTCCGCGGAGGGCAGGCTATTATTCCCAGTGGTCAGGACGAGCTTCATGTAGGCGATTATGTGGTCGTAGTACTGACACATGCACGGCTGAATGATATTAAAGATATTATTGAAGGGTAATTTTGTAGAAGGACACTATCATGAATTTTGCGATATTGAGTTTTATTATCGGATTTATTTTACAATTTGAAGCATTATTTTTACTGCTTCCCTGGATCGTTGGTATGATCTACGGAGAATATCATGTGGCACTGATCTATCTGGTGACCGCAGCTGTTTGTTTCATTTTAGGAAAATTGTTAAGCTTCAAACACACAGGACGTTTTAAGGAATTGTATGTCAGGGAAGGCTTCACTGCCGTTGCACTGGGCTGGTTTGTCATGTCTGTTTTCGGTGCCATTCCCTTCGTTCTCACCCGTGAGATTCCTTTTTATATTGACGCTCTCTTTGAGACCATCTCCGGCTTCACCACTACCGGTTCCAGTATTCTGTCAGATGTGGAGGCATTAAGCTATGCCAGCCTGTTCTGGCGCAGCTTCACCCACTGGATCGGCGGTATGGGTGTATTCGTATTCATTATGGCGATCCTGCCGATGATGGGTGGCTCCACTATGAACCTGATGCGTGCGGAGAGCCCGGGGCCTTCCGTCAGCAAGCTGGTACCGAGAGTCCGGGATACGGCGAAGATCCTCTATGGAATTTATCTTGCCATTACTATCTTAGGTGTGATCGCCCTGTGTCTGTGCGGCATGCCGTTATTTGATTCCCTGTGCACCACCTTCGGCAGCGTCGGCACCGGCGGCTTCGGTATCAAGAACAGCAGTATCGGCGGTTATTCCCCGTTGATCCAGAATGCGGTGACGGTACTGATGATCTTAAGCGGTGTCAATTACACCATATATTTCTGCCTGCTCAGTAAGCAGTTTAAGGAAGCCTTTTCCATCGAAGAGGTCCGCTGGTATTTTGTGATTATTCTGGTCAGTGCGCTGACGATTGCCTGGAATGTCCGTCCTCTCTATGCAACATTGGGAGAGACCCTGCGGCACTCCTTCTTCCAGGTGGGAACAATCATTACCACCACCGGATTTGCCACCACTGACTTTAACATGTGGCCGCAATTATCGAAGACGATCCTGCTGTTACTTATGATGATCGGTGCCTGCGCCGGCAGTACCGGCGGCGGTATGAAGGTCTCCCGTGTGCTGATCCTTTTTAAGGCGATCCGCAAGGAACTGTCCATGATGATACATCCCCGTATGGTCAAGAAGATCAAGATGGACGGGCACAACCTCTCTCACGAGACGTTGCGCTCCACCAATGTCTATATGACGGCTTATTTTATCGTGCTCTTCGTCTCTCTGCTGATCGTCAGCCTGGACGAATACGATCTGACCACGAACTTTACTGCAGTACTGGCAACCCTGAACAATATCGGACCCGGACTGGAGCTGGTCGGCCCCACCCAGAACTTTGCATTATTCAGTCCTCTGTCCAAATGTGTGCTGATGTTCGACATGCTGGCCGGACGACTGGAACTCTTCCCCATGCTGGTGATCATGTTGCCGTCCTGCTGGAAGAAATATTAAATTCCTTAATCGCAAAAATGAGTCTGTGATGACATTTTTAATCGTCACACAGACTCATTTTTTCATACATACCTCTAATCAAATGTTGACCGAAATGAGAACGCTACATATCATTACAATCATTATATATGAATCTTCAGACACTTCTTGCCGGTCAGTTCCTTCGTCCGTTCATCCGGCTGTCCAAAGCCAACATAAATATCTGCTCCCCTACCGGTATGTACAAATTTACCTTCTTCATCTACAACGGTAAATGCCCTCATCGGAATTTCCAGTGTCACCATCTTTTCTTCTCCCGGTGCAAGTTGTACGCGCTTAAACACGACAAGTTTAGGATTGGGCACTTCGTTGATATCCTCAACCTGCACATAGACCTGCAATACATCCTCTGTAAAAACATCTCCGTGATTTGCAACGGTTACTTCAACACCTACACTCTGTTCTTCCGTTTGTGCATATACCACATCTTCCGTCAATTCCGCCCTCATAACTAGTGTATCAGCATAATTCAGCCCATAACCGAATGGATAAAGTGGAGCTTTTTCCACAAAGCGGTATGTCCTGTTCTTCATGGAATAGTCATCAAAATCCGGCATCCCCTGTAAATTGCGGTAAATGGTAACCGGCAATTTACCCGAAGGTGATATTTCTCCAAAGAGTATATCTGCAACTGCCTTTCCACCTCTTGCTCCCGGATACCATGTCTGAAGAACTGCATTCGCCCTGTCATCTGCCAGGTTCAAATCCATAGCACTTCCTGCCATCATACATACAATAAACGGAACTCCCATTTCTGCCACGGTTTCCAAAAGCCTCTGCTGTGAAGGTGGAAGCATCAGCCCCTGCTTGTCTCCGGATGCATATGCATTTCCTGTATCGCCCTCTTCTCCTTCAAGACTTTCGTCCAGTCCCAGACACAGAATAACAAGATCCGAATGTTCTGCAACTGTCATTGCCTCAGAGATACGGTCATCCTCTCTTGCCAGTTTTTCTACCTGATCTAAAAACAAATGGCAGCCTTCTGAATAAAGTACCCTGACATCATCGCCTACATAGTCCTGAATACCTTCCAGTACAGTAACATACCTTGAAGCCGTCCCATGATAATTGCCGATCAGGGCTTCTCTGGAATTGGCATTGGGACCAATGACTCCGATTGTTTTAAGTTTCTTTTTATTTAAGGGTAAAATACCATCATTTTTTAACAATACGACACTCTTGCATGCTGCCTCTATGGAAAGCTCAATATGTTCCCTACATTCAACAACTTCATACGGAATATGATCATATTCTGTCTCATCAAACATTCCCAGCAAGAATCTGGTCGTAAATAAACGAATGGCTGATTTCTGCAGTAGTTCTTTGGAAATAAGCCCCTCTTCATAGGCATTCAGGATTTTCTGATAAGTACATCCGCAATTAACATCGCAGCCCATCTCCAGAGCCAGTCTGACACTTTCCTCCGGTCTGTCTGTCACCTTATGGTGTTCATGAAAATCACGGATAGCCCAGCAGTCTGAAACATAATGTCCCTGAAATCCCCACTGTTTTCTCAAAACCTCCACCATCAGATAACTATGAGCACAGCATGGTTCACCATTGGTTCTGTTGTATGCGCCCATAACCGCTTCGACTTTTCCTTCCCTGACACAGGCCTCAAACTGCGGAAGATACGTTTCCCAAAGTTCTTTCATGCTAACCTTTGCATCAAAATAGTGTCGTTTTTCTTCCGGGCCGGAATGTACTGCAAAATGCTTGGCACACGCTGCCGTGCGCAGGTATTCTCCCTCTCCCTGCAGACCTTTGATAAATGCAACACCCAGTATTGCAATCAGTGTCGGATCTTCTCCATAAGTCTCATGTCCACGCCCCCAGCGGGGATCCCGGAAGAGATTGACATTGGGCGACCAAAGTGTAATTCCTTTATAAATATCACGGTCTTCATGTTTTTCATTTTCATTATATTTGGCTCTCGCCTCCGTAGAAACGGCAACTCCTACCCGCTCCAGCAGTTCTTCATCAAAAGTTGCTCCAAGCCCGATTGCCTGTGGAAAAACAGTTGCTGTACCCGCTCTTGCAACACCATGCAGGCCCTCATTCCACCAGTTATACTCCGGAATATCCAGATGTGGAATTTCATCTGCGTCAAAGCGCAACTGTGAAGCCAGTTCCTCTACGCTCATCTGCTCCACCAATTCAGTAGCTCGTCTGACTGCCTCTTGTCTGTTCATAAATTCCTCCATAAATTTTTTCTGATTATTAGCTATATAGGCTTAATAATCTTCTTTTTGTTTCAGAGTCTGATGTTCTGAACATCTGCCGAGTAAGGAACTTTCTGCTTGGATCTGAATCATTAGAAAAGCTGCGCTGTCATTTTCTTTTTGTCTTCTCTGATACTCGGTTGGCAGAATACCGTATTTCTCCCGGAACAGTCTGGAAAAAGCCTGACTGTTGGGGAAACCGTTCTTTAATGCAATTTCGCCTATGGTCAGATCCGTTTCCTCCAGTTCCCGCAATGCATGTTCAAACCGGATGCTCCGCAGATAATCTTTATAATTGATTCTGCCATACTGACGGAACATTTTCGACAAGTAAGTAGGGCAATATCCAAATGTTGCTGCCAGGGTTTCCAGTGAAATTTCTTCTGCATAATGTTCCCGAAGGTATCCAGTAATTCTTTCAAGATGTCCTGACTGAGTATTCCCCGGATAATAATCCTCCTTTTCCTCAGGTATCCGATAAGCAGTTACCAGAAGATATTTCAGCTGATAAAAGATACTCTGCATCAACAGTTCATAGCCGTACTCTTTTCTGATCTGCTGTCTGTACATTTTCTCAAGTAATGCAAAAAGTTTTCCATCCTCTTCCTTTTTTTCACCGGAAAACCGCATTATCTGTTTTTCCATTGGGATCTGTAAAACAATTGCCTCATTTCGTCCCGATGTATGAATGGAATGCACTTCATTGCTGTTCACAATTATAAGTTTCCTGCCGGAAGGACATATTTTTTATCGCCGAGATAAAAATCTACCTTTCCCTCCCGCAAGGCAAATATTTCAACACTGCTATGTTGATGCGCCTCACATATATATTTTCCGTCTGCACCTTCGAAGCGGAATAGCTTAAAGGGCAGTCCCCGATCCGGCACCACTGCTTCCTGCCGGTATATCTTCTCTTCTTTCATAGTCATCCCTAATATTCCACACCGGAAGATTTTCTGTTCCATGATAAAATCTTACCGGCAGTTTCCCGGAGGGGGAAAATTCTCCAAACAGCATTTCGGCAATTACCTTACCACCTCTGGCTCCCGGATACCAACAATCCACGATGGCTTTCACATTCGGGTTGTGTTCCGCCCATGGCAGATCTATGGCGCTTCCTGCCATTAACAGAACCACCACCGGTTTTCCCATCGCTGCAACAGTTTCCAGAAGTTTTTCCTGAAGTCCCGGCAGATTTAATCCCAGTTTGTCTCCGCTGGCATATTCATTCCTGGCATCGCCCTGTTCTCCCTCTATGGTTGCATCCTGTCCAAGGCACATTACTGCCACATCGGCATGTTCCACGGACAGCTTTACTTGCTCCGTGGTACGCACTCCCACTTCTCAGCTCCGCTGCGGTCCGTGCTAATCATGTGCCACTCCCTTTATTTGTAAATTCTGTAATTTCCCGAAAGTGCCAGCATGGCAAACAGGTACAGGAAATTATCATAATATCGTCTGTCCCCGGTGCGGAGCGGAGTATTCCAGAAGCGGTCTACGCATTCCTTTATATGAGGACCGTCTGCTGCCAGTGATGCCTGTGCATTGACTGCTACAATGGCAACCGGATGCAGTGCCTTCTCTTCCAGTCTTGTTCCATCAATCAGGAACACACCGTCCCAGTGTTCTCTCTGCTCTTCACAGTAAAATCTCTGCAGCCGGTTTGCGATCTCCGTCTGCCACGGATCTTTGTCATACCAGAGATGATCCATAGCAATGTTGGCTATGGTGCGGTATGCATCACTGTAGTACCAGTCATGCTTTCCGAAGATCTCCTGATGCCCAGCATGTGGTGTCCCGTCATAGTCTGCGTATTCTGCGCTGAGACCGGTTTGTGGATGACATGCCTTATGCAGATATTCTCTGCTGGCTGCCGCAGCCTGTCTCCAGAATTCCCGGTCTTCTTCCTCCACATTCTCCGCAAACAACTCATAAAAATGAGGCAGATGATACGAGGGGTCAGAAAAATCCATGTTTGTGACAAATTTGATCAGATGATTGGAAGGCTCCCACATAGGTTCTCCCGGGTGTCCCGTTTCCCCCTTGTGAATACATTCCCGCAGGATTGCCTTTGCCTCTTTGCTGTAGGCAAAAATTCCTTCCCCATCCCCCCAACGGGCGGAGGCGAAAAACAATGCCATGGCAAAATACTCTTCTCCGTCCGGTGCCGGTCCCTCTGCATTGTGCGTTCCATCCGTGCTGCAGGACCAGGCAAAATAGTTGCGGCAGGGTCCTTCCGGAATATACATATAAGTCCGCACCCACTTCCAGAGACGGTCAAATTCCGCTTTCTTATCCAGCTGTACACAGACCATCATGCCATAGGACATTCCCTCCGTGCGTACATCATGATTGCCGGTATCCTCCAGATACGCCATATCATCTCCTGCCTCATGATAAAAACGTTCTGCCTCCGTTCCGTAAAATATGGTTTCAAAGGTCTGTTCCAGTCTTTCTGTAATAGCGGTCTCTTCATATCCGCACTCTTTCAATACATTTCGATAAATACCAGTCTGATATGCTCCTGCCATTTGCTTGTTCTCCGATTTTTATTCTTTGACGCCACCTAAAGTAAGTCCTGCTACAAAGTACTTCTGTAAGAAAGGATAAATACAGATAATGGGCAGCATGGTAATGATCGTTGCCGCTGCACGCACGGAAGTCGGTGTTACGGTTCCTGCGGCATTCTTCATTGCCTCCGCTGAAGTTCCCTGATTGGTTACGGAGGATAACAGCTTCATCAATTCATACTGCAATGTGGTCAGATTACTGCTCATGCGATTGTAAAGCATGGCATCAAACCAAGAGTTCCACTGGCCTACCGCCACAAACAGGGCTACTGTGGCATAAACCGGCTTACACAGCGGAGAATAGATCTTAAGAAAAATAGTGCTGTAACCGGCACCGTCCAGCTGTGCGGATTCTTCCAGGCTGTCAGGAATTCCGTTCATATAAGTACGGATCACCAGCATATTAAACGCACTTACCATTCCGGGGATCACATATACCCAGAAGCTGTTGGTAAGCCCCAGCCCCTTATATAAGAGGAATGTTGGGATCAGTCCACCGTTTACATACATGGTGATGACCCAGAACAGGGAAACCTCTCTCTGGAACAGGAATCTTTTGCGGCTGACAATAAAAGCAAGGATTGCATTGGCTGCCAGAGACAGCAGGGTTCCGATCAGGGTTCTGGCTACTGTGATATAAGCGCCTGTAATCAGATTATCTTTATGTAAAACCGTCGTATAGTTTTTCCAGGTGAATTTTCTCGGCCACAGGTAGATTCCTCCCCGCAGGGCATCCGTACCATCATTCAAAGAGATTGCCAGAGTATTCAGCACCGGATATAACGTTACGATCACAAACAGGACCATGATGATGCCGTTTATGAACGGAAAAATGTCGAATTTTTTGGACTTGATCTTATACTTTGTATCTATCATTGTAATTACCATCTCTTTCTGTTTTAGAATAACTGCTCTTCACCATTATGTTTTGCAATCTGATTGGCCAGAACGATCAGGATGATACTTACCAGGCTCTTGAAGATACCTGCGGCTGTACCTATTGCATAATCTCCCTGGCTGATACCCCATTTCAATACATAAATATCAATCGTCTGGGAGAACTTCTGTACCAATCCGTTTCCTAACAGATACTGAATTTCAAATCCTGCATTTAATACATTCCCCACATTCATCAGCAGTAAAATTACGATGGTCGGTTTGATTCCCGGAAGGGTAACGTATTTGATTTTATTCCATCTTCCTGCGCCATCAATGGCAGCAGCTTCATACAGGGAAGGATCAATGGATGTGATGGCCGCCAGATAAATAATGGCATTCCATCCTGTCTCCTTCCAGACATTTGCAAATGCTACGATCGGCCAGAAATACCCAGGATGGGCAAAGAAATTGATCGGCTGGCTGATCACATGCAGATTTACCAATACTTCATTTACAATTCCGGTACCGGACAACATATCATGCAGGATACCGGTTACGATGATCCAGGAAAGGAAATGTGGAAGATAAGAGATCGTCTGTACTGTCTTTTTCCCACCCTTACTCTTGATTTCATTCAATAGAATAGCAAATACAATTGCGGTAACGAAAGTTGCCACAAGGTTGATCACACCCATGGCCAATGTGTTACGAATGACCCGAAGGAATGTCACATCCGAGAATAACATCCGAAACTTCTGAAGTCCCACGAATTCGGAGTGCAGGATTCCCAGCTGCGGCTTATAATTCTGAAATGCCATCGCCCATCCGGCTAAGGGAAGATAGTAAAAAATCACTCCATAGATCATCATTACTCCTGCCCAGAAAAGCAGAACTTTTTGCCTTTTGATTTCTTTCCATGTGATAGGTGTTCTGGTTTGTTTTACTTTTTGTTTCGATTTTGTTCTCGTTAACGACATATCCTCGCTCCTTAAAAAACGGGCAGATGAAATTTTATCTGCATCTGCCCATTCTCAAATTTCATTTATATGTTTTTATTTGAACTTTGCTGCCAGTTCCATTCTGCTGTCCAGTTCTGCCTGTAATTCACTGATAAAATCTTCCGGCTTGCAGGCATTATATGCATCCATATAATCCGCCCATGCTTTGTCGAAATCAGCTGCCATAACTACCTGAGGAAGCTGCTCATGCTTTACTTCACCGATCTTGGTCCATGCCATACCGCCGGGAGTGCTGGTATTGAAGTTGTTGGAGAAGGACCACATAGGATACCATTCACCGGGTGCTTCGTTGGTGCCCAGCATTTCCACGTAAGTCTCCGCACCGTATGCCTGGAATGCTTCCTTCACATCGTCGTTTAATCCATCAAAGAATTCCTTTGCCTGTCCGTCGGGCTTGTTTGCATTGATACCATCATCACTGGTTCCGTTGTACTGAGGGAAATAAGAATAAGAGCACATATGGGATGCCTTATACTCTGTATCGGAAGCCTGCGTTCTCTGCTCCGGTGTTCTGTAGAATTCACCGTTCTCATCTACTTCATAGTCAACACCTTCCACACCCCAGAAACGAAGGTTATGGATATCCTGATCCAGCAGATCATTGATCAGCTTCAGTGCGCCGGGAACATCCTTACAGCTTACAGTAATGGCAAGTCCGCTTCCGGAATTGAATGCACCACCGGCATTATGCCACTGGTTTTTTACACTTTCATCAATTGTTATAGGCAGTGGAATATAGTCGCATCCCTGTGCATCCAGTCCTGCCTGCTTGATGGCATCGCCTGCTGTGTAAGCGAAATCCCACCACTGATCGATCATACCCAGGACACGTCCTGTAGAAAGCTTGGAAATATACTCATCATAAGACTGGGTAAAGGACTCGGGGTCTACAATGCCTTTCTTGTATTCTTCATTTAATTTTCTAAAATACTTTACTGCGGTATCGGAAGTGTTGTAATCCAGTACCGTCAGCGTCTCAGGATCTACCATACAGCTTCCGTCATTGGGATAACCATCCAGGAACTGAGGTGCGTTCTCCAGACAGAAGTATCTCCAGTCATCACAGAGAATGGTATAAGGAATATTGGCTGTTCCGTCTTCCATAGTAGGATTTGCTGCATTATACGCTTCGATCAGATCAAAATACTGATCCATGGTCCGGATCTCGGGATAGTCTGCCCATTTCAGAACTCTTGCCTGAATCCAAAATGCTTCATCATTATGTGCACATACCTTCTCTTCGTTCTTGATGCAGCTGAACTGCGGGATCCAGTAAATGTGGCCGTCTTCCTGACGAAGCTTCTCCCACTCCAGATCAGTAAACAGATTCTTGATATTAGGATAATCATCCAGATAATCATCCAGTGCTACCAATGCTCCTGCCTCATACAGCTGTGTGGTTCCAGTCTGTCCCTCAATGAAGTCCGGATACTCACCACCAGCGATCATGGTACCCACAGCTTCATCTGCAGTCTGTCCGGTCAGCCAGGTCTCTTTTACTTTGGCGCCTACCTTCTCTGCGATCAGCTGCTGCACTTCATTGTCGTCATTGATCTCAGATCCCGCTACCCCAAAAAATGCGGTGAACTCTTTGATACCTGCTGCTTCTTCTGTGGTACTGTCGGTTCCTGCGCTCGTTGTACCATCTCCGGATGTCTGGTTACCGTCACTGCCACATCCGGTGAACAGTGCCGCTGTCATTGCTGACACAAGTAACATGCTTACAAGTCTCTTTTTGTTCATGTTGTAACTACCTCCCTTTCGATAAATCTATTTTACCTTTTTGAGAGGAACTAACAATCAGAGGAACTATAGCAAAAGACAGGGGAAATTATAGGTGGTTCTGTAATTTCCCCTGTCTTTTATTCTCTTACTCTCCCTGTTGCATCTTTTTACGGAATCTTGCGGGAGTGCAGCCCTTGATCTGAATAAAACGGTTCGTAAAATAGTCCAGATCATGGTAGCCCACATCTTCTGCGATCTGAACGATCTTTTTATCGGTACGCAGCAGGGCATCCGCAGCCTGCTCCATCCGGTAATTGTTCAGGTAGTCTTTAAAGGATTGTCCGTACTTTTTCCGGAAAAGTTGTCCAAGATAAGCACTGTTGACATAATACTTTTCACTCAGGCTTTTCAGTGTAATATTTGAAGCGTAATTTTCCCGGATCTCTTTTTCCACCATACCCAGAATTCCTCTGGATACATTCTTCCGCAGCTGTGACAGATAATCCGCATATTCGCAGGCAAATCTGGTCAGATGTGCCTTACTTCCGCGCTTTACCCCGGTCTCAAAGCTGCTCTCACTGATGACCCTTAAGATTTCCTCCTGGTTCACGTCATCATCCTGTTCACAGGCTAAGTGGATCAGCTGAAACAACAGATAATTAATATTCAGGGTCATCGTCTCCCCGCAAATACCGCGTTTACACATTTCTTCATAAAAGAAAGCCACCGCCTCCCGGATTTCCAGATGATTGTTCTGTTCGATTGCCTTCAGCAGGCCATCCAGGCTCTGCTTACACAGGATCAGTCCTTCCGGAGATACCTGGACCTCCTCCTCATAGAAATAGATATCCTTCTTTGTCCGAAACCCCTGAAAAGAACGAAGCATACAGGTATTGCCGTAAGACTTTGCTATGCTGCTGATATCCTGCACTTTTTTTCCTGCCAGCATCACCACATTTGTCTGCAAATTTGATGCAAGATATTCCCGGAATCGTTCCAGATACCGTTTTACATCCATCCCACTTTTTTCCGGAACATAATCAAACAAAATCAGTCCGATATCGTAGATTTTTTCATTGACAGAAACATCAAACACACTCAGATCTGCATCTTCTTTCAGATATTCCCTGCTGTATTCATACAGCCGCCTCTGTAATGTCCGCATTTCCCGATCTGTTGTTCCCTCATCATCATAGGATCCTTCCGTCTGGATCTCCACATAACGCACACCGGTTCCGCACCTCATGTGTTCATGTATATATCTGACATTCAGGTCATCAAACTTCCCTTGGATCAATGCAATCATATGTCTTGCCAGATAAGCCTGCTCCAGCTTCCGGTTCTTTTCATGATCCAGCTCCTCTCTGTTGCGCAGAGCAAGTACCTTATTCAGTACTTTGCACAGAATCTCGCTGTCTACCGGCTTCAGCAGATAATCCGTGCAGTCATTCTGCATTGCCTGTTGTGCAAAACTAAATTCCGCATATCCGCTCAGTATAACAAAATATGCATCTGAAATTTTCTCTTTACGGATGTGTTCCAGCAGTTCCAGTCCTGTCATCTGAGGCATTTTAATATCGGCAATAACCAAATCTACCTTTTCCTTCTTCAAAAAAGCCAGTGCTTCCATCCCATTTGCTGCTGTTCCCGCAATCCGAAAGCCTTCCTTCTCCCAATCTACTAAAAGTTTCAATCCCTGTAAAATAAACGGCTCGTCATCTACCAGCAATACTTTCAGCATCTGTTTTACCCTCCTGCAAACAGGGAATCCGTATCGTAACCGTGGTTCCCACTCCTTCTTCTCCTTCTACACGGAATTCCACTCTGTTTTCCGTTACCATTTTCAATCTGACACAGGCGTTGATAATCCCTACTCTTCCGCCGCCCTTGAGCATCTCAATGTCGGCATTGCACATGTTGTTCTGCAGCTCTGTAAGTTTGGCCTCCGCCATACCGCTTCCGGTATCTTCAATTTCTATCTCCAGCCCTTCTCCCTGACGGCCTATCCTTACAAATATCCATCCCGGACTGGATTTGCTTTCAATGCCATGCACACAGGCATTTTCCACAAAGGTTACAATCGTAAGCTTGGGTATCTTGAAGTTTTCACATTCTCTGTCTACTTCAATGTCATAATTCAGCCGTTCTCCAAAACGATACTTCTGAAGCGCCAGATAAGCTTTCACAAATTCAATCTCCTGGAAGATACTCACGGAATCATTGCCCCATTCCACATACTGTCTCTGCATCACCGCCAGTTTGGCCACCATGTCGGCTGTCTCGTTTTCTTTTTTCAAAATGCTGTGCATCCGGATGCTTTCCAGTACATTAAATAAAAAGTGTGGATTGATCTGGCTGTGTAATGCGAGAAGCTCCGCATTTTTTCTTCCCACCAGCATCTCCTGCTCATGGATTTTATTCTTATATACAGTCTCGATCAGTCCATTGGTACGTTCCACCATGCGATTATAATTGCGTATCATACTGCTGATCTCATCTTTACCTTCTTCACAGGGCATTGGAATAAGATGATCACTGTCCACTGATTTAAATACCTTGCTCAGTTCTGTAATCCTTTTTGTAAAGGAACGGTTGAATATCTGAACGAACCAGAAGGGAAAAATAACATTCACCGCAAGGAGCAGCAATATGATGGGAAGTTCGTTCCGGATGCTTGTAAGAAAACTGTTCTCTACCGGCTTTACATAAATCGTAAGTTCCGTACCATACAGACTGATGGTATGTTCATAGGCTTCTCTCATTGTTGCGTTATCCAGCCGCTGAAACTCGCTGCCGTAGCTGCCGTATTGTCCATTGGAAAGAAGGATCCGATCTCCTTCACAGATCAGAACCTCATTATCATAGTTCATGTTTTTAATGGTGCGCACCATACTGCCGTAATCAAACTCGATTTTTAAATACTTTTCTGTCTCTGCATCATAGAAATCCAGCCGCTGTAGATAAATGATGCGCCGCTCCCTTGTGATTTTGGAGCTGCTGTCATCATAGACAAAAAAGAGTCCCTTGCTTTTCGCTTCTTCATTCAGCCGCAGATAACTCTCTGTATTCTTAAGCTTATCCAGCGTATTGACCCTTCCTCCGTTTACAATGGTATCATTATCCGTATACAGGGTAAATATCATACTGTTCATCCCAAGTGCATTTTCCAATAACGTCCCGCTCAGGAAATTCTGATATGCCGCCACATATTCTGCAGAATTAGTGTATCTTTTGGATAAGAAATCTTCAAAATCGCGATTGGTATAAATACTGTTGCCTATCTCCCCGGCATTTCCGATCATACTGCTCAGACTGTATTCCACCGTACTCGCAATATTGGACATCTCATGATCCCTGCGCTCTCTGTCAAATTTTGCAGTCGTCAGAAATACAACGCTGTCTGTTACGATCAGGGGAATCAACACACAGACAACATAGAAAATATAAAACTTTTTTTTGATGGTGAAATCATCCATCCAAAGATCCAGTTCATGTAATACCTTCCCCATAAGATCCTCTCCTCTGTTATGTAAAAAAGAGCAGACATTTTTACAGCCTGCTCTTCTTTATTATAGGACATCTGCGTTCTGTCCGCAATCCGTTTTTATATGGCATTCTGCACAAACCAGGCAAAATCAGCATAGTTACTGCTGTCCTGTCCATTGGCAGATGCGTACATTCCTATCGTACATCCCACAAATCCTCCTGCTTCCTCCGTGGTATAAGGAAGCAGACTGATATCCTCAGCAATCAGCCTCTCCCTGCCATCCCGAAAAAGCCATATCCGTGCCTTCTGCCTGTCGCAATGCATTCGTATTTTAAAGAATTGTCTACCTTCTCCTGCCGGCTTTTCGGTAAGGATTCTCTCTTCCCCATGGATGCAGGCTGTCACAACAAAACAATTCTCTTCAGCCCTTTTCCGGATCTCCATGCGCAAATGATTTTCATGATTCTGGTACAACACCATTCCCGCAGTCTCACATTCCTGCTTCGGTTCAAATTCCATCCCTGTCTCTGCATAGAATGCATATTTTTTCTGACGGATTCCGAAATAGGAACAATGATTGCGGTCAGATATTTTTTCCTTTTTTGTATAGAGCCGCAGCATCCCCGGCCGGTGACTCAGGGAATAGTTTTCTTCACAGATTTCTTCTATACTTACCAGCCGTTTGTCCGGTGTTTTCTCCCAAAAACTGATACGATCGGAAGTACTGCTTACTTCCTCTGGAAAACGGTATTCCTTTGTGGGCAGTTCCAATGTATCTTCCAGATGCCCGACGCCTTCTGCAATCACCGGCCATCCATTTTCCCATGTGACTTTTGCCAGAAAAGTCTCTCTGCCCATGCTGCTGTGTCCTTCACAGGGTCTGGATGCCAGCATTACCACATACCAGTTTCCCCGTCCATCCTCCACCAGATCTCCGTGTCCTGCGTAGATCACAGGATAGTTTTTCCCCAGATTCCTGTGGGTGAAGATCGGGTTTCTTGGGCAGCCCTCGAACCACTGGAACAGCTTTTTACTTCTGGCAATGCTGATGCTGTGCTCCGGTCCGGTTCCTCCTTCTGCATGCATCAGATAATAATAACCGTCGATCTTATAAAGGTGCGGTCCCTCCGGCCAGATAACTCCTTTTACAGCCCCTTTCCAGATTGCCATGCTTTCTCCCACAAGCTTCATCTGCCGAAGATCCAGTTCCTGCACCCAGATTTCCCAGTCTCCGTTATAGCGGACTCCTTCCGGATTCGGTCGCGTACCACAGTAATAGCATTTCCCGTCATCATCGAAGAAAAGACTGGGATCGATCCCCGGAGCATCTTCGCCGAGATAATAAGGATCCGACCACGGTCCTGCCGGATCTTTTGCCGTTACAATGAAATTGCCTCCGTAGCTTACATTGGTAGTGATCATGTAAAACAGTCCATCATGGAACCGGATCGTTGGTGCATAAATCCCCTGTGATATTTCACTTCCCTTCACCGGAAGTTGTTCCGGTCTGTCAAGAATATTCCCGATCTGCTCCCAGTGCGCCAGATCTCTGCTGTGGAAAATCGGAACTCCCGGTGCATACACAAAACTGGAATTCACAATGTAATAGTCCTCTCCTGCCCTGCATATGGATGGATCCGGATAGAAACCGGATAAAATTGGGTTCTTTGCTGTAACCATTTTGTTTTCCTCACTCTGTTCTATATTGTGTATCCAAATCCTAAGATTGTAAATTTTTTATTCCGGTCTTCCTCTGTCACTGCAATCCGTACTTTATGGGATCTGCTTTCTGTCTCCCAAAACAGTAATACAGCATTACAATGCAGCCAATTGTTCTTATGGGGATCCGCCGTCATACAATATACATCATTTACAAATACATTGGCTTTCCCCACATCCATTTCTCCGGAATCTTTAAATATAAGAAACAGTGACTTGCAGGTAATCTCCATTTCAAATCCCGGCATCTGCGGTCTGCTTCCATCATACATCCAGTTATACGGAAATTCCGGTGTCTGTGTAAGGTTTCCGTCCATTTCCACACTCTGTAACTCCATATCTGTGGAAGTAAAACTACCCGTCCGGATTTTGGCTCCTACATAACGGTTCTTCTTATCAAGCAAAAAAATTCTTTCAAAATCAGCACCGATCACTGCCGGTCCGAAAAGCTTTTCCGACAGGATCTGTTCCTCCGTCATTCCTTCCACAAAAGTCCCAACTCTTGCAGGTTCTGCTGCATCACAACGCTCAAACAGATATTGCAGGCAGTCCGCCATAATGGTATGTCCGGTATTATTGGGATGAAACATATCATAAAAAAACTGATTTTTAGATAAAATTCTTCCCTCGCCGCACTTTAATGAAAACTGTGGAGTGACCGCATTGAGGATGCTCACCATGGGAAGATCATAAAGATCCCCCACCGGCCTTAACCGCTCCTGTAAATTCCAATCATTTGCAAATACCGAAAACAGGAGAACCACTGCCGGCTTCCATGGCAGTTTCAACACTTTCCGCACCAGGCTTTCATAACAGACACCCTTTGTCTCATCTCCCTCATCGTTTACTGCAAATTCAATAACCACAATATCCGGTCGTTCCCCTTCCCTGAGCACATCCCGGTCAAACCGGATCATTCCCAGTTCTGAAGGTGTTCCGCCGACTCCGGCTTTGATAAACCTGACATTGTTCTGTGTCGAAAAACGATTCTGAAACAGTTGAAAGGACTTATATGCATAGCATTCCGTATGGATTGGTATAGCTCCGGCTCCCTGCGTGATAGATCCACCGATATAGGCAAGCGTTACCTCTTTTCCTGCCTTAGATTTTTCAATAGCCTTACGGATACGATAAGGATTCCCCAGCTGCAACAGAGAGCGGCTGATCATGCCGCAGTATTCTTCCGAATGCATATCTATAACCAGATCCTCTTCCTCCGGAGGTGCTTCGTATCCGTCATTTAGGAACAGTCTTACACTGACTTTTCCCATCCGCTCCGGTGCTGCAAACAGAATTTTAATCTGTCCCGGCACATGATCATCCTCTGTCCACCTGTAATCCGACAGATAGATTCTATGTTCCATGCCGTCACACTTAAGAGAAGTCGTAAGATTCGTTCCACCTCCGTACAGGTCCTTTTTCCCATACATCTGAAATACAAATTCTGCGGTTTCTTCCGGCCGGTCCGTCTCCACGCTTACTCCGATACTATGTACCAGTCTGCCAAATCCCTCTACTGTCTCCAGAAGTGTCAGTTCTTCCTTATCCGTAACATTTCCCGTGATCTGTGCACTGTTGATCAGCCGTCCGTCGCTTTCATAGATAAACTGGATTCCGGTTCCGTCCTTTTGCCGTTCTCCAAAAATATCTTTGTCTTTTAATATATAGAAAAAAGGTCTTGCCTTTTCCGGATCCTTCGGTGCTGCCGTTCCTGTCATTTCCATCCCTCCCGAACTTTTATCAGTTCTATTATAGTCCGGCTCTCCTTGCACAAACACCCGGGAAAATATAGGAAATGCAGGTAATAATTTTATATCCGGCAGGCTGCAAATCGTCTCCGGAAGGAATTCCAATCTTCTCCGTCGCTTCGTTCCATGACAATTGCCTTTGCTTTTTGTCCATCCGGAATATATTTCTTTATAATGTTTTGCATCCGTTCCGGTGTCTCTTCGGCATCGGTCATCACCAATATAGTCTCTACGGCTTTTCCTGCTGCCAGAAAATACTCCATAATGTTCGGTATTTTCCCCTGGTGCAGGAAACAGGACGCAGTCTCTGTGGGAAGCGCTTTTAAGAGCATCACTCTCCGTTCTTTTTCCGCTCTTTCAAAGTATGCTGGCGTATATACATAAATCGTACTCACCTTTTCTTCTTGTGTAAGGTAATCATAATGTATATGTAGCTGACCATGCACTGTGTCCACAAGTTCTGTCAGCGGGAACTCCGGATCTGGCATTTCCAGATAGTTCACAGCCCTGTCTCCCGAGTATCCCACCGGAGCATCCGGGTTGATTACATCCGTACCATTCGCCCTGAAATACACATTATGGTATCCCGGCGTGATGTTGTGGATTTCCCCTGTCCAATATCCTTGTCTTTCCTGATCTTTCCTGAGTTTTAGGAATTCTTTTCCGTCCAGGGCGGCTTCTACCGAGACTGCCTCCGGTGCCTCGAAGCATACGACTGCCGTTCCCTGTTCCGTAATGCAGATTCCGTGAGGGATGTCCGGGTATTTTCCTGCAGGCCTCCCTGCTTCATCAGTCTCAAAGCGGATCTGGCGGTATACCGGATCAAACATCAGTATCTGTTCTTCCATGGTCTGTCGCTGTAGTCTCTGTCTTGTGATTCTGGCTGTTCTTTCCCCCGGAATGTCATCCGTTTCTGCCCCCGCTTTCCGGAACAATAACGGTACAAAATCATACAGGCTTTTCCTCCAGACATGCCATTCGTGATATCCCTCATATACTTTGGAAATGCAATACTTTCCTGCATTTTCAAACTTTTGTTCTATCTGCTTCATTCCCGTTCTGATCTGATCCTCATAGCATCCACAGGACATAAATACGACATCCAATGTTTCCTTGCTGTCGCAGATCCGTTCCATCTCATGAATAACAACTCCGGAAAATACACCGGCAGCAGAAAATAACTTCATATTTTTTGCCACAATATCCGTAGTCTGCGCCGATCCCAGGGAAAGTCCCGCCATCGCCCGGTAATCTCTTCCCTTTCTCACCCGGAAATTATTTTCAATATAAGGAATAATGTTGTGGATCAGTTCACTCTCAAAATTCCCAGGGTAAAATACAGGTTTTTCTCCATCTTTGAAGGCATAGCCACTGCTCATGACCACGATCATTTTCTCGCACTTTCCCTCTGCGATCAGATAGTCCATGATAAAGTTCGTCTTCCCCTGCCAGACCCATCCGGTCTCGTTCTCTCCTACGCCATGCTGCAGGTACAATACCGGATATCTTTCATCTCCTTCTTCATCTCCTTCTTCATATCCATAAGGTGTATAGACATAACATTCCTTCAGGTGGCTGCTCACCTTCGAAACGTATTTACAGATGCTGACCGTACCATGAGGAATATCCTTTGCAAAATAGAAATCCACATTCTTCTCCTGCACCTCAAAAGTATTGATCGCAGCAAAACACCCATAAGAAATTCCGGCGTACGGATTGCAGATCCGGACACCGTCCACATACCAGAAATAATAATGCATCCCCCAGTGAAAATCTTGAACTTCCGCAAAAAATCCGCCCTGCCCATCGGGCATCAGATCTATTTTCTTATTTGTAAAATATCCTCCCAGTCCGGCAACCTGTACTATTTTTGCTGCCGGTGCATACAGATAAAAAATGACTGCGCCGTCTTCTTTCACTGTAACAGATGGTCTTCCTGCTCTCTTTTTTTCTATTGGATATCTGTCCAAAGCTCCGTTTCTCTTCTCGTTCATAAAAAAATACCCCCAATCCTTTTCTTTAGTTTAAAGGAATTGAGAGGTATTTTTCTATTTGTTTTTTATACTTTTTTGTAAAAAACTTATCCTTTTACTCTTTTTTCCACCTCAAGCTGCAACATCTGATAATAAATCTCAGGATTGCAGGAATCATATGCTTCCATATATTGCTCCCACGCAGTCTCAAAATCTTCTGCCATGATCACCTGGGGAAGCCATTTGTGTTTCACCGCATCCATCCGATCCCTGACCTGTCCGGCAGGAGAATTGGCAGATAAGGATGTCGTGTAGCTATACATGGGATACCATGCCCCGGGAGCCTCATTATTGCCGATCATATCCACATAATTTGTCACTCCGTAAGCAGAAAAACATTCTTGAATGTCCTTAGGCTGATTTTTAAAAAATTCCGTTGTCTGATATTCCAGGGAAAATGCGTTGATCCCATCGGGAAGCTTTCCTTCCACTCTGGGAAAATAAGAATAAAAACAAAAGTGTTTTCTCTTTTCCTCCGAAGTCATCCATCGCTTCGCCTGCTCCTCAGTCAGATAGAACAATCCGTTCTCATCCACGCTATAGTCGACTCCCTCTTCGCCCCAGAATCGCAGTTTAATGATCTCCGGTTCCAGCAGATCGCTGACAAACTGCAAAGCTCCGTCAATATCCTCGCAGGATACCGTAATGGATAAGCCTGTAGAGCTGTCCAGCTCTGCAGAGCGCGTTACATGCCATTGATTGGCGATTCCTTCCTCTCTGGTAATCGGAAGTGGAACATAATCGCAGCCCTGTTCTCTAAGGCCCTGTTCATCATAGGCATTCTGAATCGAATAGTAGAACTGCCACCACTGATCCGGCATACCGCAGACCGCACCCGTGGATAATTTTGCCAGATAATCCTCATAGGTCTCTGTAAATACTTCTGCACCGAGAATATCTTTGTGATATTCCTCATTCAGCTTTTTAAAGTACCATTTGGCAGTATCCGTGGTGTTATAATCGTAAACCTGTAATGTATCCGGATCCACAATACAGCTTCCGTCATTTGGATAACCATCCAGAAACTGCGGAATATTTTCCAGACAAAAATACCGCCAGCCATCACACAAAATCGTAAACGGAATGTTCGGTGTTCCATCCTCCATTACCGGGTTCGCTGCCACATAGCGCTCGAGGAGATCAAAATATTCATCCACAGTATGAATCTCCGGATACCCCGCCCATTTCAGCACTCTGGTCTGGATCCAGAAGGCTTCACCTGAGTGGGTCACCTCCACATCTTCGCCATGGGTCACACCAAACTGTGGGATCCAATAGATATGACCGTCCGGTCTGCGGAATCTCTCCCACTGTTCTTCCGTCAGGTAATTTTTGATATTGGGATAATTCTCCCAGTATTCATCTAAAGGAAGTAATGCCCCTGCCTCATAAAGACTGGTATCTCCGGAAATAAAATCCGGATATTCCCCACTCACAATATAACTGTTCAAGGCACTTTCCTTGGACTGTCCCACCAGCCACACTTCTTCACAATCCGCACCTGTCAGGCGTGCGATTTCTTTTTTCATATCATTATTCTGGTCAATGTCTTCTCCCTCCACAGCAAAAAAAGCTGTGAAATGCTTCACATTATTCTGCGCCGCTGTCTGTGCATACGCAAAATATAATATTCCGCCCAAAAGTCCAAATACCGCTACTGCTGCGATAATCCTTTTTTTCAATTGTCTACCCTCGTATTTCTATATTTATCAGGCTTTCAGCCATGCGATCTCCTGCTTATACGGTGGGATCGTCTTCTTCGTTTCTCCCTCTGCGCAGAGCCATGGTGTCTCCAAAATCTTCGGCACCCCTGCGAACCGCTCGTCATGGACGATCCGGTGCAGAGTCTCATAGCCGATGGTACCCTGTCCGATATTGGCATGGCGGTCCTTGTGGGAGCCTAAGGGATTGAGACTGTCGTTCACATGGATCACTGCGATCTGGTCCAGTCCCAGAATCTTGTCAAACTGCGCAAGCACACCTTCGTAATCATTCACCAGATCATATCCGGCATCGTTCACATGACAGGTGTCGAAGCATACCCGCAGTCTGTCCTTCCGCTCTACTCTGTCATAGATCATGTGTAATTCCTCAAAAGTTCTGCCGACCTCACTGCCCTTGCCTGCCATGGTTTCCAGTGCGATATTGACCTCACTGTCATCCGCATCAAGCACCAGATTCAGTCCCTTTGCGATCTGCTCCACGGATGCTTCCACACCGGCACTTAAGGAAGAACCCGGATGCAGTACCAGTACCTTACTGTGAAAGGCTGCGGCACGCTTTACTTCTTTTGCCAGAAATTCCACGCCGAAATCAAACATTTCCGGCTTCTCCATGTTGCCTAAATTAATAATATAGGGAGCATGAATGACGATTTCCCGGATACCTGCTTTTTCGGCATAGGAAATCCCCTCATCAATTCTCAGCTCTCCGATTTCCTTGCGTCTAGTGTTCTGGGGTGCCCCGGTGTAGACCATCAGCGCATTGGCACCGTACTCTACCGCCTCCTTCACAGAGCCTAAAAACATCTCTTTTCCCGACATTCCCACATGGGAACCCAATAATATCTCTGACATAAAAACTGATAACTCCTTCGAAATAGATTTTTCCTTCAGCTGTCCTGTTAGGTCTTGCGTTCTTCCACCATAATTGCTATTACTGCCCCTCCTGCCACTGAAAATATTCTTCCCAAGAACTACATTGGAATTGCCATTATAAAGCCGCAACTATTTTAATACCTATTTTTTCACTACATATAACGCAGCTTTCATATCGTCCAGATACAATTCTCGGCTCATACAACACATCCATTCCCATTCCTATCATATCTAAGGTTAATCCGTTTACGTCTTTCCTTTGTCTGACATCAAATACGATATACCCCAGTCCATCCTTACCTTCTTCTATAAATATCTTACCTTCCATTATTCTGAAAATTCTCCATTTTCCATTCTACATAGAATAATTCCTATAAGCAACAGTACCGGAAAAATAATTCCTGCCAGGATTCCCATTTTCATGTTATCTCCCAAAGCTCCTGATACCATCCCAACCAATGTAGGACCTCCCGAACAGCCTATATCTCCGCCCAATGCCAACAAAGCAAACATAGCTGTTCCGCCTTTGGGCAAAGCAGCCGATGCCTTGCTGAAAGTTCCCGGCCATGCGATTCCCACTGACAGCCCACAGACGGCGCAGGCAATCAGGCTTAACATAGGCATCGATAATAACGAAATCCCCAAATAAGATAAAATACATAAAAAAGTACTAAAGATCATAAAGTGTTCCAAATTGATACGGTCACCATATTTACCGTAAAACAATCTTGAGGTTCCCATTAAGATTGCAAATGCCATCGGTCCCGCCAGATCCCCGGCTGCCTTGGAAATACCAAGACCTTTTTCCGCAAAAGCAGACGCCCATTGGCTTACTGCCTGTTCACTTGCTCCCGCACATATCATCATGATCAGCAGTATCCAAAATATTTTTAACCGGAATAAATCCTTTAACCCAAGTCCGGCCTCTCCATCCGCAAGCAATGGCTCCATCGGGACTTTTGAAAAAACAAAAGCATTTCCAAGGGGAATTACCGCCCAAATAATAGCTAATATTTTCCAGTTATCTATACCAGCCACATGAAAAAACAATGTTGAAATGAGTACAACTCCTGCATGTCCCCAACAATAAAAAGAATGAAGCAGACTCATTGCTTTCTCCTTATTATCCGATGGACACGCTTCAACAACCGGACTTACCAGAACTTCCAAAAGTCCGCCACCTACTGCATAAATCATTACAGAAGTCAATATCCCTATAAATGGTATCGGTATCACTTCCGGTAAAACTGTAAGAAGGATCAATCCTGCCGCTGCCAGAACATGAGCCATAACCATGGATACGCGATAACCTATTCTATCAACAAACCTGACGGAAAGAAGATCGACCAACAATTGAATTCCAAAATTAAAAGTCACCAGTAATGTAATCTGAGAAATCGGCACATGATAGTTTTTCTGAAAAAACAAGAAAAGTAATGGTACGAAATTGTTAACGATAGCTTGTACAATATACCCCACAAAGCAGGCTGTAATTGTCTTGTTGTATTGATTTTTCATTTTGTTTCCTCCTGTTAGGTGGAATTATATCGCAAATCAAAGATTCAGTCATTGCACAAAATCGCATTTTTATAGTACAATATAACAAACTCTATAGTTTGTGAGGAAATCTACCATGGATTTTTATAAAATAACTACAGATGAAACACTACGCGAAACCGTCCAGCATGGCAGTGATCATTATCCATTTGCATACTATCCTGAAAATATCTGGGAATTTGACTTTCATCGCATTGACTGGCACTGGCATCATGAGTTGGAATTTTTATATGTTGCTGAAGGCTCTGTTCTCTGCCTTGCAGGAACAAGCAAAATAGAACTGCCGAAAGGCTGCGGCATATTTATCAATAGTGGTATCATTCATCGTTTTGAAGTACAAGGCAGTACATTTACACCTAACATTGTTTTTTCGCCGACTCTGTTAGCCCCCGAAAACAGCCTCATTTATGAAAAGTATATTATCCCTGTGATAAACTCTTTTGTTCCCTATCAGGTGCTTCGCCCATACAACCGATGGGAAAATCAGATTCTGCAGCTTTTGACACATATTTTTTCCCTTCAAGAAGCAAAGGAAACTAATGAATTAGGTACCATGCAGCTTTTACTTCAGCTTTGGAACATACTATTTGAAAATAAAGATTGGAAATCCGATCCTGACAGTATTCATCGGTTAAATCACAAACAGGCAGGCTTACAAACTATGATGCAATATATTCATGACCACTATATGGAAGAAATTACGCTGGAAATGATTGCAGCATCGGCATCTATCAGCAAAAGTGGTGCTTTACACATTTTTCAATCCAACATCCACTGTTCTCCGGTAGCATATCTGATTCAATACAGACTGGCGCAGGCTGCCGAACAGCTTTATACTACTCAAAAAAGCGTTTTTTCCATTGCTGAAGAAAACGGTTTTACAAGTTCCAGCTATTTTTGTCGAAAATTCAGACAACATTATCATATGAGTCCCAATGAATACAGAAAGAAGAAGCTGACCCATTGTATCAGTCATCCAGTATAAACCGCATAACTTTGACCCGTATGCCATGGATCATGGGGAAGCTCTGATCACACAGTGCGCTATGGTATTTTTTACCCTGGATGATATGGGAAAAGTCATCGCCACCTGTATGGCACTGACCAATAGCAATTCTTACGCTTTTACAACCACCACTTAAAGGTAGGACTCACCTCTGTTGCTACCGGATCAGAAGCAGCCATGCCATTCCATAATAGGTCACTACCGCCACCAGATCGTTTACTGTGGTGATCAGGGGACCGGATGCCACTGCGGGGTCTACCTTTATCTTATGGAAAAACATGGGGATCACAGTACCCACAGCGCTGGAGATTGCCATTGCCACCAGCAGGGATACTCCCACACAGCCGGAGATGCCGAAGGCTCCCATCCAGGTATATCCTTTGAACAGATGCACATAGACACCGAGACAAAGTAATGCCATAATGCCCAGCAGTGCTCCGTTTAAGGAACCGGTCTTAACTTCCTTGACTACCAGCTGAAACTTCTGTTTTCCCGTCAGATTTTCATCCATCAACACACGGATCGTCACTGCCAGGGACTGGGTTCCCACATTTCCCGCCATATCCAGTACCAGTGACTGGAAGCAGATCACGACAGGCAATACCGCCACCACATTTTCGAATAAACCTACCACCGACGACACTCCCATGCCCAAGAACAACAGGATGATCAGCCAGGGCAGTCGCTTTTTCATGCTTTGAAGTGTGGGCTCCTTCAGATCCTCTTCTGCGGTCAGACCTGCTAACTTTGCATAGTCCTCGCCCATCTCATTATCTACCATTTCGATCAGGTCTTCGGATGTGATGACACCGAGGATTTTCTTATCTTCTGACAATACGGGAATCGAGTCCTCCGCATAATCCAGGATCCTGTCCATACAATCATCGATCTTCTCATGATCGGTCACATAAGGATAAGATTTCAACACCAGATCTTCCAGATGCGCATTTTCCCTTGCACGGATCAGATCCTTCAGATCGATGGCTCCGGCGAAAACACCCTTTTCATCTACCACATAGATGGTCATGATATTGTCGTTTTCTCCGGCCTGCTTTACCAACTCGCTCATAGCCTGCCTGATGGTCAGGTTCTCTGGGATACAGATGTAGTTCGTCGTCATGCAGCTGCCGATCTCTTCTTCATCATAGGACAGCAGCATCTTCACATCTTTTTTTGCATCCTCGTCCAGCATCCGGACGATCTGTTCTTTCTCTTCCGGATCCAGATCTTCCAACAAATCGACGGCGTCATCGGAATCCATCTCGGAGATCACTCTCGCAGCACTCTCCACAGACAGTTCCCGGATATACTTACGGGGTTCCTCAATGTATTTGAAGATCTCTGCGACCTTCTGCGCTCCCAGCAGATGATACAATCGCTTCCGTTCTTCCTCTGTCATCCCCGCCATCATATCGGCAATATCGTTTTTATGATAATTCAATAAAAAATCCAGGATCTCCTCATCCGTTTTCTCGCTGCGGAATAATTCTGCCAGTTCGGAATATTTCTTGTTCATAGTCTAAGTCTCCTTTCTCGTTCTCATCTTTTAAATGCAACGTAAAGGGCAAAACAAAAGAAGCATCACACGATGCTTCCTCTGCATAAATCCATAAATCTCTATGCACAACAAATCAAAATACGGCCGTCACTTTCCACAGACAGCTGTACCCTGCTCGCAGGAAAAAGCACCGTGTTTTCTACTTCGCCCATAACCATCGCAACTGTCCATGAAATTCACCTCCAACTTGTTTTTTCCGTGGTTATAGTAGCACTGTACCATTTGTTTTGCAAGCTGTTTTTCTTATTTTTCAATTGCATTTTTGTATGCAAACATAGACTTGCTATATTCGACAAATTCCTCCAAAGACACTGTCTTGTACTGATCCGGCATACTCTCTTTATCATCTTCCGGCATGTCATACTCTGCAGCCTGCTCGCTGTCTCCCTGCTCCATCCGCTCTACAATGCAGTCAAAAATATCTCTTTTACTCTTGTAATGGCGGTATAATGCTCCTTTCGTCATGTCAAGCTCTCCGGCGATCTTTTCATTCGCAAAAAAGTCATGCTATATCATACATCTCTCTGCAGATCTTTTTCCCAGTTTCCGTCCGGAAAATATTCCGATAAGCGTTCTGCAAGGCTTCTTCAGACAGTTCGTCCTCACACATGTTTACAAGGAAATCCGCTTCCACCAGAATCTGATAATCAATGCCATCTATATTGTTGTAGGTATGATGATGGGCAATCAGATACTGTACCCGCTCAGAAACTTCTCCGGAAAAACCAAGATCTGACAGCAGCTTTTCAGCAATGGCCGGGCCTTCTTTTTCCTGTAATTTTCCGTTACAGTTTCCGTATTTTTCTTCACACAGATGGATGCCGATATCATGAGTCAGTGCTGCCGTCTCCAAAATAAATAAGGTCTCAGCATCCACATTCTCCATTTCCGCAATCAGCTTCGCATAGCTGTGTACCTTGCAAAAATGCTGAATGCGCTTTGCATCTCCATGGTAAAGTTCGATCATTGCCATATGTAATTTGTTGATCATTTTATTTTCCTCCTACCGGGTTTCCTTTGTGATGCTTTCCGTTTTCACGGGCCTCCTGCCTCCGAAATATCCTACTGGATCTTTGATACAATGCCTTCTTCCGTCAATGTCTGCAAACATTCCTGTGCATTCTCATCATGCATCATCTGCCACACCTGTTCCATACCGGGCGCCAGCGGCTTCTTCAAAAACTGTTCTCCGGAGATCCAGTAGACCTTTCCCTCCTCGGATGAGATCAATTTTCCTTCATATTCCGACGTTTTATATAAAAATCCCACATTCCTTATATCCCCTGTCATCCAGTGATAAATGCCGGTCAGTCTGGGATTTTGGATCGTCAATCCGGTCTCCTCATAGATTTCTCTGATCACCGATTCTTTGAAAGTCTCACCCGGCTCCACATGCCCTCCGGGAAATGTCGTTCCCGAATAATTCTTCCCCACCTTGTCCAGTGCCAGCACATTGCCCTCGTTATCATAGACCATACACATATTCATAAAGATTACTTTTTCAATTCCAGCCATTGCTTTCACTCATTTCTCTAAGATAAACTTAATATAACATAATCTCGTTATATCGGCAAATTGTGTTAGTGTAACTTGAGAGTTAGTTAAATACATTGGCAAAATCCACGAACTCCCGGAGCATGCGATACACATGTCTCGATGTAAGGTCTCCGGATGTGAATTTTCTACGAAAAGTGATGAGTAGTTCTCGTCATGACGGGGCCGCCTACAGTCGACATCCATGTCGACAATCGGCTGACGCGGACATCGTGTCCGCTTTCCCCCTGTCTTTCAGCACTTTTCTAGAAAATATCAACATCCTCCGACAAACATCTTCGACATGGCACCGCATACGCCGGGAGTTCTGCGTTTTGGAAAGCTTTCAAAAACCAGTAGCCCCGGCTGGGTATAAGAATAAGCAGTGCCGCGTTTCTTATACCCTGCCAAGGGCTACGGGGATTTGATAGCATTTCTTTACTAACTCTCTATTTATTGAATCAAATCATAGCACATAATCTTCTGCTGTATCTGCGCATAAGCCTCCGGCTCCAGATCATAGCCCAGATAGGCAATTCCCTGATACACTGTTTCCGGAATGAGCTCCGATGAACTCATTTTTTTACAAATAGCCTCAATCAGATCCCGCTTTGCCGCGATGATCTTCACATCTGCTGCGTAAAATTGCGCCATATCGTAATCTGAAGTATTGCCACAGGGGTTGAGACAGGTAGCGCAGTCCGGTGCAATGGCGAATTTCTCCGCATGAATCTTCTGAACTGTCTCTTCTTCGCTATCGCCATCTGTCAACCGCAGAAATGCTTCCCGGACCACACTGTCCGTCCGCTCTGTTTTGCCATTATTAGACATGGCTCCCACCAAGCCGATCAGGGCGCTGATGATTCTGTCTCCCTGCATTTTCCTACAAACCTCCATTTTTCAGATGCCTGCTTTCCGTACAGACAATCCTGTTTATTCCAAGATTTCTCCGTCAATGGAGATGGTCACTACCTGCCAGGGCAGGAACTTTCCGCTGTCCTGTATAGCCTTCTTTGCCGCCATTTCCAGTCCTCCGCAGCAGGGCACTTCCATGCGCACGATGGTCACGGACTGAATGTCGTTGTTCCGCAGAATCTCCGTCAGCTTCTCGCTGTAATTCACTGCATCCAGCTTCGGACAGCCGATCAGCGTCACTTTGCCGCGAATGAATTCCTTATGAAAATTCGCATAGGCATAAGCGGTACAATCTGCCGCGATGAGCAGTTTTGCCCCGTCAAAATACGGTGCCTGCAAAGGTGCCAGTTTGATCTGGACCGGCCAGTTACACAACTGGGATTTCATTGTCGCACTACTCTCTGCCACAATTTCTGCGTTCTCCGTCCGGTTCATCTGACGCATCCGGCTCCCCGGACATCCCCCATGGAGTATCTGCATGCTTTCCCGCTGCATTTTCTCCTGCTGTTTCAGCTGCTGTGCCTGCTTTACTGCCGCCTCATCATAGGCCGGCGCCTCCCGCTCTTCGAAGGTGATGGCTCCCGTGGGACACCCCGGCAAGCAGTCACCGAAGCCATCGCAGAAATGCTCTCTCACCAGCTTTGCCTTGCCGTCAATAATATCTATCGCACCCTCGTGACATGCGGTCGCACAAATACCGCAGCCATTGCATTTTTCTTCATCAATATGAATGATTTTTCGAATCATGTTGCCTCCTTAATTTTGCTGTTCTCTTTGTCTCTTCGAATACCATAACAGACTTAAGCCGGTTGTTATGTTGTTTTTCCAACAAAATCATTATTTTCTTCGCATACAAAATCATCTTCTCCACCGCCCTGCGATTAATCGTAAGCAGCGCTTCTCCCTCCAGCTTATGACCAATGGCCTCATAAAAAGAACCGATAGTGAACCAGTCCAACCTATGGGCACCATCATGTTCTCGCCCAGCTCCAGCGGTAAAATTCTGAACACAAAGGGTAAAAAAAGTACCGCCTGCATGAATATTAGTTCCACACAAGCGGTATATACAGCACGACTTATAATTTAGAAAGATACGGTCAGCTGCATCTTGAATCTCTCTTCACCGTATACTGCGTGAGGAATATCCTTGGGCATGATCAGTGTCTCGCCCTCTTCCACATAGAATACCTCGTCGCCTACGGTAAATCTGCCCTTGCCTTCCAGAACGGTCACCATGGCATCTCCGCCTGCTGCATGGGTAGATATCTCCTCGCCCTTGTCAAAGGAAAAGATTGTCATGCTCACATAATCGTTCTGTACCAGAGTCTTGCTGACTACCTGGCCCTCCTGGTATTCTACCAGATCCTTCAGATTTAATTTGGTCTGTTTGTCGATATTTTTATACATTGTTATCCATCCTTTATTAACTACATCGTTATTATGCCTGTTCGACACGCGTCATTTGCAAAACTGCACTATCCTATTTTCCGTCATTACAACTACCTCTGCGCATATTCTGACGCTCCCGCCGGAACTTATCTTGACTTTCTGAAGTGATTATACTAGAATCATCCCATCAAGTATGTTGGTTTTCCAACAAAAGGAGAATTTATTATGGCCAATCCCCTCTTTCAGAATATTTTACCCGAAGACATCCCCGTTATGCTGATGCGTCTGAATGCCTATACAAAATCCTATCGTAAGGATGAATATATCAAACATGCCGGAGATCCCGCGGATTTTATCGGCATCATTGAGACTGGCTCCATCCATGTTTTGCAGGACGATTACTACGGCAACCGCAATATCACAGCCTCCATCTCCCGTGATTCTCTGTTCGGCGAGGCTTTTACCTGTGCGGGGATTCCTTATCTTCCTGTGGACATCGTGGCTGCGGAAGACTGCACCGTAATGTTCCTGAATGGAAAAACACTGTTAAATACCTGTGACAACGGCTGTAAATTTCATCACACGCTGGTTCGCAATCTGCTGGGAATCGTGGCCCAGAACAATATGTATCTGAACCAGAAGATCAAATATACCTCCCGCAAGACTACCCGGGAAAAGCTGATGACGTACCTGAATGATCAGGCAAAGATGAAGGGTTCCAATGACTTCACCATCCCTTTCAACCGGCAGGAGCTGGCGGATTATCTCGGGGTAGAAAGAAGCGCCATGTCCGCAGAGCTGGGCAAGCTCACAAAGCTTGGCATCCTCCGGACACAGCGCAGTCATTTCACCTTATTAAAACCACTGGATTAATTTTTGATCACCTTTTCAAAATCGGAAGCTGGGTGTTTGCACAGCGGACAGATAAAATCTTCCGGCAGTTCCTCGCCCACGTATTCGTAACCGCAGATGGTGCAGCGCCATACCGTCTGGCCGTCTGCGGTTTTTCCCACTTCCTCCGGCTTCGGCTTTACCTCTTCTTGATAGTACTCATAGTTTGCCGATGGCTCCTCGCTTAACACTTCCATCTCTGTCACTTCACCAATGAACATGGTGTGGGATCCCAGATCCACGGTATGACTGACCTTTACCGCCAGATAAGCATTTGTGCCTTCTATGATGTAGGGCACGCCATTCTCCGCATTTTTATACGCTGTGTAGTCTGCGAATTTGTCCACTTCCCGGCCGGATTGGAAACCAAAGCGCTGATATAGAGGGAATAGTGCTGTCTTACTAAGCACCGATACGTTGAACACGCCGGTCTTTAACACCATATCATGGGTATAATTTGCCTTGTTGATGCATATGCAGAGCTGATTCGGAGTGGATGCCGCCTGAATCGCAGTATTGACGATACAACCGTTTGCTTTCTCTCCATCTTTCGTCGTTACGATATATAATCCATAACTTAATTTGTGCATTGCCTTCTTATTCATTATATTCTCTCCTTTTCTCCTTCAGCCTGTTTCGCTTCCTTTTTAGTATCTCTTATCTACCATATTTTATTTTCTTAACATTACTTATTTTCTTTATCCTGATAATAACACAGTTGAAATTATCTGTCAATAATATTAGTAATGATTCTTATTTTTATTTCTATAATTTAAAAACACCGATACCTTTCGATACCAGTGTTTCTTATCTGTTTCCTAATAGGTCACAACGTTATGATACACTCTGTAATATCCGTCTCCGATATCCACCAGCTGCAGCTGTATTGCAAAATACTCCATACCGAGATTTTTCAACACATCCACCACATATCCCTGCTCGTAGGCTCCGGTATGATAGGATTGCTCAATGGTGCTCCACAGGCTCTTAGGCACAACATTGTCAAAATGCTGGTCACCACTTCCCAGGCCGGTCAGCTGCTTCCTGCAGTCTTCATAATAGGAACTTAAATCCGTCAGCGCATCGGCTCTGGGCTCCGGCGTAGCGGCAGTTGTGGTATTGCCTGCAGAGCCTGCGGTATTGCCGGAGGGATAACGCAACGGCTCCTGAGGATCCGGATTGATATAATCACTGAGAGAGCTGCCAGGCTGCTCCGGTTCCTGCGTACCGTCTCCCTGCTGTCCGGGATCTGTAACGCTCCCGTCTGTCTGACCGCCGGAGGGCGTGGTGCCTGCGTCCGGATCCGGTGTGGCGCCGCCTGCTTCAGACGGCTGACCGGTACCCGCTGCCCCTGTGGTATTTTCCTGTCTGTAAGCGGTACCGTTGCAGGCCGGCAGATACACCGACAGATTCTGTCTTATATGGGTGGAGGCAAAATCTGCATCCGTCTTGTTAAAATAGTCATATCGGATGGCCGCTGCGTCATCCCAGGTCACATCCACATTGTAATAACCATCCTCCAGCTTTACGATATTCCAGGCATGATCCCCACCGGAATAACCGGTGCAGTAATAACAGGGAATTCCCAGCTGCTGTAACAGATACTGATAAGCTCTGGCATAACCGGCACACACGCTCTTCCCATTCACCAGTGCACTGTAAGCACTCTGGTTCATATCCGCTGTCAGATCATAGGTCACTGCCGATGCCAGTGCATCATGCACATATTTCTCTTTTTCATAATTGCTGTCAAGGGACGCTGCCCCGGTAATCAGATTCTGTGCCGCCGCATCAAATCTTTGCTTTGCGCTCTCCAGATCATCTGCCGTACTGTTATATTTTAAATCGATCTCCACGCATTGCCCGTTGGTCAGATATTTGCTGGAATAACCCGTCTCCAGCCAGAACATTTCCGGATGATCACCGATCACCGCCTCAAACGCTGTCTTTACATCACTGGCAGACACGGTCTTCTCCGGTGCAAACTTTTCCGTCAGGTTCTGTGCGTTGGCATAAATCTGCCGGTATACGGACTGCTGATTCTCCGACAACATCTGATAATACGGATACTCCTCTGCAGAAAATGACAGCCCCTCTCCCGTTTCTCCGGAACCTAATGTTTCCTTCAGATTCTGTGCTTCCTGATCCGGAATCTGCTGTTCTTCCGGCTGCACGGGAGTAAATCCTGTCTTGCCGCTGACATCCTCCGGAATCTGCATCTGATCCATGGACGGCGCCACGTAGCCGTTCATTTCCCCCGGCATACCATTAGGAAGCGTCACACTGATATTTCCATTCCCGGAAGTCTGTCCTTCCCCGGTCTCTTCGGTCCCAGGGGGCATATCCACTGTATTGCCATACAGTTTCTGCGCCAGAGAACTGGTCATATCGGGGTTCAATGCGAATACCAGGATTCCGCCACACAACAGCAGACACAACACTGCAATTCCTATCATGATCTTATTGACTACTTTCATCTTATGCTCCTATCAGACCGGGCTCCTGGCCTGTGCTCCTGCCCGGATTTGTTATAAAGCCAGCTTCTGCCGCTATTGCTTCTCTTCTCCTGCGGCAAGTAATCCATCCGGAGAATAGCGGTTCGTTGCATTCCACAGGATCCATTCTTCATATCCCGCATCGTAGACTGCCTGGATCTGTTCCCGGATCTGGGTTCCGTTATAGGAGATATGCCCAGGAACCCAGGTGGCCGTAAATGCCTGCAGCCAGGGTCTTACCACGGCCCGTTCCGCTTCCGGAATCTCCTGCAATTCTTCTGCAGACCCCTGCATGGCGGCCGATACCGTTTCGTAAGGATGGGCATCCGGCACCTTCAGACCAAACACACCGTTAGCATAATGAGAGGGATATACCATAGGGCTGATGGCATCCACTGTCTGTCCCAGTGCCGTGTAATCCTGCCCTACGGTCTGCACATCCGTCTCGCTGCCGATAATAGTGCCGAAGACATCTGCCGTGACCACACAGCCCTTTTCGTGAAGTCTGTCTCCCGCATAGGAGAGAAAATCCTGTATAGCCTGCCGCTTCGGATAGGCTTCCATATCCACACCGTAATCTGCCGCATCGGCATCCGAACCTACCGGGAATCGCACATAATCATACTGGATCTCATCAAAACCCAGATCTGCCGCCATCTCCGCAAGCTCTGTCAGATATTCCCAGACCTCCTGCCTGTAGGGATTTACCCAGGCCAGTCCATTGGCATCTGTCACCGGCTTACCGTCCGGCTTCGTCAGTGCCAGTTCCGGCTGTGCCGCCGCCAGAATGGGATCCTTAAAGCATACGATCCGCGCAATGGTATATATATTATGATCTTTCAATTCCTGCATCATTGTCTGAATGTCCCGGATGTAACGTATTCCGGCCTGCATTTCAGATATCCGGTCCAGCACGGGAATGTCCTGTGGAATCTCCTCATTAGTCAGCCGGAACGTCAAATTTCCCTCGTCGTTTTTCACGTCGATGACCATGGCATTCAGTTCCGTCTCATCCACCAGGCGGATCAGATCTTCCATTCCGCCACTGCCAGCCTTCGGGCCGGTGACGTAGATTCCCTTTACCTTCGTCCGTCCCGCCATGCGGTCCGCCGTAGTCTGCTCTGCATCTCCGGCGGCGGCATCCCCATCCGTGACATCCGGTGCATTCTCCCCGGTGGCAGCCTCTTCTGTGAAATCCACCGTGGCCATTACTTCTATTCCTGTCTCTTCCGTCCCTGTCAGAGATAATTCATTGTCTGTTCCACAGCCGGTCATGCCTAGTATAAGTACAATCCCTGCTGCCAGAAGTCTCTTCCCCGGACCAGTATTTCGTATCATCGGTACTCTCCCTGCATACCGCCGGTCGCTCCTGTTTTCTTTATCCAGCGGTACAAAAGCTTCATAATTTCATGGTTCTGAATAGTTCCGTCGGAGTCAAAAGGTCTTTCACCCACTTATGGGCAAGCTCGTGTGAGCTTAGACATTTTGACCCTGGTATCATTATATTTTTAATTGTTGAAAAATGCAAGAAATGCTATACTATATCTATCGGCTCCGCCTCCGCTTGAGAAAAGAGCCGTCCTGATTTTCCCTGGAATAAGGTTTTTCACCACAAGAAATGAGGTCTTCCATGTATCATAATTTTATCTTTGATCTCTACGGCACCTTAGTAGACATCCACACTAATGAAAATAAAACTTCCCTCTGGAAAAGGCTTGCGCTGTTCTATTCCTTCTAGGGTGCTTCCTATACGGGGAGGGAACTGAGGAACAGATATCGCCAACTGGAAACGGCTGCCCGCAAGGTTCCCTCATCTTACACCTGTCCGGAGATCTGCGCCGCAGATATTTTTCGAACTCTTTATGTGGAAAAAGGGATCCAACCCACAGAGGCTCTTCTGACCGCTACCGGTCAGTTCTTCCGGATCGAATCCCTCAATATTTTACAATGCTATCCCGCCACGATCGGCACACTGCAGCAGCTCCATGCAAAAGGCTGTGGGATCTACCTCCTGTCCAATGCCCAGCGGATCTTCACCGAATACGAGCTGCGCTCGCTGGGACTCTGGGATCTGTTCGACGGTATCCTTATCTCCTCTGACGAGGGGTGCTGCAAGCCGGATCCCGCTTTTTTTCAGATCCTGTTTGACCGCTACGGATTAGATTTCACCACCTGTCTGATGACCGGCAACGAACGCACCAGTGATCTGGCAGGTGCTATAGCTGCGGGGATCGACTGCTGTTACCTGCACACCGCCACCTCTTCCGGTTCCGCAGATGAGCCACCAAAAAAAGCCCGCTTTACAGTTATGGATGGTGACTCTTATGCGCTGCAAAAACTTCTTCTAAGTTTAGCGAGATAAGATAAAGCACCCGGAAGTCAGCTTTCCCGGGTGTTTTTTCATCCATACAAAGGCTGCCACACAGATCACCACAGAGATCATGGAGCCTCTCAGGAACTGCATCAGGGCTGCTCCTCAGATTTTTTCCGTGGCATGCTCTTCCTCTGGATAAGTCAGTCCCCAGTCTTTTCGGATCCGGGTCATCATTTTCATAACATCCTCGGTAAGCTCAAGCTTCATTAATTCCGGATGTCCGGCGATGGCCTGTTCCATATCCTCCACCTCGTATCCCAGTGCGTCTGCCGTAGCTCCCGCCACAATTTCCTCGGTGTGTCCGTCTTCCGTGTACGTGATCACTGCCTTCTGCCCTCTGGGATACTCATACATTTCCACGTAAGCCTTGTCAAAAGAGATCATGCCCCGTTTGGGCTGCTTGGCATGCAGGGACAATGTGACCGTCGCCATCTCCTGTTCCGGATTCATCAAAAGAATTCCCGCCTGCTCGTCCACACCGGTAGGCGCCAGCTTCACCTGGGAAGTGATCTGATCCGGACAGGAACTTAAGAACATTCTGACGAAAGAAAGGGCATACACACCGATGTCCAACAATGCACCACCTGCCAGATTCCTGTTGAAGAACCGGTTCTTCATATCGTAGTCCTTATAGCTTCCGAAGTTCATCTGTATCACTCGCAGTTCTCCGAGATCCCCGGCGTCCACACGTTTTTTCAGTTCTTTATAAATAGGCATATGGTAAATAGTCATGGCCTCTGCCAGCACTACATGGTGCTCCTTTGCCATCTGCACTGCCTCTTCCAGTTCTTCGGAATTCAACGTAATGGATTTTTCACACAGTACATGCTTGCCTGCTGCCAGTGCTTTTCGTAAAAATTGAATATGCGTATTATGAGGTGTGGATATATAGACGATATCCACCGCAGGATCCGCACATACCTCTTCAAAGCTTGCAAACACCTTCTGTACACCGTATTTTTCCGCAAAAGCCTCTGCCTTCTCCTGTGTCCGGTTCACCACACCATACAGCTTCTGTCCTCTTTTTTCCATAGCCTGCGCAAGTTCATTTGCAATGACACCGCAGCCTGCACTTACCCAGTTTGCCATCCTATTTTCTACTTTCCTTTCCACGCGTCTTATTCTCATACATCTTTGCATCCGCTTCATTGATGATCTTACGGACATCAACACCATAGCCTTCTGCCCAGCCCACAGCACTGGAGACCGGCATCTCGCCCTGACTGTTTTTCTCCTGCAATGCAGCACTGACAGACTCTACCATTGACTCAATCTCTGTTTCTACCGGATTCTCTATCAGCATGACGAATTCATCTCCGCCCACACGATAAACCTTCCTCCTGTCAGTGGATAATTCATATAATACGGAAGACAACGTCTGGATCAGCAGATCCCCTGCAGCATGTCCATATTGGTCATTAACATATTTCAGATTATTCACATCCCAGAAAATGGCAGCCAGTCTGTCAACTCCCAGATAGTAGTCAGCAATCATTTCCTCATATTTGTTCTTATTATACACATGGGTTCCCAGATCAGTCTCCTTACGATATGTCAGATCAGCGATCCTCTGTGCATCCTCGTGGCTGGTAATGCTGATATACCGCAAAATAATGGTGAATATCAGAAGTATCACCGCCCGGGGCAGCGCTCCGTAGAACAATATCACGAACACCGGATCCGGCTCAATGCCAAACTGCAGCGTCCCCGCCATCCACTGCTCCATATACCAGTCTCTGGAATGATTGCTTCCTAAGAGCATATTCAAATCACAGATTCCGTGATAGAATCCCGTCACCATACTGACAGCCATTGTCACGTCATTGACAACATAGGTGATCCACAGTGTCATCCGCTCCCTGTACTGTACCGCCAAAAGCAACGGCAACACATAGATAAGCACCGCATGGAATGACAAAAATGCCGCAATGACTGCCGATATCATACAGATCAGTGTCAAAAACACATACTTTACCCAATGCTTTGACAAATCCACCTTTTTATAAATGTATAAAACAGGAATTCCCATCACCGCCGACACCCCTGCTGCCATGGTAAAGATTCTGGCATCCACAATAAAGATTCTCACTAATGTCAACAGCCAGAGGAGCAGAATAGTCACAAAAATCCAGAAAAAACCTTTTAGTGTGTGTATATTTGAGTTGATCTCCTGCTGGTGTAATTCTTTTTTATACTTTTCCTGATAATTTTCCATCATAACATCCCTATGTTCTTCTATCATTTGTTCTCTTCATTCAGTGTTCAGCGCATAACAGATACAGTATAACATATTATGATATTTTTTGCATTAAATGAGCTTACTTAACATAATTATAATCCTATTTTTCCACATTCTGTTTCATGCTGCCGGTGCCCCGGCAATCGACCTCCTTACTGGGAAATAATCAAGCTGCGGTTATTTTCCCGGTACTCTTTTGGGGAAATGCCATAGATTTTCCGGAAATTCCGCAGGAAAGAGGAGTAATCCGCAAAGCCGGTCTGCTGCCAGCTCTCAGTAATGTTCTTCCCCTCCGCCATGGCCTGGCAGGCGGAAATGATCCGCTTGTTCACAATAAAGTTATGCACCGTCATGCCGGTGATCTCCTTGAATTTCCGCAGAAAATGATACTTACTCATGTGCACGGCCTCCGCCACTTCCTCCACTGTGATCTCCTGGCTGAGATGGGTCTCGATGTAGCCGGTCACCTGCTCCACCAGAGGATGATCCACGATCTCCTGTGTGGAAGACAAATATTCCTCCCGTTTACACAACACATTCAGATACCCAAAAAACAGGCTCAAATTGCCTCTGTCCATGACCTTACGGATTCCGCAGTTCTGGACATCATCCCCCTCTAAGATCTCCGACATAGCAAGCTTTAGCAGAAATCCGCGCAAAATTTCCTCATAATAAATGGGGAAATGATACAGTTTCGGCCCCGCTCCCCAGAAGCATTCTGCAAGAAACGGCTCTCCCGCCGCCAGCTCCCGCAGCATCTGATCACTGATCCACAAAATGATCCGGCGGGACGAATCCATTTTCTTCTCCGTGGGATGATATTTGTGCATGACATTCTTATCGATCAGCAGGAAATCTCCCTTCCGCATCCGCACCGCCCGGTCCTCGATCAGGGAAGAAAATTCCCCCTCTATAATATAGATCAGCTCATAAAAATCATGATAATGGAACGACACCGCTCCGACAGGCTCCCCTACCTTCTCATAGACCTCATAGTCACCGCTCAACATATATTGCCGTTCGTCCGCCGCATCCCGACAGCGCAGGCTGCTTTTTCTGTTCACGACCATCCATTTTCTCTCCTGTATCATTCTGTTCAGTTTTTATTTTCCATGGTTTATATCCCCTGTCTTACTATATAGCAATTTTTGCACTATTTCAAGCAATTCATGCAGTTTTAATGCATTTACAATTCTGCTATGCTTAAGACAGCAAAAAACGAAACCAAAGCATTCCCTACAAGGAGGATTTCTATTATGCAAATGACATTACGCTGGTATGGCAGCAAGTACGACACGGTTACCTTAAAACAGATCCGTCAGATTCCCGGTGTCACCGGAGTCATCTCCACTCTCTACGGCACCGCTCCCGGAGAAGTCTGGGAAATGGATGACATCCTGGCCCTAAAGACTGAGATTGAAGCTGCCGGCTTACAACTGGCCGGTATCGAGAGTGTCAACATTCACGATGCCATCAAGATCGGTTCTCCCGACCGTGAGCAATATATAGAGAATTATATCACTACCCTGGAACGGCTCGGTCAGGCAGGCATCCATATGGTATGCTACAATTTCATGCCGGTCTTTGACTGGACACGCACCGAACTTGCCAGAATGCGTCCCGACGGTTCTACAGTCCTTGCTTACAATCAGGCTGCTGTAGACGCTATTGATCCGGCCAAAATGTTCGAATCCATTGCCGGCGATATGAACGGCACTGTAATGCCCGGCTGGGAGCCTGAGCGTATGGCTCATGTCAAAGAACTGTTCGAAATGTACAAAGATGTGGATGATGAAAAGCTTTTTGCCAACCTGAAATATTTTCTGGAGCGTATCATGCCCACCTGTGATAAATATGACATTAACATGGCGATCCACCCTGACGATCCTGCGTGGAGTGTTTTCGGACTGCCCCGTATCATCATCAACAAGCAGAATATCCTGCGTATGATGAAGATGGTGGATAACCCTCACAATGGCGTTACCTTCTGTTCCGGTTCCTACGGCACCAACCTGGAAAATGATCTGCCGGATATGATCCGCTCCCTGAAAGGCCGCATTCATTTCGCCCATGTCAGAAACCTGAAGTTCAACTCTCCTACTGATTTTGAGGAAGCTGCACATCTGTCCAGCGATGGAACCTTCGATATGTACGAGATCATGCTGGCTCTTTATGATATTGGTTTTGACGGTCCCATCCGTCCCGATCACGGACGTATGATCTGGGATGAAGTGGCCATGCCCGGATACGGACTGTACGACAGAGCTTTAGGCGCCACCTATTTAAACGGTCTGTGGGAAGCTATCGAGAAGTCCCATAAGCAGAAATAATCATCGCACCTGAAAACTCATAAATCAGTTTGGAGGAAACCATTATGGAACTTACCTTAAAAAGTCTTCATGACGACCGGGACGCATTTCTAGCTGCCGGTTATCATCTGCCGGAATTCGATTACGATACCGTTCATAAAAACACCGTGGAACATCCACACTGGATCCACTTCGGTGCCGGCAATATCTTCCGTGCCTTTCAGGCCAACGTAGCACAGAATCTGTTAAACAGCGGCGTTCTGGATACCGGTCTCATCGCAGCGGAAGGCTATGACTACGAGATCATTGAAAAAAGCTACCGTCCCCACGACAATTTAAGCATTCTCGCCACCTTAAAGGCCGACAACACAGTGGAAAAGACCATCGTAGGCAGCATCATGGAGTCTCTGATCCTGGACAGTAAAAACGAAGCAGAATACGCACGTCTCCGGGAGATTTTTAAAAATCCTTCTCTCCAGATGGCCAGCTTTACCATCACTGAAAAAGGCTATGCTACCGCCAATGCCAAAGGAGAATTTTTCCCCGCAGTAGCCGCTGACTTCGAAAAAGGTCCCGAAGCCCCCGAAAGCTACCTGGGCAAGGTAGTCTCCCTGCTTTATACCAGATACACTCACGGAGCGCTCCCCATTGCCATGGTCAGCATGGACAACTGCTCCCATAACGGTGACAAATTATATGCCGCTGTCAATGCGTTCGCCAAGGCATGGACCGACAACGGACTGGTGGAAGCCGGCTTCTTAGGCTACGTCAATGACCAGACGAAAGTCACCTTCCCCTGGAGCATGATCGACAAGATCACCCCCAGACCTGATGCCAAAGTAGAAGTTATGCTGGCCGAGGATCATATCGGCGGTCTGGATGCCGTAGTTACTTCCAAAAACACCTACATCGCTCCCTTTGTCAATGCGGAAGAATGCGAATACCTGGTCATTGAAGATGCTTTTCCGAACGGTAAGCCCGCACTGGACAAAGGCGGCATCATCTTCACCGACAGAGCGACCGTAGACAAAGTGGAGAAAATGAAGGTATGTACCTGCCTGAATCCTCTGCACACCGCACTGGCCATCTATGGCTGCCTTCTGGGATATACCCTGATCTCCGAAGAGATGAAGAACCCGTTATTGAAAAATATGGTGGAAGTCATCGGTTACAAAGAAGGACTTCCCGTAGTGGTAAATCCCGGCATCCTGGATCCGAAGAAATTCATTGACGAAGTGGTGAATGTGAGGATCCCCAATCCCTTCCTGCCGGATTCTCCCCAGAGAATCGCTACCGATACCTCCCAGAAGCTTTCCATCCGCTTCGGCGAGACCATCAAAGCTTACGAAGCTTCTCCAGACCTGCATACGGAAGACCTGAAGCTGATTCCTCTGGTCTATGCCGGATGGCTCCGGTATCTCATGGGAATCGATGATGAGGGCAGAGAATTTACGCCCAGCTCCGACCCCCTGTTAGAGGAAGCCCGTCAGTACGTTGCAGACTACGAACTTAGTTTCTCTCCCAAGGATCTGTCAAAGCTGGACGCATTACTTGCCAATGAGAAAATATTCGGTGTGAACCTCCACGCCATCGGCATGGATACACTGGTAAAACAGTATTTTGCAGAATTAAGCTCCGGTGTGGGAGCCGTGGCTACAGCCCTGAAAAAATATGTTCCTGAGAAGGTAACCCTTTGATCTTAGAAGTTACCACTTCTCATAAGGACACCGGTTGACGGCGATTACAGCCCTCAGTTCCACAAAGCAGCCACAGGCGCCACACAGCCCCTCATTCAGATATTTGCATTCCTTACATACAGCAAGGCGGTCTTCATAGACCGCCTTATCTGCTTTACTATCCCCTTCGATCCTGTCTATGTAGGCATACAGATTCTCCATATAGGCATTCTTGTCCATTTCCCGCAACAGACATTTCCGACAGGGATATTTTATTGTTTCTCTTATTTGTTCTTCTTCCATAACTGTTCTTATCGCTTATTTTATCCGGAACATAACGACACTGCATGCCGGCATGGTAAAGGTGATCCTGCCATCCGCGATCTTATACTCCGTAAATACTTCTTCGTGTACCTTATCGGGATCCTCAAAGGTGTTGTAAGCATGCATATCATTGGTTAGTATCGCAGCGGTCACGTGCTTTGGATCACACTCTGCGAAAGCGATCTCCACCTCTTCTGCCTTATCAATGGACAGGTTGTTCAGGGTGATGGTCACAACACCGTCCTTATCCACGGAAGCGGATTCCTGTAAATTGGGAACCTTGAACTTTTCATCTTCACCAATCTGTTCCACACCATCGATATAGCTTTCCACCAGATCTGCATCCTGATGGTATTTGTACATATGGAATACATGGTAAGTCGGGGTACGCAGCATCTTCGGTCCCTCGGTCAGGATCACTGCCTGCAGTACGTTGACCAGCTGTGCGATGTTCGCCATCTTCACACGGTCACAGTGCTTGTTGAAAATATTTAAAGACAGTCCAGCCACCAGAGCATCACGCATGGTACTCTGCTGGTATAAAAATCCGGGATTCGTGCCGGGCTCCACATCATACCAGGTGCCCCACTCATCGCAGATCAGTCCGATCTTCTTCTCAGGATCATATTTGTCCATGATCGTAGAATGCTTATGAATCAGTTCATCCAGCTTAAAAGCCTTTGCCAGCGTCTTATACCATGCTGCATCGTCGAAGTCCAGTGCACTTCCCTTGTGAGACCAGTCATCCTCCGGCAGTGTATAGTAATGCAGGGAAAGTCCGTCCATAAAACCGTGCATCCATTCCGGTGCATTTTCAAAACAGGTCTTCAGCACATTTTCAGTCCAATAAGTATCTCCAGCATTGGGGCCGCAACAGACTTTGAAAATTGGGTGCTTCTGATCATAATTTCTCACATAGGTCTGGTATCTGCGGTACAGATTGCCATAGTAGGATGGGGTCATATTGCCGCCGCATCCCCAGTTTTCGTTACCGACACCGAAGTAATCCACCTTCCATGCTTTCTCTCTGCCGTTTTTTCTACGCAGGTCTGCCATAGGAGATACCCCGTCGAAAGTCATGTACTCTACCCACTCGGACATCTCCTGTACGGTACCGCTTCCCACATTGCCATTGATGTAGGTCTTACAACCGATCTGTTCACACAGTTCGAAGAACTCATGGGTACCGAAGCTGTTGTCCTCGGTCACACCACCCCAATGAGTGTTTATCATTTTCTTGCGGTTCTCTTTCGGTCCGATACCGTCCTTCCAATGGTATTCGTCTGCGAAGCACCCACCGGGCCAGCGCAGTACCGGAAGCTTCATCTCCTTCAGGGCTGCCACTACATCGTTACGCATACCGTTGGTATTGGGGATCTCGGAATTCTCTCCTACATACAGTCCCTCATAGATACATCTTCCCAGATGCTCGGAGAAATTGCCGTAAAGTTCCGGGTTGATATGTCCCTTTTTGTTCTTTTCGTTAATATAAACCTTTGCCATATTGATCCTTTCTGTGGCAGGCATCCGTTTCCTGCCACTGTTGCAACATCACGCCATTGCGTCGCAGTGCGATCCCACAGCGCATTTATTATTGGAAGCCCTTCACTTCATGCCAGCTGTCCGCAGACTCCGTACTTTCTTCCACCTGTACATTCTCATATACTACACTTCTTAACTTATCTTCCGAAAAGTTATCCACTCTTGCCCTGATCCGCAGATCCTGCAGGGTAAAATCGGAAAGCAGATACTGGCTCTCATCCGGCATCACATCAAAAAAGGTATCACAGACACAGTCACAGTCCTTCATCGTGATGTGATCTGCATAAGACAGCGGCCTGTCCTTCCGATCCTTCAGATCATAATACTGGGTCCAGGGATAAATCTTGAGGAACTCCTTTACCCGGCCTTCGATCTGCTCCACCGTGATATATTCATAGTGCTGCGGGGTGTCCGGCCGCATTTTCAGCCACAACAGTCTCGCTGCCCCCTTGATCTGAATCCTGCGCATGATGATATTGCGGTTATGTACTGATTCCGAACCGCAGGTGAGACACCCATGGCAGAAGCCATAGACACAATCCTCCACCAGAATCCGCTCATTGGAGCCGTTCTCCGGCTGGCTGTCCGCCCAGGGGCCCTTACCGCCCTTCAGCACCACAGAGTCGTCATTGACTTCCATATAACAGCCTTTCACCAACACATCCGTACACACATCGATATCAATGGCATCCGTACTGGGTGCCGCAACAGGACCTGCCGGGGAATAAATATGGCAGTTCAAGTATTTTACATGGTCACATTTATAAATATGTGTGGTCCAGAAATGGGAATTCTGTAAATTCAGACCGGCGATCCGCACATTTCTGCAGTTGGACAGATAGACCAGCCGGGGTCTCTGACCATCCTTGTTGGTGCCGTTACTCCATTTCCAGCGCAGCCAGCAGGCTTTCCAGGTCTTAAGTCCGTTACCGTCAATAGTGCCCGGTCCGCACATGGTAAATCCATTCAGACCGTCCGCATTGATCAGTGCCGTAAAATACAGGCAGGTCTCTCCCTCGATCCGGGTCTCGGCCAGATCATAATCCGAGATATCATCGCTGCCCTTTAACGTCGCACCGGCGGAAACATAGAGATTCACTCCCTGTTTGAAATAAAGTGCTCCCGTCAGATAGGTTCCCGGCGGCACCACCAGGACACCACCGCCCTCTTCTGCCGCCAGGTCGATCACCTTCTGGATCTCTTTGGTATAAACTTTTCCGTCGTCCCAGATCCCGTACTCTGTGAGGACATAGGGTCTGCCCAGTTCCTCAAGCTCCGGCATCCCTATATCATAAAACCAGTCATCTATGGGAGTTCCGTCCGGGAAATATTCCGTAGGTCTTTCTTTTTCGTTATGCATTCTCTGCCTCCTTTGCGTTCTTCTCCCTCAGAAAACGAACACAGGATTTCCGCCCTGATCGTTATCGTTGGTTATCTGATTTCTACAAAGGTAGTGTCGTAAGGTGCAATGGTTACCGTACATGCGCCCGCTTCCGTTGGGATGGTGGTAGTCTGCTCAGTATCACTGTTGTTGATGACTACCAGTTTTTTACTCTCCGGGTAATAAGCACATTCCGTATACAGGTTATCCGTCATATAGCTGCCGGAGGTGCCTTCTCCACCGGCATAACGGATCAGCTGGTACAGCATTCTGGTATTCCACAGGTTCACCTGGAAGGAAGACAGATAGATTCCCAGTCCCTTGCCGAAATGATTCAGGGTGATCAGTGGCTTCCCGCCGTCTGCCAGAAGTACCTGTGCTTTTCCATCCGTCAGATACCGGTTCTCCTTCGCTTCCACACCTGCGCCCTCTGGGATCAGATGCTCCGGATCCGCTGTCTCAAAGGTCCATCTGCCGTGACAGACTCTTGCGCCGGTGTCCTCGTCAATTCCCAGCACATGTGCCATACGGAAATACGTATCATATCCTTCCACAGCAGAAGGCTCGTTCACACCGATAAAGCAGCCTCCCTCGTGTACCCACTTTGTAAGTGCAGTAACAAGCTCCTCATCCTTCCAGGCATCCCCGCCGCTCCAGGCGCTTCCGGCTCTACCTGCATTGATTACGACATCTACGTCCTTCAGTATACCATTTTTTACATCCTCAAAGGAAATAAATTTCACATCCACAGGAAGTCCGGACAAAGCTTCGTTGATGTGGATCAGGTCATGCATATAAGTCTCATGAAAATGTCCGGACAAGGTCCAGGAACGTAAGCTTCCCCAATAATGCAGCACTGCCACACGGGTCTTGATGCGGTAAGGTTCTCCCGCATCGTGGAAGCTGCGGATCAGACGGAACTCATCTGCCACTTTTTCAATATAATCACAGAAATCCGGGAAACCCTCCACCAGATGAAGGTATCCGCCGAGACCGATCCGGTCGATCTTCGCACGCAGCAGGGCACGTCTTACGCTGTTCCAGTATTTTTTCGCATCCAGTGTGGGATTGCCGCCCTCCATGAAAGTCGGAGCACCGCCCAGCCCCACCGGGAACAGATAGGGGTGCAGACGCAGTTCATGTGTAGGCACATCCACGCCCGCACACAGTCTGGCTTCATAACCGGAGAATACACATTTGATCAGTCCGTCAAAACCAAACTCCTGAAATCTGCCATTATAAGGCTCCACGCCTACCCAGCTGTCGTCATAGAAGACATAAGCCTTTTTGCCGTAGGAATGCACCATATCGATCAGCTTCCTGCCAAAGGAAATAACGAAATCATTGATAAATGCCATCCAATCCGCCTTTTTCGCATTGCCAGGCATATGAGTCACATGCAGCTGTCCCTTATTGATAAAATCTTCCGCTGTCATGCGATATCCGTATTGTTTCTCGAACTCCTGTAAAGCAGGAACGCTCACAGTGAAATCATAGGAACCCCAGTCAGAGAACAGATTCCGGTTCCTCTCACTGCTGCCCCAGATCCATACGAAATTGTAGAACATGGAGGTAAAGCGCACCACCGTGGTATCCGGATGGGTCTCACACCAGTGCTTCATCCATCCCAGCAGATACTCCTGAGTCTCAGGATATCTGGGATCGATCTGCATCAGATGCTCCTTGTCCCAATGGTTCGTAGTATGATTGTACATAGAGATTTCTTCCCAGATACGATAGGCTAAGAAGCTTACTGTATACTTATGAAAAGGGATGATGCCGCTCAGGGACACGCTTCCCTTCTCTTTGTCATAGCTCCAGTCCGCATTGTCGATCTTCACATTGGTGGTTCTGTCATAAACCTCCCAATATTCCAGACTCTCTGCGCTGTCATTGATCCGGAACTGCTCCGCAAAAAAGCTGTCCATCAGTCCGATGGTCAGGGTGTCACTCTCTGCTGCCTGGGGCGGTGTGCACAGGAAGGTCTGCTGTAATTTGTCCTGATTCTCCTTTGCCCAGGCATTGTGATCTCTGATAATACAAATGGTAGAATAGATTCCGTAACCGGCATGGGTGATTTCGTCGGAAAGCACGGTTCCATCACTGTCACGGATCACATCTGCTCCCCATTTTTCCGCCATTTTCAGAGTCAGTTCTTCATATCCTGATTCTCCCGGTAAGGTAAAACCACCTTTTCCCATTTCGAGTTCCTCCTCATATTCCTGCTTATTTTTCATTCCTGTCATTTCTTCACTTCTATTTTCCGGTACAATATCTGTCCTGTTACAGCAATTCCTCTTTCAGACACAGTCTGACCACACGTTCCAGCTGCTCTGCCTCAGACAACAGCACCTGATCTCCTGCAGGATCCGGAATGTCCTTGTAGACCTCCGGTTTCTTAGGAACATTGATTTGTCCCACAGGCTCCCATGCGCCGAAACCATCCGTCACGCACTCTGCCAGATAAGCGTAGGCTCTTTCAGAATGACCTTTGCATTTCTCCCGGATCTCCTGTGCCACATATCCTGCCATCTTATATGCACCGAAGTCATTGGTATGGGTATAGTCCCCGGGGAAAAAGATGGGTTTGGCATCCTGTAAGCCCTTTTCCAACACATATTTCTTGCTGTGGGCATGAAGATCCAGCACCGGAATTCCGTACTGTGCTCCCAGTTCCAGACATACATCCGCGAATTCCTCCAGCAGATCCAGATAAGTCTGATCCCGCAGTCTCCAGGTATTTCTTGCAATGGGTGTCACCAGTACCGGGTATACTCCCTTTGCCTGATTTTCTTTGATATAGCGTTGCAGATTCGCCCGGTATCCGCCCTTTGCCTGCAGCCCGGGAAGCTTCTGATCATTATGCCCGAACTGGAAAAACACATAATCTCCCGGCTTGCTGTACTGAGAGATCACCGCATAATGCCCTTCCTTGCGGAAGCTATCGGTAGTCAGTCCGGAGTGGGAATGATTCGACACTGCCACACGTGTGTCAAAATATGCCGGAAGCATCTGTCCCCAGCCACAGTAACAGGTGCCTGGATAATAGGGATAATCTCCGGGCTGATCTGTCACTGTGGAATCTCCCGCCAGATAAACCGTAGGACCGTTCACCTCTTCTACCGTAAGAGCACTGATCCTTGGTCTGTCCGCCAGTACTGCAATATCCACAGTCTTATCCGCAAAAATCCGGGAATAACCCACAGGTACAATATCGCAGACATTTGTAATCATTGTATAAGTGAACTCACCGGCTCCCACTGTGCCATGAAAAGCCAGCCGTCTTCTTCCGGTGAAGATCAGTATCTCTCCCATTTCCTCTTCTGAGCGGATGGTCAGGGTAATCCTGTAGTTCCCCTGTCTGGGTACATCTACCTTGAAGATCAGCGGAATCCTCCTGGGTGAGCCAGACATCGGTTCTCCCGACTGCCTCTCCAACGCTGCCACTTCTTCCGCAGAATCCAGATAGCAGCCGTTCTCATCTTCCTTCAGGAAGGACAGCTGTTCGTTCTGATACCAGTACATCGTATCAAAAGAGGAATTCAGTTCCCGGATCTGCAGCAACTCCTGCTCTCTTCTGTTTTTTTCTGTTACAAAACCGTAACCTTTGCCCGGCTGATAGAGGTCTTCGCTGCCCACATCGATCAGATTGGCCGTTCCTCCATCCTTTCCGAACAGGAAATTCCTGCGAAACATCTATAATGCACCATCCTTCTCAATATCATCGGAAATTAACAAGGTTGCAAAGAAGGAAAGTGCCAGTCCCTGTCCCCATCCCTGAATATACGCCTTGGGAATGCCTCTGTATCCTTCCTTGTCTCTCATGACGGCAGTTCCGCCGGAGACATTCATCACCTTACCATCCTCGCTGACATTGGCAAGCAGGCCCTTGATGGCCTTGTTGATATATTTGCTGTGTAAAGGATTGCCTCTGGTCAGCATTGCTGCGGCAATTCCTGCAGATGCGGAAATCTCTTCATAAGATTCCGGATCATCCACTACGGTTCTCCACAATCCATTCTCCGTCTGGTATACCTTCAGGGCTGCCAACTGCTCATTTAAGGAGCCGGCCACATCGATATACTTCGGATACAGATAGCACTGAGGCAGAATACCGCCTACCTGCGACATGGTAAATGCTGCCCAGGCATTGGCTCTTCCCCAATAGATGCCGGACATATGATCTCCGGCAATATTGTCATAGCCGTGATACCAGAGTCCACTGCTGGGATTCTGTAAATATTTGATATGCCAGTAGTACTGGTTCAAGGCATCATCGATCAGTTCTTCATCGTGTTCCATCACGCCCACACGCAGCATCAGGAACGCTGCCATGAACAAAGTGTCACACCAGCACTGCTCCGGGAAATCGTTGTTGGCAGATACGGTGTGCTGCAATACATGATCTCCGAAACGCAGGGCATCTTTTCTTAAATAAGTGATCTTACTCATAAGAATGTCATGATACTGCTGCTCTCCGGTGGCCTGGTATAAGGTGATCAGGCAATGTCCCATGGCACAGGCATTTACTGTCCATACCTTGGGCAGTCCCAGATCGATCAGTTCGTCGATACGATCCTTTAACAGATCCAGATATTCCTTCTTGCCTGTCTTTTCATAGGCATCGCTGATTCCGTAATATGCCACACCACAGGGCCAGTCCCAGGTGAGATCCATATTCATAGTCTTTTTGACGATCTTGTCAATGACTCCCTCTATTTCTTTCTTATCATATTCCAGTTTTAACATAGCTCCTCCATTTCTGCCTTTTGACTCTTTATATTCTTTTCCCACAGTTGTTTTTATTGTAAAACAGTCGGTCGGAAAAGGACATAAAGTATCTTCAACTATTCAGAACCCCATTCACAAAATCGCTCTGAATAGTTGCATTTTTAATATAGCCCCCAAGCCATTCATGCCTGGGGGCTGTATGTACTTCCTGTAATAAAACTTTTTACTTACTGAAGTCTGGTGGTGTTACCTGCATCCAGAGCAGCCTGTCTCTCATCGATAACTTCCTGATAACCTGCATCCAGGTACTTCTGGCTCAGTTCTTCATACAGAGAATCGAACTGGTCCTTAGGGCACATGGTCAGCTTGTCACGGTACTCAGTATACAGATCATACAGCGTCTGGTTGTACTCGGTAACAGCATCGATAGCGGTTGCGAACAGACAGTCGGAGTTAGCCTTGCCTGCTTCATAGATAGCAACCTGTCCGTTGTAGTTAGCCAGGATCTGATCATAGAAGTCCTGAGGAATACCCTGAGGGGTAACTGCCTGGATATCTTTCTCGATAGATCCGAGGGTCTTAACTGCGGTTACTGCACACCAGTAGTCTACGTTGTTGTTGTGTCCCTGCTGCTCAGCCAGACCGGTCTGATCTGCTACTGCTACGGGATCGCCGTTATCATCATAATTGAAGTTCACGCCTTCGATACCCCACTGCATAGTGAACAGATTCTCGGGCTGGTTCAGCCACTCAAGGTACATCATAGCTGCCTTTACTTCATCCTCGGTAGCATCGTTAGCGAAGCCAATCATCATACCGAAGTTGGTTCCGGGTCTGTAAGAAGCGGAAGATCCCCAGGTCTCATCCTGTGTCCAGGTGGAAGGAGTCACTGCTACTGCCAGCTTGGCATCGGGGTTAGCATCATAGAAGGAGTTCAGTACGTTCATGCTGGAGGAGATATATCCGGTCCAGGTAAATGCTTCACCGTTGATGAAGTCTGCCTCTGCCTCGGAAGCATCTCTCATATAGTACTCAGGATTGTAGTAACCATCGTTGTACAGCTCGTTCTCCCATTTTAAGAATCTCTTCTGAGCCTCGGTGGACAGAGCGGGGATCTGGTAGTCACCGGTGGTTGCCCATGTGATCTCATCCTGAGGATAATCTCTGTAACCATAGTTCTGGTCAATACCTGCGCCGCTTACTTTCTTACCGCTTAAAGGATACTGATGGCCGTTCTCAACCAGTTTTGCATACAGCTCTAACAGCTTGGTGTTGTCGCCAACAGGATACTCAGAGAAGCCGGCTTCTTCCAGCCAGTCCTGACGATAGAAAGTGCACCAGGTATAAGTAGTGTTGCCGTAAGGTCTATAGCCAAGTACCAGATAATCTTCATCAGACAGCTTGGTGTAAGCGTCGTTGCCATGCTCTACCATGGTCTCCCAGTAGGTAGGAGCGATCTGCTTGAACGCTTCTACATCGTAGGTCTGCAGATAACCGTCTGCCTGCCAGCTTGCCAGCTTATCATAGTCATATTCCATACAGATCGTAGGAAGGCTCTGGCTTGCTGCCAGCATAGCGTAATCGGTCATAACGTCGCTACGGGTAATTCCTACATATTCTACCGTGATGTTGTACTTATCACCGAAGTTCTCCTGTACCCAGTTGGTCCAGTAGTTGTTCTCTACATCAGAGCATCCGTTTCCGGAAGAACCACGATCGTATACGGGGATCTGCAGAGTAACATTGTCTGCGAAAGCCTCCCATCCGTCAATACCTGCTACTGCTGTGGATGCTCCTGCATCTGTGCTTGCTGCAGAACTCTCTGCTACAGATTCCTTTGTTCCGGCATCTGCGGTTGTGTTGTCCGCGCTGCTGCCGCATCCGGTCAGAGTGCTCATTGCCATAGCACCAACAAGTGCTGTTGCCATTACCTTGTGAAGAGTATTCTTCTTCATAAATCAATCCTCCTTGTTTTTCCGAAGGAAAAATCCGAGTCCTTGGCGAGGAGAGGATTTTCCTCCTTAAAAATTATACATAGTTTTATGTGTACCCCCGGTTTTGGGGAAAACTAACTTGGTTGTTTTGTTCCTTTTAACTTTTAGCCCTTAACTGCTCCGATCATGGTACCCTGTACGAAGTACTTCTGCAGGAAAGGATAAATAATAATGATAGGAATTGTTACAAACATGATACTTGCTGCCTGTAATACTTCGGGAGTGGACTGGATCGCACTGCCGGTATCTGCCAGGGAGGAAGTCTGTGCTTCTGCTGCGGATGCCACCAGCTGATATAACTTGTACTGGATCAGCTTCAGGTTAGCACTCTTGGTGTAGTACATGTTGTCTGCGTAAGAGTTCCAACGGCCTACGGCGTAGAACAGAGACAACGTTGCCAGGATCGGTTTGGACAGCGGTAATACGATCTTGCTCAGGATCTGGAAGTTACTTGCGCCATCCAGGAAAGCGGATTCCTCTAAGCTGTCGGGAATCGTACTCTGGAAGTAGTTCTTCATGATCAGCATGTTGTACGGGGAATAGATCAGAGGTAAGATCAACACCCACATGGTATCCAGCACATGCAGCTTCTGATATAACAGGTAGCTGGGAATGATGCCGGCACTGAAGTACATCGGTACCATCAGCAGGAAAGTCAGTAACTTTTTGCCCTTCAGTCTCTTCTTGGAAAGAGGATAAGCGGCACAAGTACATACCAGCATTCCCAGAGCGGTGAAGATCACGGTAACGATCACCGAGAAGATCATGGAGTAGGTCATGGAGTTATCTGCAAATACCTTCTTGTAAGCATCGAAGGTGATGTCTTTGGGCCAGAAGTAAACGCTCTTGGACATTACTGCGGTATTACCGGATATGGATTTTACTGCTACGTGTAAGAACGGTAATACACAGCTGGCGCAGAGGATGACGATCACTGCCATCATGACGAAATCACTGATGCGGAATTTGTTGACCGCATGTGCTCCGCCTGCGGAGGTAGATTCTTCATTAATATTAACTTCTTTTTTCTTCATCTCTCTCACCTCCTACAGTAATCCGTCTTCGCCAAGCTTCTTTGCGAATTTATCAGATAACAGAACCAGGATCAATCCGATCAATGACTGGAACAGACCAACTGCAGTCGCCGCACTGAATTTTCCGGCTCCAATACCTTTGTTGTAAATGTAGACAGCCAGCTGATACTGGAAGTCCTTGACCTGTGAATTCTCCAATGCGGTCAGACGCTCTAAGTTACTTCCCATGACACGTCCGAGGTTCAGGATCAGCAGTGTTACTACTGTGCTCTTGATACCGGGAAGTGTGATATGCCACATTCTCTTCCAACGGTTCGCTCCATCGATCATGGCTGCTTCGTACAATTCTCCGTTGATACCGGTGATTGCTGCCAGGTAGAGGATCGTGCCCCATCCCATCGTCTGCCATACACCGATCAGCAGATAAGTGATTGCCCAGTGCCATTTCTCATTCAGGAACGGGATTCCTTCAGAGATCAATCCCATATTGGTTAACAGGATATTCACCAGACCGGAGTTGGGGCGGAACATTGTCATCGCTACGCTTCCGATGATGGCCCAGGAAAGAAAGTGCGGCAGATACAGGATCGTCTGGGATACCTTTTTGAATCTGGGATATCTTAATTCATTCAGGATCAGTGCCAGAATGATCGGCATCGGAAAGCCAACCAACAGGTCTGCCAGGTTGAACACTACGGAGTTGCGGAGTGCTCTCATGAAATCGGCATCCTTAAATATTTTAATGAATGTCTTCATTCCCACCCATTCACTGCCTGCATATCCCTTCGCCGGCTTGTAATCCATGAAGGCCATCCGTAGTCCCGGGTATGCTCCGTAGCTGAATACAATTACCATGATCAACGGAAACAATAACAGCAGATACAACTGCCAGTCTCTTTTAAAAGCTTGTTTCCAAGTGGTTTTTGTTTTCACACCCACCACATTGGCTGCATTCTTCTTCGCCATGTCGAACCTCCTCAAGTGTCAACTATATTTTCTCGTCATTTTGTACACTTTTTGTAACCTTGTAAGCATATTATCATACATGTTGTCATGTTTTTCTAATCAATCAATATAGAAAACTATGCAAAAACAACCATTATAGATCATGGTCGTTTTTCGTAAGTTTTGAAGTTTCGTTGCATTTTCGTAAAATCGTCATGGATTTTAGAGCTTATTTTCTGTAGAAGCCGCCATTTCACACAGTTTTTAGCCTTTTTTAATCTCTATTGTCGGAAGCGTTTCCGCCCCTGAAAAGTCATTTTGCAACATAATGGTTGATTTTGTCAACTTTAATTGTTATATATAATGTATAGACATTATTTCCACTGTATAGTTTCTTTTCATCACAGCATCATACAGGATGCACAATGCCATTTGGGAAACTTTGAAACAGGAGGCATAACATGGCAAAATCCAAACGAGCAGTCACAGAATACCGAAGCTATTATCTGCCCATGCAGTTCCCCGTGCTGCTTCTGTCCGGTGATTATTGGAAGATCTCGGATATCCCCAGCGGAAGTCTTCATTTTCATAACTGTCTGGAGATCGGGATCTGTCATTCCGACAGCGGCACATTAGAGATCAATGGCGAAAAACAGACCTTCCATGCCGGTGATGTCACCGTATTGCCCCGTAACGTTCCACACACCACTTATAGTGCCCCGGGCACAAAAAGCCACTGGTCCTATCTGTTTCTGGATCCGAAGGAGTTGTTCCGCAATCTTCTCCCCGCTTCCTGGAAAAATCATGACCTCTCCACAGACGGCTTCCCGGGGTTCCGCTATATTTTCAGCAAAGAGTCTTTTCCCCACATCAACTATCTGGTGTCCCATATCATCCACGAACTGGAAGAACAGAATCCCTGTTACCAGATCAGTGCCAGAAGCCTGTTGTGCTCCCTCTATATCGAGCTGTACAGGATTGAAAGTCTCGGCGGTGCCAACCCCGCCACTGCGAAACCGGGTTCTCCCGAGATCCTTGCCTTACAGGGGCGCAAAAAAGAGGGCGAGATCGTCGAAAACTCTCTGGTGATCTCACCCGCTCTGGATTATATCGAAGAAAATTATATGCAGCAGTTTACCATTGAATATCTGGCGGAACTGTGCCATTGGAGTCCGACGCACTTCCGCCGGGTCTTCCACGATATCATGGGCACCTCCCCGTTGGACTATGTGAACAATACCCGGATCTTGAAATCCTGTATCCTGCTGCGCAGTACAGAACACTCTATTCTGGACATCTCCGAGATGGTAGGCTTCCATTCCGTATCCAGCTTCAACCGCTACTTCATCAAGCTGATGCAGATGTCTCCCAGAGAATACCGCAAGCAGATGCAGCAAAGCGAGAAAAAAGCGGAGAACCAGTCCATTTTGGAATTCGCCGGCTGGATGCGACCGGAATAGCTGCTCTCTGCACTCCGGCAGTTCCGGACATTAAGCCAGCCTTTTATGTTTCCATCTGCCGGAATAATAACGGATCACCGGGATCACACAGCCACAACTCCAGGACAGAGGAGTGGCGATCCAGATTCCCGTGACGCCCAGGGTTCCGGACAATAGATACGCGAACACGATCCTGCCGGACAGCTCCGTCAGTCCCGCTACCATACAGGTATTGACGTCTCCGGCTCCCCGGATCACATTCTGGTAGCTCTGCATCACCCCCGCGATCACATAAGCCACGCCGATGATCGTCAGATACGTACAGCCGATACCGATGGCTTCTCCCGATTCGTTTGCATCCAAAAACAGCGTCATTAACTGCACCCGGAAAATAAGTACCATGGAGGCAATGAAAATGCTTGCTCCCACCATGACACCCAGCGTCTTATAGAGAGCTTCCCGGATCCTGTCATACTGATTCTTTGCTATATTCTGCCCGGTAAATACCGAAAGTGCTGTTCCGATAGATACGATGACCTGAATTGCCACACTGTCCACACGATTTGCCGCCACGTAAGCCGCCATGGTAGAGGATCCGAAGGAATTCACCAGTCTCTGGACGCTCATTCCGCCCAGTGCGATCATGCAGGACTGGAATGCCGCCGGGAATCCGGTCTTCACCACCAGCTGAATATAATGGACTTCCGGTTTCCATTTCATCAGAGACAGGCCAATCTCTTCTCTCCCCTTCATGACTTTTGCAAAACAGATTACTGCCGAAGTACACTGTGCCAGAATCGTCGCATAAGCCGCTCCCGCTACTCCCATCTTACACACAATGATGAAAAACAGGTCAAACACGATGTTCACTACCGAGGAAGCGATCACCGCCCGCAGCGGAGTCTTCGAATCCCCCACACTGTTTAAGATCGCCGCACAGCCGTTGTAGACCACACTGCCGAAAACAAAAGTATAAATGATATGCAGATACGTAGCAGAATAGCCGATAACATTTTCCGGCACACTTAAAAGCCGCAGGAAAAATTCCGCACCGAAAATACCGATCAGTGACATGATACAGGTCAGCACTCCCGCCACCCAGATCAGTGCTGTCACCGTCTTCGCCAGACGCTCTTTATTCCCGCAGCCGAAACACTGCGCAACCACCAGTCCTGCGCCGTTACACATGCCGCTGACCAGTGCCAGCAGAAAATAGGTCAGCGTTCCCGTGCTTCCCACGCCCGCCAGCGCACTCTCGCCCAAAAACCTTCCCACGATCACTGTGTCCGCCACATTATATACCTGTTGGAATATGTTGCCGATCAGCATCGGTACGGCGAAGCCGATGATCAGTTTTAACGGTTTTCCCTGTGTCATGTCTTTCATATACGTGTCCTCTTTTTTATCCTTCTGTTTCCCAAATGAGTCCCGCCAGACCGGGTTCCGGTCAACTCAACCGCAACAGTCTTGCCCCTGCCAGACGCATCTCCCGCTTCGGTGGCAGATCGTAATAGACATCCATTTTGAACGGATCGAGTTCCAGCGTCAGTTGTGTCGGGCAGCCGTAGCGTTTCAGAGCCACACGCCATAGTTCACCATTGGAGAACCAGTCGTCAATCAGTTTTCCGTCCTGATACAAGCGTGCGCAGTCCCCTCCGAAATCCAGTTCCAGCCAGACATCACCTGACAGTGCATCCGCCGGATGATACTCATATTCCAAGGTTAATTCATAGACGTTCGGTTCTGTTTGACCATATACGTTCCAGATGTTTTCCACTGTCTGTCCGACATCCGTGATCTGCACCTTACCGGCTTCCGTAAAGTGCAGATCCGGCAGCAGACTCACCTTACCCTTTTCATCTGCCCCTTCTTCCACATAACAAAAATGCTCTGCAGCATGTGTGGTAAGGATCCTTACCGCTTCCGCAGGATCTTTGCCATCACTCCACTCGAAATAAATATCCTCCGGCTTCTCATCCGTATAGAAATAATAAATTCCGCCAAAGCATCCCAGATAAGAAGCGTTGGTTTTTCGAAGCCGCAACTCCTCTCCCCGTATCACCACCGGCAGATTATAAGGCAGCACCAGAATTGCATCCGTCCGTACATGAATCCGGTCGAAACTAATCTGCCTCTGTGTTCCTTCAACATCTGTCACCGTAAACTGTAATGGCTTTTCCGGTGTGATCTGTTTCTCTGTCATTTTCCGCTTTCTCTGGTGATTATTGATAAATAAGAATCCACAGTCCGCCGTTTTATTATAACGGAAGGCTGCCCGCAGCGTCTCCATATCTTCTGCATCCATGGGTTCGGGGATATTATCCGGCAGATACACTTTCGCCCGTGCCAGCAGTTCTTCTATATTTTTGATAAAAGTATGGTGCTTGCGCAGTCGATAATAGCTTTCTGACGGCAGACCGTTTTCCCGCAGGCACGTCTGAAAATCATAGCTTTTCACAGGAAGATCATTGGCATAGCCGGTCGCCTTCGACTCCTGCAGGGTGGTATATTTTCCGTCAGGATTCACGCCGCCGTGGTACATATAATACCCGATCAGATTTGCCCCTGCTCCCAACATACAGATTGTCTGTGCCTCGATATCCTCTGGGTAAGGGTAGGGGCGTCTGTGTGCCGTCACCTGCAGTCCCCCGCCCAGTTCCGCCGTCAGGTAAGGGAATTTTGACGTATCAAATGTAAAACCGCTCTGTCCTTCGGCGAAATCCGATGCGATATTGGCATCGTCGTGAAAAGGCTGAAACAAGAAATTCTCGCTTGCCGCAAGTTCGTGGGTATGATTCGCCCACGGAGCATCCACATACCCGCCCAGCACTGGCAGGAATCCTTCCGGCACATAAGCACCTCCCCAGCCAGTCGCTGAAAAATATGGAGCGGTCAGTCCCTTCTTCTCCGCCATAACTCTGAGTGTGCGCATATGCGCCATGCCCTCTTCCCTGTCGGAAGGACCTCCGGCATGCCCGTACTCATTCTCGATCTGAATACCGATGACGGGACCTCCGTCCTTATGCATATAGCCATCCGCCTGCTCGGCAATCTTGGTAAAAAAGATGTCCACATACTTCAGATACTGCGGATCATCCGTTCTAAGAGACAGTTTGCCCCGCTTTTCTTTCTCCACCAGCCAGTCTGGGAAACCGCCGTTCCTGCACTCTCCATGTGCCCACGGACCGATACGCAGCCATACTTTCATTCCGGCTTCCTGACAGCACTTCAAAAACGCCTTCAGATTTCTTCTGCCGGAGAAATCCCACTCATCTTCCGTTTCCTCATGGTGGATCCAAAACACGTACGTAGCAACGATGTCCACACCGCCCTGTTGCATATTCTTAAGTGCTGTTTTCCATTCCCCTGCCGGATAGCGGGAGAAATGGAATTCTCCCATGATGGGCAGGATTGGTCTGTCGTTGCAGGTTAAGCTTTCACTGTTATAACTATAGATTTCCTTTTTCATTTGAACGTCCTTTTCCAGTAAAATTCATCAAAATTTCTTTTTACGTGTGATTACAGGTCATGTACCCGGATTCCCTGATGGGCATTATCCATGGCAAGCAATTGCTGCGCACATTTTTCCGCTTCGTCTGTCCGTCCCAATCCCTTAAGCCCCAGGCTCATCATAAACAGGCAATGCTTCCGGTTCCGCTCCTTCAGATCTTCTTCAAAAATCAGAAGATCCGGCAGGGATACCGCAAAATAATCTATCTTTATCTCATCGCCTATATGCTCTTTGCCATAGTCTACCAGTTTGCAGAATCTCTGTACTGCCTGTTCTTCGTCACCAAGCTTTCGGTACGCCAGCCCCTGATAATAGATCATTTCGGGCGGCTGGTCGTTGTAATACATCATGCCCACTGGTTCTGACTCTCCATAGCAGGCTTTCGTAAGGTTCACGAAAGCTTCCTCTGTCTCTCCCAGTTTTTCCTGCACCAGCCCCAGCAGATAGTACAGATTGTTTTCCTGTGCCGACTCCAGTTTTCCTTCTCCCAGATTGTGTGGATATTCGTCCACTGCCCGCAGAAGAAGTTCCTTTGCTTCCGCATAGTCCTCTTTTGCCACAGCCGCTTTGGCCAGTTGGTACAGGGCTGTAAGGTATTGGGCTGCCACCTTGCCTTCGCCGCCTTCCCACTGATGGAACTTCCTTACCATGATCAGATCAAGAGCCTTCGCATTTTCTCCCAGTGTGTTTAACAGCGTAACATACTCCAGATACAGATCATCCCTGCTTTCCACCAGGTCAAAATGTTTTTCCATGTCACTCCGGCGTTCTTTCACGGGAACATTCAGACGCTTCTTCAGCTGATCCAGTTCCAGATACACTCTGGCATCCGTCTCATCCAGTGCAAAAGCTTTCTCCATTTCCTCGTACGCTCTCTGCGGCTGCTTTTTCACATTGTAATATGCCAGTGCCAGATTCCTGTGTACCGTCGGGAAATCCGGGTACCTGCGAGCCGCTTCTTCATAATCCGCTATGGCTTCGCCGTACGCTCTCCTGTCATAGAGCAGGCAGCCCAGATAATAGTAAACCATATCCAGATAATAATCTTCTGCCAGACTCTTTAATACGATATAATCTTCCGTTCTGTGGGGAAAGCAGCCGTCCGCTACCGCATTTTCTCCCAGTGTCACATACACTGTCATGTAATGATTTGTCTGTTCTGTATTTTCTTTCCTATGCAGATTCTGGTATCCGTAAGCAATATAATAATATACCAGCGGATAAATATCCTCTTGCCGTGATACGTTCTGTTGTTCCACCCATTTTTCGGCAAGGGTGATTCCCTGTGCGTAATCTCCCGCCTCATAGAGATCGATCATCAGCTCCAGCAGGGTGTTATGGTTGATCTTCTCCGGCTGTCTGTCATAGAGCGGATCGATCTTAAGGCTCTCCTTATGTAATTCTTCCGCTTCCTGCACTCTTCCCAGTTTTTTTAAAATATTTTCCTTCAATGCCCGGGCTTTCATGCACTGGTACTGTCTGAGAATAGATTCGTTTACATGTTCCAGAGCCTCTGCAAATCTTCCCGCTTTTGCATCCAGACAGGCCAGTTCATAGAATCCGGGTGCCTGGAAGTTGCCACCCCAGATGGCCTTGTAAAAAGCATCATAGGCTTCTTTTTCTTTTCCCTGATATTTCAAAGAAAGTCCCAGATTATAGTACGGCTCATAATCATAAGGGTTCGGATTGGAACGGACAGACTTCTCCACCGCCTTCCGGAAATATTTTTCCGCCCCGGCAAAATCACACTTTTTAAGCAGACATCTTCCATAGGCATTGTTCAGGCGGATATCGGTAGGATCCCTTCGCAGTCCCTCCACATAATAATCCTCCGGATGGTAAGTGGCATGCCGGTATTGCTCCACATGCAGACCATAAAGGAACAGATCCTCCGTGGTTTCACACTCTTCGGGAAGCGGTGCTGCCTTCGCCGGTTCCGGCACTTCCGCTTCGATCTTTTCCGGGATTCGGTAAGAGACCAGTTCTCTGCCATCTGAAGCAAGGACGCTTACCCGAAGGCCGCAGATTGCCTCTGTGTCGTTTTGCTTCTCTGTTTTTTGTGATATAAATTGCTGCAATGTCTGCCGATCGACCTTCACCTTGCAGGTCTGCTCAGGTGACAGATCTGAGACTTCCTCATACAGTACCTTTCCTTGTCCGCCGTTTTCTCCAGGCAGTGTCAGTTGAATTTTTGCCTCTTTTTGCACGGATGTGGTATAGGCCGATACCGTAAGCTGTCCCTTAGTCTCATCATATTCCACATTCACTGCGGCATCTATGGTGGCATTTTTCACATAGCCGATATTTTTATAGGGCATAAAATACTGTTTGAAATTCTTGGTCTCCTGGGGCTGGATCCATGTGAAATCCGGCTGATTATCCGTAAAACAGCCTGTCATCAGTTCGATATACGGACCGTCCTCGTCGGTCAGTGCAAGGTCCCATGCTTTGCCGAATTCTCCGCATCCCCAGGTCCACTGCTTTTTCCCGGGAGCAATATGATGATCTGCCACATGCAGAAGTCCTGCCTGTTTTCCGTAATCGTACTCCCCTATAAAATTATAATCCGAACGGTATGCCATATAGGAGGTGGGAACCGGAATATTTTTATACTGTGCGATATTCACATGATCGTATTTGTGCTTATAGTAGGTTCCCTCCGCATAGGGGAAGCTGATAACATCCCGCTTGCCGTGGTCATAGACCGCCGTCACATCCTCTGGAAAGACGGAGATGGTGTCATCATTTACCGCCACGGCAGGGTTCGCCCACCACAGGAAAGTCTGGGGCATTTTCGTCCGGTTATATAGCTTTGCAGACAATTCGATGTATGCCTTGTCGGGATACAGGGTCACGCCCAGCACTCCTTCGGTCCGGAACATGTTCTCAATCTCTCCCATCCAGACTGTGGCGCTCCCGTCCTCATTTTCCGCATAGGTATATTCCACCGGATCAAAGGTACTGGGTCTGTGATGCTGCGGCCAGTTGAACTCAATACCGCCGGAGATCCATGGTCCCGCCAGTCCCACTAACGCCGGTTTGATGACATGATTGTAATATATAAAATCGTAGCCGTTTGTCTTGTCATAAGCTCTCTGGATCCTGCCTCCCAGCTCCGGCAGCATCATTACTTTCAGATAATCGTTCTCCAAAAAAAGCGCTGTATACTCCTTATCCACTTTCTCATCGCTGATCTTCTCGATCACCGTGTGGGGATAGATCCTTCCCGAGCTTCCCTGATAGACACGTTTCTCCAGAAACATCGGATTCTTATCCGGTTTTCCTGCTTCGTATGTGGGAATGCTCACTTTTTCTTTCCAGACCTGTACCTTGTTCATTTGTTCCTCCTTTTATCTCCGTACAGCTTCCTTTCCGCCGTCCGGTAAAATTTTAACCTCGCACCAGCATGCTTAACTCTTCTTCTGCTATTTCCTCCGACGGTTCAAAATCCTCTCCCGACAGATATTCGTAAATCGCCGTCTGCAATGCACGTGCCTCCGGATACTGCTGACTCTTATGCAATTCCATGGTGGATAACAATACTTTTCCCTTCAGGCACCGAAACTCGATCAGCTGCGCCATAGGACGCAAGAATGCATAGCTGTCCATCTCCGTAATAATTGTCTTCATGGGGCGCGGCAGAACCACCGCCCGCTTCGTTGCCATGATCCACCATTGCCAGTCTGTATGAAAATCTGTTGGAAATTCCTTGAGAATCGGATGCTCCGTATCGATCAGCTGCCCCATACCACCTTCCTGATCCGTGAAAGTTCCCACCGACCAGAAATCCGTCGTAAACTGTGTTTTTATGGAATACGGCAGGCTCTCTTTATCCGCATCCGGGGACAGATAGACCCTTCCGCCGTTTTGCAGAACTGCTCTCGTCTGCTCGTCAAATACTCTCGTTTCGTATACATTTTTCGGACATTCCGGGCTCGTTTTTTGATAGACCCACACAGGATAGGTGCTGGTGCAGTCACCGATACTCACCGTCAGTATGAGTGCCGCCGATACTCCCTTGACCTCCAGAGGAATGTCCAGTCTTCCCAGTGAAGTATAAGTCCCCGGAGGACAGTTTTTTTGCCCGTCTGCCCGGCCGCATAGAAACTCCCCGCTTCCGGTATTCACGGCACAGTCCCGGTAACCCAACGTCCAGACAAGCTCACCGCTGATGCTCTCTTTTCCGAAATTCGCCACTTCTACTTCCGCTGTCAGATGTTCTCCCTCTTCATAGGTATAGCGGGGCATTTTCACAAAAATACGGCTCTCTGTGAAAAACTCCCTGAACCGCTCCGGTCTGGCGAAGGGATAAGGCTTCGGTTCTAAATGGGAATTCATCATGCCTACCAGTGCCGTCCCCTGCCCCGGGAAATCCTGCAGTCCGAGGAGCGAAATCCCTGAAAGCTCTCTCGTCCGCATAGTTGCTTCAATCTCTTCCCGGTATGCCAGCCTCGACAGTTCTCCGGTGGCTTCCACATACTTTTTCCATACAGGCAATAGTCCCCGTTCCTCTACGCGCTTCCGAATCAGTTTCAGATTCACCGGATCCGAAATTCCCTGAAAGCTTTCCAGTTCCCCAAAATCCGGCAGTACCTCAAACTGTCCCACCTCGAAACTGAATACCGGCTTTGTATAGCTTTTGCGGATCTCTGCCATCGCCGCATCATAAGTGTGATCCGCCGATGGATAATTTTCGTTGATATATCCCCGCATCCCGGAGAACGTCCCCCGGATCACCACATCCTTACAGCTCTGGGAAGTATAGAAATCACTCTCCGGGTCACAGCCCTCTTCTCCGTAAAAGGTGTTGGAGCCGTTTGCATATAATCGGGTGGGATCCAGCTGTTTTGCGGTTCTGACCAGATCCTGCATCCGATCTCTGCCTTCACCTCTGGCCTGCAGTTCATTCCCCAGCGTCAGCATCACAAAAGAAGGATGATTGGCATAGGTTTTCAATATGGCTGTAAGCTCCGTACGATAATAGCGGATGCTTTCTTCTGTTGCAAAAGCATCTTTCGGGTTCCAGTTTGACAGTTCCGGCTGCAATAGCATTCCCAGTTCGTCTGCCGCGGTAAAGGCCGCTTCCGGCTCACAGTGGGAATGGAATCTTACAAAGTTGATTCCATAACTGCGATATTTTAATAACATCTCTTTCCATTCCGGAATTGTCATGGGTGGATGTCCGGTCTCCGGGTATTCCGCACAATTTGCCTCACTTCGTAAGAAGATCGTCCTGCCGTTCAGTGCCAGTCTGCCTCTGCCGTTATCACCAAAAGAGCGGATGCCGAAACGGGTCCTGCACTCAGCAGTGCTACCGCCTTTATCTTCTGCTGACATACCGTTGTCCAGGGTTACAGCCATCTCATAGAGATTGCCCTCATCTTCGTCCCACAGTTTCACATTCTCCCGCAGAGGCAGATCACGGAACCAGATTTCCATTGTTTTCGGATTCTCCTCTTTATCTGTTCCGGCTTCCGCTAATCCCTCCCCGGAATAGCTGATAATTTCCGTCAATGTCTGTGTGTCTTCTAACTTTCCTGCCGCCAGAGCCTCTGACTGTAATATGATTTTCGCATCTTTATAGACTTTCTTTGCGCCAGGTGCCAGTTCCACACATACATCCAGCACATATCCGCCTGCTTTATTTTTCTCTTCCTTTTTCACCGCTCTCGGATATACCCGGAGGCTGTCTATAAAATTCTGCGGTCTGGTATACATGCTGCATTCGCCAAGTATCCCGTTCCAGTTCGTCTGTGTCTCATCCGTCGCTGCGGAAGAATAACAGATGGCAGCTTTGGGCATTCCCGGATAGCTGTTATCCGAAAGAAACGTAAATTCATGTTCTCCCGGTGCCGCCCCGGTGAGTTCAAAAATATAAGGTGTACTCAGTGTCCCCTGCCGGAACACCGCACACGCTTCTCCATCCACTAGCAGCCGGAGTGCCCGTGCCCGCTCCGCCAGTACGAACAGCCTGTCGGTTCCGTAATCCGGTACCGTTATCTTACGACTGATTCTGGCTTCTCCCTCATAGGTATGCCGCCTGGTAAATCTCGTAGCGATCGGTGCATCTTTGTCTATCTCTCCCGCCGCATTCCCCAGTACCGCATCCGGATGCCACTGATTCGCCCCCACATCTCTATGTCCGATCCCGTTCTCATCCAACGTCCCCGGCAGATCCATCTGTCCCGTGGTTCCGTCCTCCAGTACTACATGCCATTTTCCATTCAACAATATTCTCATATAAGCTCCATCCCACAGACCCTTTTCCATACAGAAAATCCCATAGCAGATCCATAGTAAATTTTCTGATGTTTTCTCCTTGATCACGGAATCATTATATAGCTTAACTTTAGTGTTTTAAATTCACTATCATGAACTATTTTTTATATCTATTGCATTATTCTGAACCTTTTTGATATAATATGCGTGAAGGAGTGAATCAGAAATGACAGATAGAAGAACTTTTTTATATGAAGATTTTGAAATATCCTATGAAGATACAAAAAAAGGATGGTCCATGCCCTATTCGCATCACCACACCAACTATGAAATCTATATTCTGCTCTCCGGGGAACGTCTGGTTACCATCGGCGATATCACCTACCGGGTAGAAGCAGGCATGGCCAGCCTGTTTGAAAGCAATATCTCTCACCGAAGCGTCGGCGACACCGATTATACCGGAATTTGTATTCATTTTTCAAAAGCCTATCTGGAGAAATACTTTTTGCCTGCTGTCGTGTCTTCCTACCTGGCCTGTTTCAAGGCACCGATTATTTTCATTCCCGAGGATTACAGACAAAAGCTCGTCGACTGGAACGCAGCTTCCTGCTGCAAATCTCCCACTGCCTACCTGTTATTGGCACAGATTCTTACAGATCTCAACGATTTTCGTCATCAGTATCCGTTAGATAATGAGATTCCCGTCAGTGAGAATAAAGCCTCCGGTTTTCAGCGGATCATCCATTATATTAATGCTAACTACACGACGCTTCAGACCGTCCGGGATATCGCCGAATCCTGTGGAGTCTCCGAAAGCTATGTCCACCGGGCTGTCCGACAGACGGAATCTCTCACCGTAAAAGAATATATTAATAAGCTTCGCCTCCGTCATGCCATACACCAGGTGGAACAGGGCGGCAATTCTCTCTCTGTCATCAGCAAGTCCTGTGGTTTCCAAAGCGTTTCTTATTTTTACCGGGTTTTTAAAAAACACTACGGCATGACCCCTACACAATATTTTTCCAAAAAAGAACCCCATTACTGATATTTCTATCAGTAATGGGGTTCTCATCATATTCTCATATACCCTAATTATTGCTTACACAATACCCTCTCAGATTGTCTGGCCGACTTTCCTTACCTACCCGCAATAGCAGCCTTTGCTACTGTGCCCCTTCAGAGGAAAGTTCTGTTTGGGTTACTGTATAATCATTTTGTTCTGCATTATCGTACCATAACCATATCATATAGATAAATTCATGTTATGAAAAGCAACCTGCTGTTGCCATACTCTATGCCTGTCATCCACCAAAATATTTTCGGCACTTTTCGCTTTTAGTGCCAAAAGTGTATTGACAAAATTATGATTATTTATTACATAATTTCAAATCTTTGTTACACGTTTTCATCTCCGCAATCTTGGAACTGCCCAGCAACGTTCCACACACCACTTACAGTCCCCGACGTCTCGGCGGTGCCAACCCCGACACGACGAAACCGGATTTTCCCGAGATCCTTGCCTTATAGGACCGCAAAAAAGAGGGCGAGATCGCCGAAAACTCTCTGGTGATCTCACCCTCTCTGGATTATCAACCGCTACTTCATCAAGCCTCCTCACAGATTCTTCCCGCATTCCATCAGGTATGAATCCATTCCCAGACACATTGCACCGATGATTCCGGGGTTCTCGCCCAGTGCAGGAGCCACCACATACTGTGACATATCCTTCGGCAGGCTGGTCTCCGGCAGATAGCCATTCAGAAACTCCACCGCATTCTGTCTCACCATGTCGAAAACCTTCTCCTGGTGCATCACACCGCCCCAGAGAATGATCTTCTCCGGTGAGTAAGTCAGCATGTAATCTGCCACAGCCTGTCCGATGTAGTAACTTTCCAGTTCCCAGACATCCTCTCTTCCGGCCAGTTCAGCTCCCTTTCTGCCATACCTGCCCTGAATCGCAGGACCGGAAGCCAGTCCTTCCAGACAGGCACCGTGATAAGGACAGCAGCCTTCATAGGTATCCTCCGGGTGCCTGCGCAGGAAGATATGTCCGCCCTCGGGATGCATCAGGCCATGCAGCAGTCTACCGTTAATATATGCCCCTACACCTACTCCCGTACCAATGGTGATATAGAGCGCATTCTCACACCCCTTGGCTGCGCCGAAGCGTACCTCGCCAAGCACTGCTCCATTGACATCTGTATCAAAACCTACAGGGACTTTCAGTGCTTCCCGGAACGCTCCCGCAAAATCATAAAATCTCCATGCCAGCTTCGGAGTGCTGGTAATATAGCCGTAGGTTGCCGATTTTTTATTCAGATCCACCGGGCCGAAACAGCCGATCCCCAGTGCCTCGATTCCTTTATCCTGAAAATATGCTATCATTTTCGGCACCGTACTCTCCGGTATCTCCGTAGGGAATACTGCCCTGTCGAAAATATTTCCCTGCTCATCTCCTATGGCACATACCATCTTTGTGCCGCCGGCTTCAATTCCGCCTAATTTCATTCTAACATCCTCCCATTACAACTTTTTACTATGCCTGTTCCCTGTTCAGGATCCGCTTATGGAACACCAGCACAAACAACAGAGTAAAGAGTATCATTGCTGCCGGCATGATCAGAAAGCTCCTGCCATATCCTGTTTTTTCAGCAATGTCTCCGTAAATATAGTTAAATCCAATATCAAACAGGGATGCTACACTGATGATCAATCCGGACATCGTGGACACCTGCGACGGATCATAAAGTCTCCCGATGGCCATAACCAGTGTCGGATAAATGATCGAGCAGAACAGTCCGGCCAGACTCAGCATCCAGAGTGCCCCACTGAAGATCCCTGCCGCATAAAGCACTGCAGAAATCACAGAAAACAAGGCAATGCTCGGGAATACCTTCAGCCGGTCAACCAACGGAGAAAAGACCAGTCTTCCCACCGTCATTCCGCCAAAAAACAACGCCATATAATTGGCAGCCTTTCCCTGCTCCAGTCCCAGCGCATTGGTTCCGTAGATCACAAACCAGTTCAGCATTCCATGTTCTGCAATAAAGTATACACCAAAGATCACCACCATGACAATCCAAAGGTAGTTTCCCTTCATTTTCCTTCCCTGCTGATCCTTTTCTGCCTTCTTCACTTCTCCGCTGTCCGGGATCTGCAGTTTTAAAATGATCAGAAACGCCAGAACGCCGATGGCAAAAAGAACCCCTGTCACAGCTTTCCAGCCGCCAAAATCGTCAGCCAGATTTCCGATCAGACTCTGTCCTCCACTGGTACCGAACCCTTGCATGAAGAACAATACATTGACGATCATGGCCGGTGATGTGGCAAAAATGAACGGTGTGATCAGTGTAATGGACGTATTCAACAGCGTAGAAGCTCCCATTGCCAGGAACATTCCCACCAGCAATGCATAATAGTTATCTGTAAGCAGGAATACCAGCATTGCACACATCCATACTGCGAGAAATCCCAAAAAAGCCTTTTTGCGGTCGATCTTATCCATGATTCTGCCTCCGGCCAGCAGGAAACACAGATTTCCCGCATAGCTTACGGCTATGATCGTGGACAGCCCCTTTGCCGTCAATGCAAAATGCGTCTGAAAAATGCCGGAGAAAATACCTCTCAGGCTGTCACTGATTCCCAGGCCGACCATCAGGATTGCAAATCCGATGAGAGCGATCCTTCTATTACTCTTCTCCATTCTGGCTCCCATCTTCCGGCTCTTCTACATCGATCCGTACATTTTCTACATTTCCCAGTGTCACGTCCTCCTCGTAAAAAGGCAGGATTCCTTCTTTCTTCGTGATCTGAATATCATGGAAGGAGACATTCTTCACATAATCCGCATAGATTCCGGAAATCTTTGTGTGGATCTCTCCCTCTCCCTGGCAGGGTCTCTTATCGTAGCCGTTGATCTCCCACTTGGATTTCTTATCCAGTGTCAGCCGAATGCCCTCAAAGGTCACATCTTCAATATAATTGTCTTCACTGCCCAGCAGGAAAATGCCGTTTTCTCCCTCGCAGGTAATATTCTGGAAGCGGATATTGCGGATCTTACCGGCCTTAACTCCGGGTTTGCGATCCAACGCAGTCAGGCAGACAGCCTCCGCTCTTCCCCACCATTCATAAGAGAATCTTCTGGTCTCCATAATGATGTTGGAAAAGATTACATTTTCCACGTTGCCATTATCTCTGATCTGAATGGAAATTCCACGGTTACTTCTGGAAATACAGCAATTTTCCACCAGAATATTCCGGAAGTCAGACTCTCCCTCCGTGCCGAATTTGATGGCAGCACTGGTGGATACCAGGGTACAATTGGTGACCACGATATTTTCACAGGGACCGTATTTCTTATAATCCCCGGAATTTTTCAATACGATGGCGTCATCTCCACATTCAATGTGACAGTTACTGATCCGGACATTCTGACAGTGATCCGGATCGATGCCATCGGAATTCGCCATCTTCAGATTATTCAGCAGGCGGATACCGTCGATCAGCACATCCTTACAGCCTACCAGATGCACTGTCCAGAAGGCACAGTTCGTCAGGCGGACTTCCTTGATGGTCAGATGCTTTACATCCTCCAATAGCAGGAGCGGAACTCTGGGATAATAGGAACCCTCGATATGATAACCCGAGTCATCTCCGTAAAAGACAGATTCATTGCCATCAATGGTACCCTGTCCGGAGATCGTCACATTTTCCTGTCCCAGCGCATAGATAAAGGCATGGAACGGGCGTCCTGCATATTCACTGTTCAGGAAAGAAGGCAGGCCGGATTCATGGGCTGTGATTTTACCATTGTTGCGCAGCGGGTAATAATCTTCTATGTTGCTGCTGGCTTTCCAGACAGCGCCCGGCTCCAGATGTACCTCCACATTGGATTTCAACAGCACATATCCGGAAGAATATGTCCTACCGCCGGGGAAGAGGACTACGCCTCCTCCCTGTTCTGCACACGTATCGATTGCTTTCTGAATGACAGGGGCATCATTGGTCTGTCCATCGCCCACTGCACCGTATTCTAATATATTGATCATAATTTTCTCCTTCGTAACCCTCTCACTTTTTTTCATTCACAATACGCAGGGTCTTGATTTCATAAGGCTTCATAGTAAAGCTCCATCCGTCCTGTGCACGGGTCATATCCGCATTCTCCACCCCGGAAAAATTCTCCATGCAGTCACAGACTGTTACCTGTGCATCCGGAGCAAGTGGGAAGTTCACATGCACTTTGGTACGCATTCCCCAAGTCTCATAGATACGTACGATGATGCCATTGCCGTCCTCTGCTGCTTTCACAGTATCTGCCATCACATTTTCCTCTGCTATCTGCAGCATTGAGAAGCTGTCTTCATAGATACCCTGTACCTTCTCCCATGCCATCGGGCAGTTCAGATCGTAAGCTTCTCTTACCACACTGCCCTTGCGGAAATCTCCCTGATGAGGGAACAATGCGTAGGTAAATTCATGCTGTCCCTGATCTGCATCGGGATTGGGGAAAATACCTGACTTGATCAATGTCAGTCCCATCACACCCTCATGGACATCATAACCGTATTTGCAGTCATTCATCAGTGCCACACCATAACCGGGCTCGGAAAGATCTGCCCATTTGTGTGCGCATACCTCGAATCTTGCACGATCCCAGGATGTGTTCTTGTGTGTCGGCCGCTTTACATTGCCGAACTGGATCTCATAATCCGCTTCATGTGCCAGAACATCCACAGGGAAGGATACTCTGAGCAGCTGTTGATGTTCCTGCCAGTCCACTCTGGTCTGAAAATCGATCCTTGCGGTGTGCCGGTAGAAACGAATGGTCTGTTCGATCATGGAATCCTGGAACCGTCTGCGCACATGTAATGCCGCCGTCTCCGGTCCGTTCTCCAATACTTTGAATTCTTCCACATCAATGACATCCCAGGATTTCTCCAGATATCCCTCGTCAATATTCCAGGCATCGAATTCTGCCGGCCGATCCTCATATACGGTGAGACGGTTACCCATCCTGCCCTTTTGGATCAGTTCCCGGTCCTCCCTGATATCCACCAGGCTTGTGATCTCAGCATTGGCATCAAATCTTACGGTAAAATAGGGCGTTTTGAAGCTTACCGGTCGTCCGTTTTCCTCCATTACAAGCTCAGTGAAACAGTTGTCCTCTCCGGAGTTCACCGCTCTGCACACAGTAACACCGCTGGGTCCTGCTGTTATTTTCTGCCAACTGCCCTCTGCATTCCGGATCAGTGCCGTACGTGCAAAGCTCAAAGGATTCCATACTGCGCAGACCTCCTCATTCTTCTCCGCACGATACCGGAACAGCTTTTCCCGGATGCTCTTCTTCGCTGTTTTCATCATTTCTTCATCCGCAGCAAAAATCTCTTCATACTGTGCGGCGGAATCCTCATACACTTCCTTAATAGAGGAACCGGGCAGAATATCGTGGAACTGGTTCAGCAAAAGCAGTTTCCAGCTGTGTTCCAGTTGTTCCTGTGGATAGATATACTTTTGATCCAGAAGTGATGCCATTGCTGCATACAGCTCGGTTTCGCCGTTTTTGAACTCAGCCTTACGATTATATTTTTTATTCTGTGCCATGGAAGTATAAGTACCACGGTGGAATTCCAGATATAGTTCACCATCCCATACCGCCAGACGCTTTTTGTCCATTTTGTCTTCCAGAATATGAAAGAATTCCTTCACCCCTGTCTGTCTTGCTACAGGACATTCCACGATGCTGTGCTCCAGCCTTCTGCTCTGCTCCAGCATCTCTTCTGTGGGGCCTCCACCGCCATCACCATAGCCGTAACAGGTCAGCACCTCAGTGCTCACATCCTTATCCTGATACCGCTGCCAGGTACCCATGAGTTGGGAGGCATTCTGCAGACCATTATAAGTGGTGGAATGGTTTCCCACCATCTTCAGGTCACCCGGCTTCTGATAGTTTCTGGTAGAAATCAGATGTGTCAACACTTCCGTTCCGTCAATGCCCTTCCAGAGAAAGGTGTCGTGAGGAAACCGGTTGAACTCATTCCATCCGATTTTCGTGGTCATAAAATAAGGAATCCCGGATTTCTGCAGGATCTGCGGCAGCGCCGCACTGTAACCAAAGACATCCGGCAGCCACAATACTTCATTTTTCTCCGCACCGAGCTCTTGTTCAAAAAATCTGCGGCCATAGATGATATGCCGGATCAGGGATTCTCCGGAGGAAATGTTGCAGTCCGGCTCCAGCCACATGGCTCCTTCCGCTTCCCATCTGCCCTCTTTGATCCGTTCCCTGATTCTGGCAAATACCCCGGGAGCATCTTCCTTCACGAACTCATAGAGCTGTGGCTGACTGGACATAAAACGGTATTCCGGATATCTGTCCATCAGGTTCAGTACCGTCTCAAAGCTGCGAACTGCCTTTTGTCTGGTCTGACGCAGGGGCCATTTCCATGCCACATCAATATGGGTATGGCCGATACTGTGCACCGTCACCGGATTCGGTCTTCTGTCGGCATAATAAGTACCTTCCAGCTCCTGCGCCGCCATTTTCATGCTCTCAAAGCATTCTGCGGATCCGGGTCTGCGCAGATCCAACAGATTTACGCATCTTTCCAGTGCTTTAAAGCCCTCGATCCTGGATAGATTGTCCTCCGGCAGAAGATCCGCAGCTTCATAGACAGCCTGCATGTCATAATAGAGTCCCGCCGCCTCTTCCCGGTAGACTGCCAGCTCCAGGCGGAAGAAATTCGTACCGGTAAACGTGCCTGCATACGCACTGGAATACGCATAAAAAGCCAGTTCGTAAGTCTCTCCTGCTTTGGCATGCTCCGACAGAATGATAAACTGATGGTTCATATCCAGCGTGGCTGCAAATCTGCCGTTCACATAAGCCATGATCTGGGGATTGTCCGTATTCCAGATATCTGTGGCTCCGGTATTCAGCACGGCACGGACTGTATGCCCCTCCATCTGCTCCGGGATCGCCACATCTGCCAGGAAGAAATAATGCTGATCCAGCTCTCCCCAGGTCTCATTGCGGCCGAAATCCCGGAAATCTTTTCCTTCTCTGTGGAATTCCTCCTCAAAATGGTAATCCGCTTTGGCGATCTTCACGGAAATTACCGGTTGTCTGTCACTATATATCATCTGCTCTACGGCTTCGAGAACAGCTTTGATTCGATTTCTAACAGTGTCCATATTACACTCTCCTCTGATTTTTATCTGAAAACAAGAAAAGCAGGGAGAACCGGAACAGTCTCCCCGCCGAACAGCTTTAGCCCTTGATACCGGTGGATGCAATTCCTTCTACCAGATATTTCTGCATAGTCAGGAAAATAACAAATATAGGAATCAGGGACAAGGTTGCCATTGCAAACATAGCACCCCAGTCAGAACCTGCGGTAGGATCCGAGAACATCTTCAGAGCGTAACTCACCGGATATTTCAGAGGATCGCTTAAGTATAACAGTGCTGCCAGGAAATCATCCCATCTCCACATAAAGGAGAAGATCGCACTGGTTACCAGTGAAGGTTTGATCAGAGGAAGGATGATACGGAAGAAGATCGTATAGGTAGAACATCCGTCCATTCTGGCCGCCTCATCCAGATCCATGGGAATCCCCTTGATGAACTGGATATTCAGGAAAATGAAGAATCCCTGACCGAACCACTGGGGAACAATGATAGGAAGGTAAGAACCGACCCAGCCTAATTTATTAAAAATTATGTACTGCGGGATCATTACTACCTGGAACGGAAGCATCATGGACAACAGCATGCAGGCGAACCAGAATCCCTTGAATTTGAAGTTAATTCTTGCGAAGCCGTATCCGATCACAGCAGAGGAAGCCACTGCTCCGATGGTGGATAAACCTGCGATCACAAAAGAGTTTTTGAAGAAGGTTCCGAAATTGTATCCGGCAAATCCCTGCCAGCCTACCTTGTAGTTCTCCAGAGAGAAGTGTCTCGGGATCAATTCCGATGCCGTTCTTATAATCTCATTGGTATCCTTAAAAGAACTAAGTACCATCCATACTAACGGATATATCATCACGCAGGCAAAACAGAAGGTGAAGATATGATAAATCACTCCGATAGCAAATCTTTTTTCTTTATATCCTTTTTTCATACGCTCACCATCAACCTTCTGATTCATAATATACCCACTTGTTCTGGGTCTTGAACAAGATCAGTGTCAAAATTCCTACTACCAGAATCATAAACCATGCAAGTGCACATCCATAGCCAAGTTTGTTATAGGTAAATGCGTTCTGGTACATATATACAGTATAGAAAAGGGTGGTATCCCTTGGTTTTCCCTGTGTAATAATATAGCTCTGTGTAAATGCCATAAAGCCGTTGATCAACTGGTTGATCAGATTGAAGAAAATCGTGGGGGTCAGCATGGGGAGTGTGATCTTGAAGAACTTATGGACACCGCCAGCTCCATCCATGGTGGCTGCCTCATATAAGCTTACGGGAATCTGCTTTAATCCTGACAGGAAGATCAGCATGGAGGATCCGAACTGCCATACTGCCAAAATGATCAGGGTCCAGATTGCAGTATCGGAACGTCCCAGCCATGCGATATCCAGTCCGAACAGACCGTTGATCACACCGTCACTGGCGAACATTCTTTTCCACAGAATGGCAACCGCCACACTGGAACCGATAATGGAAGGAAGGTAATACACTGCTCTGTAAAAGCCGGACAGCTTGGTGCTCTTCACCAGAAGCATTGCTACGATCAATGCCATGATCAGACGAAGAGGTACGGAAAATACCACGTAATACATGGTGACACCGAATACCTTCCAGAATTTCGGATCATCCGTGAACATGGTAATGTAGTTTTCCAGCCCAATGAATGTCGGGGACTGTAAAATATTGTATCTTGTAAATGAAAATGCAAAAGATAAAAGCATGGGAACCATCATGAATGCCAGAAATCCGATAATGAACGGTCCGACAAACACATATCCGGATACGTTAGGACTATCCAGCCACTGGCCCAATGTTCTTTTTCTCTTTGGGGAAGTCTTTTCTTTGCTCATTTTTCCTCTCCTTCTGCCGTTTCTATAACAAGCGCCCGGCTCCCGCCCGATGCCGGATGGGATCCAGGCGCCCTTTGATTACAATTTGTTATAACGGTCTTACTTCAGAAGTCTTACTTCTCGTCTTACTTTGCCGCCTCGCTCAGAATCTTCTGAGATGTGGTTACGAATTCTTCTGCTGCTCCCGCTGCATCTGTATCTCCATAACGCAGGTTCTCAACAATGGTCTTGGCCTGTGCTTCTACTTCACCCTTACCGGAGGGATCGGGATCATCAATAGGAGTTGCGATCTTGGATACTTCTGCGATATAGTCAAATACCTTCTGGGAATTCTCATCCACATTAGGTTTGATTGCTTCTGCCACATCACTGTTCACAGGGATGCCTCTCTCTGCCAGCAGGATATTGTTGCACTCAACGCTGTTGGTGAACCAGTCCAGGAATTTTGCAGCTTCCTCTTTATTCTGAGAAGTCTCGGCGATAGAAAAGAACTGGCTGGGCTTTAAGAACATCGGTTGGGTGGTTGCATCGCTGGTAGTAGGATACATGGTGATTCCCAGATCTCTACCGGCTGTGTTGGCAATACTGATATACTGGTTGGAATAAGAAAAGTCATTCCAGGTAGTTCCGTCAATGATAGGCTTGGTCTCTACTACATCCGGGTTCTTCTCTGCCAGAAGATCAGGAGAAATAGCGGATTCTGCCTTGTTGAACTTATCTACATTAGCGAAGTGGGTTTCGCTTGCAGTCTTGGTTCCTGCTGCCAGTTCATCGAACAAATGAGATCCCTGGGTTCTTGCGATGACCTGCATCATATTGATGCCGCCATCGTAGTAGGTCTTCACACCGGTCTTCTCGTAAATGGTCTGTCCGATATCATACAGTTCTTCGATGGTCAGCTGCTCGGGAAGCTCTACACCGGCCTGTTCTACGATTTCTTTGTCATATACCATCATAGGAGCATTACTGCCAAGGCTTAATGCATAACAGGTTCCATCAATAGATCCACTATCGATAACGCTGTCTGCAATCTTGCTGGTGTCAATGACACCGCTGTCAATGAACTGGCTCAGATCAGCAAGCTGGCCGCTCTGCTGATACTGTTGCAGATAGGAGTAATCCATCTGGATAATATCGGGAAGGTTGCCGCCTGCTGCCATTGCAGAAAGCTTATCCCAGTAGCCGGACCAGTCGGTAAACTCTACCTTGATCTCTACATTGGGGTTCTGTTCCATGTAAAGGTCAACTGCCTTCTTGGTTACATCATTTCTTGTCTGGTTGCCCCACCAGCAAAGGCTCAGGGTTACTTTGTCACCACTGGCAGCCTGTGCTGCGCTGTTATCACCTGTGGCAGCGGAGCCTGTGCCAGATGCATCAGAACTGCCTGCGCTGCTTCCACATGCAGCCAGAGACATGGTCATCAATACAGCCATAAGACCTGCAATCATTCTTTTCTTCATTTGTTATACCTCCCATACAATCTGTCGGGTATGTGTCCTGCACATCCCTCGTTGTTGTTTTGATGAATTTATTTTATGTCCATTTTGCATAATGGTAAAGTTAAATAACGGTTCTGTCGATGCAAAAAAATGGCTTTTTAACCATAATCTTACATTTTTTTCGTCACATTTTCATACTTTTTTCAGTTTTTCCATATTCCATATGGCATTTTGCATAATTTCGTGTTCAAAAAAAGGTTTCTGAGTGTTCAAAAAACGGCTTTTTGTTTTCTTCCCACGGATGAAAATTGAACTTCCCATATTTTTACTATATAATAACCATGATACGGAGGTTTTTCCATGAGCAATTTATCACAGCGTTTTAATAATCTGTCTTTATATAAGAAAATACTACTGATCCTGTCAACGACATTGCTTTTTGTGTTCTTTGCTTTTGTTGTGGGCATTCAGCTTCTTTCCCAGTATTATGCCCGTGAGCTGTATACTTCCAATGCACAGTCTCTGAATTATGTATCTTCCTTCGTCTCTGCAAGAATGGAGACCGTGGAATCCGGTTCTGCCCGGATCCTGTCCGATACCATCATTCAGACGAATCTCACCGATATCATGGATGCTCCCACCAGTATCCGTAATGCCCAGAGAAAGCAGACGATATATCAGGCTCTCTATCCTTATATTTTTGATGACGACTATATCAAATCCATCAGTCTGATACTTCCTGACGACACACTGATCTGTATGGGAAATACTTCCGATCTGGATGCTTTTCCTCTGGAGGAACTGGCAGAAAATGCAGCAGCCTGCCAGGGGCGTGCCAGCTGGAGTGCACCGGCTTCCCCCGGGAATACCATCGTACTTTACCGGGATATCCGGCAGCTTCGCCATCTGACCCTGGATCATCTGGCTTACCTGTACATAGTGATCGACCTGGACCAGCTGATCAGTGATGCCCTGGAGAATGCCGGATATTCTCTCTCCACGCATTCCCGTTTTATCCTGTTTGCAGGAAATGCGCAGTTTTACCCACAGGAGACTTACCATCCGGAACAGTATTCCAGCCTGCTGCAGTCGCTGAATCATGGCAGCAGCCATTATTCTATTCTTTCCATAGATAAACGAAAGACCTTTGTCATCCAGGGAGATTTTCCACGTACCGGATGGAATTATCTGTATTTTCAGGATTACGATCCGCTCTTTTCTGCGATCCATACCGTTCTGATCCGGATGATCCTGTTCTCCGCCGTGGTCGTGATGATCGCTCTGTTTCTGGCACTGTTGCTTCTGCGCAGGATACTGCACCATCTGGATCTTCTGGTAGAGAAGATCCGCCGCTTCGGACAGGGACTCCCGGATCCGGAGGACACCGCTCACTACGATTACAGTCTCCGCACCGATGAGATCGGGCAGCTGCATGTCAGCTTTGACGAAATGAAATCCAATGTAAAGACTTTGCGGGATAAAAACTATGAAAAGCAGCTGTTGCTCCGGGATACCAATATCAAGATGCTGCAGCAGCAGATCAACCCGCATTTTCTCTACAATACCCTGGATACCATCAACTGGATGGCGCAAAAATACGGTGCCGATGACATCTCCACCATGGTCCGTTCCCTGGGGAATCTGTTCCGCGCTGCTGTCAACAGCAAAGAAGACCTGATCCCTTTAAAAAAGGAACTGGACGTTTTAAAGGATTATATCCGGATCCAGCAGATCCGTTTCGGAGACCGGTTGGACTTCCAACTGCATGTGCCGGATGACATTTCCCATATTTATGTCCCGACACTTTGTATCCAGCCTCTGGTAGAGAACGCATTAAAATATGCTCTGGAATTCAGTGACGATGTCTGTCATATCACCGTCACCATTTCCGAAAAAGACACCGTCTACCAAATTACCGTAGCAAATACCGGTTCCTATTTCGAGGATGATCTCATCTGGAAGCTGGAACACAGGCAGGTCACTCCCCAGGGTTCCGGTGTGGGACTGGTGAATATCAACTCCCGCCTGAAGCTGCTCTTCGGCGACCGGTACGGCTTATCTATATACAATGAAGACGGAATGGCCATTGTACTGCTGTCCATTCCCAAAGAAAGAGAGGATTCTTATGCTCAGATTGATGATTGTAGATGATGAACAGATCATACGTGAAGCACTTTCTTCCATGATCGATTATACCTCCCTCGGCTACGAGGTGATTGCTACCGCCAAAAACGGAATGGAAGCCTATGACCGGATCCGTGATGACTATCCCGATGTTGTGATCACGGATATCAAGATGCCTATTTTGAACGGTCTGGAACTGATCGAACGTGCCTCCCGCATCGACTCCCGGATCACTTTTATCCTGTTATCCGGTTACGGTGAATTCGAATATGCCAAGCAGGCCATGACATACGGGGTCCGCTACTATCTCTTAAAACCCACGGACAAGCAGGAGCTGATCAACTGTCTGGATACGATCCGTGAAGAAAAAAAGCAAAAAGAGGTACAGCAGAAGGCGGAGCAGGCACTTCTGCTGAAGGATATGCAGTCGCCATTAGAACAGGGGCTGCTTATGGAAGCATTGGATCAGCCTGATAATTTTCCCCAGGTATTCAAAAAGTATCAGGGACTTCTGTCCTTTCCCGAAAAGGGACTATATGCCTGTATCTGTTCCTTTGTAGAAGAAACCTATCTGAAAAGTTTTCTAAAGGATATCGTGCGGATTCTGCTTTCCTGCGGAGCAGAAAGTGTCTTTCCTGTGATTTATGTAAAAAACAGTGCTCTTTTCGTCCTGTCCTCTCCCACCCTGGCCCATCAGGAAAAGATCCGCCAGTCTTTGGAGGAGCTGCATTATCCGCAACAGTGTGTAACCTTTGAAACCTCTTTTCTCCACGGTGACACTTCGGAAGATTTGTTTGCGCAGATCATATCCAAGATATCCCGCTATGAACGGATCCTGCTGATCCGCCCAGAAACCGGAGAAACCAGGGACTTCCATAACAACATGGCCGCTCCCTGGCGGATTTCCAAGCTGCGTGAGGCATTTACCGCTTCCCCGGCCGAAACGGATATTCCATCTCTGCTGGATTCCGTCTTCACTCCTTCCATGACACCGGATGTTGCGAAGAATATCGCCCTGGGACTTTTCCTGAATCCCGATAACTCCGGACAAGAGCCGCCGCTCGATATTGCCTGTGACTTTTTCCGCCGCCTGTATTCCTGTACCCAGACCTCCGAAATCCGGAAGCTGGCGGAGATCGTACTGCTGCAGGAGAAGGACGAGGCTGCCTCCTCTAAGGGCGGTGCCAACATCAGCCTCTTAAAATCTTACGTGGAAGCCCACCTGGACTGTGAGACCCTGTCTTTAAAATGGCTGGCAGAGAACTATCTCTTTGTCAGTGTCGGCTACCTGAGCAAACAATTTGTAAAGGAGGAAGGCATCCGGTTTTCCGATTACCTGAACAAAAAGCGGATGGAACAAGCCATCCGCCTTATGGTGTACTATCATAATGACAATATCAAAACTATTGCCAGGTCTGTGGGATTCGGCAATAATCCACAGTATTTCAGCCAGGTATTTAAAAAATATACCGGCTATACTCCCACAGAGTATATTGAGAAGGCGGGTGCCTCTGCGCCCTCCTGATGCAGTCTCCCTCATCGTAAGGGAATTACATGCAGTTGTCCAGAAGCTTCATCAAAGCATCATGCGCTATGGTAAATGTCTCAAGACCGCTGAGTACCTTCTTTTCTTTGACAGCAATGCTCCTGCCGTCCTTTTCCAGTGCATGGAAACCCTCAAACTCAAACAGGTGCGGTTCCAGTGACAGGAATCCATCAAATCCGGAGGCTGACAGACGCTTCAGGATCACCGCCACATTTCCGTCACCATAGCCTGCCGGAACTACACTCTGGTCTGACTTCAGTGCATCCTTTACATGGATATAGGCAATATAGGACTTTAACATCTCATAGGCTTCCAGCGTATCCTGTCCGCACTGTACAAAGTTGGCAAAGTCAAAAATAGCTTTAAAATGATCCCCGTAAAAGGTATCCATGAGTTTTTTGCATTCCGGAGCCATTGCTCCATAGATATCTTTTTCATTTTCATGCAGGAGCAGTGTATCATTCGCAGAGGCATAGTCCACGAATTTACCGATCCTGTCGAAGACTTCGCCCTCATAGGCTGCCGGATCACTCTCCTGCGGAAGATAGAAGCTGAACATCCGGATCGTCGGGCATTCCATCTTATGGCTGATCTCCACTGCCCTCTTGAACTCTTCAAAATGGGGAGTGAAATCATCCGTGATCAGAATCTTACCCAAGGGAGATCCCAGGGCAGAAAGCCGGATTCCATTATCATCCAGTGTCTTCTTGATCTGCTCCACTTTTTCATCCGTGTGATAGATCAGATTTTCTCCATCCACTCCACGCATCTCCACATAAGACATTCCCAGTCCTTTCAGTCCTGCGATCTGAGCTGTCAGTTCCGGTGCGATTTCATCTGCAAAACCTGTGATTTTTACTGTCATTCTTTTGTCCTCCTTAATAAGTGCCTGTCGTATCAAATACAATATCAGTGTCTTCCTTTTTTCTGGAAGTGGCACGTTTTTTGTTCAATTCTCGTAAAAACAATTCTTCATCCAACGGCAGTTCCACGGTCCGGTCCAGCCAGCTGGACAGATGCATGGCATTGGACAGGGTCAGCCCCCGGATTCCCTCCGTTCCCTCTGCCACCAATGGAGTTCCTCTTAAAATATGACCTGCGAACGCTTTCAATACACCAATATGCTGCTCGTTTTGTCCATCCGTCTCAATCTCAATTCTGGAATATTCCGGCTTTTTAAATCCTTCCTTCTCCGTTTTGCAGAAATCGCTCACATTGGTGGACAGTTTATCAAAAAATAGTCTGCCTTCCTCGCACACGATTTTTCCCATCTCGAAGGTCAGCTCCAGCCGGTTGGTTCCTGGAGCATCTGCCGTGGTAGTCACGAAGACACCGGTGGCTCCGTTTTCAAATTCCATATAAGCCGTCACATCATCCTCGACCTCGATATCATGCCATTTTCCTTCGTGGCAGAAGGCTCTCACCTTCACAGGCATGCCGCACAGCCATTGCAGCAGATCCAGCTGGTGCGGACACTGGTTCAACAGCACGCCGCCACCTTCTCCGTCCCAGGTTGCCTTCCAGCCCGCCGCATCATAATAGCTCTGATTACGATACCAGTCGGTGATGATCCAGTTGACACGTCGCAGCTGCCCAAGTTCGCCGCTCTGGATCATTTCGTGAAGTTTTCTGTATACACAGTTGGTTCTCTGATTTAACATGATGGCAAAGGATCTGTCAGACCTTTCCGCTGCCTCATTCATCTCCCGTACCTGTTTCGTGTAGACTCCTGCCGGTTTTTCGCTGATCGCATGCAGTCCATGCTCCAATGCATAGATGACGAATTCCGGATGCAGATAATGTGGTGTTGCCACCAGAACGGCATCACAGCTTCCCGAATCAATCATTTTCCTGCCATCATCAAATACCTTGACCGTCTCCGGAAGATTGTTCCTTGCCCAGTCCAGGCGGCTCTGCCGGATATCTGCTACGGCGGTCAGTTCCATATCCGGCACCATCCCTTTCAACACATTGCCTGCATGACCGGTTCCCATACTCCCAATACCAATAATGCCCAGTCTTACCTTTTCCATTTAGACACCTTTCCTTTCATTCTCTGATGTATTTCTTTGATGTTCTTATTGTAACTTCTCTACGATTGTAATAATATGTATATAAAATACTAATTTTATACAAAATAACGACCTTTGGAGTGCCTATGAAAACCCAAATGACTATTCCCTATTTTACAATTGATGCACCCTATGAACTGGCTTACCGCAACAACGGAACCTCTTCTCCCGCCAGACCGCATACGCACAACGCTCTGGAAATATATCTTACAATGTCCGATCTCCCGGATGTCCTCTTAGACGACACTGTCTCCAGTGTTTCGAAAGGATCTCTGATCATCATTCCGCCTCACCATGTGCATCAGCTGTTCAATCAGAAGCTGACCATCTATGAGCGCTACGTCCTGAATATTAACAGCGACTGGCTGTATACTGTCCTTGGAGCCGGTTCCGGACTCATGCCTTATGCAGATCCGGCTTTCTCTCCTGCGATCCTCCGGCTTTCTCCCACCGGGCTTACCGGGCTCTGCAGTCAGTTGGATCACTATTTGCAGCTGCATCCTCAGCCCTCCCTTTCTGCCTATGCGGATTTTTTCTCTCTGCTAAGTATACTGGATAGCCGGATCCAGCACGGCCTACAGGCATCTTCTACCGGACAGCGTTCTATTTCCCAGTCCCAGAAAAACATCAATGAGGTCATGGCCTTTATCAACCGGCATCTGACAGAGCCACTGACCCTGGAAAGCATTGCTGCAGAATTCTACCTGAACAAGGACTATCTCGGGCGCCTGTTCAAGGAACATACCCATGCCACCATCGGGCATTATATCTCCGTGCAGCGGGCTAACCTCGCCCAGACGATGCTGGCAGAGGGCCGGACCGTCACCGAGGTACAGGAACTTCTCGGCTTCTCCAGCTATGCCTATTTCTTTAAATTTTTCAAAAAAATGACCGGGATCTCTCCCAGTCAATATCGTAAAGATAACACTATGCCTCTGTCGCATTCTCCGTCTCCACATTCCAAAAAAGGAACTGTAGCCTGTGTATAAACACACATTGCAGTTCCTTTTGCTTTTACCTGTCTACTTCACAAGCTATCTTATTATTTAGTCAGCAGCATCATAATGTCATTGCTTCTTGCCACGAACTTGGTCATGGCATCGGCAGACAGAGGTGCGTGCTGGAGCTTTGCCAGATCGTACAGCTGCTCGCAGATCATTTCTGCATTCTCACCATCCTGGTGCTCAGTAATGTACTGTACCAGAGGATGGCTGGCATTCAGGATCAGGGTCTCTCCCTCACCGCCGAAGGCACTCATGTCCATACCGGGCATGGAATACAGCTTGCTGATGCTCTCCGCCTGCTCTTCCATCTCTTTCTCGGCCTTCTTGGAAGTCTTGGACTTCAGGGCATCGGTCACATCCGCATCAATACGCTGGAACTTGATTCCCTCGTTCTTTTTCTTCCGCAGAAAGAGTGCTCACACAAGTTCCGTTGGCAATGGCGGTCTGTCTGGACTGTTCCTCTCTGTCTTTCCAGAGTACTCTTTCATATTCCGCAGACTCTCTGGCACATTCCCGCAGGATTTCTCCGTCCAATACCCTCCACATATGCTCCGAATCTCTGTACAGATACGGCAATTGCAGTACATTCATCCCCGGTGCCTGTTCTGCGATCTGCGACAGGGAAACTCTTGCAAAAGCAATGCCGCCGTATTTGATCTGTTCCAGTACTTCGCTTTCCGAACCCAGTTTTGCTTCACTCTCCACGATGATGTGGATCCGTCCTCCGGTACGCTCCTGCACCAGTTCTGCAAAACCTCAGCGTTACCCAGCGCCGCATCCGGGTGCCATTGATTCGCTCCGACGTCTCTGTGACCGATGCCGCTCTCGTCCAAAGTTCCCGGCAGATGCATCTGCGCTGCCGTTCCATCCGTCAATATTACCTTCCACGTTCCCTCCAGTGAAATCCCCATCGCAATCCCTCTGTTCTTATATAATTTTTTATATTTTTCAGTCATCACGAAATATAGTTAGCTTCATTATAGACTTCACCTCAAATTCAATGCAACGGATTCTCCTTCATGTTCTATGCAAAAAAGAACCACATTACCGATATTTCTATCAGTAATGCGGTTCTTGAATTCTTATCAGTATGCCCACGGTTCAAATACAAAATGCCGCATAAAGCGGAACCACCTTTTTGTTGTCCTCAAACGCAAAGTTTTTCGCGGAAAGTTTGATCGCGTAAGCCGGCTTATAGGTATCCATATAGACTTTTAAGCTTTTGGCTCTGGTATTATCGGCGGATTTCACCTCAATCGGGATCAGCTGACCATCCCGCTGGATAACGAAATCTATTTCAGCCCCACGCTCGGATTCCCAGTAGTAAGTGTTATAACCATTGATGGCAAGCTGTACATTGACATAATTTTCTGTCATGCCACCTTTAAAATCATTCAGTTCCTCCACCATATAGAGAATATCGTTTGCAGCCAAATCCTTCTTGGCGCAAAGCAGCCCCAGATCCGAAACGTAAATCTTAAACGCATCAATATCCCGATAATTTTCCAAAGGCTTCTTGATCTGCTCTACCCTATAGACCTGTGACGCAATTCCCGACAGACAGAGCCATTCAATCGCATTTTCAAATTCAGAAGCACGTCCACCCTTTTTGATCAGCTTATATTGAAAGCGGGTATTTTTCTTGGAAAGCTGAACCGTAATATTATCATAGGCAAGTCTGGTTTTCTTAATTGCATTCAGATTATTGTATTTGCTCATATCATTCAGATAACTTGTCAGAATGGTATCCTGCGTATGGCGGATCAGGATATAATCCCCTGTCTGGACAAACTGCATCACACACTCTGGCATACCGCCTACCACAAGATACTGACGGTAAAGCTGCATGGCTGCATCATGGAGTGCGGATGGCATCGGCCGATTCGTTTCAAAACATTTTTTAATCTGCTCTACAAGTTCATCCTCTCCCACAGCAATCATAAATTCTTCCATATCCATCGGATACAGCGTTTTCATATCAACCTTACCAACGGGAAATGAAAATTTTGCTCTGTTGACGGCAACGCCCAACAGGCTGCCTGCCACAATAATATGATAATCCGGGGCATCCTCACAAAAATATTTCAATGACGTTAAAGCCCTTTCGCAAAGCTGTACCTCGTCAAATACAATCAATGTTTTTTCTTTTACAATCGTCTGACCTGCAATATGAGATAAAATCGGTATCAAATAATCAGGACTGATCTTTTCCTCAAAGGTTTCATTCAGTTTTGGATTCGTTTCAAAATTGAAATAGGCTACATTTTCATAATGAATTCGCCCGAACTCTAAAATAGAATAAGTCTTCCCCACCTGTCTTGCCCCCTGCAAAATAAGAGGTTTGCGGTGTTCATTTTCTTTCCATGCTTCCAGAAAACCCATGATTTTTCTATACATGATCCATCCTCCTTAAAGGTCCTGAATATAGTATAATTATTATTCATGTAAAATTCAATATGTTTTTGTGCCGTTTTTGCATTAAAATGCATGAATATTTTTATGAAATCATCATTTTCCGACATGTTTGCTATGGTTTTTACATTTTTACATTTTTTACGTTTTTACATTTTTTTACAAGGAATCGCGTTTGCAGTAAAAGCACCCCCCGCCACAGGTTTTTATTCCTGTAGCGGGGGGTGCTGTAAAATATGGGATTCAACTATCGCAGATCAGTATTCCAATACATAGGTTGCTGTCTCGGTAATCGGGAAGCATACCTGTCCGCCTGCATTCGAAACTGTCTTGACAATGCGGGTTCTGCCGTTGGCATCTACCTTGTAAACCGTCACTTCTCCGTTTTTCACAGGTACTGTGGTATGGAATACAACGTTTGTACCCAATGCCTGTTTGTTGGTAAAGTCGATGGTTCTGGAATGCTCTGTAACAGTATCCTTATGTTCAAAGTGGGTTTCCTTGTAACCGGACAACTTGCTCTTTGCAAGAAAGGTTACTGCATCGGAGTTGCCGATGAATACATGCAGGCCACGCAGAGCTGAGGTGGACACTGCTTTCACTGTTGCTGCAGGAATTGTCTTGTCAAAGCCGCTGGCATCTACATGAAGCAGATCCTGGTTGGCACCGGATACATTCTGCTGCTTGTCTTTTGTCTGGGTAGAGATCACTTTTGTAATGGCATCCCATCCGGTGATCTGCTCTCCTGCGATATTTGTGGTGGTCAGTACCGGTTCAGGAGCTGATGAGCCGGAGTCAGAGGAATCACTGCTGGCGTCTCCGGCGGACGGTGCAGTTGTCGGGGTCACAGGAGCAGGTGCCGGAGTAGGGGTTACAGGAGCAGGTGCCGGGCTCGGTGTTACCGATGGTTTTTCCGAATCATCCGATGTTGCGCCCGGAGTTCTCAGAACATAATAAGTAAGCTGGCTCATATATTCTTTCAGACTTTCCGGATCCGGATAATAACCTACACTTCTGTGCTCGGAATTATATGAAATATAACATACGGTACTATAATTATAGATTTTTCCTATAAAGACCTCATATGTATCCGTAGGATACGGATATCGCGCAATATATTCATCCGCAAATTTTTGTGCCCCTTGCAAGGTAAAAAATGGCAATTCCGCATTTTCCAGTTCTTTTATGGTTGTTGCTTTCACCCATTCCTTACTACCTTCAGGCCATTTTTTGCACCAGTGCGCATGAATTTCTGTTGCTGAGCTGTATACATTATATGACGATGCCTCATTTTTATTACTCTCGGGCTTGTCACTCTGAGGATCGTCATACCAACCCGTAAATATATAGCCATCTCTAGTAGGTGTCGGGAGACTTGTAAGCATTCCGGCTATCATTTTAACGCTAGTGTTCATACTCATTTGCCCTTCGTGAAGATTAAATGTGGCATCATACTGGGGATAATAATAATATGTGGCGTTATTCAGATCCAATTCTGTACACGAATCGGCTACAGCCTCATATGAATTTAAACTATTTTTATACAGATAGATATAACTGTCACCTTTTTTCCCTAGCAGGTAATAATAATTACCGTTTGTACTGTTGCTTAGCGTGAAATATTTTAAATGAGCTCCTTTCGCTTCGCTAATAAAGCTACGATAAGTTGCATTGTCTAATTGACTCAAATCCGCTAAATTATTAATTACATCCGTTTGATTCTCAGCTGTGACTTCTGTCCAGCCCGTGTTTCCACTCTCTGCCGCCTTTGCGTGCATCTCCGGCACCATGCCTGCTATCAACGTAATCGCCAGTGCCAGACTAAGTACCTTTCCTAAAAATTTTGTTTTTTTCATCATCTTTCCCTTTCTGTACTTCCGCTTTTCATAAATCTAGGTTGTTTTTATTATAACAACATTGCCTGAAGATAAGGGGCAACTTGCACCAATCGCCCCAAAAACGACATGAATCGACCATCACTCAGATACAAACCGCCACGAAGCTCAATAGTCACCCGAGTTTCCCGTTTTGTAAACGAGTTTCACATTTTGAAAGC
>ERZ1034998.8-NODE-8-length-159859-cov-47.353533_pt1 | contig 159859 bp, 136 predicted proteins | sample MGYA00520621_ERZ1034998 | MGnify/ENA primary metagenome ERZ1034998 (study PRJEB33766, sample SAMN09781748) | gut metagenome | biome: gut microbiome | host: Homo sapiens | place: Madagascar | study: EMG produced TPA metagenomics assembly of the PRJNA485056 data set... | reverse complement strand
GATAAGGTGGAAGTTTGTAAAAAGTTAATTAATATCAATAAATATAGGAAATTGTTATTAAGTGGATTTAAAATATATATGGATAAATACAAATTTGATGAAGAACAAAAAAACAAGTTTATAAAAGTATGTGAAAAACTTAATGAACAATGGCAAGATTATATATTAAGGCAATGTGTAAAAATACGTACCGGGAAAGATATAAATATGGATATAGGGGATGAAATAAAAAAAGATGAAAAAGAAACTTTATCATATATATGTATGTTTAGGAACTATTTAATTAATGAGGCAGATGAAATAATATTGGACAATAAAGGAATAATGCTTACTGAAGATAAAAATAAATATACATATTCAATTATGGACGATGGAATATATAATTGGTGGGATATGGATGATGCATGTAAAAGGATTGTATATGATAATTTAGATGATGATATGGAAGTGTCTGCAATCGTAAAAATACAGAATGGAATTAATATGATGGGATGTATGACAGGGGTATATGTTCGAAATAATGATAGTGGAATATCGGTGATGATAGGTGTTGGAACTGGAGGAGAAGTATGTATAGACGAAATCGGAATAACAGGATATAAATTTGGTGTGCAAGTAGAGGAGACTAAAAAAATATTTATTTTCAGAAAAGGTACAACGATAACAATGGGAGTATATGTTGAGAAAGAAAGAAGAATACTATTTGAGTTTGAGAACGAGGAAAACAATATGTTGGAGGTTGGAGTTGTGTGTAAGAATTGGAAAAAATGTAAAGGGTATAAGGCAGAGGTGGAGATAATAACATAAAAAAGTATACAATTAGGGGAGATGATGCTTATGAGCATGTAATACATATAAAAAGACAATATTATTAAAGTGAAAAAGGAGACAAAACTATGAAAAAAATGTTAAAAAATGTAGCAGCAATTTCAATGGCAGCAATTGTAACTCTAGGAGCAAATATATCTAATGTATATGCGGTGAGCGAAGGAAATACAAAAGATACAGTAATAAGTACAAGGTTTGAAGGCACTGACGATTTTGTGACGCCAGAAAGAAGAAAAAACAATGCAACACCGGTATATGTGAAAAATACAAAATCCACAATGGCAATACGCGTTGGTACAACAATAACAAATACAAAAATGGAAAGTAAAATGTTTCAGTGTAAAGTGGGACAAGAGATATTTATTAAATCTTTTGGTGCACAGGGAAGTAATGTTTTCCTAAGATTAAATATGGATAAGCCGGGAGATATAAAAGGTTTATGGAGTCCTGACAGTGTTGGGTATCATGATATACTTAAATAGGGAGTGATACAGGATGAAACGTAAAATAGTATTAATATCCTGTGCAACAGTAATGCTAGCGGTCATGGTGACCGCTGCATTTCTGAAACATGGCGAACTGGTTAAATCATTGTACGGAGGAAGAACACCTTCGGGATACAGTGAACATAATGATTATGCAGATGATGTGGCTGCAGACGATAAAGATGGAGAAGAAGGTACATATACATATGAGCCACGTACTGATGATGGAAATCTCAAAGTTTACAATATAGGTGAGGATGTTATATGTGGAGTATATGGTGAGGGAGGCTTGGAAAGTGAAGATAAAGAAGTCTTATCATATCGTGTAAACAGCGTGGAGAGAGTAAGCAGAATAACCAATATACTGGATAAGGACAAGAATGGATTGTATCTTGTGGAAGAAGATGGAACGCCAGTAGATGGTTATGAACTTGTAGCCGTAGATATAACTATAAAAAATGATTCGGATAAAGAGGTTGAATATTATTTGAATAGTACAGGTATATCAGAGAAGATTTCATTATTAAGTGAATTTGAATGTGAAGCAGTGTATTGTTCGGATTATCCTGGAAATATAAAATCTGCTTTTAGGAGAACTATAAGTCCGGGGGATGAATATAGTACAAAAATTGTATATGCAATTGAAAAGGAAATGTTAGAGACAGCAAAAAATGAACTGTACTATATTATAAATCCGGGAGGAAGCGGAAGTGATACTACCGGTGCAGCAGCCATACGAATAACACTGGAAGGAGAACCGCATGAAGCAGATATATAAGATAGAGATAAGGAGAGCTTTTTTAAACAAGAGGATGTTATTTGCATTGACTGCAGGCATAATTATATGTGCAGTTCACTTTTTTCAGTGGCTACCTACTACTTTTGATTATCTGAAAACGCCGGAAGGAACTATACTGTCATTTTATCCGGCTAATGTATTCAGCGAATGGATATGTTCAAACAATTATAACTGGGAACAATATGTATATTTTCTTATTTTTCCGCTGCTTGCATGCATTCCATATGGAGCTTCATTGTATGATGATTGGAATGGAGGATATGCAAAAAATATTATTATAAAAAGAAGAAAGCGTGATTATTTTAGGGCAAAATGGCTTGCGGTTTTTCTGTCAGGAGGAGTTTCTGTGACCGTTCCGCTTATATTAAACTTTCTTGCTTTTTTAACGATTGCACCTGTTAATAAACCGGAAATTGCATCTTTATTTTATGCTGTAGGAGGGGATAATATACTTGCACCTCTTTTTTACCATTACCCGTTTGCATATCTGATATTATATATGTGTATTGATTTCATATATGGTGGAATTCTGGCAGGAATATGTCTTATGATGACAAATATGACACAGCGAAGATTTGTAGTAGAGGTGACGCCACTTTTTATATACATATTTTTATATGCTGTTATAGCACTTATGAGTGAACAGGAATATAGTCCTGTAAGTTTCCTGAATATGGGAAGTGGTACCATGCATTATGCATACATGACGGTTTTTGCACTAGCTGTAGCGGGGGTCATAACTGTTTATGTTGAGTATTCAGGAAGAAAGGGGGAACTGTATTGATGAAAAAGAAATGTGTAATAACATTCATGGTAATATTTTTGGCATTATTAATAGTACTTTTTGTTATACGTGTATGGAAAGTTAATGATAAATATGGTTTGAAGACTTCCAAAGCATATGATATCAATGAGATAATGGAATGTGATGGTGTAGAATATACAGTCCTTGGAACCAGAGTGTGTACGGTAGATGATACTGAACAGACAAAACTTCTCTGTGTCAGGGTGAGTGTGAAAAATGTATCAGGACGTATAAAGGATATGATGCTTTCGGATTATACGATGAATCTGAATTATAATCTTATATATCCGGGCATGGATTATATAGCATATGTAAATGATAATATAAGTTCAATGTCAGTGAAAATATATCCGGGAGTGAAGGCAGAGTTTGAGTTGCCTTATGTTATAGAGGATAAATATCTGAACACAGCATCTAAGAAATATACAGTAGAAGATTATTGTGAACTTGATTTTGAACTGTACCCGGATAAGAAGATGGTAATGCTTGATACAGACATACTGTATGAGGATGAAAAATAGGAGAGATTTGGAGTGAAGAAAAATAGAAAACTTATTTTAGCAATGATTCTGCTTCAAGTAATGTATTTTTTGATAGCATACATAATTACGTCTGCATACGAGACAGACGGATATAAGGCTTCAGTGGCAGACAGTATTTTATTAGGATTAACATATGTTAATATATATACATATATTACAGTGGTGCTTGCGATATCTGTCTTTAGCATAATAGGAAGGAATATGTATTATGGTATAATCATACGCTCAGGTGGTGGAAACAGAATGTTTTTAAATATGGCAGTAAAAGCCGGTATCAGCTCAGCGTGTGTGGCAGTATGCCATGTTTTTTCCATTGCTGTATGGTCAAAGGCAATGGGAAGAGAGTGGATTAACTGGTCAGCCCCAAACTCTGTTTATCGGTATATTTGTGCAGGACATACAACAGATATATCATTTATAAGGATGATTATATTTGCATTGATTGGGTCATTTGTTTTGTTTTATATCATTTCACTGATTATGCTTATAAATGGATGGATGTTTGGAAGAATAGTGGCACTTGCAGTAGTGGTAATAGTATTTTTTGCCGAGAAATATTCAGGAGGGTCTATTATATTCGGATTGCTGCTTCCGAGCTATGAAACCGTAGCAGAAAGTTATGGTATTATAAAAAGTATTCTTGTGGGAACAGCTATTATTATAGGATTGTATGTGACCGGAAGTATAATGATTAAAAGAAAAGATTACATAAACTAATAAAATGTTTTTATTATATGGAAAGGGATAATTACATGAAGAAAATAGAAGTTAAGGATGCAGTAAAAGAAATAAAAAAGCACAGAGTGCTCGATGGTATAAATCTTGAATTTACAAGTGGAAAAGTGTATGGTCTGAACGGAATAAACGGTTCAGGAAAAACAATGCTCATGAGAGCAATATGTGGGCTTATACATCTTAGTAGCGGTGAGATATGTGTAGACGGTAAAATTCTTGGAAAAGAGATTGAATTTCCGGAAAGTGTAGGTGTACTTATAGAAAATCCGGGATTGGCTGAGAATTGTACAGGATTTGAAAATCTGAGAATAATAGCGGATATAAAAAAGGTTACTACAGATGAATATATAAAAAAACTTCTTGAAAGACTGCTTCTTGATCCGGATGATAAAAGAAAGGTAAAGAAATACTCCCTTGGAATGAAACAGAAGATAGGTATAGCAGAGGCATTTATAGATGAACCGGAACTGCTGTTATTGGATGAACCTTTTAATGCATTGGATAGAAAATCTGTTAAAGCTGTTAAGGAAATGATAAGAGAATATGTGAATGATGAAAGAATCATTATTATATCATGTCATGACAGACAGATAATGGATGAAGTGTGTGATGAAATATACTGTATGGAAGACGGAAAAATTTATGATGAGGAAGATGAGTAAAACAGGTTTTATAAGAAAAAATATATTTGTGTTTGTAATTGCCATTTTTAATGTAATTAAGGCAGACATTATGCTTGGATATGATGATATGTCGGCGGGAATTGCTGAATATATACTTATGTTTAATGGAGGAACAGGAGGAAATATGAAACATGTTCCAATACTGCTGATTGCATTTATCATGTATATATCTGTGGTGGCGGTAGAGGATTGTCATAACGGACCGGGATATTCTGACACCGCTGAGGTTATAAGATGCGGAAGAAGAAAATGGTGGTTAAAACGTTGTCTTTACAGTGTAGCCGATATTATTACATATATATTTACTATAGCAGTTGTATTTTTATGTGCTGCACATGGAAAATGGAGCACAGGAGAATTGGCTGGAAAAATGATAGTAAGCTATTTTGATAAAGATATCGAATATATCTATCTTGGAAATTTAAGATTTGTCGTTTCGGGAATATTGACACCGATGCTTATGATAATTGGTATTGTATTGATTGTAAAAGCACTTGCGGTTGCAGTTGGTTCAGTGATATCGGTTATATTTTCATGTATACTTATGATATTGGCAGTATGGTCTTGTAATCCGTTGATACCGGGCGATTATATAATGCTTATGAAACATACATTTTATATTGGGAAATTAGGGACTAATGAGGTGATGGGTATAATATATTCAATTTTTATTATGATTATAGCATTTGTGGGTGGAAGTGTTTTTATGAGTAAAAAGGATATTCTGCCATCTGAAAAATAAAGGATATAAACAAAATGGATATAAAAGTATGTGGAATATGGCGAAATAATGGCAGATTATGCATACAGCAGAGTTCCGCTGTATATGAAAAGACTGGTAAAATATACATCCGGGATGCCATGGGAAAATATTCCGGTACTTACCAAGGATGAAATACAGAGTGACAGCGAAAGCTTTTTTTCAAGTGAATATCTGGTAGGCGGTAACAGAGAAGACATTCTGCATGGAAGAACTTCGGGATCTACAGGAAGGTATATGGATTTGTACTGTCATAGAAATGACAATACAAAATCTCTACTGACTGTCTGGCTGTACAGAAAGAAATATTACGGAATAACACCTGAGGATAAAATGTGTTATTTTTTCACCTCATCAAATATAGGTTACAGAGATGGGCTAGAGTACGAATCAGAAACAACAGGAAACATTAAGGGATTCAGTAAAAACAATCTGACCTATGACAGAATGATAGAGATATACAGGGAGATAGAGGAGTTTGATCCCGTGTGGATGTTCATTCAGCCGAGCATGGCAGTACTTCTGTGTGATGCAGCGAAGGAGACAGGAATAAAGTTAGAAAATCTCAGATATATAGAATTTACCGGGGAAATGCTGACAGACAGTGTAAGAAAGAGAACGGAAGAAACATTTGACTGCAAATGTGCAAACCATTATGGCTGTAATGAAGTAAATACAATAGCATTTGAGTGTCCGTATGGAAATATGCATACAGCTTCTAACATGGTATATGTGGAAACGCTTGATGACAGTGACTGTAGGACAATGTATGGTGAAGAAGGAAGAATAATAGTTACTTCTGTGGCAAACAGAGTTATGCCATATATAAGATATGATATAGGAGACAGGGGAGTATTGCGTGATGACATAAAATGCAGGTGCGGCTGCCAGTCTCCGGTGCTTGAACTGACAGGAGGGAGAGTACATGAATATATAGAAACAGCAGACGGGCAGAAGATAAATGCCTATATATTTGTCCATGCGGTGGAAATGATAAACCGGGAACTGGAGGGGTGCGTCAGACAGTTCAGTATAGTGCAGACGGATTATGACAGATTCGATGTAAAAATGGCTATAGACGATGAGATATATGAAATGGGAGTAGATGAGGAGGCGATAGAAGAGAGATTTATGAGAAATGTTATTCATCCGGGAATGGAAAATGCGGAATACAGATTTGAATTCTGCAATCAGATATTTCAGGAAGAGGGAAGGAAGGTGTTGTGGTTTAGGAAAGAATTTATAGCTAATTGACGTGATGCTAACAAAAAAGATAAGAATGGAGAGAGCAAATGAAAAAAAGAGTAAGTATAAAAATAATAAGTGGTTTAATGGCAATGTTTATGTGTATCTATGGATATACAACTAAGGTATATTGTAATACTGAGCTGATGAAGGTGAAAGAGATAAAAGGTAAAGTTACTTTTTCGGTTTTGGATAGTGGTGCTTATTATCCGCAAGTAGTAGAGGTATATAGTCAATATAAAGAGTTCTATACTTTTAACTCGGGAAAAAAGACATATAAATCACGAAGTGTATATACATATTGTGATGTCGCAGGTGAATATCATAAGCCATCAATAACTACAATTTCACCATCTCATTATAATAAAAAAACTGGAAAAACCAAAAGTTTTAATTGGGATAATGGAACAGCTTTTTTTCCAACTAAAGATGGATTAGTATATCGCGTAAGTAATGATAGTGTTACATATACTAGAGAGGAAACAAAATCAATAATTGGAAACTGGAAAGTAATTCTTTGGTGTCAGGGAGCAACTTTCCCAACAAAGTTATTAAGTGGAGAAATAAGTTTTTTTAAGTAAAGGAGAGATATTATGAAAAAAAAATGTATGTATATAGGAACGGGAATAATATGTAGTTTGTGTATTATAGCAGGTGTGTATGGATACACATTGAATGCAGAAAGTATTAATAATACTGAAGTTGATGCAGTTGAAAAGGAAGGTGTATTGAATGAAATAGGAAAATATGATAAAAACAATAATATTGATGAATATGATTATTTATCAGATGATAGTGGTGTAGATGTTGATAATATAAGGGATAAAGCTGAAATGATTTCTGATATTCAACCGGAAATGGATGAAAATGAAGTATATGATAATATGTTGGAATATGAGATGGAAAATAAAGCATTTTATTTAGCAGCAGTGGATGCTGGATATACTGCATCTGAAGAGGAAATTGATGATATAATCAATTATATAAAAGATGCAATACAGGGTACAGAAGAAGAGAAGTATATAAAAAGCTATATCTTAGGCCGTGGTATGAGTGAAGAGGAGTATTGGATTTCTATTAGGGATTTATATAAAAGAAATCTAATAATAAAAAAATATTTAGAGGACAATATGAATGATACAGATGATAAAGAGGAATTTGATAAATTAAAGGAGGAAAATATAGAGAGATATAATGTACATGAAGAATAATGAAATATTCGGAAGTTAGGAGCAATTCAAAATGAAAAAACATCTGATAAATATCCGTCCATACCATGATACATCATATTCATGGCAGGAGCTTAACTGCTTTATAAGACCGTTTGCATTGGCACTTAATGAGGATGGCGGAGACGAAAAAACAAGAAAAAAATATTACAGCATGTTTCTCATGCTTGTATCATTATTCATGACGCACAGTGAGGTGGATGATTCACGCATAATGTATAACGGACTGCATCCGATGTTTCAGTATATTGAAAAGGAAATCAGTGATGCGATGGGAATCAGGATAAGCATGGAGGAGTATTCATCAGAGCGTAAGTTTCATAAAAAAATGAAAGAATCATTAGGAGCAGGGTACACGGTTGTTGTACCCTGCGACCTGTATGGGATGCCATACAGCCTGAACTATCTGGAGCAGCATCACAATCATTACATGCTGGTAAGGGGATTTGATGCTGACAGAAAGATATATCATGTGTTAGACAACATGCATGTCGAACATGGACAGTCAACGGCGTATATGGATTTCATGGTACAGTATGACATCATGTATGGCATGGCGGAGCTTTTTCACAGGTATTATGACAGGGGAAGTTTATCCGTGCCGTATTTCTGGAAGATCAGGTGTGAGAGTAAGATTAATGATGTGGTATATAATGTAAAAGAGTATTTGTGCAGGATTATTTCCGGCTTTGTGGACGGAAGTATACAGACTTATTATGTAGAGCTTGATATGGACGGAATAAATACGGATTTTCTGGGTATGGCAAGACAGGTGAACATGAGAAATGTGTACTATGGCGAAACGATACGTTTTGTGTGTGACATATGCGGTGCAGGAAGCAGAGGTGCAGACAATCTTGAAAAACTGGCAGATGAACTTAAGAAAAAATGGAATGCTGTAAAACTGATGATAATGAAGAGGGCGGATAATAAACAGTGGAAGAAGATTCTGGATGATACTATAGAGCTGGAGAAAACATTTCACATGAATGTTCTGGATGCATTGAAAGACACAGAAACGGCTTTTGGAAACATTAAGAGTGAACAGACAGAGACAGTGATGTTTAACCCGCTTGAAGCAGCGGCAGTACAGGGAGAAAACGGTGAGTATACTGTGGAGCTGTCTGATTCACTTGTATATGATACATGGCAGGTAAGTGATGATGCATTTCAGATACTCGATACTATACACGATATATCAGGAGGATATGAATACACCTGTAGTTTTACGGATATTGATGCAGTGCAGGGGGAAGCCTTTCACATGGGTATAATAGTAAAGGGAAGGAATGGCGAAAAATATCTTTTTGGTAACAGCAGGGGACTGCATCTGGTTCTGTTTGAACCGGATAAAAAAAATTATGAACTGTATCAGGCTGATAAGAGCTTTGGTAAAAAAGTATGTTTTAAAATAAAAATTATTAATAATAACGGAGAGTTCAGGTATGAATTTTATGTATCTGAAGATGAAGAATGGTATCCGGTAATGGATGTGGAAGATGGTTTTGAGCCTGAGTATGCCGGAATATTTATAAAAACATGGGAGAAATGCAGTGTAAAGGTGACAGTAGGCATGAAGGTGGTGCGGATATGACAGGAGATATCCGGTACAGGGTGCCTGTGGAAAGGAGGAAAAATGTGGCGGTTGAAAAAATACGGTAATCGTCCGGCTCTGACATCAGATACCGGCATAAGCCTTACCTATGAACAGCTTGCCATACAGACTGGGTTGTTCTCAGAAAAGATAACCGGTTATGATGGTATGCGGCCTCTCGTGTTCGTGCTGTGTGGGAAATGTGTTGAGACGATAGTGGTGTATGCAGCGTGTATAAATAACAAAATCCCTGTATTCATGCTTCCGGGAAACATAAATGCATACAGGCTTGAAAGTCTTATGGAGGCATACAGACCGGAATATATATGGAGAGAGTTTGGGGCAGCAGACATACAGGATGATATGGAGTATATATACGGTTATGGAAAGTATGCATTATTCAAAACAGAATATTTTAATGTTGAAAAAAGTGGGAATATAAATGAAGAACTGGCACTTCTTCTGTCTACGTCAGGTACTACAGGCAACGGAAAAACAGTGCGAATCAGTTACAAAAACATTCTTGCGAATACCATATCCATAACGGAGGCACTAAGTATAACGTGTACAGACCGTACAGCAACCACACTGCCGCTTCATTATACTTATGGTCTGTCATTAATAAATACATACCTGTATGTGGGAGCAGAGATACTTGTAACCGGGAAGAGTGTATTGAGCAGAGAGTTCTGGACATTTTTTAACGGGCATAAGGGAAACAGCTTTTCAGGAGTAGCATATACATACAGGATGTTAAGGAAGGCAGGAGTATTTAACAGCAGACCGCCGTATCTGAAGGTCATTACGCAGGCAGGTGAAAGGCTTTCTGAGACGATGTACAGATATCTGGCAGAAATGGCAGTGAGATGGGAGATAAGATTTTATCCTATGTATGGACAGACAGAGGCTACAGCCAGAATAACAGTGATGCCATCTGACAAAACCATGGAAAAGATTCCGAGTGTGGGAAAGCCGGTGAGTGGAGGGTATGTGGAGATACATGATGACAAAGGAAATGTTCTGTCGCCGGGAATGAAAGGAAGGCTGATATACCATGGTGAAAATGTGGCAATGGGATATGCGGTGGACAGGTGTGGTCTTGCCGGTCCTGATGAATGGAACGGATATCTTGATACCGGGGATATGGGATATATGGATGAAGAAAGTTATATATACATAACAGGCAGGGAAGATGAATATGTCAAGGTGGCGGGAAACAGGATATCGCTGAGTGATATAGAGGAACTGGTATCAGAAAGGTTTTCTGAATGTGTGGTAAAAGGAATTGCAGGTGAAGATGCGATAGAGATAAGATGTAAGTGCAGGGATAAAGAAGAAATAATTAAGTATCTTACGGATGTGACGGGGCTTGGCAGGAGTAGCATAAGGGTTGTCTGCGTATCGGAGATAGAAGTTACGGACAGTGGAAAGGTTAAGAGATGAATTAAGCCATAGCAATAAATATATAATTTGCTATGGCTTAAATTTTTTCCTGAAGTAGTGTTCGGCAATAGAATACATTACTGAACGTTCTTCTGCCGATAATCCTAAAAATGTATCACATATCAGGTAATCGATTACTAACTGTAGATTTGGATTATATTTCTTTATGCGGTTTAGCAGGAATAAATCCATAGGTATGTGAAATTGTCTGGATATTTTAGTCCATATATAAGGTGAAGATTCACCACCACCTGCCTCCATACGCTGTAAGGTAGATATACTGCGGTTTATTAATTCGGAAAGTTCATTAATAGAAAGTTTACTTTTGATTCGTGCATTCTTTAACAGAATACCACGCAGTTTTTTATCAGTTTCATTAATGCTGACAGATTGTAAATCATCAGCGTCAATATTGGTGAAGATTTGGTACTTAATCATATTAAGTTTCTGTATAAATTCATATTGGGACTGCAAGTCCATATCCTTTGTAAGAGAATGTATATCATCAAGTATGGTAACTGCTGAATCAGGTGTTTTAAAACCTGACATTGTGAAGTAATCAACAGGCAGTTGATATTGTTTTGATAATTTTATAAGAAAATCAAAATCAGGCATAGATTTACCTGCTTCTATCTTGCGAACCTTGTCATCGCTTTCGGTTATTCCGGTATAAAAATCCATGCATTTTATGTCAGGATATGTCGATTTACGATAAAATTTAATTGTATTTCATATTTGTTTTACCAAATAATTATCTGTATTTGCCATAAGCATAGTATCTCCTAAATAACCTTTTAATATATTGTAGGTCATATAAAATATTACACATAGGCTAATACCGTCATAAAACATTACGGAATTGACGGAGAGGAATTGGCTTATTTTGTAATTCTATATACGAAATTGTTGAAAAATATGTTTTTTGTGTCGTTAAACTAACGTTTGGTGAAGTGTAGCGTGATTGCCAGAAATTCAGGATTATAATATAAGGCAAAGATGTTGCAGCAGATTTAAATATGAAAAAGGAGGAGATACCTATGTTTAGAAGTATATTATCGTTAATCGCAGGAGCATCATTGCATATGGCAGCATTCTCGGCAAATTCGATTTGCTTTTTAATGTACTATGAACCTGAGATGCCGGAAGGAATGTCTAAGTTGATTAAGTAATGTTAAGTGTCATTATAAAAAATATGGTAAAATATCAGTTGATTGATAAAGAAGATGCAGATATATATTTATATGGATTGAAGTCTATGTTATTCTATTGTACGTTCTTTATTCCATCATTAATTATAGCCATATATAATAAGCAGATAGTTGCTTATTTGTTAACAATTGTTCTTGGTTTGGGCATGAGAAGAAATCTGGGAGGAATGCACTTTAATAAATCTTATTATTGTTTTATATTTTCATTTATATATGTGGAAACTCCTGTTTTCATATGTGTATATAATTTGAGATTTTCAAGTGCTTTTTTATCAATAGCTTCGTTATGCTTGCTTGGCTTACTTTGGGTAGGAACAATACTAATGGGAGTAGTTAAACATAAAAATAAGATATATACTGATAAGCTTGAACAGACTGCAAAATATAAATCTATTATATTAGAGATGATTATAGTGGTAATTATCTTGGTAGCATTTCAGGCACATGATAAGAGAAGTTTGGTTGTAATTGTATATGTGTTGTCTGTACAGAATATATCATTTTATATGGCACATATAATATCATATATACGATGTAAATAATATATGAAAGAAACTTGACTTTTTGGGTATGTCTGATATCATAAATAATAGCTATATTATTATTGTAAGGAAATCCAGAGAATGATTGAATACTTAGTACTTGATGCAATTGGTTATATTGCTGTGCACTTTTTTTACTCAGCAATTTATGTAAAAACAAAGGATAAGACAAAATATGGCATGTTTGCATATGTTTTGTCTTATATTTGTTGCAATTTGGCTTATATGTTTACTGAGAAACAGGTAGTTATTTTAGTGGTAAATCTGTTTATGCTTTCAGTGATATGTTTTAATTATACTTCAAAAATAATATCATGTATTTTGGGAAGTGTTTTTATGAATATATTTGGAGCAATAATTGAGTCAATTGTCGGTGTAAGTATGACTGTATTTTATACAGGTGATTACAGTATTGCTATGAATGATAAAGCTGCTTATATTTTAGGGGTGGCTATTTGTAAGATGGCTATGATTTTTGCGTCATTCAATATGTACATGGTACTTAAGAAAAGAGAACTGTTTAAGAGACCGGGATATTTTTGCATTATAGCAATAATTTTTCCGCTGTGTAGTATATTTATACTGTATTTTATATTTGAAAATGTTGCCAGTGGAAATTTGAATAGTATTATACAGGTTTTTGCAGTTACATTATCAATATTTATAATGAATATAATCGTCTTCATATTCTATGATCAGATATGCAATAGCCAGATGGTGAAAGAAGAACGTGACAATTTGCTGCATTACATAGAGTTGCAGGAAACCGAGCAGCAGAATGTAGATTCGTATAATAGGAATATATCGAAAATCCGTCATGACATAAAAAACTACATGATAGGCATCAGCTCTCTTATTAATCAGGGAAAATATGATATTGCCTTGGATGAGATTAATAAAGTAAGCAGTGAAGTGGTGAAGAAATATGATACGGTTTCTACCTGCGATAGTGTGTTAAACCACATATTAAATGCAAAATTGTGGATTATGAATGAGAAAAATATACGGCTTGAACGGAAGTTATACATTACGGAAGAATTGACCATGAGTGCAGGGGAACTGAGTGTGCTGCTTGGTAATGTGTTAGACAATGCTATAGAATATGTGGGGAATCATAAGGGAGTAGAACAACTGATAAGAATGGATATGAGTTTTGACAGGGGAATACTTATTATCGGAGTTCAGAACAGGGTTGAGGATGAAATAATAATACCTAAAGACATGATTATAAAGACTACAAAGGCAGATAAGGGACACGGACTGGGAATGAAAAGTATAAAAGAAATATGTGACAGATATAATGGTAAATTTGATGTTAAATGTGAGAGTGGAAATTTTATTGTAAATATGATGATGATACTGCCGGGTGATAATAAATGATTGGCAGAGAGAAAATATTTGTATAGTATTGACATATAGAATTGTTTTGATATTATTGAAGTATGGTTGAATTGAGGATGAGATGTTTTAATTAAATGTGTGGAAATGAGGATTAGGATGGTTAAAGCTGCTGTATGTGATGATGAGTGGATCTTTTGCGAAGAAATCATCAGATTATTAAAGAGAAATTTTGGAGATACTATTGATTATATTGAAGATTTTTCATGTGGTGAGGAGCTTATTAAATCCATAGAGGACGGAAATAACTATCAGCTTATATTCCTTGACCAGCAAATGAAAGAATTAAATGGCATATCTACCGCAAATGAGATAAGAAAGCATGGTGCTCATGGAGATGCCATCATTTTTTTTATTACCGCATTTGAGTGTGAGCTGATTTCTGCCATTAATGTACATCCGTTTGCTTATATATATAAACCATTGAAAGAACAGGAACTTGTAAATGCCGTAAGCAAGGCATTAGAACATGTAGAGACCAGAAAAAAGTTTTTATCAATAAAGCGAAAAGATGGAGACATAATGCTTGATCCAATGAAAATATATTATGTACAGGCGAAAGGACACAAATGTATTATCAGATATGATGGCGAAGATTTGATTGCGAATATGAGCCTTAGTAATCTGAAGAAGATGTTGGAAGAGAATTCAAAGTTATTTGTGCAGGTACACAGGTCATATATTATTAATTTTAAATATTTTGAGGGTATCGTAGGAAAAACGGACATACTTAAAATGAAGGGTAATGTGAAGATACCGCTCGGTAAGAATTATATTGGAGATTTTATGAATAAATATAGGGAAATAGAACTCTGATGCAAAACGTCTGCAGAATGGAGGGTAATATGCAGGGAGAAAGAACCTATATAGCTATAGATTTAAAATCTTTCTATGCTTCTGTGGAGTGTGTTGAAAGAGGGCTTGATCCGCTTTTGACTAATCTTGTGGTGGCGGATAAAACGAGGACGACCAAGACGATATGTCTTGCGGTTTCGCCATCATTAAAGTCATATGGAGTATCGGGAAGGGCAAGATTATTTGAAGTTGTACAAAAGGTCAGGAATGCTAATGCAGAACGTTTGCAGAAAGCTCCTGACCATGTTTTTGTGGGAAAATCTTGTGATTTAAAAGAACTTAAGGAGCATCCGGAGTATGAGCTTGATTATATTGTGGCAACTCCGAGAATGGCATATTATATGGAATACAGTACGAAAATTTACGATATCTATTTGAAATATATTGCTCCGGAGGACATGCATGTGTATTCGGTTGATGAGGTTTTTATGGACGTAACATCGTATCTTAACACATACAGGATGACACCAAGACAGCTTGCAGAGACTATAGTGAAAGATGTATTTGATGAGACGGGAATTACAGCTACAGCCGGGATTGGAACTAATATGTATTTGTGCAAAATTGCCATGGATATAGTTGCCAAACATACGGAACCTGACGAAAACGGAGTGAGAATGGCTGAGCTTGATGAGATGACCTACAGAAAAAAGTTATGGAGTCACCGGCCTATTACAGATTTCTGGCGTGTCGGAAGGGGATATGCGAAGAAACTTGCAGAGCATGGAATGTATACAATGGGGGATGTTGCAAGGTGTTCTGTGGGAGGGGAATATGATTATCAAAATGAGGATTTGCTTTACAGACTTTTTGGGATTAATGCGGAGCTTCTGATTGATCATGCATGGGGATATGAACCATGTACCATTAAGGAAATAAAGGAATACAAGCCGACTACTAACAGTCTGGGTTCGGGACAGGTGCTTAAATGTCCGTATGATTATGAAAAGGCAAAAGTGGTAGTTATGGAAATGGCTGATATGCTGGCACTTGATTTGGTGGATAAAGGACTGGTGACAGACCAGATAGTTCTGACTGTGGGATATGACATAGAGAATCTTACCAATCCCGAACGGAGAAAAATGTACAGAGGGGCAGTTACGACAGATAATTATGGAAGAAAAATCCCGAAACATGCTCATGGAACGACAAACCTTGAGCGATATACATCATCATCAAGGCTTATGACAGATGCAGTGGGAAAATTGTATGAAAATATAGTAAACAAAAATCTTTTAATCAGAAGAATAACAATAACTGCAAACCATGTGGTTAAAAAGGAAACGATAAATGAAGAAAAAGAATATGAACAGATGAATTTGTTCACGGACTATGAAAAATTAAAGCAGGAGAATGATGAAGAGAAAGAAAAGCTTGAGCGCGAGGAAAAGATGCAGAAAGCGGTGCTGGATATTAAGAAAAAATATGGCAAAAACTATATTTTGAAAGGTATGAATTTTCGTGAGGGCGGCACTGCCAGAGAGCGAAATGGTCAGATAGGAGGTCATAAGGCGTGAATGATGCTGATATACACAAATATGATGATATCATAAACCTTCCACATCATGTATCATCTACAAGACCACATATGTCAATTGAGGAAAGAGCGGCACAGTTCTCGCCGTTTGCGGCACTTACAGGACATGAAGATGCTATAAAGGAAACGGCACGTCAGACAGAACGGGAAATTATACTGGATGAAAATGAACTTGAAATATTGGATGAAAAACTTAAAGCAATACTGAGTGATAAATCAGATAATAAAAACATAAAAGTTGTATATTATGTTCCCGATGAGAATAAAAATGGCGGTAAATATGTGGAGTGCAGCGGCAGAGTCAAAAAGATGGATGAGTACAGACATGTGTTGGTTATGGAAGATGGCACAGAAATAAATGTTGGAAGAATAGCGGATATACAATAGCAGTGAGATTAAAATGTACAGAGAAGGAAGTAAGCAGAGTATTAGCAACATTGTAGTAATATAAACAGGGTGTCTGATTTATAATCAAACACCCTGTTTATGGTTGTGAAAGAGGTGATATTAAAAGTATGAGAAAATTATTACGTGATAAATATTCAACAATATTATTGATTACAGGTTTTGTGTTATCGTGTTTTGTTGCCGTGAATGTTCTTACAATGATGAATGAGGTGAAAAATCAGCAAAACAGAAAAAGCAAGAGTGATTATAAGAATACGAAAAACTTTGAAAGAGAGATGCCTGAAGAAATAACGGAAGACAAGATAGAGGAAGTTGTACAGGAACTTCATACAGATAATGGAAATGTATTTATATATGGATATTACAGCTTTGTCGGAAGTGGCTTATATAATCCGTGTATATATTTAATAGTTTCTGAAAATGAGAAGGCAGACCGTCAATTTATATGGGGAAGAATGCCCAATGAAGAAGAAAGAAGAAATAAAGAAAATGTTATTGCTGCAGGTACAAATATGAATCCATATATTCAGGAAAAAGACGGAGAAAAGTATATTGAGATTGATTCTACTGAGTATAAGGTTGTGGGAAGTTATGAGTCGTATGATAATCTTAATCAGGAAAATAATATGGATATTTGTACATATTATGAATGTGCAGATGAAAAGCTGAAACATAGTGTGGCGGATTTGGCCGTATTTAACGTGAAATATGGCAGTTCTGTTGTTGTGGGAGCTGCGTACAATAATGAGATTTTGAAAATAGAAAATGTCTTAGATAACAATGGTATAAATGAGAGTACGTATTATGAGGAGGATGATACACTGGCAAATATTAAACAGCGTATTAACCAGTATTTTATGTATTTAACTTTTATATTTACACTCATAAACTGCATGGTTATATCAAATATATGGATAAAGAGAAGATATAATGAATTGGTAATCAGACGTACATATGGATATGGAATGGCAGACATTATAAAACTGGTTCTTAAAGATTTAGCTGTTTATGGAGGTATTTCTATGATAATAGGAATAATTTTACAAACGATATATGCAGCAGCCCTTGGAAAAAGTATGTTAAAACTGAATTATGCAGGTGAAAATCTTTTGTTTTTTGCCGTAATATTGGGAATTATAATCATTGTGTCGGGGATGATTCCGGTTTTACAGATAAGAAAAATAGTTCCTGCATCAGATATAAGACATCAGAGATAAATATAAAAATGGAGGTTTGATAATGCTGCGATTGATTTTTAAATCCATGAAAAACAGGATTGTAAGTATATTGATGGTTACGGTTGTGTGTATAATTTCATTGATGCTGGTCTCAATGTCGATATACATATATGAAAATAGTATTTATTGTACTAAACAAATAAATTCAATTATGAAAGGAAAAGTAGAAAATTCAGCAATTATAGGCATTATGGGTACAGAATCCGATGAAGAATCTGAGAAAAGTAATGCATTTAGAAAAGTTCTTGGAGAGATGCCTGAAATAAGTGCGGCAGGTTATACACAATTTGCCCCGGGAATGGACGGATGTGAATATGCCGAGGTTCAAAGAAAGATTAAAGGGAATGATGATGAGCTTCAGTATCTGTACTTAGAAAGTGAAGCCGCTGATCTATATAACATTGAACTTGAAGAAGGACAGCTTGTAAAGGATATGCCAAATGATGACGGATTGATTTATGTTTACCTTGGGAGTGCGTTTAAGGATTACTATTCTGTAGGTGATGAGTCAGAATGGAAAGTTACTGAAGGGATAAGATTTAAATTTATTGTAAAAGGTTTCTTTAAAGATGGCGTCAGGGTACTCAGGCAGGATGAAGTTGAGGATTCAGGAGCTTTTTTGGGAGATAAATGTTATGATACGTTGGGAGAAACGGATGCTATAATGGAATTCAATAGAGGAACGATTAGTAGTAGTACAATGCTTTGTTCGTGGAAGGACGGATATTCATTTGATGAAATGCAAACAAAGATTTTAGATAAAGCTGAAGAATGTGGAATTGAATGTGTGGTTGCAAGCATGTCTGAGATAATAAATGAAAAGGTGCGGTCAACAAAAGAGATTAATGAATATATACTGAATGTACTGGGTGTTATATTGGCAACGACGATTGTTATGATGATATGTATTCAGGTAACTTCTATATTAAATAATATGTCAGAGTATGGAATACTGTATGCAAACGGTTTCACGACCGCGAATATAGGAATTATGCTTATCGTTGAAAATGTACTCAAAATGATTATAAGTTGTGCTGTATCACTGGCGATAGTGAAAAAACTGCTAACAACGCTGTTATATATAATTCCGGAAGAACAGGAAGTATTTAATGATATATTTAACAATAATGTGATATGGGGAAATATCGGGGCTGCGGCAATTATGAGTTTAGCTTCCCTGATAATACCACTGATATTTATAACGAGGCTTAAACCCGTACAGTTAATAGGAGGAAATGATACATGATACAGTTAAAAAATATAGTAAAAACATATGATGCAGGTAACAGGAAATTTAATGCACTGGATGGTGTAAGTCTTGATATACAGGATGGAGAAATGGTAGCTGTGATGGGACCGTCAGGTTCAGGTAAGTCAACACTTCTTAATATAATAGGAGGAATGGATATGGCTACGGAGGGAGAGTACATGTATGATGACATAAATGTTACCAAGATGAAAAATAAAGATTTACATATATTCAGACGTGATAATATAAGTTTTGTATTTCAGCATTTTGCATTAATGAACAGATATACAGTATATGAAAATGTTGAAGTTCCGCTTATAGCGGCACATGTGAATCCGTTAAAAAGGAAAGAGATTGTGATGAATCAGTTGGAACGTCTGGGGATAGAAGATCAGGTTAAGAAGTATCCGACACAGTTGTCAGGCGGACAGCAGCAAAGATGTGCTATAGCAAGAGCACTGGCGGCAAACCACAGATTGATTCTGGCTGATGAACCCACCGGGGCACTGGATGTTTCTACAGGAAACGAGATAATGGAGATATTCAGGGAAATTAAAGATGAGGGAAAAACAGTAGTGATAATTACTCATGATAACGGTGTAGCGGCAAAATGTGACAGAATCCTTAAGATTGTTGATGGCAAATTGACAAAAGTATGATATAGTATTTATATCAAAATAATTAAAGGGAAGATATTTACAGACCTTTTTGGAATGGAGGATTCAATGAAAAGAAAACTGATAAAACTGTCTGCGGTATTAGCTGTGGCTTTTACGACAATGCTGGCATTAAATGTGAAGAGTGTAAAGGCTGACACATGGGGACAGTGGGTGTACGAAGGAAATGATTATGAGGCAACTGTTACAGGTTATACAGGTTCAGACACAAATGTAAATATACCTGCCAGTATAAACGGTAAAGTAGTAGTGGCATTAAGAGGTACATTTTATAATAATAAAAGAATTAAGACAGTCTACATACCGGATAGTGTAAAAATAATTGACTCAGTGTGGGGCGGTGGCTCAGAGGTTGATATAAATGGGTATGCCTACTGGGATTCATGTGACGGAACATTTGAGGGATGCAGTAATCTTACAACCGTCAAAGGTGCAAAGGGTGTTAATGCTTATGCAGAGGAGACATTTAAGCAGTGTGTAAGTCTTAAGAGTATCAGATTGTATAATATAAGTCTTATACCGGGCAAGATGTTTTTGGGATGCAGCAGTCTGAGGGAAATAACGATTCCTGATTCTGTTACAAATGTAGCATATTGGTCATTTGCGGAATGTACGTCCATGCGTAAAGTTTTAGGAGGAAAGAAAGTAACAGAATACGGTGAAGGAGCTTTCAGATGCTGCAAAAAGCTTTCAAGTATTGAACTTGGCAGAACAAAGACGATTCCGTTATTCATGTTCTACAGATGTAAGAGTCTTGCTGGCATAAAGATTCCTACTACAGTAACATCAATTCAATATAGTGCATTTGCATATTCGGGACTTAAGAGCGTGAAACTTCCATCTTCACTTGAATACATAGGTGGCGGACGAGAGGATGAGACAGACAGGGAAGGTGCATTTGAACACTGTGTGAAACTTACTAAGGTAACCGGCGGCAAAAATGTTAAAGTGTATGGTGTATGTGCATTTAAAGACTGTAAACAGTTAAAAAGCTTTTCGTTTGGCAAGGTTACAAAGATACAGAGATTTGTATTTGCAGGATGTTCCAGTCTGAATAATGTTACGCTTCCGTCTACCGTTCGTGTTCTGGGAACAGGAGCGTTCAGAGACTGTAAGAAGATAAGAACACTCAAACTTCCTAATAAACTCACTACTATAGAGTCAGAGGCATTATGGGGATGTGACAGTCTTAAGAATTTAGTAATTCCAAGAAGTGTTACTTTTGTAACGACTGCATCGATTCCTATGAATAGGACGGTATATGTTTATAAAGGCTCCAAGGCGGCAGAAATGATTTTTGGATTGAGAAATGTAAAGTATGTATAAATGCGAAATGGCGGAATGGAGAATTAGTATGAGTAAGAATAAAAATAAAATAAATGCATTGCTTTTATCGGTTATAATTGCGGTACTTTCAGTTCTCGGAATACAGACGGATGTTTACGCGGCAAATAATGTGACAGGGCCAAAATATGATTATAATGAAAGAAAATGGGTATACAGTTACGTTTATTATGGAATGTATCCGCAAAGGGAAGTGGTGTATAAAGGTGATTCGGCACAGATATCTGCACTTGCTTCAAGGAATGTGCAATCATATAAAAAAGTAAGCAGGAAAACATGGAATAAAATAGTAAAGGCAAAGTATAGTGTCAGCGGGGATGCGAAAGTTGACGGAGTGAGATACAGAAGGATAAAGATGACTGATGCTACCCAGGCACAGAGCGATACGCCGGAACTTTACAGATGGCTTGACAGTTCATCTTATCATTACTTCATATATGAGCCTATAAAGTGGAAGGTGCTTGAGATATCAAAGGGAAAAGCATTACTTCTATCGGATCAGGCACTTGATGATGAAAAGTACAATGATACAAAGGCAGCAGCACTTATGTGGAATATCCGTTGGAAAAACAGTACAATGAGAAGCTGGCTTAACGGATATACCGGTTCGCAGAATGCATGCAGGGAAAACTTCTCCAAAGATAACTTTATAGATGCTGCATTTACGAAATCCCAGCAGAAAAAACTGATAGCAAGAAAAATGGGTGGAAATGTAAAAGATAAGGTATTTCTGTTATATGAGGAAGATGTACATAACAGCGAGGCGGCATCTAGGAGAGGATTTATTAGAGACGAATCTTATAGAACCACATGTACTACTTATGGTTATGCGAAGGGAATATGGAGACCGAAACAGAGTGATGATCAGACGGTAATGTGGTGGCTGAATACAGATGATGCCGGAGACATGGTGCCGAATGTATCATACTACGGAGAAATTGACAGTGACGGAAGGAATAACAATAAGGATGCAATCGGTGTCAGACCGGCTATAATAGTCAGCAGGGATACGGTTCGCAAGCTTAAAGTAGCAAAATAAAATATTGTATATATTATATAGAAGAAAAAATTTATGGTAAAGTCGAGCAGGTGTCAGCCTGCTCGATTTTATTTCTTGCATTTTAACTATATATGTGTTATTCTTCACAATGAGCGGTATTCTGGAAAGAAACTGCATCAGATGATAGTGCATGCCACTTACCCGGAGAAACAGGAGGTGCTGCCATGCATATAGGAATAATTGGAGCAGGAAAGGTTGGATGTTCCATAGGAAAGTATCTTGTGGATTCCGGTATTTCCGTGACAGGTTATTATAGTAAAACCCGCGAAAATGCTGCCGCTGCGGCAGAATTTACAGGCACGAAAGTGTTTGAGAATGTGGGAGATATAGTATCGGCAAGTGATACCCTTTTTATTGCCACACCTGATGACAGGATTGGTGACGTATGGGATTGCATTGCTAAGTATAATATAGAAGAAAAAATTGTATGCCATTTTAGTGGTTCATTATCATCCGTTGTATTTTCCAGTATAGAAGAGAAGGGTGCGTCCGGCTGTTCTATACATCCAATGTTAGCGTTCAGTGACAGATTTTCCTCGTACAGACAATTGAATAATGCCATATTCACCATAGAGGGAATGAAGAGAGCGGTTGATACAGTAAAAGGGATTTTTGAAAGTACCGGTAATACGGTTCTTAAGATGAAATCAGAAGAAAAATCAAGATATCATGCTGCCGCATCCATATTGAGCAACCAGATGATTGCGTTATATCAGATAGGAATAGACAATCTGGTAAAATGCGGATTTGATGAGGAAGATGCGAAAATGCTTATCAAGCCTCTGGTAAAGAATAATGTAGATGCATTTCTGGAGAAAGGCAGTGTAAATGCACTTACCGGACCGGTAGAGAGAAATGATATAAGTACGGTGAGAAAACATCTTGATGTACTGTCAGGTGATGACAGAGAAATATACCGTCTGCTCGGCAAAAAATTAGTGTCTGTGGCACAGGAGAAAAATCAGGACAGAAACTACGAAAAACTAAAAGAAGTATTTATGGAAAGGAAAACGACAAAATGAAAAACACAGTAAACACATTCAGAGAGGCAAAGAAAAACGGAGAGAAACTCACTATGCTTACAGCTTATGATTATTCTACGGCAAAGCTTATAGATGAGGCAGGAGTGAACAGCATACTTGTCGGCGATTCGTTAGGAAATGTTATTCTCGGATATGAAGACACAGTATCAGTTACGGTTGAAGATATGATTCATCATGGAGCAGCAGTGGCAAGAGGTGCAAAAAATGCACTTGTAGTTATAGATATGCCGTTTATGTCTTATCAGACATCAGTATATGATGCGCTTGTAAATGCAGGCCGCCTTATGAAAGAGGGACGTGGAAATGCCGTTAAACTTGAAGGTGGAAAGGAAGTATGCCCACAGATAAAGGCAATAACAGATGCAGGTATACCTGTATGTGCCCATCTTGGAATGACACCACAGTCCATTAATGCATTTGGTGGATTTAAGGTGCAGTGTAAGACAGAGGAAACAGCAAGAAAACTTATAGAGGATGCAAAGGCAGTGGAAGAGGCAGGAGCATTTGCAGTAGTACTTGAATGTGTACCTACAAAGCTTGCAGAGCTTATTACTAAGGAAATAAATATTCCGACAATAGGAATCGGAGCAGGAGCAGGATGTGACGGACAGGTTCTCGTATATCAGGATATGTTAGGTATGTTCTCAGATTTCACACCAAAATTTGTAAAGAAATTTGCAAATGTGGGAGAGGTTATGAAAGAGGCATTCAAACAGTATATAGAAGAAGTTTCAAATGGAACATTTCCTGAGGAGAAACATGGATATAAAATAGATGAGGAAGTATTAAAGTCTTTATAGTATATACGGAAAGGTGATTAAGAAAATGAAGATTGCAGGAACAGTTGCAGAGGTCAGAGAACAGGTAAAACAGTGGAGAAAGGAAGGACTTACGGTAGGACTTGTGCCTACTATGGGATTCCTTCATGAAGGACATAAGAGCCTTATAGACAGAGCAGTTAAGGAAAATGACAGAGTGGTTGTAAGCGTATTTGTCAATCCGACACAGTTCGGACCAAATGAGGATTTTGAGAGTTATCCGAGAGATATGGACAAGGACAGCGCATTGTGCGAGGCAGCGGGAGCATCACTTATATTCCATCCTGAACCGTCAGAGATGTATCTTGACGGATACTCAACATTTGTTGATATGAGTACTCTTACAGGAGGACTTTGTGGAAAAACAAGACCAATCCATTTCAGAGGTGTATGTACGGTTGTGTCAAAGCTTTTCAATATAGTTACACCTGACAGAGCATATTTTGGGCAGAAAGATGCACAGCAGCTTGCAGTAATCAGACATATGGTAAGAGACCTTAACTTTGGCATAGAGATAGTCGGATGTCCTATTATAAGAGAAGAAGACGGTCTTGCAAAGAGTTCAAGAAATACTTATCTTAATGCCGAGGAGAGAGCAGCAGCTACTATACTTAGCAAGGCACTTAAAGAAGGAAAAGCAGCTTTAGAGAGTGGAGAAAGAGATGCAGCAAAGGTAAAACAGATAGTAACTGATAAGATTAATTCAGAGAAACTTTCAAAGATTGACTATGTTGAGATAGTAGACTGGAACAATCTTGAGCCGGTAGAAAAAGTTACGGACGATGTATTGTGTGCAGTTGCTGTATATATAGGAAAAACAAGACTCATTGATAACTTTATATTCAGTATCAATTCTTAGAACGGAGGAACATGATGACGATAAATATGCTAAAGGGAAAAATCCACAGAGCAGTAGTAACACAGGCAGAACTGAACTATGTCGGAAGCATTACGGTGGACACTGAGCTTTTGGATGCCGCAGGCATACTTGAGTACGAAAAAGTACAGATAGTTGATGTGGAGAATGGAAACAGATTTGAGACATATACCATAGCAGGTGAACCGGGTTCGGGCATGATATGTTTAAATGGTGCTGCAGCAAGACAGGTACAGTTAGGCGACCATGTTATTATCATGGCATACTGCGATGTGACTCCTGAGGAAGCTAAGGAACACAAACCGCATGTTGTGTTTGTCGATGAGAAAAATGCAGTAGTAAAAACTGCAAGATATGAAAAACACGGTCAGATAGTAGTATAAAAATCACATATAAACATGATTTTTATACGGCAGAAAGGTGCATATATGTTAAAAGGAAAAACTGTTATTTTGGGTGTTACGGGAAGCATTGCCGCATATAAGATAGCGAATCTTACCAGTATGCTTGTGAAGATGCACTGTGATGTATATGTTATTATGACACAGAACGCAACAAATTTTATTAATCCCATAACATTTGAAACACTTACAAATCACAAAACACTTGTTGATACATTTGACAGGAATTTCAATTATAATATAGAACATGTTTCATTGGCTAAGAAGGCAGATGTGGTGCTTATAGCACCGGCATCGGCAAATGTGATAGGAAAGATTGCCGGTGGGATTGCAGATGATATGCTGACTACAACAGTTATGGCATGCAGATGCAAAAAAATCATATCCCCTGCCATGAATACGGGAATGTATGAGAATCCGATTCTTCAGGATAACCTTAAGAAACTTAAGCGTTTTGGATATGAAATAATAGAGCCGGACACCGGACTTTTGGCATGTAAAGATGTAGGTGCAGGGAAAATGCCGTCAGAACAGGTTCTGCTTCAGCATATTTTAAGGGAAATCAGGTTTGAAAAGGATATGACCGGCAGGAGAGTTGTAGTCACAGCCGGTCCTACAAAAGAGGCAATAGACCCTGTAAGATACATTACCAACCATTCGACCGGTAAGATGGGATATGCCATTGCAAATGTGGCTGCACAAAGAGGTGCAGAGGTTGTGCTGATTACAGGTGAAACTTCCATAGAAAAACCGCCGTTTGTCCGTACTATAGAAGTTGTAAGTGCAGAAGATATGTTTAATGCCGTAGTTGATACGGTAGAGGAAAATACGGGCAATGATGACATTGTTATCATGTCGGCGGCAGTGGCAGATTATACTCCTGTAAATGTGGCGGATGAAAAGATAAAGAAAGCAGACGGAGCAGGAAATATAGAGCTTAAGAGAACGAAAGATATACTGAAATATCTTGGTGAAAACAGAAGAGGCAGACAGTTCTTATGTGGATTTTCAATGGAAACTGAAAATATGCTTGAAAATTCCAGAAAGAAGCTGCAAAATAAAAATATCGATATGATAGTGGCAAATAATCTTAAGGTGGCAGGTGCCGGATTTGGGACAGATACAAATATCATAACGGTTATTACCAAAAATGAAACTGAAGAACTTCCTATTATGAGTAAGGATGAGGCAGCTATCAGGATACTTGATAAAATACTCGAGAACAGCAAGGAGAACTAATGAAATATTCAAACAGGACAAAATATTTAATATACATGTTTATATTTATGGTTGTCTTTTTGATGTCTGGAATTGATGTGAAAGCATCGCAGACCCAGACGATAGTTATCAGCAAAGACAGGCAGGTTGCAGACGAATTCTGCAATGTAAAGGCATATTATGTCTTGCAGAGCAGCAATACAGGTCCGTATTGTTGTGCGGGATATGTAAAAAGATTTTACGCTGCATTATATAATGTATGTGTATCACAGATAAATACATATGCCGGACCACCTGCTGTTGCAGCTGTTGGGGCAAATGTTTCTCTAAGACAGGTAGCGGTGCCACAACCCGGAGATATTATGCAGAACACGGCAAGGACTCATGTCGGAATAGTAAAGGAAGTTGAAGGCAGTCAGGTAACTCTTATAGAGCAGAACTGGAAATGGACACTGAATGGTACGGTTTATGCAAAGATAAACAGAAAGATTGGTACAGGCGACGCGTATTTTTACCGACTGGTAATAAATGGAAAAGATGCGGCTCCGGCAACGGCAGTCGCTGAACCGAAGGACAGACAGGTGTGGCAGGTATCATCTGGAGGCGGTGTCAATTTAAGACAGTCACCATCCGCTTCATCAGCAGGTCTGCTTACCATACCTTATAATACAATATTGAATGTAACGGAAGAACAGAACATAAATGGAAGTGTCTGGGGAAAAACAGACTATAATGGAAAAAACGGATGGATTTTACTCAGTAATGCAATGTATGTGTGGGGACAGTATCCTGCTAGTGACATCACACCACCGGTTATATCAGATGTGAGCATCAGTCACATTACAAGAAATTCATACACTGTAACATGCAGGGTAAATGATGACAGAGGCATATCAAGAGTCCAGTTCCCTACATGGACAGAAGCATCAGGACAGGATGATCTGGCAAATGACTGGTGGACGAATACTGCATATTCAGGAACAATAAATGGAGATACGGTCACATATGTAGTAAAAAGAAGTGCACATAATAGTGAGTTTGGTATCTATAATACCCACATATATGCCATGGATACAAGCGGAAACTGGTCGGCAGTGGTAACTGACGGTGTAGATCTTGGCACCAAAAAGTTAAAGTCAGGTATTAATGTATATATTCAGAATATAAGATCGGGCAAATATGTTACGGCAACAGGAAATTATCCTACAATGAAAAATTTCAGGAATAATGCAAGCCAGTTATATAAGATTAATAGAAGAAGTGACGGATATTATACTATAACTTCAGTATCTGAAAATAAGAGACTGAGTATTGTTAAGAATAAGACAGGTAATGAGATAGCATTGAAACTTGTTAAAGCGACGGGCAAACAGGAAGAATATTGGAAAATATATGAAAATTCAGGAAAATATGTATTTAGAAATAAAACAGGTTATGAAGTCGTAATGATTCAGGGAGACAGCCTTAAGAGCAACAGCAAACTTAGAATGAATATGCAGAAGGATTGCAAGACCAATATGTTCAGGCTGATATACTGATAAACGGAATAGGAAGCACTACAGGAATGGAGGTTAATACATGAGATTTGGAAAGGGATACTGGAAAACATTTAAGAGTGGAATCGAGAGGGAATGGGTTATAACAAACGGTATCGGCGGATACTGTGGAAGCTCGATAATAGGTGCAAATACAAGAAAACATCATGGTATGCTGATAGCAAGCCTCCATGCTCCGGTTCAGAGATATATGATATTATCAAAGATAGATGAAAGTATTAAGCTTGGAGATGAGACATATTCTTTAGCAGCTACCCAGAGACCGGCAGGATATGAGGAAGGACAGCATCATTTACAGACATTTATATATGATGAACTGCCACATTACAGGTATCAGGCAGAAGAAATGTTCATAACAAAAACTCTGTCTTTTGAGAGAGAAAAAAATACAATAACCATTGCATATGATATTGTAAACGGTTCAAAAGAAGCCACAGTGAAATTCACACCGTTATTTAATTTCAGGGAACACGGTGAAAAGAGTGAGAAAGCTGATTTAGTATTCGACGTGACTGATAATGATAATGTGCTGACACTTACGCATGAAAAACATAAGGATTTCCCGGTTCATTTCTATTTTTCTGAAGGTAAAGCAGTAAAAAGAGAACAGATATATGATGAGGAGATGGAATACCAGACGGAGATTAACACGGGGAATACAGCCGTGGAAAATCATTACACACCTTATGATATCGTGGTGGAAGTCAGACCATATGAGAATAAAAAAATATCATTTGTGTGTTCAATTGAGGATGATTATGTAAAGGATGCATTTGCAAATGCAGAAAATGAGACAGAGAGAATAAAGAAGCTTAAGGAATCGGCAGGATACAAAGATGAATTTGCCGATGCGCTTGTTCAGGCTGCCGACCAATTTATAGTAAAGAGAGAGTCTACCGGATATAAAACCGTTCTTGCAGGTCTTCCGTGGTTTACTGACTGGGGAAGGGATACGATGATAGCGTTGCAGGGACTTACGCTTGCAACGGGAAGATTCGAGGATGCGCGAGGTATATTAAAGACATTTGCAAAATATGTGAAGAACGGACTTGTTCCTAATATGTTTCCGGATGAGGGAATGGAGCCGCTATACAATACTGTTGATGCTTCTTTATGGTATTTTTATTCAGTTGATAAGTATTTAAGCTATACCGGAAATGACAGTGATTATGAATTTGTGAAAAATGATATATATCCTAAGCTTAAGGAGATTATTCACAGTTACAGTAACGGAACTGATTTTTCAATCTATATGGATAAGGACAGTCTTATTCATGCCGGAGGCGGTTTTGATCAGGTGACATGGATGGATGTGCGTGTCGGAGAGTGGGTAGTTACTCCGAGACACGGTAAGCCGGTGGAGATAAATGCATTATGGTACAATGCACTTAAGGTTATGGAAAAATTATCAGAAAGATTTGGAGAGTCATCATCAGAGTATACAGGGCTTGCAGAGAAAGTAAAGGAGTCTTTTAATGCTAAGTTCTGGAATGAGGATGCAGGATGTCTGTATGATGTTGTGGACGACAGTGGAAATGATGATAAAATCAGACCAAATCAGATATGGGCGGTATCTCTTCCATATACAATGCTTGACAGGAACAAAGAAAAATGTGTTGTGGAAACCGTTATAAATAAACTGTATGCATCTTACGGACTTCGTACATTGTCAAAGGATAATCCGGAATATAAAGCACATTATGTGGGAAAACTTCATGACAGAGATGCAGCATACCATCAGGGTACTACATGGGCATTTCCGCTTGGCGGACTTGTGACTGCGTATGTGAAGGTTAATGACCACTCAGCAGAGAGTATAGAGTATGCAAAAATGTTACTTGAACCGTTAAAAGACCACCTGACGGATGGTTGTGTAGGTTCGATTGCCGAGATATTTGACGGAGATGAGCCTGTCGTTTCAAGAGGATGCTATGCCCAGGCATGGAGTGTAGGTGAGATATTAAGGGCATATACCGAGGACTGCATATCAGAGAGTGATGGAGCACTCAGAAATGAGGATTAAATGAAAAGAGTTATAAATAAATTTATAATATTATTTCTGGTGTTTATTGCCGTCATATCAATTATGTTTTTCAGATTTAACAGAAAGATAGAGAATGAGTCTATCACTATGGGTAAGGCATCACTCCCGACCATAAGTGTAAAAAATGACGATTCTTATATTAATATGTTATATGGATATACCGTCAGTATGGAAGAGAAGTACATGAGAGATTCAGTTTCTCCTCTTTCAGATAACGGTAAACTGGATATTACAGTGAACAACTGTGAGAATCTGGTGGTGGATGTAAGCTACAGCATACTGAAAACAGATGGAACACCGGTGGTGTCTGACAAAAAAGTACAGCCGTCGGATTCAAATGTGGAAACGACGCAGGTTACCATAGATGCCGGAGCCGATGTAACACCGGATACAGAATATATGCTGGTTGTAAAACTGACGACGGACAAATATGATGAAATATACTATTATACAAGAATTATAAGGGTGAGTGAACCACATTATCTTGAGCAACAGAAGTTTGTGTATAATTTCAGTGAAAAGACTCTTGATAAGACAGCGGCGGAGGAACTGGTATCTTATATAGAACCAAGTGATTCAGAGGAAAACTCAAATCTAGGAAAGGTGACTATCTATTCAAGCTTTGATCAGCTTACATGGGGAAATCTTTCACCGGAGAGAGTGACACAGCCTGAGATAACTTATAAAGAGCTTTTAGGTGATGTCGGAAGTTATGAGCTGACATATCGTGTAAAAGCATTGAATGATTACAATACGGAACAGTATTATGATATAACGGAATTTTTCAGAGTCAAATGGACGGAGACAGAGATATATCTTCTTGATTATGAGAGAACCATGGAGCAGGTATTTGATGCGATGGGACAGAGTGTCACATCAAGCCGTATAAATGTAGGCATAGGTTCATCGCTTCAGGCAGATTATGCAGTAAGTAAAGAAGGTAATTATGTTGCATTTGAAAAGGAGAATGCACTCTGGCTTATGGATACGGAAAACAATGAGATAACGTCCGTATTTACATTTGCATCTTCAGTGAGCGACATTGATGTGAGAAATACAAACAACGAGCATAACATGAAGATAATCAGCGTAAATAAAGACGGAAATGTTGAATTTCTCGTGTATGGTTATATGAACAGAGGTGAGCACGAAGGAAATGTGGGCGTGGCACTCTATAACTATTCAAAAGAGTCGAACGTTGTCAGGGAGACGGTATTTATTCCGTTCACAAGAAGTTATGGAATACTTCGAGAGACGATAGGTAAACTTTTGTATGTCAATGATTCAAATGTTATGTATATTATGCTGAATGACTGTATATACTCTATAGACCTTACCGGAAATGAATATGTTGAAATCATTTCGGGACTTAAGGACGGATGTTATGCGATTAACAATGATGGAAATGTCATAGCGTGGGAAAAAGATATGTCATATGCAGGTTCAGACTCAATTGTTATAATGAATCTGGAAACTAATGAAGAATCTACCATAAATGCTGAAGCCGGTATGAAGGTAAAGGTAGAGGGCTTTGTTGGTGATGATATTGCCTACGGTATTGCAGAAGCATCAAGAATAGTTACTGACCAGAATGGAATGACTACGGTTCCGATGCATATTTTAAAAATCGTAAATATGAAGGGAGAGGAACAAAAGTCGTACAGTCAGGAAGGATACTATTTTACTTCCTCACAGGTAAAGGACAACATGATAAATCTTAAGAGAGTTCAGTATGACCCGACGGGAACCGTGCTTCAGAATACGACAGATTACCAGATATTCGGCAATTCGGAGGAAGAAGAGGATGCGGCTACTGAGGGTGTGATAAATACAGAGCTTAAGCAGAAAGAAGTTGTTATAAACTTTACAAGAAAGATTACGACTTCTGACAAACTAGTTGTAAAATATCCAAAGGAAATAAAGTTTGATACTACAAATACACTTAGTCTGAGAGACCTTATCTCCAGTGATAACAGATATTATGTATATGGAAGAGGAGTAATATCAGACATAACGGATAATGCAGCCGATGCTGTGGTTGCAGCGAATGATGTAAATGGTGTTGTGATTGATGATGAGGGAAGATATATCTGGGCAAGACGTTCCAGAAAGCAGCAGGCAATGCTGTCAAATGTAGGAATGACACCGGCAGCAGATGTGTCGGGATATGTTACTGCGTGCGTCAATAGCATACTGCAGTCAGAAGGTGTAAATGCGGATGTGTCAGCTGAGATTGCAGCAGGAAAGTCTACGATAGAAGTTATCAATTCTCATCTGACTAACGGAAAGGCACTTGATTTGTCGGGATGCAGTCTTGATGAAATGTTGTATTATGTGGATAGGGGATATCCGGTGCTGGGAATGCTTGACAATGGAAAATGTGTGCTGGTTGTAGGATTTGATTTTTATAATGCTGTATTGCTTAATCCTGGAACGGGAGAAGTATATAAGCAGGGACTTGAAGAGACAACCGGTCAGTTTGCACAGTATGGTAACAGATTTCTTAGTATTATAAAATAACTACCTGAAAAAGCAGCCTTGAAAATGTGAGTTTTCAAGGCTGCTTTTCCAGATGTATTCGGGCAAATAAAAAACACACTCAATATAAGTGTGTCAGTAAAAGTCGGGGTGACAGGATTCGAACCTGCGACCTCATCGTCCCGAACGATGCGCACTACCAAGCTGTGCTACACCCCGTACTTGTTATATTATAAAGACTTAAGTGAGATTTGTCAATCATTTTTATGTTGCCATTGCAGCATGATATGGGGTATAATATAAAAATACGTTTGGGATTTCCAAAAGATTGTAAGTAACTGTAAATTATAATATATGATTAAAGGGATGAATGTATGGCATCAAAGGACGAAAAAATTCTAAAAAAGATGGCTAAGAAACAGGCCAAATTTGTTAGAAAACAGAGCAGAAGTAAACTTAATAAATTTATACGAAAAATGTTTCTGGGAATGTTTATAGTGATACTGTGCGTTGTGCTGTTCTGTGTTATAAAGTATGGTTCAATGTTGATTGATTACAGAAATCAGGCGGTTAAGATGGTAAGAGACGGAGGAATATCCGCATTTAAATCAGGGCAGACCAGTGTGCTGTATGCAGATGACGGTACAGAGATAAACACGTTGTCCGGTGAGAAAGATATGTACTATCTTGACATTGATGAGATACCATTTCTCGTCAAGAGGGCATTGATATCCACAGAGGACCGAAGCTTTTATAAACATTCGGGAGTGGATTATTCGGCTATAGTCAGGGCAACGGTTGAACTTATAAGGAATAAGGGTAAGGTTACCCAGGGTGGAAGTACCATAACGCAGCAGTTGAGTAAGCTTGTATTTCTATCTTCCGAGGTATCACTTGAGCGTAAGGTCAAGGAAATGTTTGTAGCAATGGAGATAGAGAACGAATATAGCAAGGATCAGATACTTGAGTTTTATATCAATAATATTTACTTTGCCAACGGATATTATGGTATTCAGGCTGCTGCACAGGGATATTTCAGTAAAAATGCGGTTGACCTTAATCTGTCAGAGATAGCATTTTTGTGTTCAATACCGAATAATCCTTCACGTTATGATCCGTTTGTACATTTTGATAATACGATGGTCAGACGTGACAGAATATTAAAGGAAATGCTTGATCAGGGAGATATAGACCAGAGTATGTATGATGAGGCTGTGAATACGACAATTGTTTTATTCCCTTCGCAGACATCCATAAATAATTATGTCGAGACATATGCAAAATATTGTGCAACAATTCAGCTGATGAAGCAGCAGGGATTTGAGTTTAAGTATGATTTTGCCACTGATGAAGAGAAAAATGTGTATGATGAACAGTATGATACATTATATGACAGTTGTTCCCAGCAGTTGTATACAGGAGGCTACAGAATATATACATCCATTGACCTTAATAAGCAGGCATCACTGCAGTCGGCAATTGATTTGAATTTTGCAGATTATATGGATGTGGATGACAGTGGAGTTTTTACACTTCAGAGTGCGGCTACATGTATAGACAACAGTACGGGATATGTTGTAGCCATAGTTGGCGGAAGAAGTCAGGATGCAAGCGGATATACGCTTAACAGAGCATATCAGAGTTACAGACAGCCGGGAAGTACTATTAAACCTATACTTGTGTATACACCTATGTTTGAGAGAGGTTACACTCCGAATAAATATGTGGAAGACAAAAAGATAGAAGATGGTCCGGTAAATTCGCCAAACAGATATGACGGATGGATATCTATCAGAAGTGCGGTAGAGAAATCAAAGAACACGGTTGCATGGAATCTGTTTCAGGAGCTTACACCGGAAGTGGGACTTAATTATTTAAAACAGATGGAATTTAAGAAGATAGTGAAAGATGATTATGTTCTTGCTGCGGCAATCGGTGGTATGACATATGGTGTGACAACAGTCGAGATGGCTTCGGCATATTCTACTATAGAGAATAACGGTGTATTCAGAAGTCCTACATGTATAAAGAGAATTACTGATGCAGAGGGTAATGTGGTGATAGATAACACTGTGGAAGAAAAACAGATATATGAGGTGGATGCGGCACATACAATGACTGATGTTCTTAAAGGTGTTCTTATAAGAGGAACGGGTAAGAAGTATCAGGTAGATAATGCAATATGTGCAGCAAAGACAGGTACCACAAATGACAATAAGGATATCTGGCTGTGCGGATACAGCAGATATTATACTACGTCAGTGTGGGTAGGATATGATCTTCCGAAAGAGATTACGGATGATTATGTACTTCAGAGTTCAGGTCATATATGGAACACATATATGACTAATATACATGATGGTCTTGAGGAGAAAGAAATAGTAGCTAAAGATTCTGATGACGATTCAGATAGTGATTCAGGCAAACACAACTGGAGTAATGATGGTGACAATGATAATTCAGACGGAGGTGAGACGCCGGCTGAAACATCTGAGACCAGTGGAGAAAACGTATCAACAGATGAAACTTCTTCTACGGAGGAGACACAGCCTACGGAGACATCTTCTGAGACACAGGCAGAGTCAGATTCCACAGAGGAGACTACAACAAAGAAGAGAAAGCATGGTGACAATACAGATGATACAACAGTGCCGGACGATACGACAGTAGCGGATAATAATGGGGAATTTTACAGAGAGTCATGGAATGATTAGTTAATCAGAGATAAAAAAGGTATTGCACAAAATGTGCAATACCTTTTTTACAATCATGATTAAAAACAAAATGATTAAATCTGTTCGCCGTTTCTATATCTTTCAAGACACTTTTGAATACGTTTAACCGGATCAAGAAGACCGCTTATAGATGTATCATGGTTAAGTGTATCTATGATAAGTGCGATGTATTTGCTCATGTCACAGCTTATATAGTAAGGTCTTGTTAAAAGCTCAGGTGACTGGTATGTGAGGTTTGTAGTGAGAACTCTGTCAATTATACCTTTCTCATATGCCTCATCAAATTTCTCTAATCCGTTAGTAAATAAACCGAATGTAGCAGCTACAAATACACGTCTTGCTTTTCTTGCCTTTAATTCGTTTGCAACATCTATCATACTCTCGCCTGATGAAATCATGTCATCGATAACGAATACGTCTTTTCCTTCAACAGACGCACCGAGGAACTCATGTGCAACAATAGGGTTTCTTCCATTTACGATTTTGCTGTAATCTCTACGTTTGTAGAACATACCCATATCTACACCGAGAACGTTTGCAAGATAGATTGCACGTCCCATACCGCCTTCATCAGGACTGATCATCATAAGGTGGTCAGCATCAATCTGAAGATCTCTTTCATGTCTTAACAGACCTTTTACAAACTGATATGCAGGCTGTACTGTTTCAAATCCGTGAAGAGGGATAGCGTTCTGTACACGAGGATCATGTGCATCGAATGTAATAATGTTATCAACACCTATTGAAACAAGTTCCTGAAGTGCAAGAGCACAGTCAAGAGATTCACGTCCTGTACGTTTGTGCTGTCTGCTCTCATATAAGAAAGGCATGATAACAGTAATACGTCTTCCCTTACCTGCAACTGCTGCGATAACACGTTTCAAATCCTGGTAATGGTCATCAGGTGACATGTGATTTGTCTGGCCGCATACAGTATAAGTGAGACTGTGGTTTGTAACATCAAGCATGATGTAAAGATCCTTACCACGTACTGACTGGTTAAGCAGACCTTTTGCTTCACCTGAACCAAATCTTGGTATCTTCATATCCACAAGATAAGACTCGCTCTGGTATCCTGAAAATGCGATAGTATCTTTGTGCTCATTTTGACGGCTGTATCTCCAGTCTGAGATGTACTTGTCAACTTTTTCTCCAAGCTCTTTGCAACTGTCAAGTGCAACAATACCAAGTGCGCCTACAGGTATAGTGTTTAAGTTTCTGTCCTCGTTTAACATAACTGACCTCCATTGTAAAATAAAAAAATAAACTCAAAGTATTTTATAACATCATAAAATATTATAGTCAAGAAGTATTTGCATATCTTGAAATATTTTATCTGTTTATACGAATATCATTGCCTATAATCTTAAGCATTTTATAATTGTCCACTATTCTTGAGAGAATACGTTCCGAGTAATGTGTCTGCAAATTGTGCAGAGACAAGTTAGTAGATATAATAACAGGTTTTCGGGAAATTATTCTCTCATTCAGACACTGGAACAGTGCAGATACCGTAAATGTATTGCTGAGTTCCGTGCCCAGATCATCGATTATAAGCAGGTCACAGTCTGTAAGATGGTGAGCTATATGCTGGTATTCCTGGGACTGTGCGCGGTTAAAATCTCTGTCAGCCAGTATATTGAACAGATTGATTGCTGACAGATATATAACTGAATGTGATGAATCCATAAGTGCTTTGGCAATACAGTTGGCAAGATAAGTCTTTCCCACACCGGTATTGCCATATATATACAGATTTGCATAGTCTGTATCAAATTTTTTTATAAAATCCTGACATATATCATACACTTCATGTATGTTCTGAAGTGGAGTTTTATTCAGGTCTTTGTTGACTGTCTCAGAGTCAAAATATTTAAAGTTAAAATTATCAAAGTTTTCAACTTCAAGTATATTTTCGATATTTGACTGAGAATAAAGAAGTTTAATTTCAGCCTGCTTTCTGCAGACACATTTTTCGTTATTGCTCAGATAACCGGTATCTGCACATTTTTCGCATGTATGGTGTATATTCAGGTAGTCCGCCGGAAATCCGTGCTCCTTTAACAGGGCAGCCTTTTTTTTGATAAGCTTCTGAATATTTTTGTGGTACTCAGTGGAATCTTCCGGGGTATCAGACTGCAGAATTTTTCTTGCCTGTTCAAGTGAACTTGAGGAAATCTCTCTGTTTATTCTGTCGATTTCAGGTATCGTTTTTGATATGTAGTCGATACGCTTTGAAAGTTCACGCTGGCTTTTTAGCTGTCGTCTGCTGTATTCTCTTTCTATTTCATCATACTGAAATTGTGTGAGAGCCATCTGTCTCCTCCTATCGGTTTGCTAAAATCTTCTTTTCAAGAGCATCATAATCGTATGTCCTCTGTGAGAAATCGTTGAATGTGTTTGCAGGTGCCGTGCCACGGGCCGTTTTGTGTTCGGATGAAGCTTTCTTTTCCTTGCGGCGGCTGTATTCAGCATCGAGCTTCTTGATATCATCAAGCCTGTGCACACCTTTTTTATTCCAGCTTGTGAGTATTGAATCCGCGTAGTCAAAGCTCGGCTGGTGTATTGTCTGTATCGTGCGGTTACATGCATCGATAATTATATCCATGCTGAATCCGTAGGAGTTTGTCCATTTGATTATATAATCTTTTTCAGATTTCCCCGGATTCCGCCCGTTAAGACCGAAAGCTTTAAGTACAGGATAGCAGGCATTTACAAATGATTCAGTGGATGCCTTTGCCTGTTTCACATCTTTGATGCCCTCCTCAGCCCATGAAAGTGCCACCTTCTCGATATATCTCAGACTGCGGTGGTTATTGCCGACACAGTATTCGATAAGATATTCGATAAGTTCCGGCGTGAATTTCAATTCGTCATATATGTACAGTATTGTATTCACGTCGGTAGAGCTGAGAGTTTTTCCTATATATCTTTCAGCAACATATAATAGTGTACTTATATCATCCTGTTTTTTGAAATTGTCAAGCTCTGAAGGCGTATATACATGTTTTTGCGGTGCAGCAGCCGCAGGTATGTCTGCTTCATCCTGTGCCGGTGCAGAAATGGTTTCTTCCGCAAATGAGGAAGAGTATGTGTCTGCTACGGCATTAAGTCCGTTTTCCGCCTCAGGCTGTTCTTCCATATATGAAGATAATAATATATCTTCAGCAGTGGCAGATTCATCTGTTTCAGGAATAGACAGCATAGTGATACCGGCAAGTTCACGGCGCGGAGTTATATTCAGGGAGATAAGTCCCTGCTGCTCCCAGTATTTGAGCGCACGTATCACATCCTTTTCCGTGTGGTTAAGAATGTCTGCTATTCCACATATTGACACGTCACCTCCGTCATTTAATCTGCGGAGAAGATAAAGATAAACTTTAACAAATTCGCCATTTGCAGAAGGCATGTATTTATCTAAAAATGCGTTTGGAATTGATGTTACAGAATAATTCATTCTGTTAGTAAGTTGTAACGTTTTCATCACAAATTCTCCGTTCGTATATTTCGGACAGTGATTTCTCGTTTATCGCTGTCCGTTGGCGTTTTACATTATAGCATAGTTTATCTTTAATTAGAACAGCTTTTTTTTCGGGAAAGCCCGATTTTTCAATGGTTTGAGCAATTGTGGAAAGTGTGGATAATGTGGATTGTTTTTTATGAAACCTGTAAAGATATTGTAAAATTGGCAAGAAGCTGTTGTGTGAAAAAATAAATAATCCACACTTTTTATGTCGAACTTATTAACATAAAAAATGTGGATAATGTGGATAACTTTTATTTTACGAGGTCATTTCCAACGTTTACAATGTCTCCGGCACCCATAGTTATTAACAGGTCATCGTTGATACAATTTTTTAAAATAAAATCTTCAATTTCTTTAAAAGAATGAAAATAATATACTTCTGTACCGAGAGATTTGATTTCGTTATATAAAGTCTCAGAACTTATTCCCAGATTGTCAGTTTCACGAGCCGGATATATGTCTGCAAGTATTACTTTATCTGCAAGGGAAAGAGCCTTGGCAAATTCTTTCATAAATGCCTTTGTACGCGAAAATGTATGAGGCTGGAATGCACACCACAGATTGCCGTGAGGATAATTCTTTGCAGTCTTAAGAGTAGCGGTTATTTCATCGGGATGATGTGCGTAATCATCCACTATGGTCACACCGTTTACAGTTCCTTTGTATTGGAAACGGCGGTCTGTTCCGCTGTATTTTTCAAGTCCCTTTATAATAGTAGGATATTCTATACCCATATTTACGCATGTGGCAATTGCTGATAATGAATTAAGTATATTGTGTTCGCCCGGCACCTTAAGTTCAACATGTGCCTGGATTTTGCCGTTTACTACAAGGTCATACTGTGCGCATGCAAGCTTATTATATGAAATATTTGTTGCCGAGTAGTCGCTTTTTGACGCATCTGTACCAAATGTGATGATTTTGCATGGAAGATTATTTGTGAAATACTCATAATCATCAATATCAGAATTGATAACAACTGCACCTTCCGCAGGAACAAGTTCAGCAAATTTTCTGAAGCTGTGACGTATATCGTCGATGTCCTTGAAGAAGTCCATGTGGTCCTCGCGCACATTTAATATAACAGCCACAGATGGGAAAAATGAAAGAAAGCTGTTTGTGTATTCGCATGCTTCGGTAATGAAATTGTTTGAATGTCCTATACGTGCGTTTCCGTGAATGGAACTGAACATTCCGCCTACTAATATAGTAGGATCACATTCTCCCTCAAGAAGAATCTGGGAAATCATGGAAGTTGTTGTTGTTTTTCCATGAGTTCCGGATACGCAGACAGCCGGGTTATAATTTTTCATAATCTGTCCTAAAAGCTGGGCTCTTGACAGAATAGGAATGGAAAGCTTTGAAGCTGCCACGAGTTCAGGGTTATCCTGTTTTACTGCTGCAGTATATACAAGTAAATCTATATCAGGAGTAATATTTTCGGAAATCTGTTCATATACTATGTTTGCACCGAGTGAGACAAGATGTTTTGTAATGTCTGATTCATGTGAATCCGAACCTGACACGGTAAATCCTCTGGATAAAAGTATTTCGGCAAGTCCGCTCATACTTATACCGCCGATTCCCGTGAAATGTACATGTCCTGTTTTATTGAAATCAATTTGATACATAACAATAATCCTCCATCCATTATGCATACGCTGATGCGTTGCGGTTTATAAATAAAATTAGAATACTAATTGATTATTTTAACACAAAAACGTGTAAAATTCCATCAATATATTTATAAATTGATTATGATATTTGGGGCATAGAACCCTTTGATTCCAGACATCTTAATAATGCACACAGTGTAAAAACAGCATAAAAACATTTATTGTCAAAATCTTACAAAACGAAATGAAAAATTTGTGTAAAAAGACAAAAAAATTCACTATATTGATAAAAATATATTAAAAAGTTTATAAAAGAAGTTCACTATATATTTATTATGTGGTATAATATTCACATCAATATTAGATTAGCGAGGTGATAGTGTGATTAAGAAGGAAATGATTGCAATGCTGCTGGCTGGCGGGCAAGGGAGCAGACTAGGAGTACTTACAGCAAAGGTTGCGAAACCGGCAGTTGCCTTTGGAGGTAAGTATCGTATTATTGATTTCCCGCTAAGTAATTGTATTAATTCGGGTGTAGACACAGTAGGTGTACTTACACAGTATCAGCCATTAAGGCTCAACGCACATATAGGTATAGGAATTCCATGGGATCTTGATAGAAATATAGGCGGAGTTACAGTTCTTCCTCCATACGAGAAAAGTGGTAACAGTGAATGGTATACAGGTACGGCAAATGCCATATACCAGAATCTTGACTATATAGACAGTTATAATCCGGAATATGTACTTATATTATCAGGGGATCACATCTACAAGATGGATTATGAGGTAATGCTTGATTTCCATAAGGCAAATAATGCAGATGTAACTATAGCTACTATGCCGGTACCTTATGAAGAGGCAAGCAGATTTGGAATTGTATTGACAGATGATGACAACAAGATAACGGAATTTGAGGAGAAACCTGAGAATCCGAGGGGTAATCTTGCATCAATGGGTATATACATTTTCAACTGGAAGATATTAAAAGAAGCACTTATCAAAATGTCAGAACAGAGTAACTGTGACTTTGGTAAACATATCATCCCGTATTGTCATGGAAAGGGAGACAGGATGTTTGCATATGAGTACAACGGATACTGGAAGGATGTAGGAACACTTTCTTCATATTGGGAGGCCAATATGGAACTTATCAATATCATCCCGGTATTTAATCTGTACGAAGAATTTTGGAGAATTTATACAAAGAGCGATGCACTTCCGCCACAGTACATATCTGAATATGCCAGAGTTGAGAGAAGTATTATCGGCGAAGGAACAGATGTATATGGAGAGGTGTACAATTCTGTTATCGGTGTAGGTGTTACCATTGAAGAGGGTGCCGTAGTCAGGGATTCGATTATCATGAAAGGCACAGTTATAAGAAAAGGTACAAAAGTATACAAATCAATAATAGCTGAAAATGTTGAGGTTGGCGAGGATGTTGAGGTAGGAATCGGTGACGAGGCACCTAGCAAGCTTGACAGCAAGATATATAACAGCGGACTTGTAACAATAGGTGAAAATTCGGTTATACCACCTAAGGTTAAAATAGGCAAGAATGTTGCCATATCAGGAATTACCGGCCGCGAGGACTACCCTGACGGTATGCTTCAGAGCGGAGAATTTATTATTAAGGCAGGTGACGTGCGATGAGAGCGATAGGAATTATACTGGCAGGTGGAAATAACAACCGGATGAAAGAACTTTCATATAAAAGAGCTATCTCAGCTATGCCGGTGGCAGGTAGTTACAGAAGCATAGACTTTGCACTTAGTAATATGTCTAATTCTCATATACAGAAGGTAGCTGTACTTACACAGTACAATGCACAGTCATTAAATGAACATTTAAGTTCATCAAAATGGTGGGATTTCGGTAGAAAACAGGGAGGATTGTATGTATTTACACCTTCGGTGACTGCAGATAACGGTTTCTGGTATCAGGGAACTGCAGATGCCATTTACCAGAACATCAGCTTTTTAAAGAAGAGCCACGAACCGTATGTTGTTATAGCATCCGGAGATGGAGTGTACAAGCTCGATTACAATAAAGTATTAGAGTATCATATAGCAAAGAAGGCAGACATAACTGTTGTGTACAAGGAGTTTCCTGAAGGTTCTGATGTCAGCAGATTCGGATGTATAAAGATGAATGAGGACAGCAGAATAACTGAATTCGAGGAGAAACCTCTTGTTGCTACTTCTAATACTATATCTACCGGAATATATGTTATCAGAAGAAGACTTCTTATAGAACTCATAGAGAAATGTGAGGCAGAGGACAGATACGATATTGTAACGGATATACTTGTAAGATACAAAAATGTTAAGCGTATTTACGGATATAAGCTTGACACATACTGGAATAATATTTCAACAGTTGATGCTTATTTTAAGACAAACATGGATTTCCTTAAACCGGGTGTAAGGGATTATTTCTTCAAACAGTATCCGGATGTATATTCAAAAGTGGATGATCTTCCGCCGGCAAAATATAATCCGGGTTCAGCGGTAAGAAACAGTCTTATAAGCAGCGGATGTATTATAAACGGTGTGGTTGAGAATTCAGTATTGTTTAAGAAAGCATATATAGGAAATAACTGTACAATAAAGAATTCAATTATTTTGAACAATGTATATATAGGAGATAATACATACATTGAGAACTGTATAGTGGAAAGTCACGATACTATCAGAGCTAACAGTACTCACATAGGTTCAAATGGTGAGATTAAGATTGTTGTGGAGAAGAACGATCGTTTTAGCCTGTAACGTATATATATAATGTATCAGGAAGGGGATTTTACAATGGAGATAACTGACATAAGAGTGAGAAAAATTACTCATGACGGCAAGATGAAAGCGGTGATTTCCATCACGCTTGATAATGAATTTGTTGTACACGACATCAAAGTTATCGAAGGTGAAAAAGGATTATTTATCGCCATGCCAAGTAGAAGAGCGGCAGATGGGCAATATAGAGATATTGCACATCCTATAAATTCAGACACACGCACCAAAATTCAGGATCTTATACTTGAAGAGTATAAGAAAGCTGTTGATTTGGAGGGCGAAATAAGTTAAGATTGTAAATAAGTTTTAATGATAAAATAAAGCTATCGCAGAAATGCGGTGGCTTTGTTTTTCGGAATGGAGTAAAGTGTGAAAAATATGCTCGATAGCATATTTTTCACACGGCTAATTGTGTCGTAGACGCCACAATTAGCTTTTTATCGCAGAGCAAAATCCATTATTTTGCTCGCGATTCCTCCGACGCAAAGCGTCTACGGAATGGAGAAAATATGTACATTATAGCAGGACTTGGAAACCCATCAGCTAAGTATAAGGGAACAAGGCATAATATGGGATTTGATGTAATAGATAATATAGCAGACAGGAATAATATATCTGTAGATACAAAAAAATTTAAGGGAGTATGCGGAAGTGGTGTGATACAGGGGCAGAAGGTGCTTCTTTTAAAGCCGGAGACATTTATGAATCTCAGCGGTGAGTCGGTGAGGGCAGCAGTTGATTTTTATAAAATAAATCCGGAGGATGAGCTTATAGTAATATATGATGATATAAGTCTTGAACCGGGCAGATTGAGACTGCGGGCTAAGGGAAGTGCAGGCGGTCACAATGGAATAAAAAATATCATTGCACATCTTGGAACCGAGAAGTTTAAGAGAATAAAGGTCGGTGTTGGTGAAAAACCGGTTGGTATGGATCTTGCCGATTATGTGCTCGGACGATTTGGAAAGATAGAGAGAATAACAGTGGATAAGGGTATAGATGATGCTGCAAGGGCAGTAGAGGTGATTCTTGCCGAGGGAATAGATAAGGCTATGAATATGTTTAATTGATGAAAGGCATGGGACAGGTATGCAGGCATTATTGGAACCATTAAAAGAATATAGTGAATATCGGGACATTTTATACAATATAGAAAAGGATAAATTCCCGCTGCATGTGTCGGGATGTATGGACTCACAATTTATACATTTTATAAACAGTCTGAAAAAGGACAGTGGATTTAAAAATCAGATTATTGTCACATATGATGAGCAGAGAGCGAAAAGCATGGCGGAAGATTATCGGATGTATGACAGAAATGTTATGTATTATCCGGCGAAGGATTTAATGTTTTTCAGTGCTGATATACATGGAAATCTTATTTTGCAGGAGAGACTGCATTTTATAAAAAGATTTCTTGAGGGTGAAAATATAACACTCATAACGACGATAGACGGTTTGTCAGACAGGCAGCTTCCGCTTAATGAATTTAAGAATAATATTCTTGAATTCAGTGTCGGTGATGTGATAGATATGGAGAAAATCCGCAAGCAGCTTGTAAAAATGGGATATCAGAGAACCGGTCAGGTAGACATGACCGGTCAGTTTGCCGTGCGCGGAAGTATTATAGATATATTTCCGCTTACCGATGAAGTACCTGTCAGAATAGATTTGTGGGGAGATGAAGTGGATTCTGTCAAGTCGTTTGATGTGGAAAGCCAGCGTTCAGTGGAGAACTTTGAGAGTATAAAGATATATCCAGCATCTGAGTACATGATAGATGAAGATGACTTTGAGAGGGGAATACAAAAGATAAAAAATGAGTGTGACACTTACGAGAAAAAGCTGAGAAAGCAGATGAAAACAGAAGAGGCGCACAGAATACGAAGTATAGTTGATGAATTTGTTGAACAGCTTACGGAATATGGTGGTCAGGGGGCAATAGACAGTTTTATTACCTACATGAGCGACAAAACCGTTTCGGTTATTGAATATTTTAATAAAGAAGATACGATGATTATTCTCGATGAGCCGGCACGAATTGATGAAAAATGTAAGGCAACATGGAAGGAATTTTCGGAAAATATTATTCACAGACTGGAAAAAGGATATGTACTTCCGGGACAGACAGACATTTTAATTTCTTATAAGGACATACTTGCGACGATATGGAAAAATAATACGGTAGTTATGACTACGCTTGAGCAGAATATAAAGGAAATAGGTGACGAACAGAATTTCCATGTTGATGCAAGAAATGTAAGTTCATATAACAATAATTTTGAACTGCTCATAAAGGATTTAAAGGATTACAAGAAAAAGGGATACCGTGTGGTTATACTTACGGCATCAAAAACGAGAGCAGCAAGACTGGCTGATGACATAAGAGGATATGATATAGAAGCATTTTCAACGGATGATGAATCGAGAGTTCTTAAATCAGGGGAAATACTCGTAACAGCGGGAAATGTTCATAAAGGTTTTGAATATCCGTTTTTAAAATTTGCGGTTATAACAGAAACTGATATATTTGGAAAAGAAAAGAAACGTAGAAAAAAGAAAAAGACGAATTATTCCGGTGAGAAAATCCAGAATTTTACCGACCTTAATATAGGAGATTATGTGGTTCATGAAAATCACGGGCTCGGAATATACCGTGGTATCGAGAAAATAGAAGTTGATAAGATTGCGAAAGACTATATAAAAATTGAATATGCTGCCGGAGGTAATCTGTATATTCTGGCAACCCAGCTTGATATGATACAGAAATATTCGGGGGCAGATGCAAGAAAACCAAAGCTTAACAAACTGGGAACCCAGGAGTGGAACAAGACTAAAACTAGAGTGCGCGGTGCGGTAAAGGATATGGCGGCAGAACTTGTGAAACTGTATGCTGCAAGACAGGAAAAGGAAGGCTATGTATACGGCCCCGATACCGTATGGCAGAGTGAGTTTGAGGAAATGTTTCCTTATGATGAGACGGATGACCAGCTCACAGCCATTGAGGATACGAAGAAAGATATGGAAAGTCCGCGTATAATGGACAGACTTATATGTGGCGATGTGGGTTACGGAAAAACTGAGGTGGCTATAAGAGCAGCATTTAAGGCAGTTCAGGATGGAAAGCAGGTGGCATTCCTTGTTCCGACGACCATTCTTGCACAACAGCATTATAATACATTTGCTTCGAGAATGAAGGACTTTGCGGTAAATGTGGATATGATGTCGAGATTCAGGACAGCAGCACAGCAGAAGAAAACCATCGAGCAGTTAAAGAACGGCATGGTGGACATAGTTATAGGAACCCACAGAATATTGTCAAAGGACGTACAGTTTAAAGATCTGGGACTTCTGATAATAGATGAGGAACAGCGTTTCGGAGTGGCACACAAGGAGAAGATAAAACAGTTAAAGAATAATATTGATGTGCTGACGCTGTCGGCTACACCTATTCCGAGAACTCTTCATATGAGTCTGGTGGGTATCAGGGATATGAGTGTGCTTGAAGAACCGCCTGTGGACAGACTTCCGATTCAGACATATATTATGGAGTATGATGATGAGATGATAAGGGAAGCCATAAACAGGGAGCTTGCAAGAAACGGACAGGTGTACTATGTGTACAACAGGGTAAATAATATTGATGAGGTTGCAGCGCATATATCTAAGCTTGTTCCGGATGCAAATGTGGCATTCGCACATGGGCAGATGAGTGAGAGAACCTTAGAAAAGATAATGCTTGAATTTATAGAAGGCGAAATAGACGTACTGGTGTCAACTACCATTATAGAGACAGGTCTTGATATATCAAATGTAAACACCATGATAATACATGATGCGGATAATATGGGGCTGTCTCAGCTCTACCAGCTCCGTGGACGTGTAGGACGTTCTAACCGCACATCATATGCTTTCCTTATGTACAGGAGAAATAAGGTATTGAGGGAAGTTGCCGAGAAGAGATTGAAAGCCATCAGGGAATTTACGGAGCTTGGTTCGGGAATAAAGATTGCCATGAAAGATTTGGAAATACGTGGAGCCGGAAATGTGCTTGGTGCTGAGCAGCATGGGCATATGGAAGCAGTCGGATACGACCTGTACTGTAAAATGCTAAATGAGGCAGTTCAGATGTACAAGGGAATAAAGAAACATGAAGAATTTGAGACTACTATAGACTTAAATGTGGATGCATTTATTCCGCCGGTATATATTAAAAATGAATTTCAGAAGCTTAATATATACAAACGTATAGCAGGAATAGAAACCGAGGAAGAATGTGAAGACATGCAGGATGAGCTGATGGACAGATATGGGGATATGCCAAAAGCAGTGTTAAATCTTCTGGCAGTAGCACTTATGAAATCGGAGGCACACAGAGCATTCATAACAGATGTGACTGCAAATGGAAAAACGCTAAAACTTGCCATGTTAAAAGATGCGGAAGTAGATGTAAGCAGGATAGGAGATCTGCTTGAAACATTCAAACCGAGACTGAAATTCATACCCGGAGAAATACCGGGATTTGAATACAAAATGGATGAGGAAATACGTGATGTAGAAAAATTCAGAGGCGTATTTGCAGAAGTGGTAGGTGGAATACAGGGACTTATAAAGTAGGGAGTTGTGGAACTTTTTATAAAGAATAATGATGTGTAAAAATCACAGGCTGCAACGCCGACACGTTTGCACTATCTTCGGCTGGCAGCGGTACATAGGCGGTTACATAGAAATGCACCCGCCAAGTGCCGGCTGCCTCAGAATGTCGCTTATGCAGCCTATGATTTTATACACATAACTTATTAAAAATGATTTCACAAATGCCCTATGAAAAGTTGTTGAGAAATAGAAAATGTTATTGTGAAAGGCAATAAAGCATGATATAATATAAGAAATGCTAATTCCGTTAAAAAATATGACGAAATTATACGATTTGTTGCATTTCGTGCTGTTAAACCTCCTTTTGGTTGTGGTGACGAAATTTGCCTATATTTTATGTTATTATAAATAAAATTTGAAAGCAGATTTAATATCATACAAAGGGAGAAGAGGTATAATAAAATGAAAAAAAGATTGTTAAGTATCTTATTGATTACAGCTATTGGGATATTACCAGCTAATAGTGTCAAGGCTGATGAAACTGTTACAGTAACGAATGATGAGTTGGCGGAATATAGTAATTTGGATAAAACAAGTAGAACTGTGTCTGGCTCTAGTATTGATGATAAGTGGTATTATAATACAGGAGAGTCGTTGCCTAGAAGACCGGATTACACTAGATATAATCTTTTGAATAGTGTTGAAATGGGAGATATAATATATGAAAAAAATGGTTTTGGAGGATTAACAGGGCATATCGCGATAGTTGAGGGAATACAATATGATTCAAGTAAAAATATGAAATATGTAAGAATTGTAGAAGCCATAAAAAGTGGAGTATGTAGAAGTGTTTTAGATGATGATAGGGTTGATTGGAAAGATGCATATGTTTATAGAGTAAAAGATTCAAGTTTTGATCAGCAAATGGCGGCTGTAAATTTTTGTATTGGTCAGATTGGAAAAAATATAAACTTGATTTAACTAATAGGGGAATAGATGAAAATCAGAAATCATGGTATTGTTCAAGGCTTGTATGGGCGGCATATAAAAATCAGGGTATTGATATTGAGACTACAGGAAGTATTAATGAGCCGGGGATAACTCCGAGAGACATAATGAGGTCGTCAAATGTTTAGGGATATTTTTGGTACTGTTTGTATTGTGGATATGGTATCTTGCAAATCATCCAGAGTTTTACTTCAGTATTAATTTAGCAGACTTTTTTATTGACAGCGCACTTTATCTTATATTATTTTCACTTTATCTGGCGAGACTGGCTAAGAGAAGGAAAGAAGGAAAATAGCAATAAATTAAAAATAATATAATCTGCCACCGGGTAGAGGTTGCATAAAAGCATCCGTCAATACATCGTTAGGTCTTAGAAGATGTATTTTCGGATGCTTTTATGTGTAAGTCAGCCGCTTATGTACCGTTGTCAGTCGAGGATAGCGGAAGCGGGTCTACGTTTCATTTGTTAATTTTAAACATAGCAAACTAAAACGATTTTTTTTAAGGAGTCCCCCAAATGTCAAAACTAACCACATATTTCACAAAATCTGAATTACTCCTCTGGAGTGCATCAATAATATTTATACTCGGTTCATTTATACTGTTTGACCGTGAAAATTATCTCACGCTTGCTGCATCACTTATAGGTGCAACATCATTAATATATTGTGCAAAAGGAAATCCCTTTGGGCAGTTTCTGATGGTTGTATTCAGTATAATGTATGGAGCTATTTCGTACACATTTGATTATTATGGCGAAATGATAACATACGTTGGAATGACCGGACCGATGGCTCTGTTTGCACTGGTAGCATGGCTTAGAAACCCATACAATGGCAACAGGGCAGAGGTAAAGGTGAATGAACTTACAAAAAGAGAGATAGTATTTATGTTTATTCTGGCTGGAATTGTAACATTTGCATTTTATTTTATTCTTAAAAATTTCAATACAGCAAATTTAGCTCCGAGCACATTGTCGGTTACAACAAGTTTCATAGGAGTGTATCTTACGTTCAGAAGAAGTGCATACTATGCTCTAGCGTATGCATTAAATGACCTGTATGGATTTATTAATTGGTCAAGAATGAAAAAAACACAAAAAAACTATGGTAAACAGATAGGAATAATGGTAAAATAAATATAATTTTAATGAAAGGAACGAATACAATGAATAAAAAGTATATTGAAGAATTTAGAGAAGACTTAAGAGAATTTAAAGAAGTGACAGAAAAATTTTATAATAAAGAAGTGTCCATACCGGAGTACAAATCATTTTCAGGGGGTTTTGGAAGTTATGCACAGCGTGGTGGAGAGAGAAGTATGCTTAGGCTGCGTATGACTGCGGGAGATTTAGATAAGAACAAACTTAAATTTCTTGTAGAAGGCATAAAGAAATATGACGTGGAAAAGGCACACTTTACAACGTGTCAGTCTGTACAGTTGCACAATCTTACAAAAGCTGCGGTCTGTGGACTTATAGAAGAGGCACTTGACTATGGCATTATAACCAGAGGTGGTGGTGGAGATTTCCCGAGAAATATTATGTGTTCACCGCTTTCAGGAGTTGAGCAGGGAGAATATTTTGATGTAATGCCATATGCTAAAGAGGCGGGAGATTATCTGCTCAGCCTTATAAAGAAGGTCAAACTTCCGAGAAAACTTAAAGTCTGTTTTTCAAACAGTAATGAAAACAGGCCACATGCAACATTCAGAGACATGGGATTTGTTGCAAAAGAAAATAAGAAATTTGATGTGTACATTGCGGGCGGACTTGGCAACAAACCAAAATTCGGTGTTCTTGCAGCAGAGGATGTAGAGCCGGATAAAGTATTATATTGCATAAAGACCATGGTGGATGTATTTACAAAATATGGAAATTACACACAGAGAGCGGCATCAAGGACAAGATTTCTTCAGGACACATTAGGTGCAGAGGAACTGGTAAAAATATACAAAGAAACTCTGGAGAAAAATATCAAATCCGGAGGGCTGGATATCGAACTTTCTAAAGACGATACGGCAGAAAGACTTGATGCAAAGGCAGCAAAATCAAAAGCAGGAGAATATGCTGACAATAAAAAGGTAATAAGTCAGAAACAGAGTGGACTTTATGCAGTAGAATATCATCCGGTGGGAGGAACACCTGATATTACATTTTTTGAGACTTTATACAATGTTATAAAGGATATGGAAGAAGTAAGCGTCAGATTATTACCGGAAGAAGGTATATATATTATAAATCTTAGTGCAGATGAAGTGGAAAAAATTCTTGACATTACTGCAGATTATAAGGGAACAGAATTTGAAAAATCCACAGCATGTATAGGTGCTGACGTATGTCAGGTGGGAATAGGAAGATCTCAGATACTGTTGAATGCCTGCATGGATGCAGTTAAAAAAGAGAATTTTGCTGATGGTGTACTTCCAGCAATTCACATATCAGGATGTCCTTCATCATGTTCTGCACATCAGACGGCAACAATAGGATTACGAGGTGGCAAAAAACCGACACCGGAAGGACCAAAATATTCGTTTACAATGTATGAGAATGGTTGTGCTCTTCAGGGCGAAGAACGATTTGGAGATGAGATTGCCACAATCATAGAGGATAATATACCTGATTTCTTTGTAGCACTTGGAAAAGAAATATCAGCGGAAAAGATGACATATAAAGAGTTTAGAAATGCTCATCCGGATAGAATAAAAGAACTTGCACAGCAGTTCTAAATAAATAATATAGAAGGTTGTCACATTAATGGTAAATCATTGAGTGGCAGCCTTTTTTTATACACGCATTTGAAAAAAATTCTCAACACATAGTCCGCTCGTTGACACGGTATTTTCGTTGTGCTAGAATAAAAAACCGCAAAAGGGGTTAGCAGAAGCTAACTTCAAAAAAGGACGGAGTAAAATTTATGGATGCATATTAAATGCGGAGGTACAGATGAGAAAATATGTGATACCGATAGCAGGTCTGACGATGGCAGCCGTTGTATTTAGCGGATGTGGCAACGGAAATGTCTCAAAATCCCAAGATAAAAAAGTGAAGGAAGAAGTAACTACTTCTTCAGATTCCGGTAAATCGGAGAGAGATATATTTGCAATGGATACATATATGACGGTTACGGCATATGGAGACAATTCGGAGGATGCAGTCGATAAGGCAGAAAAACGCATAGAGGAACTGGATTCACTTTTATCTACGGGTGATGAGGGCAGTGAGGTGTATGCGCTCAATCAGTCGGGACATGGTAAATTGTCAGAGGACGGTATGTATCTTCTAAAAAAATCTCTCGAGATAAATAAAAGTACGGATGGAGCATTTAATCCGGCGATATATCCCATTATGGAATTGTGGGGATTCACAGACCAGAATTATAAGGTGCCTGATGAGGCACAGATAAAAGAAAAGCTTAAGCTTACAGATGTTTTGCAGATAAAATATGATGAAAGCACCGGACAGGTGGATTTGGAAACAGATGGTATGAAGATAGATTTTGGCGGTATTGCCAAAGGATATACATCTTCACAGATAATGGAGATATTTGAGGAAAATGGAATAGAGAGCGGAATGGTAAGTCTCGGAGGAAATGTACAGGTTCTTGGCGGTAAGCCGGACGGTTCATCGTGGAGAGTGGCAGTACAGAATCCGAATGAGGAAGAAAATTATCTCGGAATTCTTGAAATAAAGGATAAGGCAGTAATAACTTCGGGAGGTTATGAGAGATATTTCGAGGAAAATGGAAAGACATATCACCATATTATTGATGCGGCAAACGGATATCCGGCAGACAGCGGACTCACATCCGTCACTATTATATGCAGTGACGGTACACTGGCAGACGGATTGTCAACATCGCTTTTTATAATGGGACTTGATAAAGCAGCAGAATATTGGGATGCCCACAGAGATGAGTTTGATATGATTTTATACACGAAAGACGGAGGACTTTATATAACGGAGGGAATTGAAGAAGATTTTACATCTGATTATCAGGTAAAGACTATCAAATAGGAGATGCTGACACAATGAAGAAATATATGGACAAGATGAAGAAATTAAAAAATCTCCTGCCATTGGCGGGATTCATTCCGGTGATAGTAGTTGCCATATTGGTTTATGTGGCACTTGATGGATATATTCCGAAAGTATATGAAATAGCAGCCGCTCAGGAGAAAGAAACAGAGGCAACGGACGCAGCTGATAAAAAGAATAAGAAAAACAGAGCAGAGAAAAAAGAAGAAACGGAGAAAGAGGCGGAGAGCGCAGTTGCAGATACAGCAAAAATTCTTACACAGATAGACGAAAATGCAAAATATAAAGATGGAACATATTTTGGAACAGGAAAGGGATTTGCAGGAAATCTGACAGTTAAAGTAGTTATTTCCAGTGGAAAAATAGAGTCTATAGTGATTACTGATACCAGTGATGGAAGTGAATTTATAAAAAAAGCATCATCTATTTTAAGTGCCATAGTGAAGGGACAGAGCACAAACGTGGATACAGTATCGGGAGCAACATATAGTTCTGTAGGAATCATAGAGGCAGTCAGAAATGCACTGAAACAGGCTGTAATATCCGGAACGGATGATGCTGAACTGAATATGGATGTGACGGCAGATACTACTATGGGAAGTGCTGAAACAAAGAAGGTTCCTGAGAGATTGTCTACAGTAAAAGATGAAGAAGGTTATAAAGACGGAATATATTATGGAACAGGTACAGGATTTGCAGGAGAATTAAAAGTAAAGGTAGTAATAAAAAACGGGAAAATATCTGAAATAGAAATAATTGAGACGAAAGATGGAGACGAATTTATCAAATCAGCTTCAAGATTATTAAATGATATAGTTAAGAAACAGAGTACAAATGTGGATACGGTATCGGGAGCAACATACAGTTCAAATGGAATAATTGAAGCAGTAAGAGATGCGTTAAAAGGAGCAGTGAAGAATCCGGCAACAGATACAACCACAACAAAAAGACAGACTACAACAAACCAGACAGAGAGTAAAACTACCAGACAGGAACAGACTACTACCCGAAAAAACGGTAAATATAAGGATGGGATATATTACGGAACGGGTGAAGGATTCAGAGGTGACATCACTGTAGGAGTTGTAATAGAAAATGATAAAATACAGTATATAATTGTTACCGAATCTGAAGATGATGATGCATTTATCGGTAAGGCAAAAGGACTTATACCGGATATAATAAAAAAACAGGGAACAAATGTAGATACGGTATCAGGAGCAACATTTAGTTCAAACGGAATAATAGATGCCGTAAATAATGCTCTTGCAAAGGCTGCAAAGGAAGCAGGAAACGATGATACTACTACACCTGAGCATACAACAGAGAAACCTACTACTACAAAACAGCCGGATACCGGCACAGAACATACCGGTTCAGGAAGTGAAGATACTACTGCAGATACCGAGACAACTGTAAATAATAAGTATAAAAGTGGAACATATACTGTGACAGTGAACTGTACACCTGATGAAAACTGGGATTTTGATGAGTATCAGATGTCAGTAACAGTTACCATAAATAATGACCTTGTTACAGATATAAGTAATATAAAGGGAATAGGAGCTGCATATGACAATTATAATGACTGGTATATAAATCGTGCAGTATCAGGTACTTCAAGATATCCGGGAGTTGTGTCGCAGTTAAAAGGAAAAGGCAGTGCAGAGGCAGATGCAGTATCGGGAGCAACATGTTCATCTCATGCTATCATAGAGGCGGTTAAAAAAGCATTTGCAGAGGCAGAAAGGTTGAGATGATTATGAAAACATTTTGGATAAAAACCGTAAACTTACTGCTTATTGTATTTATTATAGTCTGCTACAACAACGTAATTGAGGCACGGGAAAAAGATGATGAAATAAATAAGCTTAATGCAAAGCTTGAATCAGCAGAGCTGGCAGGTCAGCAGATGCATGGTTCAGAAGAAACGCAGGATGATTCATTATATAAAGATGGAGAATATGAGGGAAGTGCTAAAGGATTTGGTGGAAACATAGATGTAAAAGTTACCGTTTCAGGTGGAAATATTACGGATGTGGAAATAGTTTCTGCAAAAAATGAGGATGGAGCATATTTAAGTGAAGCGGAAAATATTATAGACGATATCATAGAAAACAACTCAGCTGATGTGGATACAATAAGCGGAGCCACATTCAGTTCAACAGGAATAAAAAATGCTGTAATTGAAGCATTGGAAAAGGCAGGCTGATAATTGTGAAATATACTATTTCTTCAAAAAAAATAAAAAAAATACATGTCTGGTTCAGATTTGCGATTCAGTTACTGTTCTTTGTGATAATGCCTTCAGTATTTACAACGGCGTTTTCAGGAGTTAAGTATGTTTTTACTGCGGTGGGGCAGGGAAAACATATAGATGTTACGGCATTTATTATGGTTCTTGCAGCAGTAGCTGTATTTACTATAATTTTTGGAAGATTTTTCTGTGGATTTGCATGTGCATTTGGAAGCCTTGGTGACTGGGTTCATGCTTTATACATGTTTATCTGCAAAAAAATAAAAAAGAAGCCGGTAAATATAAAAGAAAAATGGAAAAAACCGGCGTCATACATAAAATATATGATATTGACTGTTATAGTAATTATGTGTTTTACAGGCGCGTATTCTAAATATACAGGATGGAGTCCGTGGGAAGTGTTTTCTATGCTGAGAGCGGGCAATTTAAAACTGGGTGGGCATATAACCGGACTTGTGATTTTAATAGTGATAGTTGCAGGTATGGCTGTATGTGAAAGATTTTTTTGCAGATTTTTATGTCCTATGGGAGCAGTATTTGCATTACTTCCTGTGCTACCGGTGTTTTCACTTGCCAGAGAGAGAAATAACTGCATAAAAGGGTGTCATGCATGTACAATGAAATGTCCTTCAGGGATAGAACTGCCGGCATTAAATGACATAACAAATGAAAATATAGAACATAAAGAGACATCAACGGCAGACTGCTTTATGTGTGGAAAGTGTATAGACATATGTCCAAAATCAAATATAAAGGCAAAAGCAGTACCAATAAAAACAAATGAGATAATATTTACAATATTCCGTGCAGCTATACTTATAGCAATATTGATATATGCAGGAATATAATTTAACTGCTTTTTAAAATGAGTAAAGGTTAGGTAAAGCTAACTTTTATATATAAAAAAATATAAACAAATGGAGGTATACACAGTGAGAAACAAAAAACAGATTTTCGCTCGTGCGTTGGCAACTGCAATGTCATGCATAATGCCATTTACAACGAGTTTTGGTGCCGCAGGTACTATCACGGCATTTGCGGATGACAGTCAGTCACAACAGACAGAATATGTATATGGTACAGTCAATCTTCCGTATGCGGATTATTATTATGGTGAATTAAATGATGTAAAAGAATCCGCAACAATGGAGCTTGATGCGACAGATAAGGCATCATCCTTAAGAGAAAAAGGAATGTATGATGCGGTCAGCAGTGCTACAACATCGAAGTATAAAAATTTTGCAACTACATATTATACAGAAAATGAAGATGCAACAACAGGCGGAACTATTGAGGGCATAAAGGATGTAAATATTGCAGTTCCTAAGTCTCTCTACGACAGTGCAAAAGATGCAATCGAAAAAAACAGCACATGCAATAACAGTCTTTTAAAGATTGTAGAAGCAATGAATGTTACGGATACCGTACCAAATGAATATAAGGTGCTTAACGGTGATGGAACACTTACAGAAACAAAAGATTCTGTGGAAGCAAAGGTTGCAACCGGTGTTAATGTATCAATAACAAATGATACACCATGGGGACAGTACCAGATATCTGTAGAGGACAGTACTGATAATCCTACACTTCCTGATAAGGAAGCTATGGAAGGTGTTGTTATAGAGACATCTGATGGTGCTAAATATGGTATGAAGCATCTTGAAAATCTCTGGTTCAGAACAGGAAAAATTGCATTTGCTGTAACAGAAGGATTCAAAGAGCCACATGGAAATACTCTTACAGCTGCAAGATATGCTGATATTGCAGGTAAAAAAATAACAAAAATCACATATATCGTTCGTGGAGGAGCAGATGTAGTATATAATACAGACCTCCTTTGCAAGAAACTTCTCGATGAGTCAGCAGGATACGGATATACAGGTGAGGGTACTGTTTATGCTGATGGTGCGACAGTTACAATGACAGGTAAGACTCCTGAGGAAACAAACTATTCATTGTCATCAGTAGAATATGGAAATAAAACACTTACAGCAGGAACAGATTATACATATGAAAATAATGTTCTTACTGTAAAAGCAACAGAGAATACAGGAGTGGGAAATTACACACTTACATATTCTGACAAAGATTATCAGGATATTTATGCAACTGTACTTTTATCATCATCTATGAAATCAGATGAGGTTAGCATAGCAGATAATACATTAAGTATTACAAATAAAGATGTAACAGTACAGAATTATCTTGCAGCAGTAGACAGCGTTAAGATAAACGGAAAAGCTTTAAATGGAAGAAATCTTGGAACTACAGTATTTAATGCTGATGGAACTGTTAATTTTGATGCCGTTATTAACATGAGAGGAAACAAAACAGTTGTATTCCCGAATGATGGAGAGACATATACAATAGAAGTAACTGCAACAGGATATCCTTCAGTATCAGGAAGTGTTACAAAACCTGTAGCAGCAGTTCAGTATGTATACGCAGGTCTTACATGGGCTGAATATTGGGCAAATGAAAATGTTTATCTTGCAGACGGTATAGCAGCAGATGCATCTTCAGATAAAGCAGACAGCAGAGGTGAATATGATAAAGGTGCATTTGACGTTGTAACAAGAGCAACTACAAATCACGGACTTCATAGAGGAAGTTACCAGTGCATGGCTACTATTTATGATACAGATGGAAAGGCATACGAAGTATCATCATGGAATAGTGCATCAGAGGCAGTTCTTACTAATGGTCAGGTTATTACATTTGAAAGAGGAGCAATCACATATACTGATGCAGAAGGTTCAGAGAAGACAGCACAGATGGATCACTATGAAGTATCAGGTATTAAGTATGTACCGGTGGCAGTTAAGACAGAGGATTTTGAAGCATTTTGTCAGAAATATCCTGTAGTTAAAAAGGGAGAAAAGATTTCCGGAGGATTCTCAGAGGCAAATCTTGTGGCATACAGTGCAGAGGCAGAAGTAACAGCAGATACAAACGGATTAAAGACAGCTACAAAGAACGAAGACGGAACATTCAGCTTCAGTGCAAGACAGAATGGTACAGGTTCAGGTATAGCAGGTGCTTCACTAAAAAAAGCAGAGAATATCACAGTAACTGTAAAGGAAGCAAACGGAAGCTATGGTGAATTCTTAAGAGTTGACCTTACAGGTGACGGATATGGTGACCTTGGTGCAAATATGCAGGCAGTTGTTTGGAAATATTATGGAAATGATTCAGAATACAAGAACGCATTAGTTACATATGGAACAAAGTTTGCGGCTGATAACTGGATGCACAAGGCAATGGGAGTTCAGCTCGGACTTACAGATTCTCTCCGTTGCAAACTTCCGGAAGGAACAGACGGAACAGGTTACTGGACACTCACGGTATGTGCACTCGGCCATGAGGATTATACAACACAGTTTGAGGTAAAGGCAGAGAATATAGTAGAGCCTAAAGTAGAAGAAGCTGATACAACAGCATTGGAAGAGGCAATTGCAGCAGCAAAGGCACTTGTTGAGACAGACTATACACCGGAATCATGGGCATCAATGCTTGTAGAGCTTGGTGAGGCAGAGGACGAGCTTGCAGCACCTCATACACAGGCAACAGTAGATGAGGCAGTAGAACATCTTAATGCAGCAGTAGCAGCACTTGAAAAGAAACCTGTAGAGCCTGTTATCACATCTATAAAGAATATGGATATAACACTCTCAGCTACAAAGTTCTACTATGATGGAAAATCTAAGAAGCCTGAGGTTAAGGTTGGAGAGCTTGAGAAAGATAAGGATTTCACAGTATCTTACAAGAACAACAAGAACATTGGAAAAGCAACTGTTACAATTAAGGGAATCGGTAATTATACAGGAACTGTTAAAAAGACATTTAACATCGGTGTAAAGAAAAATGCTGCATATACAGTGGGAAGTCTTACATATAAGATTACAAACACATCTGTTTCAGGAAAAGGAACAGTAGAAGTATCAGCAACAAACAGCAAAACATTAAAGAGCGTAAAGATTGCTTCAACAGTTAAAATCGGTGGTGTAAGCTTTAACGTAACATCAATCGGTAAAAATGCATTCAGGAATTGCAAGAACTTAAAGGTAATAACAGTAAGCTCAACAAAAATCAAAACAGTTGGAACAAATGCATTCAAGGGTATTTATAAGAAAGCTAAGATAAAAGTTCCTTCATCAAAGCTTAAATCATACAAGAAGCTTTTTGCAGGAAAAGGACAGAGCAAGACAGTAACAATTACTAAATAAGTACAAAAATAAATACAAAGTTGACAATAAAAGATAAGTTTGTTATCATTGTTGGCAGAGTGTGAAACAAATCGCACGAAGGGGCACACCACCATGGGTGTGGGTTTCCTTCGTGCGTTTTTTTACTTAGAGAAAGGAGAATAAAAATGATAAAAATAAACGGTGAAGAAAAACATTTTGACTCTCCAACCACTGTATCTGACTATATAAAAGATGCGGGATTTAAGACCGAGAGAATTGTGGTTGAGTTAAACAGAAATATTCTTCCGAAATCAGAATATGACAACACAGTCCTTAAAGATGGTGATACAGTAGAAATTGTAAGTTTTGTAGGAGGCGGCTGATGAGAGTCAGGGTTAATGGTGAATATCTGGATACAAATGTGGATTCTATATGGAAATTAAGAGATGAATGTGGATATCAGTCAGAAAATACAGTAGTAATAAAGAACGGATATCAGACATCAGAGGATGTAGAACTGACCGAAGGTGACATAGTAAGCTTTATAAAAAAAGGTGTTATGCCTGATGAAAAGCAGTTAGCTGAACTGATGCGTGCAAGGCATACACCCGGCGTGTATGATGCCGTAAAAGATGCCAGAGTAGTTATAGCCGGACTTGGCGGACTTGGTTCCAATATTGCCATAATGCTTGCAAGAATGGGTGTCGGACATTTGCATCTTATAGATTTTGACACTGTAGATGCCAGCAATCTGAACAGGCAGCAGTATTATATAAGACATCTCGGAATGTACAAGACAGATGCAATGAAGGAACTTTTAGGCGAGATAAATCCGTTTATAGAAGTGACTACAGACTGTGTGAAAATTACAGAAGAAAACGTTTTATCACTTGTTGAAGATGCTGATGTGGTATGTGAAGCATTTGATAATCCGGCTGCAAAGGCAATGCTTACAGAGGCAGTTCTTACAAGAACGGATAAGGTGCTTGTGGCAGGATCGGGAATGGCAGGTATAGACAGCAGTAATACGATAAAAACCAAAAAAGTTATGAACAGATTTTATATGTGCGGTGACGGAGTGACGGGTGCAGGTGACGGAATAGGTCTGATGGCACCGAGAGTGACAGTATGTGCTGCGCATGAAGCAAATATGATAATAAGGATTATTTGCGGAATGGAAAATGTATAAACAGAAAAGAGGAAAAATGATGAACAATGACAAACTTATAATAGGCGGACATGAATTTTCGTCAAGATTTATACTCGGTTCGGGAAAGTATTCTCTGGACCTTATTAAAGCAGCAGTGGAAAATGCAGGAGCAGAGATTATTACACTTGCTTTAAGAAGAGCAAATTCAGGTGAGATGGCAAATATTCTTGATTATATTCCTGAAGGTGTAACACTTCTTCCGAATACATCAGGTGCAAGAAATGCTGATGAGGCAGTCAGAATAGCAAGACTCTCAAGAGAACTCGGTTGTGGTGACTTTGTAAAGATAGAGATAATGAGAGACAGTAAATATCTTCTTCCTGATAATCAGGAGACAATTAAGGCAACAGAGATTCTTGCAAAAGAAGGATTTGTAGTAATGCCGTATATGTATCCGGATCTGAATGTGGCAAGAGATCTTAAGAATGCGGGAGCAGCATCTATTATGCCGCTTGCAGCACCTATTGGCACAAACAAAGGACTGGCTACAAAAGAATTTATACAGATTCTTATTGATGAGATAGATCTTCCGGTTATCGTGGATGCAGGAATCGGGAAACCGTCACAGGCATGCGAGGCTATGGAGATGGGAGCAGCAGCCATCATGGCAAATACGGCAGTAGCTACAGCAGGAGATATTCCGGCCATGGCAGAAGCATTTAAGAAGGCTATAGAAGCAGGAAGAACTGCATATCTTGCGGGAATGGGACGTGTACTTTCTAAAGGAAGTGCAGCTTCATCACCACTTACAGGATTTTTGGAGGATTAAAAATGGACGAATTTAATGCAGACGTAGTAGAAAATCGTATAGATCATATGAAATATCTTCCTGATATGGAAGTTATAGATTCGGATGTAATGGATCAGGTCATTTCAGCAATGAATGAGTATGATTATGAGCAGTATACTGCAAAGGATGTAAAAAACGTTCTGGCAAAAGAGAGAATAAACAGGGAAGACTTTGGTGTATTATTATCTCCGGCAGCAGAACCTTTTATAGAAGAAATGGCAGAGAGAGCACAGTTTGAGACAAGAAAACATTTTGGCAATTCTGTTATGATTTTTACTCCTCTTTATATAGCAAATTATTGTGAAAATTACTGTATTTACTGTGGATTTAACTGCCACAATAAGATAAAGAGGGCACAGCTCAATGCAGAAGAGATAGATAAGGAGATGCAGGTTATAGCAGAGACCGGTCTTCAGGAAATCCTCATACTTACAGGAGAGAGTAAGACAAAGTCAGATGTTAAATATATAGGCGAGGCATGTAAGATTGCAAGAAAATATTTCAAGGTAATCGGACTTGAAGTATATCCTATGAATTCAGATGAATATGCATATCTTCATGAATGTGGAGCTGATTATGTCACAGTATTTCAGGAGACATATGATTCTGATAAGTATGAGACACTTCATCTTGCCGGACATAAGAGAATTTTCCCATACAGATTAAATGCACAGGAGAGAGCTCTTATGGGTGGAATGAGAGGCGTAGGTTTTGCTGCACTTTTGGGACTCGCTGATTTTAGAAAAGATGCTTTTGCAGTAGGAACCCATGCGGATCTGTTGCAGAAAAAGTATCCTCATGCAGAGATAGCATTCTCCTGTCCGAGACTCCGTCCTATCATAAATAACGATAAAATCAATCCGAGAGATGTACACGAAAAACAGCTTTTACAGGTAATCTGTGCATATCGTATATTTATGCCGTTTGCAAGCATTACTATATCCACAAGAGAGTGTGAACGTTTCAGAAATAATATTATAAATATTGCTGCAACTAAGATTTCCGGTGGTGTAAATGTAGGTATAGGCGGACACACGGGAGAAGAAAAGGGCGATGAGCAGTTTGAGATTTCAGATGGCAGAACGGTCAAAGAAGTGTATGATGCAATTCTTAGTGAAGGACTTCAGCCGGTAATGAGTGATTATATATATGTGTAAGATTATAGGAATTACTAACAGACATTTGTGTGACGGCGATTATTTTGAGCAGATTGATAAAATATCTAAACTGCCCCTTGAGGCAATCGTTGTCAGGGAAAAAGATCTGAATGAAAAGGAATATGAGAAACTTGCACAAAAGGTTATGGAGATATGTGACCGCAATGGAACAAAGTGTATTCTTCATACTTATTATGATGTTGCGAAAAAGCTTAAATGCATGTATATACATGTTCCGCTTCATATTCTGCGTGAACATCCTGAACTTGCGGATGAATTCTGTGAGGTGGGAGTGTCAACTCATTCGGTTGATGAGGCTGTGGAAGCAGAAAAACTGGGAGCAGCATATATAACGGCAGGTCATGTATTTGTAACTGACTGCAAGAAGGGACTGCCACCGAGAGGTCTTGATTTCCTGAAAAATGTATGTGAGAATACCAAAATTCCCGTCTATGCCATAGGAGGCATAAAACGGGAAAATATAGACAGTGTTATAAAATGTGGTGCAGCAGGTGGCTGCGTTATGTCATCACTTATGAAATATTAATCCTCATTGGATTATTTCATGAATTTATTTATAACTTTGAGTATGCCGTTGTCATCATTAGAATCTGTAATGAAGTCAGCGGCAGCTTTTACTGTTTCGTTGGCATTTTCCATTGCAACTCCAAGTCCTGCAACTTCTATCATGGATATATCATTAAATCCGTCTCCACAGCATATCATCTGTTCGCTTGAAAGTCCCAGGCTTGTAAGAAGTCGTAACAGAGACTGTGCCTTATCAATATTATTTGGCATAATTTCAAGGAAAAACGGTTCAGAACGGAAAATATTTAACAGGGATTTATATTTCTTTTTAAGTTTCTGTTCCAATTGTTCCATAAGTTCGGGAGCACCGCTCATAAGACATTTCACAACAGGAAAATCAACATATTCTTTAAAATTATCAACCCGTTTTATTTCCATTTTTGTAATATTTGCTTCAAGCTGCATGTACTGATTAATCTCTGTGCCTGCGATTATAGTGTCATTTTCATATGTTATTATTCCGGCACCGTTTTCTACTGCAAATGTATGAAGTTCAGGTATAACATCCTTAGGAAGAGTCTGGCGGTATATGATATCCTTTGTTCTCCAGTTAGTTATAAGTCCTCCGTTAAATGACAGTACATAGCTGCCATATTTGCCAAGCTGAAGTTCATCTGCAAGATCACGGGCTCCGGCAGTAGGTCTTCCGGTAGCTATAACTACAGTGTATCCGCGTTCCTGAATGTCAAGAAGAGCTTCAAGTGTCGGTTTGCTTATTTCTTTATTAGAATTTGTAAGAGTTCCATCTATATCAAGGGCTATCAGTCTGTATTCCATTGTTCGTGTCCTTTCGTATTTAAATTAAATGATTTATTTACATCAAGTATTTTAATGGTATCGAAAAAATGTGTCAAGCGGAAAAAAGTTTTAAATACCATGTAGGTGCAAACAGGTATTGGATTGGTGCAAAACTACTATTAAAATCCGAAATGTCAATAAATACCGGACATATGATAAGGCATAATATTATTATTGCGGGTATGATGCAGCAGTATAAAGATTTGCTTTTTATAATACTGCAAAGTATAAATGCTACGAGGGAGGCGATGAGGATATAGGCGGTTATTGCCACTATTTCATATAATATATTTACGCTTCCTGATAATAATACACCTGCAAAACAAAAGAGCCCGGTTACAAATGTGATGGCGAGTATATCCATATACCTTGCGGCATACAGCCGGAATCCGTGTAATGTCCGGAAAATGTTGTTTGAATTGTCTGCATACAATTGCATACCTGATGCCAATGCGCAGACAAATATTATTACAGATAATATTCCGCGTACCGATAAAATAAGATATCCCGGTAACAGAATGGAATTATCATGGGATATTATTTCTTCATTATTGTACTCAAAAGAGTAGGATTCATTGCCTTTCATGTATTTATTGTATATGGCATCGGTTTCATTATATATGTCTGAAAGTTCACGCTTTTTAAACAGACCATTATCCTTTAAGTATTTTTTTAGTACATGGACAACATAGTTGTTAAATATTTCTGAAAATACTATTTCATTGGTGACAGGAGATATGGTAAATGTACCCCGTACTACCCTGATAGAATGGCGGAAAGCATTGTTATCAAATTTCTTTTCAAGTCCGGCAGGAATAATGTATCCGCACTGACATGAACCGGAGGAAACAAGTTCTTTAAGTTGTTCTTCGCTTTTGCATTGCACGAATGATATGGTGTCATCAGTGTTTACCAGAGCTTTAACGGATTTGTATGCTATTCCTGTGGAATCATCCGTGTATAATGCCACCTTGAGATTTATGTTGTCGATTGTAAAAACATTTTTTAACCATATGGAAATAAACGGTATCGAGAACATGAGTATTAAAAATACAGGTCTCTTTAGTACACGTTTTATAAATAAACAAAGATACATTGCAGTCTGTTTCATGCCATGTCCCTCCTTTGATGCAGTTCCTCAGTCAACAGAGTGAGAATATAAAATATCAGACTGTATATTAAGAGTGCTGTCGTATGACTGTTACCGTAACCGTAAGCATATTGTACCTGTCCGGATACCATTCCTGACGGAAGAAGGTTTCCGAGTGTCCTTAGTGCCTCTGGGAAGAAGGAGACAGGAAGAAAATATCCTGATAAAAAGCAGGCACAAAAATTTATGGTAAACAGGGTTAGTATTCCTACAGATGTGCCTGAGCACATGTTCAGTATAAAAATGGCTATACATCCGCTGCATAAAACTGCCGGAATAAGTGCCGTTACAGGAAATGAACCTGATGTCGCAATTTGTAAAACATACAGCATAACTGATGTGAATCCTGTGAAAATCAATATTTTTACAAGATACATTAAAGCTGTGTTTATTCCACGTTTGTTCATATATTGTTTAAATACTTTATTTTCATTGTCAAAAAATGTGGCACATGACATTGATATAAGTAATATGATAAGTCCGATTCCGGAGCAGAGGTATGACTCAGCGATGGAGAGCTTACCTGTGGGGTATGCAGTAGTATTGTGAAACATAGTCTCACGCTGAAGGACATACTTAAGGTAAGTGTCATTCAGATATGCATTTGCATCGGGATTGTAAAACATTTTGTCGTGTTCATTGTAAATATCATACTGGGTATATATTCCGCATTGTGCGGCTGACAGGGTTTTGGCACCTGCCATACTGAGCTGCCTGAGTATAAGGGAAATCATATTACTTCCCTCTGAAAATGTTATCTCTATAGGAATATTTGTACCGTCTTTTATGCTTTCAAAGAAACCTTCCGGTATAACAAGCAGGGCGGTAACTTCTTTATTTGCAATCATTTCATTTGCAGAATCTATATCAGTCTCTATAAAGTCACATGTATCGGTTGTACAGTCGGCACTTTCAAGCATTTTAAATAACATATCCATTAAATCAGATTCGTCCTCGATGACAACTGCAATTTTTAATTTATAGTTTGAAAGGGACTTAACGTTAAATACATTTTTTGCCGTGAAAGAAGTAAGGTTTGCAATGACGGCTAAAATTATACTTCCTGCTATGAAGTATGGAAGTATTTTAAGAAACCGTTTAAATTCTAAATAAGTGTATATAAATAATTGTTTCATATCTACAGCCCTTTTCTAAAAATTAATATAATTGTGAATACATCGATTTGTATTTTTCGATACAATCGTCTATCTGTTTTTTTAGTTCATCCAGTGCTTTACTGTCTGCACCTGATATGTCAAATGTGTCACCTTTCGGCTTTTTGATGGATTTGGCATCATCTTTATATGAATATGAGCCTGAAAATCCGACAAAAACATTGTCCTCATCTGTACCTATGCTGCAGTTATCCATATCAAACGTAAATCCGTGTCCCTTATCAATATCTGAAAATGAACCGTTTATGGCAAAAGTCAACATCGGGTCATCAGACATAATATGTGATAAAACCAGATTGAATTTGTATGCACCGGTTTTCGGAGTATAGGTTTCGGTGATATTTGCCGTAAGTGCATATGTGCTTATGTGTGGAGTTGTAAAACTTACGGTATATTCTTTGGAATATTTTTTACCCTTATTTTTGCCATTTTCACTTATATCGTTGCCGCTTACGGAAAGAACATAATTTTCATTTCCGATTTTAAATGATATGGTTCCGTCGAATTTATCGGAAGGATTTTTCTTTCCGGTGAAATTAAAGTTAAGTTTCAGCGAAACTTTAGCAAAAAACATGCCAAAAGAATTTGAAAAATCAATGGATGTTATCTGGTCATGGGAGTTAAAGGCAGTATATATTTCGACTCCGTTTTTAAAAAACATTTTTGCATAAGATGCGAGAGTCTTCATATCATTATCACTTAAATTTAATTGTTTTTTTAAAGCAGCAGAGTCGGCGGCACTGTCTATAATCGCAGCCATCGCATCGGAAGATATGGATAATTTTATTTTGTTCTCATCCTTTATTTCTGCTATCTTTATTCCGTCTGTAACCTTAGAAATATTATCACTTCCGAGAAATTCAAAATAATCTGTAAGGTCTGCTGAAATTACTTTGTCAAATACTGAAGGTGCCGAAAAGCATATTTTGTTTTTATTTTTATATAAATCACAAGAAATAATGGATGTTCCACGGTATGTTGCCCGTACAATATTTTCAGATTTCTTATTTTCTGAATCACGACGGGAAGTTATATTAACACCCACACCGGTAAGCATATCCGCCTGAGGGAGTTCATCCAGAGTAATATCAAGCTTAGATGTACTTTTACCACTATTCATGTTTTCGATAATACTGTCAGCACCAATAATATTCCATGGAGAATTTTCGGATGCAGTAAAAAGCTCAAGATATCCGTTTTTCAGCTTTTGTGCGGGAGTGAGCTTAGACCTTACATATGAAACTGTGGCGATAATAATACAGCATATAACAAACGAAATTAATGCATATCTGAATATTATTTTCTTATCCGGTTTATATGGTTTTGAATCCGGTATGTCAAAATTTGGAACAAATTCGTTGTCATTTTTATTCATAAAATACCTCATTTCTTTAACCTTGTTAAATTTTTAGTTATTAGATTTACAATGATTAACGTATAAGTTTTATAAGACCGGAAATATCAGTTGATTCAGGTATTTCAGTCAGTTTTGTATCCTTCATTAATAACAGGCGGTTGCACATGGAAATCTCCATTTCGTCATGAGTTGATATGATAATTGTACCGCCAATATCAAGGTAATGTTTTAAATATTTTCTGATATCATCCTTACATGCCGGATCAAGTGCAGTGCCGGGTTCGTCGAGTATAAGTATCGGTGGATGACCGGCGAGTGCGATACCTATGCTCAGCCTTTTTTTCATTCCTCCGGAAAGGTTTTCTACTTTTTTCTTAAGCATTGAATTAATGTCGAGGTAGCTTAGAATACCGTCCTCAAGTTCTTTTTTTAATCCTAGTCTGCTGTTACAGTACCACAGCTTCAGATTGTCAAGGACGCTTAATTCATTTATAAGAGGATTTTCCTGTGGTACATACCCTATAAGAGTTCGGAACATTTTTTTGTTTTGAAATACATTTTTATTATTAATTATAAATTCTCCCGAATCAGGTTTTCCTGTACCGGAGAGTATAGAAAGAAGTGTTGATTTTCCGGCTCCGTTTCTTCCGACAATGCCGATACAGTCACCTTTTTCTATATTAAAAGAAATACTATCCAAAATCAGTGTTCTGCCATATTTTTTACTGATGTTTTTAATTTCTATCATGTGGACTCCTTTATTTGTCAGGTTTTATGATTAGCTATATTTGATTCAGATGTCAAAAGGGTGCTACGCACCAGCCGGACATAATATGTGATATTGCAAGCTGGCTTGCAAATACACATATTTGTGTCGGCTGATCCCCACAGGGACTTTTGGCATCTGAATCTTATATTTTTAAACACAGATATGATAGCACATTTTACACTTAAATAAAATAATTAAAAAAATATAAAAAAGTTGTTGACAAAAAATAAAATCGGATATATAACTATACACATAAACGGCGAAGGCGTCTAAAGAACTGAAAAGTTCTCTAGGCGTCTTTTTTGTTTACTAAAGCAAATATGTGGATTGTGGAAAGCATGCGCCATAACCTGTACTTGTGTGAGGGCAGGTAATTCACAGGGCCGTATAATAAAACGGAGGTGTTACTTATGGAAATAAACAACATAATGGACCTTGTAAATGGTCAGATATATGGTATATGGTATCTTATAGGTGCGGCGTTAGTATTCTGGATGCAGGCAGGATTTGCGATGGTAGAGGCAGGTTTCACCAGAGCAAAGAACACCGGTAATATTATTATGAAGAACCTTATGGACTTCTGTATCGGTACTGTAATGTTCATCCTCATTGGTTTTGGATTGTTACTTGGTGAAGATTATGTAGGTTTAATTGGAAAACCTGGATTTGATATATTTACATCATATTCAAATTTTGAATGGTCACAGTTCGTATTCAACCTTGTATTCTGTGCAACAGCAGCTACAATTGTTTCAGGAGCTATGGCTGAGAGAACAAAATTCTTATCATACTGTATTTATTCAGGTGTTATATCAGCACTTATTTACCCAATCGAAGCTCACTGGATCTGGGGCGGCGGCTGGTTAGCTGATTTAGGTTTCCATGATTTCGCGGGTTCATGTGCCATTCATATGGTAGGTGGTATTTCAGCACTTATAGGTGCTAAGATATTAGGACCACGTATCGGTAAGTTTACAAAGACTAAAGACGGTAAGGTAAAAGTAAATGCGTTCCCTGGACACAACCTTACAATCGGTGCACTTGGTGTATTCATCTTATGGCTTGGTTGGTATGGATTTAACGGTGCAGCAGCAACATCTGTTGAACAGTTAGCTTCTATATTTGTTACAACAACAATTGCTCCTGCAATTGCAACAGTAGTTTGTATGATATTTACATGGGTTAAATATGGTCACCCTGATGTTTCAATGTGTTTAAATGCTTCACTTGCAGGTCTTGTAGGTATTACAGCCGGATGTGATGTTACAGATGCATTTGGTGCTATCGTAATCGGTGCAGTTTCAGGATTGCTTGTAGTATTTGGTGTATGGTTTCTCGATTATGTATTACATATTGATGACCCGGTTGGTGCCGTTGCAGTTCACTGCTTAAATGGTATCTGGGGTACATTTGCAGTAGGTTTATTTGCAACAAAGTCAGCTCCGCTTAATGATTCTTTTCAGGGTCTTTTCTATGGAGGCGGATTTGAACTCTTAGGAAAACAGTGTTTAGGTATATTGGCTGTAGCAGCATGGACAGCAGTTACTATTACAATTACATTTTTAATTATTAAAGCAACTATCGGGCTTCGTGTATCAGAGGAAGAAGAAATTCTTGGTCTTGACTCTACAGAGCATGGTCTTGAAAGTGCATATGCAGGATTCCTTACATCAGGAGATCTTGAAGGTGGAAACAGTTTCAGCACAGATACAGAGGATGTATCAGAAGATGATGCGGTTCCTGTACAGGTATTGAAAGACAGCAATCCGGTATCAAGTGATGTCAAGTTATCTAAGGTTGATATTATATGTAAGCAGAGCAAATTTGAAGACCTTAAGACAGCACTTAATTCAATCGGTGTCATGGGTATTACAGTAACACAGGTATTAGGATGTGGTGCTCAGAAGGGTAATACAAAGTATTATCGTGGAGTTGCTCTTGACATGATGCTTTTACCAAAAGTTAAGGTTGAAGTAGTAGTCAGCAAAGTACCTGTAAAACAGGTTATAAAGGCTGCTAAGAAAGCACTTTATACAGGTAATATCGGTGATGGTAAGATTTTCGTATATGATGTGGAAAATGTTGTAAAAGTCAGAACAGGTGAGGAAGGTTATGATGCACTTCAGGGCATAGATGACCTTACATCATAAAAGAGATTAACAAAATATTGATATATTAGCCGACAGCTTTTTACCTCTCAAAAAGCTGTCGGTTTTTTTGCCATTAATTATAAAATGTGATATTATTAGATAACAAATAAGCTGCAAAGTGGAGGTGGCTTTAAGATGATTATCAGCAGAGATTATATCAGGGAACTGGCAGGAAAAGAGGAATTTAATGCCGGGTGCCATTTATACAGATATGACAGGGTAAAAGAATATTCATATTCTAAGAGTGAATATGTTGATTTTATAGGCGGAAATGTAAAAGATAACGGTCATGACACATACAAGACATCTATAGAAGTGTCAAGGGACAGTGGGGATATAATAAGCTGCGTATGTGATTGTGGAAGAGCGTCTGAATGGGACGGACTGTGCAGACATTGTGTGGCGGTGCTGCTTGAATACAGAGATCAGATGAATAATTTTGCAGCAATCGGTGAGTATCTGAAGAAGATAAATAATCATGGAGGTGCAGAGCGGGGGAAATATGGTGAGAGAATTAAACCGCTTACCACTCCGGGATTAAAAGAGATATTATATAGAAGCGTTTCGGACAGAACTTTTATGTTAAATGAAACGGATATATATGGTAAAGTCAGGCTTCAGCCTGCTTTAAAAATGGGCAGAAATGATATACATGTCAGTTTTAAGGTTGGCACAAAACAGATGTATGTAATTAAAGATGTATTTGATTTTGTGGCATTATTTGAGCGTGGAGAAAAATACAGATATGGAAAACAGTTGGAATTTGTGCATATAGACAGTGCGCTTGATGAAAAATCGGGAAAAATTCTGGAGTTTATATCAAACTGGGTAAAAAATAATAAAAACAGATACAGAATATCGTATAACAATAACCATTATTATGGAATACAGCAAAACAGCAGCTATGACATGTATCAGAAATTGAAGGAAATTCCGTTAAGCCCTGCAGATTTTGATGAATTTATGGAAATAATGCGTGACGATGAGATAATGGCTGAGGTTCAGGACAGACATCAGTGGGGAACGGTTTCAAAATGGCAGATGTCGGATGAAACGTTTAAGTATCATGTGCATATCAGGGGCGATAATAATGATGGTGTGTCAATAAATATAAGTAATGTTTACACATGTGCGGGTATAAAAAATCTGTACGTCTTTGAAAATGGGGAAATACATGTTATTCCTAAAGAGAGTTTTGGCGATATTCAGGAATTTGTGCTGCGTATACTTGGTGCAGACAGGTCAAACGGATATATAGGAGCCGATGATGTGTCACTTTTTGTCAGGGATTTTCTTCCTGGACTGCAGGAAAAATGTGAATGTGAAATATCTGAATTTGTGCCTGAAAAATATAGTATTGCAAAGCCTGACTATGAGATATATATAGATATGCCTCAATATGACATGATAAGTATAAAGCCATTTGCAGTGTATGGCACAAATAAATATGCTTTGTATGATACAGAGACGGATATTGCCCTGAGGGATATAAAGGATGAAACCGGACACGGAAGGATCATAGCAAAATATACCAATGCATTTGAACGTGAAAATATGAGCATGGTAATATCTGATGAAGAACTGATGTATGATTTCCTTACAGAGGGAATAAAGGAATTGCAGGAATCAGGGCAGGTATTTATATCAGATGAACTTAAGAAAATAGAGATATCAGGTCCGCCACGTATGGATGTGGGTGTATCCTTAAGCGGGGATATGCTTGAACTTAACATAACAACGGATGGTCTTTCTATTGATGAAGTCGCAGAGATACTTTCAAAATATAACAGAAAGAAAAAATATTACCGCCTGAAAAACGGAAATATCATCAGGCTTGGAAGTGAGTTTGACACGTTGGCAGATATAACATCAGATTTGCAGCTTAAGGCTAAGCAGCTGGCAGATGGAAGTGTACAGATACCTAAGTTCCGCGCACTTTATATAGATGAACAGCTAAGAGAGGGCGGTAAGATTCACACCCACAAAAATAAGGATTTTAAGTCGCTTATAAGAAATATGAAGACTATAGGTGATAATGATTTTGAAGTGCCGTCCCAGCTTGAGAATATTATGAGGGAATATCAAAAGTATGGCTTTATGTGGATAAAGACATTATATAATAACGGATTTGGTGGAATACTTGCAGATGATATGGGACTCGGTAAGACGCTTCAGGTTATAGCATTTTTGCTGTCAGAAAAGCTTGAAAACGCAGATGAAAAGATTTCTCTGATTGTGTGTCCGGCATCGCTTGTGTATAACTGGAAAAATGAGATTGAAAAGTTTGCACCAGAGCTGAATGCGAAAATCATAACAGGAAATGCCAATGACAGGCGTGAACTTATAGCTGACAGAGCCGGATATGATGTAATGATAACATCATATGATTTGTTAAAGCGTGACATTGATGAATATGAAAATATAGATTTTTTCTGTCAGGTTATAGATGAGGCACAGTATATAAAGAATCATACGACTCAGGTATCCAGGGCAGTTAAAGAGATATGTGCGGGATTTAAACTTGCGCTTACCGGAACACCGGTGGAAAACAGACTCAGTGAACTTCACAGTATATTTGAGTATCTGATGCCGGGATTTTTATACAGTTACAAACGTTTCAGAAATGAAATAGAGGTGCCTGTGGTTCAGGAAAATGACGAGAATGTAATGAAACGGTTACAGAAAATCATAGGTCCGTTTGTTCTGCGAAGATTAAAAAAGGATGTTTTAAAGGAACTTCCGGACAAGCTTGAAAAATGTATGTATATACAGATGGATGATGAGCAGCAAAGACTGTATGATGCACATGCAAAGAGACTTAAGATGCAGCTTGAAAATAGTACGGATTCAGAATTTATATCAGGGAAACTTCAGGTGCTTTCTGAACTTACAAAACTCAGACAGATATGCTGTAATCCGCTTTTACTGTATGATGATTACAAGGGCGGTGCCGCAAAACTTGAAGTGTGCCTTGACATGATAAATGAAGCTGTGGAGAATGGACATAAGATACTGCTATTTTCACAGTTTACAACAATGTTTGCCTATATACAGGAGGGGCTTGATAAACGTGGAATAAAATATTACACCCTTACGGGTACAACCAAAAAAGAGAAAAGGATAGAACTGGTTGGGAGATTCAATACAGATGATGTACCTGTATTCTGCATATCATTAAAGGCCGGCGGAACAGGACTTAATCTTACTGCTGCAGATATAGTCATTCATTATGATCCATGGTGGAATATTGCAGTGGAAAATCAGGCAACAGACAGGGCACACAGAATAGGACAGAAAAATGTTGTAAATGTATATAAGCTTATAACGAAAGGTACAATAGAAGAGAATATAATAAGACTTCAGGATAAGAAAAGAGAACTTGCGGATAATATACTAGGAGGAGAAAGCGGAATGAGTGGAAACTTCAGCAGAGAAGAATTAATAGAAATATTAAAGTAGCAGTGCCGCCGTATATGTATTTTAGTATACAAAAATTAAATATACATATTCCGTTTTCTTATTGAAGAAAGAAGGTTAGTGTATGATTGAAGTCATGCACTAACCTTCTTTTTTATTATTCCTGATAGTAATCATTTGCTCCATAATCAGATATATTATTATCTGAATCATCAGTATAATTTGAACTATCTGAATTATTATATGAGTCTGATGTATTACCGGATTTTTTTCCGGATGTTTGTGATGATGTGTTATCATCACTGCTATCTGTTTCCGGCTCTATTCCTGTTTCATCAATTATCTCGTTTGAAATTGATTTAAGTACTGTTGAAGGTGTATATTTTGAATCCGGGAACAGACTCTGCTGTAATTGTGTAACGTTGTCGACAAGACCTACAGGTACTATATATCCATAATAATCATTTCCCTTGTCCGGTGTGTATTTCTCATATGGGAATCCCTGTGCAGTTCCGAGTGAACATTCCATTGCTATAGGAATAAGGTCAAGGATTGTATCCCATGAGAGGCTTGTCTCCATGATTTTGTTTCCGTCAAGTGTATCATTATTCAACAGTGTTTTAGCTGTTTTAATAATTTTTTCAGTTCCGGCTGTCTGCGCAAGATTAAAAATCTGTGTCATAACATATCGCTGACGTGCGGTACGACCGTAGTCATCATGAAGTACATTTCCGGCAGCATCTGTATAATCAGTATATCGGATACGGCAGTATGCAGTTGCCTGAAGTCCTGTCAGATGAACATGTCCACTCTTTTCTACATCGGGTGCATCCATTCCGGTTACTTCCCTTGTCTCAACAAGATAACCGTTGATATAGAACTGTTCGTCATCGGTTATATTTACATCAATACCGCCCAATGCATCTATGATAGTGGCAAGACCTGAGAAGTTGACTATGGCATAATCTTCTATGTTTAAATCAAGATTCGTATTTAATGTGTTGATTGCCTCTTCCGGTCCTCCGTAGAAATATGCATTGTTGGCTTTGGTAAGAACTATCTCGCCGTCACGGTCTGTCATACGCATAAGTGTATCACGGTAAACGGAAGTCAGCGTGATGGCTGAAGTCTTTGTGTTGACAGTTACTATTATTATTGAGTCAGTATGAGTTGCACTTTCAAATTCACCGTCACGGGGATCTATTCCGAATAATGCTATATTAATATATTCTTTGGAAGCAAGGGCACTTGTACTCTTTTTGATGTTATTACGGTCAAAGTCTGAGTTAAGCACATTTTTGTTATAATCATCCTCACCGGCACAACTTAATATTTTCCTTCCGACAGAACATTGTGTAAATGCAGATATAATTTTAGCTTTTGAATTAGGCATAAAGAAAAGTGCCAGCAATGTAACTGCAAATAAAAATACTATGATTTCAAGTATTAAAACACCGATACGTATTTTGTGGCGGCGTCTCCTACGCCTTTTCCTGTTACGATTTGTATTATCCATTTAATTATTCTCCTAAATTAATAAAAATATATAATTTTTCAAACAGTACATAATACATGAGTATACTGCATTTGGGGCATAAAGTAAATACATTACCGGAATTTTTGTAATGGAATTATAGCCCTGCATATAGTATAATAAATTTGAGATTTAAGAAAGGAGTAAGTTACTATATAATACAGGTAACAGTATAATGAAAGAAGAAAAGAAAAGGGGCCTATCAACCACACAGGTTATGGCTATGGGATTTTTTACTGCAATTCTTATAGGAACAGTCATACTTATGCTGCCGGTATGCTCGGCGGATGGAGAAGTGACCGGTTTTGTGGATGCATTGTTTACGGCAACTACCTCGGTGTGTGTTACCGGGCTTGTTGTAGTGGATACATTTTCGCACTGGAGCACGATAGGGCATGTTGTCATACTGATTCTTATACAGTGTGGCGGACTTGGTATCATTACGCTCACAACGGCGGTTATGGTTATAATAGGGAAAAAAGTTACGTTAAAGGACAGAATGGTGTTGCAGGATGCTTTCAACCTGAATACCCTCGGTGGACTTGTGAAGTTCCTTAAAAAGATTATAAAGGGAACATTTGTGGTGGAAGGCATAGGTGCATTGTGTTATATGTTTGTATTTGTGCCGGATTATGGACTCCGTGGAATATGGATATCAGTATTTACGGCGGTTTCAGCATTTTGTAATGCCGGAATAGATCTTATAGGAAGTACAAGTCTTACACCGTATGTAGGAAATGTATGGTTAAATCTGGTAACGATGCTGTTAATAATAATCGGAGGAATAGGATTCATAGTATGGTGGGATGTTATAGATGTGGTGAAGAGAATAAAAAAAGGTGAAATTCATATCAGAAATTTTTTTAGGAAGCTCACATTACATTCACACATAGTAATAGTTGCAACGCTGGGACTTATTATAGGCGGTGCGGTTATTATATTTATGATGGAATATACTAATCCTGAAACTATAGGAAATATGTCATTTGGGCAGAAGATACTGGCTTCATTTTTTCAGTCAGTGACAACCAGAACGGCAGGATTCTTTACGATATCACAGAAAGGTCTCAGGGATACAACGGCATTTTTCTGTATTATACTCATGTTTATAGGAGGTTCACCGGTCGGTACGGCAGGCGGAATCAAGACAACGACAGTGGCGCTGCTTCTGATAGTGGCATATTCCGTGGCAAGAGGATATGAGACTACTTCCATATTTAAGAGACGCATACCGGAGAAAACCATTAAGAAAGCATTGGCGGTTGTCATGGTAAGTATGTTTATTCTTTTTGTAATGATATGTCTGGTGTCGGTTACAAATAACGGTGAATTTATGGATGTGGCATATGAGACAACAAGTGCGATAGCTACCGTAGGGCTTACGAGAAATTTTACGGGAACGCTTAATATGGCAGGAAAACTTATTATAACATTCTGTATGTATCTGGGAAGAATAGGTCCGATATCGTTGGTTATATTATTTAATTTTAAGAATAGTTCAAAGAGTATGCTTATATATTCAGAAGAAGATATAACTGTAGGTTAATTAACCCATAAGGGTAGAAATGTGAGGAAATAATGGATAAAAAATCATATGCAGTAATAGGACTTGGAAGATTCGGAGCTGCCATAGCGGCAGAACTTGCAAGGGCAGGCGCGGAGGTGCTTGCGGTGGATCAGGACGAGGAACGTGTCCATGAACTCTCATCTCTGGTAACATGTGCTGTCAAGGCGGATGTCTGCGATGCAGAGATAATGGATTCACTTGGAATATCAAATATGGACGGTGTGGTTGTTGCCATTACTGAAAGTCTTGATGCCAGCATTATGGCAACAATATATGCAAAAGAAGCCGGAGTCGGATACGTTCTTGCAAAGGCGAGGGATGCCATACATGCACGTATTCTTGAAAAAGTAGGTGCAGATAAGGTAATTATTCCGGAGAAAGAGTCGGGAGTCAGAATGGCGAGAAATATGATATCCGGAAGTTTTCTCGACTTTATAGAATTGTCAGACAGAGTGAGAATGATTGAGCTTCCGGTGAAGGAAGAGTGGATTGGCAAGACACTTATAGAGCTTGATCTGAGAAAGAAAAAGCAGATAAATGTGGTGGCAGTCAGGGATGTGGATGGCGAGGTTTATGTAAACTTTGAACCTGACAGACCATTAGAAGGTGGAATGTCAATGTTTGTTACTGTTGATAGAAATAATATTGCAAAGCTTGTAAACTGATGCTAGAATGTTCATAGTTTTACAACACAAAAATAAATTAATGGAGGCATACGCAAATGAAAATGGTTTCAATTGAAAATGAGCTCAAAGGTAATTCATATCCGGGCAGAGGAATTATAATAGGAAGAAGTTCGGATGGTAAAAAGGCCGTAACTGCATATTTCATAATGGGTAGAAGTGAAAATAGCAGAAATCGTGTATTTGTAGAGGACGGAGAAGGTATCCGCACACAGGCATTTGACCCTTCAAAATTAAGTGATCCGAGTCTTATAATATATGCACCTGTTCGTGTACTTGGAAATAAGACAATAGTTACAAACGGTGATCAGACAGATACAATATATGAGCTTATGGATAAGCAGCAGACATTTGAGCAGGCATTGAGAACCAGAGAGTTTGAGCCGGATGCTCCAAATTATACACCGAGAATTTCAGGTGTTATGCATATAGAAAACGGAAAATTCAACTATGCAATGTCAATACTTAAGAGTGATAATGGCAATCCTGAATCATGCAACAGATATACATTTGCATATGAGTCATGTCCGGCAGGCGAGGGACACTTTATCCATACATATATGGGAGACGGCAATCCGCTTCCGAGCTTTGAGGGTGAACCTAAGCTTGTAAATATTCCTGACAACATGGACGAATTTACAGACATGCTCTGGAACAGTCTTAACGAGGACAACAAGGTATCATTATTTGTAAGATACATTGATATAGAGACAGGCAAATACGAGAGCAAGATAGTAAACAAGAATAAATAAAGGAGCGTACGAAATGAAAGAACTGGAATTAAAATACGGATGTAATCCAAATCAGAAACCATCTAGAATATACATGAAAGATGGAGAACTTCCTATAGAAGTATTAAACGGTAAACCGGGATATATCAACTTTCTCGATGCATTTAACGGATGGCAGCTTGTAAGTGAGCTTAAGAAGGCTACAGGTCTTCCGGCGGCCACATCATTTAAGCATGTTTCACCTGCAGGAGCAGCAGTGGGACTTCCGCTTACAGACGTAGAGAGAAAGATTTACTGGGTAGATGATCTTGATATGGAATTTACTCCGCTTGCAAATGCGTATGCAAGGGCCAGAGGTGCTGACAGAATGTCATCATTCGGTGATTTTATTTCATTATCAGATGTGTGTGATGAAGCTACTGCAAAGATTATCAAACGTGAAGTATCTGACGGAGTTATAGCACCGGGATACACACCTGAAGCTTTAGCTATACTCAAGGCTAAGAAAAATGGTAACTATAACGTTATAAAGATAGATGAGAATTACAAGCCGAATCCTATAGAGACAAAGGAAGTGTTCGGTATAACATTTGAGCAGGGAAGAAATGAACTCGTTATAGATGATGACTTCTTCTCAAACATTGTTACAGAGAATAAGGATTTGCCTGAGTCTGCAAAGATTGACCTTGCAATCTCTATGATTACACTTAAGTATACACAGTCAAATTCAGTATGTTATGTAAAGGGTGGTCAGGCAATCGGAATCGGAGCAGGACAGCAGTCAAGAATCCATTGTACAAGACTTGCAGGTTCAAAGGCTGATAACTGGTTCTTACGTCAGTGTCCTAAGGTTCTTGAGCTTCCGTTCCTTGACAATATTAAACGTGCTGACAGAGATAATGCCATAGATTTGTATATCGGTGAGGATTATATGGACGTTCTTGCTGACGGGCAGTGGGAGAGAATCTTCAAGGTAAAACCGGAAGTATTTACAGCAGAGGAGAAGAGAGCATGGCTTGACAAGAATACAGATGTGGCACTTGGTTCAGATGCATTCTTCCCATTTGGAGATAATATTGAGAGAGCACACAGAAGCGGTGTTAAATATGTTGCACAGCCGGGTGGCTCTATCCGCGATGACAATGTTATAGAAACATGTAACAAATATGGAATGGTAATGAGCTTTACAGGTATCAGACTTTTCCATCACTAATTGAAAAATGGTAGAATATGAGAATCTGATTAATCTGCAATTGATGATATTTGTGCTTACCGGTGTAGGCTACATATTAAGAAAGCTCAATATTATATCGGCTGACAGCAGGGCAGGACTTACAAATCTTGTTATAGATGTGGTTCTGCCGTGCAATATTATATATTCGTTCATGATAAAACTTACACATAAGGTTATAATGGCAGGGCTTGAGATACTTGTAATATCCATAATAATACAGATTATGTGTTATTTTCTCGGGTATGTTTTATATAAAAAAACATCACCTGAACAGGAAAAGGTGTTAAAGTACGGAACGATATGTTCAAATGCCGGTTTTCTTGGAAATCCGCTGGTTGAGGGAATATATGGAAGTATGGGGCTAATGTATGCTTCCATATATCTTATACCACAGAGGATATGTATGTGGTCGGCAGGAGTATCGTGTTTTACGGGAGCAAAAGGAAAAAATGTTGTGAGAAAGGTTCTTACACATCCGTGTATAGTAGCAGTTATGGTCGGACTGGTCATAATGGGATTTCAGATACAGCTTCCGGATTTTGCAGAATCTACAATAAAGACAATCAGTGGTTGTACAACAACGCTGTCAATGATAGTTATAGGTGGAATATTAGCAGAAATAGATATAAAGACGGTGATAAGTAAATTGAATATTTATTACTGTATTATAAGACTGGTGATAATGCCGGGACTTGTTCTTGCAGGATGTGCATTATTTAAGGTGGACCCGCTTGTTACAGCAGTATCCACCGTTCTGGCAGGAATGCCGGCTGGTTCGACTACGGCTATTCTTGCAGCTAAATATAACTGCGATGAAAAATTTGCGGTAAGAATAGTATTTCTGTCTACTGTTCTTTCGCTTATAACCATACCAATATTGTGTATGATAGTAGAAAATGTAGTATAGTGTTATGTTCTAAAGAATAAGAACGCCTACACCTATAAGTCCCGGACCGGTGTGAACCGCAAGGGATGCTACGATTTGTTTATCTGCCACAATTTCGGCCTCAGGGAATTTTTCTCTGAGGCTGTTTTTAGTTTCATCGACTTTATCCGGTGCGTTACCGTTCATGACGCTTAGCCATATATGTTCAGCGTCTGTATTTTTACGGACAATGTCGGTAAGTTTTTTAATCGAATTTTTGCTGCCTCTGAGCATGGTAACGGTTTTATATACTCCGTTGCTGTCACATGTGATGACTGGTTTTAATTTCAGTTTTTCACCGATTATACCGGTAACATTTCCGATTCTTCCGCCTTTTCTGAGATAATCTAAAGTGTCCATGTAAAAATATACATGGGAGTCTGCTATTTTTTTCTTAAGACTACCGATGAGAGTCTCATAATCTGTTCCGGCTTCTATCTGTTTCATACACCACATTACTATAAGTCCGGAACCTGTAGATATATTTTTAGTATCAAGTGTGAATCCGTCAAGACCTTCATAGGAATCGAGGACATTTCGCACAGTATTAAATGTTCCGCTCAGTTTGGAAGATATACATATGGCTATGACTTTTTCATAACCTTCAGATTTGATATTGTCAAGCATATCCTCTATATCGCCCGGACTTGGCGTGGAGGTAGTCGGGATATTCTCTGGGAAACGTTCATAGACCATAAGAGGGTCCATATCAATACCGTCAGTGTAAACATCATTTCCATATATGACCTTGAGTCCTAATAGTTTAACATCTTCATATTTATCTAAAAAGTCCTGTGGGATATCACATCCTGAATCAGCTAATATTGCAATTTTGTCTTTATTCAATGTTATCACTCTCCTTAATATGTAGTTATCAATACTAGATAAGATGATATCATACACTTTAAGGATGTGTCAATAACAATATATATTATTCGTGCAGTCTGCGGATTATTTTGTATATTATTTCATTTTCCGTGACTAAAGGTTTCTTGTGTGAAAAGAATAATATTCCTTCCGTCGGGGCGAGAACCTGAGAGATAACATATCCCTCATACGGATGAACAATTTCAGCAAGAACATCTCCCATATGAACTTCGTCTCCCGGCTTCTTAAGTCTTCTGTATATACCGCCTTCTTTAGTTTTTATAGGCATGAGATCATCCTCCTCAATGAGAGTGGAAAGATATCCGCCGTGATTGTTATATTTCAGTATTCCCATTCGTGTGAGAAATCTTAGTACGGATGATACAGCCTGACGTGCTGATACCTCATCGGTTTCGTCCGTCTCATTTGTGTATATTGAAAATGCGTTGGTTCCACTGAGCTGCCAGTTGTAGTTAAGGGTGGTTGTGTCGATGGGCTTCGGCTTGCGGTTGACCACATATGGCAGACCAAACAGGGATGCAAGGCTGGCACTCTGTTTTCCGGTATCCATCATTCGTACATGGGGAATAAAGTCACCCGGCATGTAAAAGCTGGCAAACTGTATTCCATAGTCATATCCCTTAACCTGCTCAAACAGTCCGGCAGCTATTCTGCTGGTTGTTTCTCCTGTGGCATCTCCGGGGAACATCCGGTTTATATCGGTATTGTCAACTGCCCAGAAACGTTTATTTATATTCATTGAGTGATGGTTGACGGACGGAACTACCATTATTTCGTTTCCTGATACAATGGATTTGTTTGATTCAAGTTCGCTTAATCTGGCGATAAGCTGTGAGCATATATACAACTGCTGGACTTCATTGCCGCGGAGACTTCCGATTATACATGCAGCCTTTTTGCCGTGACCAAATTTGTATGCATTTATACGATTACTCTCCCTGTATGGTGATGGGAGTGAGTAGATGGTTTCTTTTCGCATTATTTTTCACCTCCAAGGATTCTTGCAAGCAGTGAGCCGTTATATACTACCGGATATTCACGTCTTGTAAATACCATACCGTCCATATTTGCATGGATGAGTTCTTCATCATTGCCTGTAAGTGGATTTAGAATCTTTCCTATTATATCGCCGGCTTTGACATTATCACCTATACCGATTTCCGGTTTAAATATACCGGATTTTTCTGCATTGATTAATCCGATTGCCCTGTCTGATGATACTATAGGTTCTTTGACAGAGGGCGTGTCACCTTCCCATATACCGATATTTTTCATGAGATTAAGTATGCCGTTAGTGAGCTGGTAACCATAGCTCTCGGTTATTCGCATACCGACACCCATTTCAGCTACAAGGGTAGGTACACCGATATTATTTAAACTGTATGCAAGGGTGGATTCGAGAACGGTAGGTGAACCGTGAATCCATACAAAATCAGCATTCAGCATTTTTGCATATGGAAGCAGTCTTGCGGAACTTTCCTCGCTGATTCGTACCTGTGGCATTTCCATAAGAAAAATGTTGCTTGCGTGAATATCTATACACATATCTGCATCTGACAAATCGTCAACAATGCGTTTAATAAGCATTTCTATCATAGTTCCGTTTTCGCTGCCCGGAAATGAACGGTTCATATCAAGTTCGAACATTGGAATGTTTCTTGTAATGGAATCAATACCTAGCGGGTTGAGTGCCGGATAGATATCGATAATGCCTTTTACTTTATCCGGATTTGTATTTAATATCCGCAGAAGTTCATAGCACACGAACTGGCCCTCAAGCTCATCGCCGTGGGTACCTGTGACTATGGCAATGCGTTTCTCGTTTCCCGTCATTACTTCCGGTGTTATTCTGTTTTTCTGTATATGGAGATGCTCATCCACGGCAAGCTCCATAGACGCAACTGTTTTTATCATGTTTATCCTCATTTCTGACTTAAGTATAATTGTTTAATTGATATTGCAAGCTGGCTTGCAAATACACATATTATGTTCGGCTGGTGCGTAGCACCTTTTCGCCCACAATATCATTAATCGTGTTTATTATAGCATATTATTTGTGGTGGGAGTGCATAAAAAGTAATGCTTGCGATATAAATTATTTTTTGAATTTGTGTGATAAAAGTTACACAAAAAAAGATGTACATTGACAAATGTGTTTGGTATAATAAGTATATGCAGAGGATTGTGAATATTAAAATAAGGGATATATGTCTATAAAAAATTAGAAAATTCACATCATTTGCGAATCGCAAATATATCATTTATTTTTTAAAAGTTAGTTAAAATTTACAGGCTGCAACGCTCACACGTTTGCACTATCTTCGCCTGGCAGCGGTACATAAGCAGCTGCATAAAATGCACCAGCTAAGTACCGCCGCCTCAGAATGTCGCTTATGCAGCCTGTAAATTTGCACAACCATAATAAAATAAAAGGGTTTGGAGAATGCTTAGTGTGCGGCAAAAGAGAAAGGAGAATCTATGAGGAGATTTGGAAATGTAACAAAATGTATATCATGCATGGCAGTAGCATTAATGCTGTGTGTGATGAGCGGATGGTTTACGCAGGAGGTTTTTGCGGAGAAATGTGATGGGGAATATGAGGATTTTGAGTACGAATATGATAGTGAGACAGGAGAAATGTGTATAACCGGTTATAATGGTGATTCGGCGGACGTTATTATACCTGAATCTATAGAAGGTCATACGGTTACAATGATTAATATTTATTTTTATAATGAAAATATGAGAACTGTGTATGTTCCGGCTGGGGTTAGCGGATTGGGAATAGTTGATTTTAACAAAAAGCTGGAGAACGTATATGTAGATGAGGCAAATCAGACATATAAGTCGGTAGATGGAGTTCTGTATACAAAGGATGGGAAAATACTTGTATTATTTCCAAACAGACCGGATAAAAAGGCCGTTATATCAGAAGGTACGGAGGGGATAGTGTATACAGCATTTAATAATAGCAGTTTTAGTGAGATATTTATTCCTGATTCAATTAAGTATGTGTATAGACAAAGTGTAGAAGTTGATTCAAAGGATTGGGATATATTTTCGGTTGAAAATCGTCTGTCAGAAATATTGTCATATCAGGCAGAACTTGAAAACGTATATGTTGGAGAGAAAAATAAGAATATAATGTCCATTGATGGAATGGTATACAGTAAGGATATGAAAACCTTTGTTATGTGCCCACAGACCAGAAGTGGAGAAGTAGTAATAGATAATAATGTAGAGATATTAGGAAGGGCAGCATTCGGAAAATGTACGGATGTAAACAGAATAGTTCTTGGTGATAAAATCACTGAGATAAGGGATATTTGCTTTATGTACAGTGGTCTTACTGAACTAAATATTCCCGACAGTTGTACAAATATTGGAAGAGATATATTTTTTGTATGTCAGGGATTAACAACTGTAAATATACCGGTGGGTATTAAAGAACTGAATTATGCTATATTTGAGGGTTCATATATTAGAGACTTGATTTTGCCTGATGACAGTGCATTTGCATTTGAAAATGGAATAATATATGACAGAAATAAGACAAAGGTTATATTAGCATTAGGTGAAAGTGCGGAAGAAGTGGTTATACCGGAAGGCGTCATAGAAATATGTGATTATGCATTCAAAAATCAAATAAAAATGCAGAATGTTATATTGCCGGAATCATTAGAAAAGATAGGAATATATGCATTTGATTGCTGTATTGGATTAAAAAATATTATTATTCCTAAAAATGTAACGGAGATATGTGAAAGAGCCTTTGAAAATACAAGTATGACGGATATTTTGATAGAAGGAAACACAGTTAATGGAATAAATAAATATACATTTGAGCAGGGGACAATAACTGTTCTGAATAAACAGTTATATGAAGAGCTGTCAAGAATTTATGCTAAAATAGAGAATGTTAAGATTGTTATGAAGGTTACATCACCATCAATAAAGCTTAATAAAACAAAAGCTACTATCTACAGTGGGAATGTAAATAATACAGTATCGGTTAAAGCCACATTAGAAAACATAACAGGTAAAATAAAGTGGACAACATCTGACAAATCCGTTGCCACAGTCAGCAATGGAAAGATTACGGCAGTGGGTAAAGGAAATGCAACAATAAAAGCGTCAATAGGAAAGACAACGGCAAAGGTTGTTATAACTGTGAAGAATCCTACAGTGACAGTGATAGACGGTTCAAAAGCAGTTAATAAGATAAATGTCAAAAAAGCTAAAACAGTTATGTACAAGGTGAAAGTTAATCCTGCAAAATCAAAGCTTACAATTGTACAGGACAAAAAGTCAAAGCAGATGGCAAAGGTAACATTAAAGAACAACATTCTTTCAGTGAAAGGGCTGAAAAAAGGCAGCACAGAGATAAAGATAAAATGTGGTGCGGGAACGAAGAAGATGAAAATTATTGTTGGATAAAATAAGAGAGTTTTGAAAATGCTTATTGTGCGGCAAAAGAGAAAGGAGAATCTATGAGGAGATTTAGAAATGTAACAAAATGTATATCGTGCATGGCAGTAGCGTTAATGCTGTGTGTGATGAGCGGATGGTTTACGCAGGAGGTTTTTGCGGAATGGGGATATGGAGAGCAGGATGGAATCAGATATATATATGATACAGATTCTAAGGAAGCATATGTAAATGATTATGAAGGAGATGCGACAGATATCGTTATTCCGGAGACGATTGAAGGATGTACAGTTAAAGCAGTTTATATTGAATACCATGGAACAGAAGTGAAAACTTTATCAATTCCTTCTGGTGTTACAGGATGTACAATTATATCAAATAAACTGGGATATATTTATGTGGATGAAGCTAATCAGACATTTAAATCTGTAGATGGGGCATTGTATACAAAGGATGGTAAGGAACTTCTTGCATATCCATATAAGGAGTCAAAAGAACTGATTATTCCGGAGGGAATAGAAACTATCAGGGAACATGCGATAAGTGAATTAGAGGTTGAGAGTGTTTCATTGCCGTCTACACTTAAGTATGTATATGAGTGGCTTGAGGATACAGAGAATAGGTATCAAAGGGCAGAGGAGTATTTGGCAGATGTATTACCAAGTAGTGAAGTGCTTAAGGATGTATATGTGAGTGAAGATAATGAGAATATTATCTCTGTTAATGGACTGGTATACAGTAAGGATATGAAGAGATTTGTATTCTGTCCGAGAGGAAAAAGTGGGGAGATAACAGTGGATGAACGTACTGATATTATAGGACATGAGGCTTTTAGTGAGAGCAGGGTTACAAAGATTACACTTCCTGAAGGTTTGACGTCTATTGAATATTCGGCATTTAGTGATTGCACTAATCTGACGGAACTGAATATACCAAAAGGTGTAACAGAGCTGAATAAATATATGTTCTGGGACTCAGCTTTGAAAAATTTGTCATTTTCTGAGGACAGTCCATATATAAGTGAGAATGGCATAGTGTATAGTAAAGATAAGACGGAACTTTTATTTGGAATTGGGAATATGACCGGAAAGCTTGTTATACCTGAAGGTGTGAAATCTATAGGAGATAAAGCTTTTCAGGAAATGACCGGAATAAGTGAGGTCGAATTTCCAAAATCTCTTGTCAGTATAGGAGATAGTGCATTTTTAGGTTGTAGTAGAATAGAAAGTATAATTATACCGGAAAGTGTTACAAGTATCGGATATGCTGCATTTAATGCTACAGGTATATCAAAAATAAGTATAGAAGGTACCCATATAGATTATATGGGAGATGATGCATTTTATACATATGCACAGAGTACTGTAATTACAGTAAAAAGTGAAGAGATTGCTTCACTGATTCGTAATAGCTTATGGGACGCGGATTCTGCGACAATAATAGTTGAGAAACCGGTTGATCCGGTAACAGTTGATAAGTCAGCAGTAACATTGTATACGGGAAATTATAAAAACACCACAACAGTAAAAGCTACACTTAACGGAATAACAGGCAAAATAAAATGGACAACGTCAAATAAAGCCGTTGCTACAGTTAAGAATGGTAAGATTACAGCGGTGGGAAAAGGAACGGCAGTCATTAAGGCTACAGTAGGAGCGAATACGGCACAGGTTAAAGTAACCGTGAAAAATCCTACTGTGACAGTTGTGGACGGTTCTAAGACAGTCAGCAGTATAAATGTTAAAAAGTCTAAAACTGTAATTTATAAAGTAAAAGTCAGCCCTGTAAAGTCTAAGGTGAGCATCGTACAGGATGCAAAATCAAAAAAGACGGCAAAAGTAACATATAAAAATAATCTTTTATCTGTAAAAGGATTAAAGAAGGGCAGCACGGTGATAAAGATAAAATGCGGTGCAGGAGTTAAGAAGATAAAAGTTACGGTAAAATAAGGAGCGCGGATATATATCCGGGATTGGAGATAAAATATGGATAATAAAAGGATAAAGAGCAATATATGGAAGCTCATGTGTGCAGCCATTGTTGCATTGATGGTGGTATTCATAGGAACAGACAGTACATATGCAGCTACATATAAGAAGTTTCAGTATAAGACGATAAATAGCGGAAAATATATAGAGATAACAGGTTATAAGGGTGACAGTGAAAATATAGTTATACCGAAGAAGATATCAGGCAAAAAGGTAACAACTATAGGGCAGAAGGCTTTTTCGGGTAAGAAAAAGCTGACTACCGTGGCTATACCGGATACGGTAAAAACCGTTAAATCATATGCATTTTATAATTGCAGTAAGCTTAAGAGCGTGACAGTTCCTGACAGCGTAAGCAGAATATATTCATTTGCATTCGGATATAAGGCAGGAAGAAAGAACTTAAGCGGATTTAAAATGTATGGAAATACAGGAACAGCAGCTTGTAAATATGCAATTTATAATGATATAAGTTACAATATCAAGGGTTATACAGTTCAGTTTGTTTATACTGAAAGACTTAAAAGTACAGAGACAATAGTACAGTGGGGTGCAGCACAGGGTGCGGCAGGCTATGCTGTATACAGAGCAGATAAATCAGGAAAATCTTATAAGAAAATAGCCACAGTTAAGGATACAGTGTATACAGATGACAGTGTGCCTGATGGAAATATATATTATTATAGGATTAAACCATACAAAAAATACAGCGGAGAAAAAATATACGGTTCATTTTCGGAGAGTAAGATATCAGAGTGGGGCAAATATAATAAAGCAGAGTTTGAAAATGTCACAAGAAATAAGATTAATATGACCGACAAACAGGGTGTGTATTATGAAATATTTGTAAGGTCATTTGCAGATTCAGACGGAGACGGAGTAGGTGACTTCAACGGTGTCACAGCAAAACTTGATTATCTTAAGGACCTTGGAATTGAAGGAATATGGCTTATGCCGGTAAATCAGAGCTCTTCATACCATGGTTATGATATAGACGATTACTATCTGTTAAATGGTGACTATGGTACAGAGGAAGATTTCCAGAACCTTATAAATGAGGCACACAAACGTGGAATAAAGATTATCATGGACTTTGTTCTTAACCATACAGGAAGCAACAATGCGTGGTTCAGGGATGCACTTAACAACGTGCACAGCAAATACAGGGATTATTACAGATTTGTAAGCAAATATGACACAGATAACTATGACGTGTATGATGAGTCACCGTGGGGTTCGCTGGTATGGAAGCAGGCAGGAAGCTATTATTACTATTCAATATTCTATGGAATGATGCCTGACCTGAATTATAACAATCCGGCTGTAAGACAGGAGATTAAGTCAGCAGCAGGAAAATGGCTTAACATGGGAATTGACGGATTCAGACTTGATGCGGCAATGCACATATATGGCGAAAATGAATTTAAGCAGATGAGCGATGAAGAGAGAAAACAGGCAAATCTTCAGTGGTGGAATGAATTTGCATCATACTGTGAGAGCATAAATGAGAATGTATACCTTGTAGGTGAGGCATGGCAGAATGATGAAGTATTATCTGAATACGTTCAGCCGTTTGATACAAAATTCAACTTCACATTTGAGCAGAATATGATGAATGCAGTTGTAAATGAGAAAGCAACTGTAAATGACAGTGAATCATTATCACAGAATCTCACAGACATTTTGCAGGAGTACAGCAAGGTAGATACTAAATACATCGATGGTGTATTTGGAACTAATCACGATCAGAACCGTATAATGTCACAGGTGGAAGGAAACGCAGATAAGGCAAAACTTGTGGCAGATATTTACCTCACATTGCCTGGAAATCCTTTCATATATTATGGTGAGGAGCTTGGAATGCATGGAGATGGAGATGATGAGAATAAGAGAACTCCGTTTAAGTGGTCAGAGGATGGAAAAGCCATGGATACAACATGGGAAGACAATTCACAGAACAAAGATGTAAATCCATACAGTGTTCAGGTAAATGACGAAAATTCAATGTATAATCATTACAAGAAAATGATAGCACTCAGAAAGTCAGAAAAGGCTCTTGTATCCGGAACATATTCTCCTATAAATGTGGATAATAGTGCGGTAATGGCGTATGTAAGAGAATACGAAGGTGAGAAGATAACAGTAGTACATAATCTGTCGGCTGAAGCTGTAAGTGTGGCTGTATCTGATGTGCAGGGAGGAAATGTTATATTAGGTCAGACAGACGCATTGGCTGAGGGAAATATAACAGTTCCGGCCTACGGTACAGTGATGGTTAAAGTATCGTAATATCAGTCAGATTTCTGACTGCGGGTTTTTAAAAACATAATAATGGCTACGCTGCATATTATTACATAGCCGATAATGCTGTAGACATCAGGGATTTGCCCAAACAATATGAATCCCAAAAGTGCTGCAAATATAATCTGCGAATAATCATATACAGATATTTCGCTTGCCGGTGAGTGGAAATATGCAGCAGTTATTGCAAATTGACCTCCGGATGCGGCAAGTCCCGCTCCGAGCAGTGAAAGAACCTGCCATGGTTCCATATGATGATAATTAAATACAATATATGGAAGAGTCACAAGGCATGAGAATGCGGAGAAGAAAAATACTATGAACGAACCGTTTTGGCCTTTCTTACCCAACATTCTGACCATGGCATATGCAAGACCGGCAAACATACCGCCGGCAAAACCTATGGCAGACGGTATGAAATCTATGTTAGAAAATGAAGGCTTGATAATGAAAAGACTTCCTATAAATGCCACGATAACAGCTCCGCACTGAAACGGAGTGATTTTCTCTTTGAGAATCAGATATGAGAAAATGATTACAAAGAAAGGTGACATTTTGTTTAACATAGATGCATCTGACAATACAAGATGATCAATAGCATAAAAATTACATATAATACCGAGGGTGCCGAATGTTGCTCTGCAAATGAGCGGGATGAGGCATCCTTTTTCAATTTTAAATCCTTCTTTTTTCTTAATCAGGATTGCAAGGGCAAAGAAAACTGCAACAAAATTTCTGAAAAAACATTTCTGCAATGGGGGCAAATCGCCTGAAAGCCTCACAAATGCATTCATAAATGCAAAGCAGAATGCGGATAATATAATAAAAATAATACCTTTATATTTAGATTTAATCTTCATGAAATAAACCTGCCTTTCGTGATATACAATGTTGTCATCGCGTATAATAATAGGAGTGTTTTTATGGGATGTCAAGCCGGAAATATATTAGCGAAGCCCCTTGCATGCAGGATAATTGTATAGTATAATCGTTAAATAAAGTTTTTAAATTCATATGAAATGGAGAGAGTTGTTTGTCAATTGTAATGGAGAAATCAGCAATCTAATATTGTGCAGGGTAAAATTCTAGGTAGGAAACTACGCTAGGAGTCTGCCCGGATTTCAACATACAATTGCTTAATAACGTATATATTAACGGTAGAATAGCATGACTGTATAGTTGTGCTATTTTTTATTTCAAAATAGAAGGAGTTTAAAAACGATGAATATAGAAAGTAAGATAGAATTTGATATAGTAAGAAATAAATGGATGGAACTTGCCGTGACAGATGCAGCAAAGTCAAGAATAAAAGATACATGGTTAAGTTATTCAGAAAGTGAGCTTAGAAAACTTTTAAGAGACACAACCAATGCGAGAAATCTTATAGAAAAGCTTGGGACACCTCCGCTTCATAATGTAGCCGAAATCAGGAATGTGCTTGTGGCGGCAGGTAAAGTAGAATGTCTGACACCGGATAATTTAGAAAAGGTTGGCAGCTTTCTGACACTCACATGCAGGTTAAAGGATTACTTAGGGAGAGGAAAAATATTTGACAACTCACTGGCATATTATGATGAAAATTTAAATCCAATAACTGATTTAAAGGAAGAGATAAGCAGGGTTATAAGAAATGGTGAAGTGGATGATTATGCAACAAAACAGCTTCATAATAATGGAGATAATAAGTGAGGTAAACCAAAATAGTTTTGTCATAATGGATGAACTGGGTTCAGGAACTGATCCGACGGAGGGAATGGGTATTGCTGTGGCGATACTTGAGGAACTCAGAAAAAGTAATGCACTGTTTCTGGTTACGACACATTATCCGGAGGTAAAAGAGTATGCTGCAAAGAAGGACGGTATAGTAAATGCGAGGATGACATTTGACAGGAAATCTCTTACACCAACCTATCAGATGATTATAGGTGAGGCAGGGGAGAGCTGTGCATTTTATATAGCGGAACATTTGAGAATGCCACAAAGCATGCTTAAAGTTGCGGTAACTGCAGCGTATGGTGAAAAAGCTGCAGAAAAATATGAATTTCAAAACCGTGAAACAGTTATAAAAAAGGAGAATGCTTATGGTACAGCTACCGGGCAAAAAAATATGGATAAACCACAAAAGAGTGAAACTAAGAGTGGCAGCAACAGAGCTGTATCCGGAAGATTATGATTTCTCCATTGTATTTGATACCGTGGAGAATCGGAAAATAAGGCATGAAATGAATAGAAAATATACAGATAAAATAATAAAAGATACAAATGAAAATTCGTAGTCAGAGTATCCGATGACTGCGTAAAAGGAAGAGGCTCTGTCGTTGCGGCAGGGTCTCTTTAATAGTTGGTATATATTATAGCCTATCATGTATAAAACTGGAGGATGCAGGTTTATATGGTAAAATATAAAAATAAAATGTTGCATTACTAAATTAAATGTGATAAGATGATAATATAAAACCATAACAGAATCATGCATTTAACTTTCATTTTCTGATTAACGGCTATTTTCCACAAAACCATACAAAGTATATAGAATAAAACATCATGTGATTGTGGAACTCTGCTGTATACTATATATTGTGCAAATTTGCGGACTGTAAAAGCGACATTCTGAGGCGGCCGGCACTTAGCAACCGTATTTTGGTTGCTTATGTACCGTTGCCAGCCGAAGATAGTGCGAACGTGAGAGCGTTGCAGTCTGTAAATTTGCACATGTTTATATAAAACAGCAAATAAATTACATTGTATCGTTTTTTACAATACACAACTTCATTTATATGATAAATTATCTCATAACAAGGGAAGACAAAGAAGTCAGTACTTAACAGACTTCATGCGTCTTCCCTTTTCACGTATTTGGTGCAGTAACAATAGGAATGGCAGACAGAAAGTGAGGAAAAGTTATGAATAGAATTGAAAATCATCCGATATTAGGCGAAACTCCAAGTCGGAATAAAGTTACATTTACTTATAACGGACAGGTTATGGAGGGATATGAGGGTGAACCGATTTCTGTGGCGTTAAAGGCGAATGGAGTTATGGCACACAGGTATACGGCAAAAAAACATGAGCCGAGAGGTATATTTTGTGCTATAGGAAGATGTACAGATTGTGTCATGATAGTAAATGATAAACCAAATGTAAGAACATGTATTACACCGTTAGAAGCCGGAATGAAGGTACAGACACAGTATGGTGTTTTGGCAGAAAAACAGGATTAGAACAGGAGGCACATCATGAAGATAGAACGTTACGATATGATAGTTGTAGGTGCAGGTCCGGCAGGATTGTCAGCAGCCATAGAGGCAGCAAAAAGAGGTATTAAGCCTATAGTATTTGATGAGAATCAGAGACCGGGCGGACAGCTTTTCAAACAGATACATAAATTTTTCGGCTCTAAGGAGCATAAGGCAAAAATCAGAGGATTTAAAATAGGTGAGGAACTTCTTGCAGAGGCAGAACAGTATGGAGTAAAGGTTGTATTAAATGCCACTGTAATAGGACTTTATCCTGAAAAAGAAGTTACAGTGAGAATCGGAGATGAAGTAAAGCATTATAAGGGTGATGCAGTACTTGTAGCGACAGGTGCCGCAGAAAATATGGTGAATTTCAAGGGATGGACATTACCGGGAGTAATCGGTGCGGGAGCTGCACAGACGATGATGAATCTTCATCATATAAAACCCGGAAACAGAGTTTTAATGCTTGGTTCAGGAAATGTAGGACTGGTAGTAAGCTTTCAGCTTCTGCAGTCCGGATGTGAAGTGGTAGCATTGGCAGATGCAGCTCCGAGAGTAGGCGGTTATGGTGTACATGCGGCAAAAGTATCAAGATGTGGAGTTCCATTTTATCTTTCACATACAATAGTGGAGGCAGAGGGAACAGATCATGTTACGGGAGTTGTCATCGGACAGGTTGGACCTGACTGGAAAGTTATACCGGGAACGGAGAAACATTTTGATGTAGATACGATATGTCTGGCAGTCGGCCTTTCACCTATGTCACAGCTTCTAAAACAGGCAGGATGTAAGATGGCAGATACCAAGGGCGGATATGTTCCGGTGTGTGACGAAGATGGTGCTACATCAGTGCCCGGAGTATATGCAGCAGGAGATGTCTCAGGTATAGAGGAAGCCAGTTCAGCCATGATAGAGGGAAGAATGAGTGGTGCTACCATAGCTGAGTATCTTGGATATATTACAAAAGAAGAAAAGGAAAGCAGGGTAAATGAACTTGAAGCACAGCTTGATACATTGAGACAGGGAATGTTTGCACCGAAGAACAGAGGAAAACTTGTAGAGAAAACAGAGGAGGGCATAGATGTATCCATGAATCTTCTTGAGAAAGGATATGTAGCTCAGGATGAGATAGAGCGTTATCCCGGTGTGACAAAGAGTAAGGGAATACATCCTGTTATAGAATGTACACAGAATATTCCGTGTAATCCGTGTCAGGATGCATGTAAGATGGGATGCATAATGATAGGAAAGAACATTACATCGCTGCCGGCGGTTGACAGTAATCACAAATGTATCGGATGCGGTATGTGTGTTGCATCATGCAGCGGTCAGGCAATATTCCTTGTAGAGGAAGATGTGGAACCGGGATATGGTGAAGTGACAATGCCATATGAATTTTTACCTCTGCCGGAGGTAGGGGATAAAGGAATGGCATATGGAAGAGACGGACGGGAGGTATGTGCTGCCGAGGTGACGAAAGTGCGGACATCCAAGGCATTTGACCATACGAACCTACTTACTATAAAGGTGCCAAATGAAATGTTGATGACGGCAAGATTTTACAAAGCAAAATAGATGCTGCGGAAATGGAGGCAATTATGATTGATATTCAGGAAAAATTAAAGGAAATCGGACCTTATGTGGAGGCACCTGATGACTATATGCTGGTGTGCAGATGTGAGGAAGTAACTAAAGGTGAGATAAGAAAAGCAGTACATGAAGGCTTTTTTACAATAGAAGAGATTAGAAGGTATCTTCGTTCAGGCATGGGACTCTGTCAGGGTCAGACATGTGGCAAGCTTGTCAAAGGTATAGTTTCAAGGGAACTTAAGGTGGCACCTACGGAGGTAGAGCCGGCTATATCGAGGGCTCCTATGAGACCTATGGAAATGGAGATATTGGCAGAGGATGGAGGTGTGGCACATGAGTAGAGTGGCAGATACGATTATTATAGGTGGCGGTGTCGTTGGATGTGCGGCTGCATATTATCTTGCAAAGGCAGGAAATTCAAATGTAATAGTACTTGAGGGAACAAAGAGTATAGGACATGGCGGCTCAAGCAGAAATGGCGGTGGTGTCCGTCAGTCGGGACGTGATGTAAGGGAACTGCCTTATGCGATGTATGGAATTAAAAATCTGTGGCCAAATCTTTCAGAAGAACTGGGTGTAGACACCGAATACACACAGAAGGGGAACCTTCGTCTTGGAAAAACGGAAGAACATTTAAAAAAATTAAATACATTAGCCTCAAATGCACAGAGTGTAGGACTTGATGTGCGGATGGTGGACGCAAAAGAAGTAAAGGAAATATGTCCTTATCTTGCGGATGATATCATTGGAGCAAGCTGGTGTCCTACCGATGGACATGCTAATCCGCTTACAACGACTCTGGGATATTATAAACGTTCATTGGAGATGGGTGTAAAATATTATACAGATGCACAGGTTAAGGAACTCAGAAAAATAAAAGGAAAAGTCCGTCAGGTGGTGTTAAATGACGGAACAGTATTTGAAGGTGAAAGTATTATTCTGGCGGCAGGTTATGAAAGCAGGGAGATAGCCCGTACTGTCGGTGTGGATATTCCTATGACAAGACTTATCGATGAGGCACTTGTAACAGAGATGCAGCCGCATATGTTTGATATAATGCTTGGAACTGCCGGTGGAGATTTCTATGGACATCAGGCACATCACGGCTCATTTGTATTCGGTTCAGACAGTGGATATGAGGTCGTGACAGATATGAAAGATCCGTCAGCGATGGAGACAAATTCTCTTACATTATCAGCAAGCTGTCGTGCCATTATGAGTTATGTTCCGGCACTCAAGGATGCAAAAATCGTCAGAAGCTGGGCCGGATGGCTTGATAATGCATTTGACGGGGTACCGTTTATAAGTCGTGTTGACGAGGCACCGGGACTTATATTGGCTTGTGGATTTACCGGACACGGATTTGGTACAGCGCCTGCCGTGGGACTTATGTTATCGCAGATGGTGGCAGGAGAGGAAACAGTAGTAGATATTTCGGCACTGCGTTATGACCGATTCAAACCAATCCGTTAATTCGTATCGCTTTTTACAATACGGCATGAATTAAATATGATACAATTATTGACGTGAATCAGAAATATTGATATACTATGTATGACAAAGGTGTCAATTGCAGAAGCAATTGGCACTTTTTTGTATTTATATAAGATGATTTCATCCTAATCATACATAACATATCAATCGCAGGAATGTATGATAGGAGGAAATAAAGATGGGAACAAAAATTGATTTTTTATATTTAAGTGAGCAGGATATGGTGGCAGCGGGTGTAAAGGATATGGGCAAATGTGTGGAAGTGATGGAAGATATGATGGTGACACTTCAGAAAGGTGATTATGTCATGGGTGGTGAAAATCACAACTCTCACGGATGCATGGTAACATTTCCGGAAAATCCTCAGTTCGAGGGTATGCCAAAGAATGGTGAGGACAGAAGATTCATGGCAATGCCGGCATATCTTGGCGGCAGTTTTAAGATGGCAGGAATGAAGTGGTACGGTTCTAACATTGAGAATAAGAAAGAAGGACTTCCACGTTCGATTCTTATGATGATGTTAAATGATAAGGATACAGGAGCACCGCTTGCACTCATGTCAGCTAACCTTTTAAGTGCATACAGAACAGGAGCCATACCGGGAGTCGGTGCAAAGTATCTTGCAAGAAAAGATTCAAAGGTGGTTTCCATAGTAGGTCCTGGTGTCATGGGAAAGACATCTTTAAGTGCATTTATGAGTGTATGTCCAAACATTGATACCGTGAAAATCAAAGGGCGTAGCCAGAGAGGTATAGATTCCTTTGTAGAATTTGTAAAGACAGAATATCCGCAGATAGAGAATGTTGTGGTGTGTGAGAACATGGAAGAAGCGGTTCGTGACAGTGACATTATTAGCACAACAACAAGTGTAGGAAATAAGGAAAAGGAATTTCCATTTATCGATGATGCATGGATAAAGAAAGGGGCTCTCATATGTATGCCGTCGGCTGCCAGATTCAATGAAAGTTTCTATCTGGAAGATTCAACCAGACTGGTTGTTGATAATTACAAATTGTACGAAGCATGGGCAGATGAATATCCATATCCGAGCTATGATCCGGTTCAGGTGGTAGGAGCAAAATTCATGGACCTGCTTCATGACAACAAAATAACAAGAGAAGAAATAATTGATGTGGCAGATGTTATAACCGGTGTACATCCGGGAAGAACAAGCGACGATGAGAGAATCATTTACTCGGTAGGCGGCATGCCTGTGGAGGATATCGCATGGGGTGAAACAGTTTACAAAAATGCACTGAAAAAGGGCATTGGTGTCAAACTTAACCTCTGGGATAAACCGGAGCTTGCATAGTCTCAGAACTATGGGCGGAATTGCTATGGTTATAACTGATGCACGATGAGGTGAAAGGTCATGAGAAAAGTAAATTATATTAAACCATTGCAGCCATATATGGTTCTGGTGTCAGAAAATTATCAGAGGGTGGATGAGAACAGACTTGGCATTTCCCACTGTTATCAGATGGATTTGTCACAGAATATGGACAGTGAGGTGGATGCGGTTCCGGACGGATGTATAGATCTGGTGTTTTGTATAGATGACGGAAAAGTCAGTACTTCCATAGGTGGAACAGTTCTAAAGGCGAAACATTGGGAACTGGGACATGGTGGAACATGTTTTGGCATAAGATTTATGCCGGGTAGCGGAGTGATGCCAAAGGAATTGTCACCGGACATGCTGGTAAATCAGGATATTGAGATAGATGGAAATATTTTTGGTGATAATCTTGTGGAAAAGTTATCAGAACAGGAGAATATGTCCCGGAGAGCAGAAATATTTATGAATGTTTATGAGACGTTAATTCATGATAATGAAGAAACAGGTTTAAAAAAGCGGATAGAAGAGTATATAAGGAACAGGGTCTGTCAGAACGCGGGTCAGATTAATATGTCTGAACTTGCACAGGAGACCGGATATTCGGAGTGTTATCTTCGCAGGGTGTTTAAGGAATATAACGGAATATCACCTAAACAGTTTGCACAGTACATACGATTTCAAAATCTTTTAACCATATTGAAAAACAGTGACACATCAAATGAGAATCTCGCACTTGACTGTGGGTACTATGATGAGGCGCATATGATGAAAGAGTTTAGAAATTATGCAGGAATGACCATAGAAAAATATAAGAAGATTATTACACCGAAAAAGGATTTATTATAGGAGGAACGCATATGAGTGAATTATCAAAGATAGAAATAATAACAGGAATGTCAAAGTTATCAAAGCTCAAGACAGCATTAAGCAAAATAGGAGTAAGAGGAATCACGGTAATGCAGGTGTTAGGCTGTGGTGTGGAAAAAGGAACTCAGGAATATGAGGTTGATGAAAATGAGATAATGGAGCTGCTCCCGAAACAGCAGATTAATATCGTAGTGGAAACTTCAAAAGTGGATAAGGTAATAGAAACAGTCAAACAGGAACTTTACACAGGACATATAGGAGATGGAAAAATCTTTGTGTATGGTATAGACAATGTGGTTCGTGTACGTACCGGTGAAGAAGGAAATGATGCACTGTAGAGTTTCGTAATTATATAAGATGATTTAGAATCTGGAAAGGAGCAGCATATGGAAGATAAAAAATTAGGCTTGGGAACCGTGGTATCCATCTCTGTCGGACTCGTTGTTGCCACAAGCTGTCTCGTATCTCTTGGAACAGGTGCAGGAACATTAGGAATAACCTTTGTGCTTGCAATGGTTATTGCGATGATGCTCAATATGACTACCGTGGCATCTCTTTCAGAACTTAATGCCATTATGCCAAACACAACCGGTGGACTTGCTCAGTATTCACTGGCGGCACTTGGTCCGTTTCCGACTATTATATCCATGGTCGGAGGGTATCTTATATGCAACACGTTATCGTGTGGAGTTGAGGCGTCTATATTTTCATTCTCAGTGACAAGTCTTGTGGGAGATGCGATACCGAGTCTTGCGTATACCGGAATAATGGTTGCACTGGTGCTTGTTGCAAATCTGTTCGGTGTGGATTTGTTTGCAAAGATTCAGAATATTGTGGCGGCACTGCTTATCGGTTCACTGGTTATCATGGGACTTATCGGAGCGTTTGGAATGGGAACCGGTACAGAGATAGAGCAGCCGTTGGTACTTAACAGTAACATAAATAACATCATATCCATGACGGCGGTAGCGTTCTGGCTGTTTATCGGTGCTGAATATGCGATTCCGGTATCAAAGGATGTGAAGAATGCAAAGAGAAATGTACCACTTGGAATGATGTTGGGTCTCCTTGTTGTCTGTATCATGCAGACGATAATGATATTCGGATTCCATAATTATACACCGTGGGCAGAGCTTAAAGATTCGGCTGCACCACATCTTCTGTATGGTTATTATCTGCTTGGAGATTTTGGTAAGATATGGATGGTTTTAGTTGGAGCACTTGCTGTTATAAGTACACAGAATTCTACCGTAAATTCTCTCGCAAGTATATGTCAGGGAATGGCAAAAATGAATATGCTTCCACATATATTTGCAAAAACCAACAAACATGGAATGCCTTGGTTTGGCCAGGTATTTGTAAGTGTTTCAATATTTATATTTGCAGCACTCAGTAATAATTCGGCAGATGCCATCAACTTTCTGATTCTGGCAGGATCCGTGTTCTGGATGATATCATACATACTTGCCCATATAGATGTACTGGTATTCCGTAAGAGACTTCCTAAGGTTCCGAGAAGTTTTAAGGTTCCGGGCGGTCCGGTCATACCGGTAATCGGTATAGTGGGAACTACACTGATGGTTCTCGGAATATCATCAGATCCGGTTGAGCGTATGAAGATATGGCTGCTCACCGGTGTGACATTTGTAGCGCTTGGAATATATGCATTCTTCTGGATAAAATACAGAATGAAAATGAAAGTATTTAAGAGCGTGCCGATAGAAAAAGTCATGGCGATGGATAATAATTTATATTATATAGAAAGAAAACGATTGGGCATATGGAAATAGAATAATTTATATGAAGAAGACTTTACTTACAGTGAAAGCTGACGGTAAAGTCTTTTTTTGACGGAAAAAGAAAATTAATGACGGAATCTGGAAGAAATTTAATAAAAATGACGGAAAATGATTGACAGTGACGGAAAATGATTGTATAATAACATCATAAACAACGAGGCAATAAAAATTATCCCCGAAGGAGTGATGAAAAAATGTTAATAGAAAAACGTTTTCGGGAAATACTTGAAATAGTAAACCGTGAAAAAAGTGTAACAGTACAGGAACTGATGGAAATACTTGGAACATCGGAATCTACGATACGAAGGGACTTAAATACACTTTCACAGGAAGGAAAACTGGTAAAGGTTCATGGCGGTGCAGTTGCAATTGAGGGCATATACGCAGGAACAGATGCAGAGGTGCAGGTCAGGCAGGAACTTAACACGGAGGCAAAATCAGAAATAGCCGGTTATGCCGCAGGTTTGATTGAAAATGACGATTTTGTATATCTGGATGCAGGAACAACCACAGAGAGAGTCATAGATTATCTTACATCTACAGGAACGGTGTTTGTGACAAATTCATGGATACATGCAAAGAAACTGTCAAAGAAAGGATATAAAGCATATATCCTTGGTGGAGAATTTAAGGCAGATACAGAGGCGGTTATAGGAGCAGAAGCCTTGAAAAGCCTTGAAAAATATAACTTTACAAAAGGATTTTTTGGAACCAACGGAGTAGGGAGAAAGGAGGGATTCAGTACACCGGATGCAAAGGAAGCTTCAGTTAAAAGAAAGGCAATGTCAAAATGTGGTCAGAAATATGTGCTTGCAGACAGCAGCAAATTTTCAAAAATATCCCCGGTGACATTTGCAGGATTTTCAGAAGCTACGGTGATTACAACGAAGGATGTAGATGCAGCTTATAAGGAATGTGCAAACGTATTGGAGGTGTAGACAGTGATATATACAGTTACATTCAACCCGTCTCTTGATTATATAGTATCTGTTGACAAATTTGCTACAGGAAAGGTCAACAGAACAGGAGATGAGAAAATATTTGCCGGAGGAAAAGGCGTTAATGTATCGATAGTCCTGAAAAATCTGGGATATGAGAATACGGCACTTGGATATACCGCCGGATTTACGGGAAATGAGATAGAGAGGATTCTTCAGGAAAAGGGTATAAGCACAAGATTCAAGAATGTGACAACAGGTATAAGCAGAATAAATGTCAAATTAAAATCTGATGAGGAGACAGAGATAAACGGTCAAGGACCGGCAATCACCACAGAAGATGTGGAAGCATTGTATGACAGGTTAGATACGGATTTGAAAGAAGGTGACATTTTAGTTCTGGCAGGAAGTATTCCCGATGTAATGTCACAGGAGACATACAGCAATATAATGAAGCGTCTTGAAGATAAAAATATAAATATAATAGTGGATGCTACAAAAGATTTGCTCGTAAATGTATTAAGATATCATCCGTTTCTTATAAAGCCAAACAATCATGAGCTTGGAGAGATAGTAGGAGCGGAGATAAATACAAGAGAAGAAGCCTGCATGTATGCGAAGAAATTACAGGAAATGGGTGCCAAAAATGTTCTTGTATCCATGGCAGGTGAGGGTGCAGTTCTCGTTACGGAGACAGGAGAAGAGTATCAGTCAGAACCACCTAAGGGAAAGGTAGTCAACTCAGTCGGGGCCGGAGATTCCATGGTAGCCGGATTCATAGCAGGTTATCTTAAGAATCATAGTTATGAGGAAGCATTTAAAATGGGACTCTGTACAGGAAGTGCCAGTGCATTTTCACAGGAACTGGCCACGAAAGATGAAGTTGAATCTCTTATGAAGGATTTTGAAAGGAGTGGTGTTTTATGAAGATAACAGATTTATTGGATAAAAGAAGTATTGAGTTAAACGGTAAGGCTGCCGATAAGGAAAACGTTTTAAATAAAATGGTAGACCTTATGGCAAAGAGTGGTAAAATAAATAATATAGAGAAATACAGAAAAGGCGTATTTGCAAGAGAGGAAGAAGGCACTACAGGTATAGGAGAGGGAATAGCCATACCACACTGCAAATCAGATGCGGTAACAAAACCGGGACTTGCGGCAATGGTAATTCCTGACGGTGCAGAGTTTGATGCACTTGACGGACAGCCTGTAAATCTTATATTTCTTATAGCAGCACCGGATACGGAAGACAATATACATCTTGATGTGTTAAGCAGACTTTCAGTATTTCTGATGGATGAGGAATTTACCAATGCACTCAGAAATGCAAAATCTACAGATGAGTTTATGAATATCATAGACATGGCTGAGAATGCTAAGGAGGATACAGAGGAAAATGAAGCGGCAGAGGTTCAGGATGTAAAGTCAGACGTTAAACTTTTAGCAGTTACCGGATGTCCTACAGGCATAGCGCATACTTATATGGCAGCTGAAAGTCTTGAGAAGAAAGCACAGGAGATGGGCTACAGTATCAAGGTAGAGACAAGAGGTTCAGGCGGTGCCAAAAATGTTCTTACAGCAAAGGAAATCGAAGAGGCAGACTGTATAATAGTAGCAGCGGATACACAGGTACCTATGGAGAGATTTGACGGCAAGAAAGTTATCGAGTGTAAGGTTTCTGATGGTATAAGCAAAGCCGAGGAACTTATAAATAAAGCGGTATCAGGTGATGTACATGTGTATAAGGCACAGGGCGGAGCAGTTAAAAACACTGAAGATGATGGAAGTGACGGTATAGGTCACAGAGTGTACAAGCATCTTATGAATGGTGTATCACACATGCTTCCGTTCGTAGTAGGCGGAGGAATACTTATAGCGATAGCATTTCTTCTTGATGATTATACGATTGATCCGGCAAATTTTGGTACAAATACACCGGTTGCAGCATGGTTTAAATATATAGGTGGATATGCATTCAGCTTTATGCTTCCGGTTCTCGCAGGATATATTGCAATGAGTATTGCAGACAGGCCGGGACTTGTAGTCGGTTTCGTAGGCGGCTATATCGCATCTGTCGGTGCAACATTTTCAAATCCTACACCTGAAGGAAATATTCCGGCAGGATTTTTAGGAGCATTGCTGGCAGGTTTTGTTGCAGGATATATAGTATTATTACTTAAGAAAATATGCGAATATCTTCCTAAGGCACTGGATGGAATCAAGTCAATTCTTATATATCCTTTAGGCGGTGTGTTCCTTATCGGTTTATTCATGTGTGCTGTTGATCCGGCTGTAGCATGGTTAAACTCAGGACTTTCATCATTCCTTAGTTCAATGGGTGATTCAAGTAAGATATTACTGGGATGTATACTTGGAGGAATGATGTCAATCGACATGGGTGGTCCTTTTAACAAGGCAGCTTATGTATTTGGAACAGGAATGCTTGCTGAACAGTCAGAAAGCGGATTTATGATAATGGCAGCAGTTATGGTCGGAGGAATGATACCTCCTCTTGCAATTGCACTTGCATCAACAATATTTAAAGACAAATTTACAGACAAAGAGAGAAAATCAGGATTGGTTAATTACATCATGGGACTCTGTTTCATATCAGAAGGTGCTATCCCATATGCAGCATCTGATCCGTTAAGAGTTATCCCATCGTGCATCGTAGGTTCAGCAGTTGCCGGAGGATTGTCAATGGCATTCGGATGCACACTCAGGGCACCACACGGAGGAATATTTGTATTCCCTACAGTTGGAAATGTATGGGGATATATAATAGCACTTGTAGCAGGAACAATAGTTGGAGCGGTAATGCTTGGTTTATTAAAAAAGAAAGTTGAGAATGGAGGAAACTAATATGAGAGAATTAAATTATGTAATCACAGATCCACAGGGAATGCACGCGAGACCGGCAGGTTTATTTGTAAAGGAAGCAGCAGCCTGCAAGTGTACGGTAAAGATTTCAAAGGACGGCAAAGAAGTAGATGCAAAGAGAATACTCGGAGTTATGAGCCTTGGAATCAAACAGAACCAGGAGATAACAGTGAAGTTTGACGGAGAAGATGAAGAACAGGCTTGTGAGAAAATTAAGACATTTCTTGAAGCAAATTTGTAAAAAGACCAGATGATAACAGGCAATGTACAGGATAAATGCCGGAAATATGGAGGTGCGTATGGAAGCTGTAAGAGGAAAAAGTGTATATGGAGGAGTTGCCATAGGCAGGGCATGGGTATATGACAAAGGCGATTCTACTGTAAAAAGACAACACATAAATGATACGGCAAAGGAAATAGAGAGGTTTGAGGCAGCCAAAGAGACTGCAAAGGAGCAGCTTAAGAATCTTTATGAAAAAGCATTAAAGGAAGTCGGAGAGGTGAATGCACAGATATTTGAAGTTCACCAGATGATGCTTGATGATATGGATTATGTTGAATCTATAACCCATATGATAGAGAATCAGAATGTGAATGCTGAGTATTCGGTTGCAGTTACTTCGGACAATTTTTCAGAGATGTTTGCAGCAATGGATGATGATTATATGAGAGCCAGAGCAGCAGACATAAAGGATATATCAAATCGTCTTATAAATGTTCTTCAGGGAAAAGAGGACGGTGGAATATCCGGAAATGAGCCGGTAGTTATTATTGCAGATGATCTTGCTCCGAGTGAAACAGTTCAGCTCGACAAAAGTAAGGTGCTCGCATTTGTCACAAGACACGGTTCTACCAATTCACATACCGCAATCCTTGCAAGAACAATGAATATTCCGGCACTTATCGGAGTGGATTATCCTGAGGACATTGACGGAAAAAATGTCATTGTTGACGGATATGGCGGAGAACTGCACATTGAACCGGATGAAATACTTTTAGACAAGTTCAGGCAGATTAAAGAAGAGGATGCCGGAAAACAGAAACTTCTGATGGAACTTAAAGGCAAGGAAGATGTTACAAAATCAGGTAAAAGGATTAAGCTTTATGCTAATATCGGAGGAGTGTCGGATGTTGTTTCGGTTCTTAAAAATGACGGTTCGGGTATAGGACTTTTCAGAAGTGAATTTCTATATCTCGGCAGGGATAATTATCCTACAGAGGAAGAACAGTTTCAGGCATACAAATCTGTAGCGGAAAATATGGCAGGCAAGAAAGTCATTATCAGAACCCTTGATATAGGAGCTGATAAAAAGGCAGATTACTTTGGATTTGATGCAGAAGAAAATCCGGCGATGGGTTACAGAGCCATAAGAATATGCCTCAAACAGCCAGATATATTTAAGACACAGCTCAGGGCAATCTACAGGGCAAGTCATTATGGAAATATAGCCATTATGTATCCGATGATAATCTCACTTTCTGAAGTGAAGAAAATCAAGGAAATAGTAAATGAGGTAAAGGCAGAGCTTGACAGCCAGCAGATTCCTTACGATGAAGTGGAGCAGGGAATAATGATAGAGACCCCGGCCGCAGTTATGATAAGTGATATACTTGCAAAGGAAGTGGATTTCTTTAGTATAGGTACAAATGACCTGACACAGTATACCCTTGCAATAGACAGACAGAATCCTCATCTTGATGACATATATGATTCACACCATGAGGCAGTACTTCGAATGATAAAGATGACTATTGAAAACGGACATAAAGAAAACTGCTGGGTAGGTATATGTGGAGAACTTGGAGCAGATACATCACTTACCGAAGAATTTATAAAAATGGGAATTGATGAATTGTCAGTTACACCTTCAGCTATACTAAAAGTCAGAGACAAAATCAGAAAATGTGAATAATAAATGATGAAATTAAACTCTCATATGGTGCTTTGCATCATGTGGGAGTTTTTTAGTATGCCTGCAATATCATGCCAGCCTTGAATAAGAAAAATGGCTGTGTTAGAATGTAAGATATTGAATGCCAGTATGATGCCGGCATATATGAGGAAAGGAACATTACTGATGAAAGAATTTGAAAAGAAACTTTTAGATATAGGCGGAAGCGCCGTGTTATTACCGGAGGAGATACCTGAACAGTTATACAGGTTTGGACATCTGTATGAGTGTCCGGTGAGAGTTCCGGTGGGAGGAACATCAAGATATTTCCTGTCAAGAGAGCAGCAGGTGAGGGTAATATGGGGATTTGTTCTTGACAGTGCCGGAGTGTGGAAAATGCATTCATGGCTTTTTATACAGGAAAATGACCTGATTCTTGATAACGAAGTATATGAAAAATATTTTGGTTTCATAAAGGAATAGTTTAGATTGACAAGTAGTGGAACAGGAGAATGAATGTGAGAAATCTGATAGTAGCAATAAATGCAAAATATATTCATTCAAATCTAGCGATTTATTCCATAAGGGCATACTGCAAAAAGTGTGGCATAAATCTGGATATTGCAGAATTTACAATAAATCAGAAAACAGACAGTATGTTAAAGGAAATCTATAAGAAAAAGCCGGATTTTATAGGATTTTCCTGCTATATATGGAATATAGAATTTGTATTGAAACTTGCAGGTGAAGTAAAGCGTGTACTGCCGGATGTGACTATATGGCTTGGAGGACCTGAAGTTTCGTATGATGCAGCGAATGTGATTGCGGATAATGATTTTGTAGACGGAGTAATGATAGGCGAGGGAGAGATAACGTTTTCAAGGGTAATAAAGGCTTATGAAAAGGGTGATGATGTATCGCAGATTCCGGGAGTGGCGGTACGTGGAAGTATCAAAGTACATCAAGCTGAATATATGAATATGGATGATATTCCATTTCCATATGAGAATTTTAAGGATATGGAACACCGCATTATATATTATGAATCAAGCAGAGGATGTCCGTATTCCTGCAGTTACTGTCTGTCATCGGTTGATAAAAGGGTGCGCTTCAGAAGCATGGAACTGGTGAAAAAAGAGCTCAAAGTATTTATAGATGCAAATGTGCCACAGGTAAAATTTGTGGACAGAACATTTAACTGTGACAGGAAGCGTACAAAGGAAATATGGGAATTTATACGTGATAATGACAATGGAATAACAAATTTTCATTTTGAAATATCAGCGGATATTATAACAGACGAAGAGATAGAACTTCTTCACAGTCTGCGACCGGGACTTGTACAGCTTGAGATAGGTGTGCAGACTACGAATGAGAAGACGGTTCAGGCAATACGGAGAAAGATGGATTTTGAAAAGCTGTCATATGTTGTAAACAGAATCCATGAAACCGGAAATGTTCATCAGCATCTTGATCTCATTGCCGGACTGCCGTATGAGGATTATGCTTCATTTAGAAATTCATTTAATGATGTGTATGCATTAAAACCGGAACAGCTCCAGCTTGGATTTTTGAAAGTGCTTAAGGGTTCATACATGCAGGAACAGGCTTATGAAAATGACATAGTCTACAGTTCATATCCTCCATATGAAGTGCTAAGTACACCATGGCTTCCGTACAGTGATGTATTGCGGCTTAAAGGTGTTGAGGAAATGGTTGAGGTATATTATAACAGTGGGCAGTTTGTTACAACTGTTAAATATATGGAGAAATTTTTTGATACACCATTTGATATGTTTGAATATATGGCGGAATATTATGAGGAAAACGGACTTTACGACTGCGGACACTCAAGAATAGCAAGATACAATATACTTATAGATGCATTGGGAGACCGGATGGAACTTCTGCCTGAGATTATGACATATGATCTTTATTTGAGAGAAAATATGAAAACAAGGCCTTCATTTGCAGTGAATCTTGAAGAAGAATATAACAGAATCAGTGCAATATACACAGATGAGCAGAATATAAGAGAACTACTTCCTGAATATGAAGAGTATACCACAAAGCAGATGCAGAGAATGACCCATGTGGACAGATTTTCATTTGATATATTGGAATTTGCACGTTCAGGAAAAATAAACAGACAGGAAACATATTTATTATTTGACTATAAAAAAGTAAATCCGGTAGATAAGGCGGCAAGAGTGATAAAGGTTTAATGCTTGCCATATGGTTAGAAATAGGATAAAATATGTTGTAGATTACACGTTTCGTGTATTTGGTAAAAAAGATGAGTGTGTCAAAAGGGTGCTACGCACCAGCCGAACACAATATGTGTCATTGCAAGCCAGCTTGCAAATGCACATATTTGTGTTGGCTAGTCCCCGTAGGGGCTTTTGACACACGGAAAAATTATAAACATGGAAAGGATCAAAAAAATGGACAAAAAAATACCTTATAAAATTTATCTTGATGAACAGGAGATGCCGAAGCAGTGGTACAATGTGCGTGCTGATATGAAGAAGAAACCGGCTCCGATTCTTAATCCTGCAACATTAAAACCGGTAACTGTAGAGGAACTTGAACCGATATTCTGTACAGAGCTTGCAAAACAGGAGCTTGATGATACTACAGCATATTTTGACATTCCGGAAGAGATAAGAAACTTTTACAGAATGTACAGACCTTCACCGCTTGTAAGAGCATACTGCCTTGAAGAAAAACTTCAGACACCTGCCCACATATATTATAAATTTGAGGGAAATAATACATCAGGAAGCCACAAGCTGAACTCAGCTATAGCACAGGCTTATTATGCTAAGAAACAGGGACTTAAAGGAGTAACTACAGAGACAGGTGCAGGTCAGTGGGGAACAGCACTTTCAATGGCTTGTTCATACTTTGATCTTGACTGTCATGTATATATGGTTAAGTGTTCATACGAGCAGAAACCATTCAGAAGAGAAGTAATGAGAACATATGGTGCGCAGGTTACACCTTCACCATCTATGAATACAGAGGTAGGAAGAAAGATTAACAAAGAATTTCCGGGTACTACAGGAAGTCTTGGATGTGCCATTTCTGAGGCTGTAGAGGCAGCAACAACTCATGAGGGTTACAGATATGTACTTGGTTCTGTTCTCTCGCAGGTTCTTTTACACCAGTCAGTAATCGGACTTGAAGCTAAGAGTGCACTTGATAAATACGGCATCAAGGCTGACATGGTTATCGGATGTGCCGGAGGCGGTTCGAATCTCGGTGGACTTATTTCTCCGTTTGCCGGTGAAATGTTAAGAGGAGAGGCTGATTACAAGCTTATAGCAGTAGAGCCTGCATCATGCCCTAGCCTTACAAGAGGAAAATATGCATATGATTTCTGTGATACAGGTAAAGTGTGTCCGCTTGCTAAGATGTATACACTTGGAAGTGGATTTATCCCATCAGCTAATCACGCAGGAGGACTCAGATATCATGGAATGAGTTCAGTGGTTTCAGAGCTTTATGATCAGGGACTTATTGAGGCGAGAAGCGTAGAGCAGACAGAGGTATTCAAGGCAGCAGAAACATTCGCAAGAATAGAGGGTATTCTTCCGGCACCTGAAAGCAGCCATGCTATCAAGGTGGCAATGGATGAGGCTCTTAAGTGTAAAGAAACAGGTGAAGAAAAGAATATCGTATTCGGACTTACAGGTACAGGATATTTTGATATGGTTGCATATCAGAAATACAATGATGGTGAAATGGGAGATTTCATTCCTTCAGATGAAGATCTTGCTAAGTCATTTGCAACACTTCCTAAGGTTGATTAATGCAGTTACGGGACTATAAAGTGACTATCAGCAGAAGCAGGAGGAATTATTAATGTCTGATTTAAAAAATGAGATAGGCAAACGAAGAACGTTTGCCATTATCTCACATCCCGATGCGGGAAAGACAACATTGACAGAAAAGTTTTTGTTATATGGAGGTGCAATTAATCTTGCAGGTTCCGTAAAAGGTAAAAAAACAGCAAAACATGCGGTATCTGACTGGATGGAGATAGAGAAACAGAGAGGTATTTCGGTAACTTCATCTGTGCTGCAGTTTAATTATGGCGGATATTGTATAAATATTCTGGACACTCCGGGACATGAAGATTTCTCGGAGGATACCTACAGAACGCTTATGGCTGCAGATTCGGCAGTTATGGTTATCGATGCATCAAAGGGTGTTGAGAAACAGACCATAAAGCTTTTTAAGGTATGTGTTATGAGACATATTCCAATCTTTACATTTATAAATAAGATGGACCGTGAAGCAAATGATCCGTTTGAACTTTTAGATGATATAGAAAATGTTCTTGGAATAAAGACATGTCCGATAAACTGGCCTATAGGATGCGGTAAGAATTTTAAGGGTGTATACGACAGACACGATAAGATGGTATCTGTATTTAAGGCTGCAATGAACGGACAGAAGGAAGTTGATACAAAGAATATTCCGGTAGATTCGGATGAACTTTTAGAAGAAATCGGGCAGTTTAATAAGGATAAACTCGATGAGGATATTGAACTTCTTGACGGAGCCAGTGCAGAGTACAATCTTGATGAGATACAGGCGGGAGAATTGTCACCGGTATTTTTCGGTTCAGCATTGACGAATTTTGGTGTGGAGACGTTCCTTAAGCATTTCCTTAAGATGACTACACCACCGCTTCCGAGAACATCTGATCAGGGTGTGATAGATCCGTTTGGTGAGGATTTCTCGGCATTTGTATTTAAGATTCAGGCGAATATGAATAAGGCTCACAGAGACCGAATTGCATTTATGAGAATATGTTCCGGTAAGTTTAATGCGGGAATGGAAGTAAATCATGTGCAGGGAGGCAAGAAAGTAAAACTTGCCCAGCCACAGCAGATGATGGCACAGGAGCGACATATTGTTGAAGAGGCATATGCCGGTGATATCATAGGTGTGTTTGATCCGGGGATATTTTCTATAGGAGATACACTTGAAAGTTCCAATAAGAAATTTGCTTTTGAGGGAATACCTACATTTGCACCTGAACATTTTGCCAGAGTGCGGCAGATGGATACCATGAAGAGAAAACAGTTCATAAAGGGAATAAACCAGATTGCCCAGGAAGGTGCCATACAGATATTTCAGGAATACAATACCGGTATGGAAGAGATTATAGTAGGAGTTGTGGGAGTCCTTCAGTTCGATGTGTTAAAGTTCAGACTTGAGAATGAATACAACGTAGAGATAAAGCTTGAGCAGCTTCCATATGAACATATACGCTGGATAGAGAATAAAGACATAGATTTGAATAAGATTGTCGGAACATCAGACATGAAGAAGATAAAAGATCTTCATGACAGACCGCTTTTACTGTTTGTAAACAGCTGGAGTGTGGGAATGGTTCTTGACAGAAATGAAGGTCTTGAATTATCAGAATTTGGTAAAAATTAAAAACAGCATTACCCATACCATGTAAATGTGGTAAAGGGAATACTGCTTATACAATTCCGGAATGTGGTGTATACCGTGTTCCGGAATTAATTTTTTGGTGTCATATCATCATGTTTAATATTTTCAAGACCGAGATCATCAAGGTCTACGGTTGTATCACTTATTATGCTGATAGAATCATCTGCTAAATGTTTGTACATTTTCTTATAATCATCTTCAGGAAAATCTTTTATTATATCCGTATTTGGAATAAAGTTTATAGCATCGTTTGCTGAGCTTAATGTTATTGAATTTCCACCTTCAAATTTGCCTGAAAAGTAAGATTTCACACTTGTGTATACGGCACTTTTTATGTTCTTAATAACTGAACCTGCAACGGCTTTGGAATCTGAAAGATTTATTCCTACATTTATAAGTAATCCGTTATGCTTAAGTGCATATTCATTGATTGTTTCTGATAAATCCTTATTACATACGAAGATTACGTCAGTGCCGGATTTTATGGCTTTTTTGACATATCGCAACGGATAGCTTTTCTTTGCGTGGGCAATATTGCGGCTTTCAAGTTCCACAGTTATATCTTCCTGTGAAGCTGCATAATTTGCACCCTGAACAAATCCATAATAATAGTGGAGTTCAGTATAATTATCAGTGTTGTATAAAACAGACAGGGAATCATATCCGCATTTTACGGCACAGTATCCTGCAAGGAATCCTGATTCGTCATCATCAAACAGCAGGGAAGTGACATTGCTGTTTGTCTGGGTTATCGAACCGTCATTGTTTGCCGGTTCACTGTCAACAAGTATAAAATTCACATCAGAGTATCTGTCCTGTGCCTGATAGACAGTTTCATTCAGCTGGGAATCTGCACATACAATAAGTTCTGCCCCATTTTTGACTGCCTCATCAACAATGGAAAGATTTGATTCAACGGAGTCATCGGCAGATTTGTAATAAGTATATGATATATTATTTTTATCACAGTATTCGCTGATACCCTCATAGGCAAACTGGTTAAATGAATTGTCATCTATATCTGATGAATTGGTAATCAGTGCGACTTTATATGTCTTTTTTTCTTCAGCCTTATCACGGAACAATATATGTGAAAAAATTCCGACGCATATGATTATAAGTGCAATCAGAATGGAAATCACAAGTCCCGTGCTGAATTTATGATGTTTATGCATAAGCAATAATAATCCTTTCAATAATTGGGTCTGACCGTAAACGCATACCTATTTCAATAATACTATGAAAACGGGAAAATGGCAACTTGCTTTTAAGGATATCATTAAGTATACTGATATATGGAAGAGAAAACATGAACTTTGGGAAATGACTTTGTATGTCAAAAGGGTGCTGCGCACCGGCCGGACACAATATGTGTTATTGCAAGCTAGCTTGCAAATGCACATATTTGTGTCGGCTGTCCCCCAGTAGGGGCTTTTGACATACAAATCTGGTGATTTTTAAGGAATTTCCCTAAGTTCACAGTCAGTTTCAGGAGGAAATATAATTGGCTAATTATATACAGTTATCAAAAGAAATACAGGAAAGGATAAAGGAAGACCGTAGTAAACATTATGTGAATCCCTATTCATGCAGTGATGAGAGTATAATAAGAAGAAATCCCGAGCGTGACAGGGCGAGTATCCAGAGACCGGCATTTGTAAGGGATATTGAAAAGATAATTCACAGCCCGTATTACAACAGATATACAGACAAGACACAGGTGTTTTCATTTTTTAGAAACGATGATATATCAAGAAGAGGGTATCATGTTCAGCTGGTTGCAAGGATAGCACGTAATATAGGAAATGTTCTGGGACTCAATGAGAGTCTGATAGAGGCGATAGCCCTTGGGCATGACATAGGACATACACCTTTTGGTCATGCAGGAGAACGTATACTTAATAAAATCTATAACGAAAAAACCGGCAGATATTTCAATCACAACGTCCACAGTGTAAGAGTTCTTGATAAAATATTCAGCAGAAATATAAGTCTTCAGACTCTCGATGGCATAATATGTCACAATGGGGAATTTGTTGAACAGGAATACAGACCACACAATCTTAAAGATTTTGATGGATTTGACAGGATGGTGGAGAACTGTTATACAGATAAGAACAACATAAAGAAACTTGTACCGTCCACCCTTGAGGGATGTGTAGTGAGAATATGCGATATGATAGCATATATCGGCAAGGACAGACAGGACGCGCTTCAGACAAATATGTTTGATACACCACCGGTATTTTCAGAACTCAGTATCGGAACGACAAATGCGGAAATGATTAACAATCTGTCGGTCAATATTATCGAAAACAGTTACGGAAAAGATTATATATATCTTGATAATCAGTATTATGAAGACATAAAAAAGGCTAAAAAAGAAAACTATGAAAAGATATATTTCAATGAAAAGATAGAGAGTAAGTATGATGATGTGATAGAGCCGATGTTCTGGGAGATATATGAAAAACTGTATGGTGACCTTATTAGTGGAAATGAGGAATCTGTCATATTCAGACATCATATGAACTTTGTGCGTGAAAATGAAAAATATTATGATAAGGATTTTACTTATCAGAATGAAGAGCCGGCACAGATAGTTGCAGATTATATTGCAAGTATGACAGATGACTATTTTATTGATTTATATTCGTATTTATTCCCTAATGGGAAATTTACAGGCGAAAAAAATGGAATAAAATACATAGGATATTTTGAGCAGGATTGTAAATAACACTTTTCAAACATATTTTTTTATGATATCATTAGCGATATGGCTTTAAATAATTATGAAAGTAGGTAACAAAATGAAGAAAAAATTATTGGCGGTTGGACTTTGCGTTGCTTTGGCATTTTCAACGGCTGCATGTGGTAAGAGTTCAGATAAAACTGTGGCAACTGCAGGTGAAGCAGAGACTAATAAAGCAGGAGAACTGATGGCAGGTAAGACTGCTTCAACTGTTAAGTTATGTGATTACAAGAATGTTAAAGTTGGTAAATCTACAGAAAATGTAGATGAGGATTCGTATAACAGTGCCATAAACAATATATTGAAATCTTTTTCAACATCTGAGAAAGTTGAAGAGGGACAGGTTAAAGATGGTGATGTTGTAAATATAGATTACAAGGGTACTATCGACGGACAGGAGTTTGAAGGCGGTACTGCTTCAGGACAGGATCTTACTATAGGAAGTAATTCATTTATAGATGGGTTTGAGTCAGGATTAATCGGAGCAAATGTAGGTGATACAGTCACATTGAATCTTACATTCCCTGAAAATTATTCAAATACAACTAAAATAAATGACGAGGAAGTAAGTCTTGCAGGAAAAGCTGTTACTTTTGAAGTAAAGATAAATTACATTACAGTTACAAATACACCTGAACTCACAGATGATTTTGTAAAGGAACATGGTGAAGATTATGGTGATGCAACTACAGTTGAAGAACTTAACACTTATGTAAACAATCAGATAGCACTCAGTAACAAGCTCAGCAAAATATGGCCGAATATTGTTTCGGACTGCAAGGTTGACATTGATGCCAAAGAAAAGCAGACAAAATATTCTGAGTTATATACTTACTATGAGAATGTTGTAAAATCAAATTATGGAATAGAGCTTGAGGAATATGTTAAGCAGGTAAATCAGACTATGGATGATTTTGAAAAGTCTATACAGGACGAGGCTGAATATCAGATAAAATGTCAGGCTATATCAAACGCTATAGCAAGAGCAGAAAATATAACAGTGACAAATGAAGAGTATGATAAGAAGGCTGAATCTGACATGGAATACTATGGATATAAGACACTTAAAGAGTATCAGAAAGTATATCCAAAGCAGGAGATAGTAGACAGCCTTATATATTACAAAGTTCTTGAATTTATAGGTGAGAATGCAGAAGTTGTAGATGACGCAGAACTCGAGAGTGAGACAGAGTCATCTTCAGAGGCTTCGACAGAAACTTCAACAGAAGCTGAGTCAACAACAGCGGCTGAATAATGAGATAACAAAAAAACTGATGTGAATGAATCTTTCACATCAGTTTTTTTTAATATTTCCTGAATCATCTATCACTGCATTGAATGAAAGATTTTGCAGAAAATCATATATTCTTCTGGTTTCGACAGGGTCGGTTTTTAATGAGGTTGCATAATTTTCCTGCATACATGGTAAAAATTTTATGTTTTTTACTCCTGTCTGGGAAAGCTCCAGTTCGATTGCTCCGGTTTCCTTTGTTTCGTAATTGAACCAGAAATCGCCGAGACTGTAGAAAATCGGCTTATCATTGTAATATTCTATGCCCTGAAGGACATGAGGATGACCGCCGACCACTACATCGGCTCCGGCATCTATAAACTGGTGCCCCATAGTCTGCTGGTAATCAGTAACCTTGTGGCTGTCTTCGGTACCCCAGTGTACATACGCTACCAGATAATCACATTCTTTTTTTGCTGATGATATGACATCCAGATATTTTGTACTGTCATATGTCAGAAGTATTCCCGGCGAATCTGTGCCGGCACCCGGAGTGAAGCGTACTTTTTCGGCCCTTGAAGCTCCGACAAATCCTATCTTAATTCCATTTACAATGTAATATACAGGACGGGACGCCTCGTCAAGATTTTTACCGCCTCCAAAATATTTTATATCGTTATTTTTAAGTGTGTCGAGCGTATCATAAAATGCATCTGCGCCATAGTCATATACATGATTGTTCGATACAGAGACCACGTCTGTTCCCAGTTCTTTGAGAATGGATATCCGTGACGGGTCAGTACGGAATGTATATAACTTTCCGTTGAGCGGTTCCCCGCGTGTGCTAAAAGAAAACTCATTATTTAACATAAATATATCAGCCGAATTAAGTTCATCAATAAGATTCTGGGATATACACTGGTTAAGGATTTCACCGGATTCTTCATATTTATTAATTGTGTACCAGTTTTCTGAAAGACATAAGTCTCCGGCAAATGCAAGCTTTATACTGTCGGCAGATGTTTTGTCCATGTAAACAAGATTGTCTGATGAGTTCTGTGTATAATAATCCCAGAGAACATGAAATGTACATCCGGTTGAGTTATACCAGAAATCGGAAGTATAGCTTCCTGATTTTAATGATTCGGCAAGCTGCTTTGCTATTTTCTGGTCATAATTGTTACACATCCATTTTAAAAAGTCAGCATCAAGTTTTTCTGTAATATAAGAGTCGTTAATGGATGACATGTTTTTAGTAATTATGCGATAATAATCATTAAAGCCGTTTATATATGCGATGGTAGGAACTGTAATGAGATTATTATTGTCCTTAAAAGGAGTATCCTGTCCGTTTTTTTGTTCCTGTATCTGACCGGATGTGGAAACAGTCTGTGCCTGTCCACATCCGGATAGAAGAATTACAATAATTATTACATAACTGATAAGAAATAACTTATTTTTGCGTGTTGACATTGTTACTCGCTGTGCCTTAAAACAACTTTTCTTATATCATCAGTACTTCTGAATGTGACACCCATTGTATCTATCTGATAATTGTAGAAAGTTGATGCAAACATTTCCATTACATAAGAGTGGTAATGCTGTGGGAAACTTTTAAATATATTGTACATCTCATTGAAAAACTGTGGTTCACGTCTGAATTTAGATGAAACAACCCATGCAGCAATAATGGAAATGCAATATTTTTCAGTTTCCTCAATACATTTTATGGCATCCAATTTTGAGGTAAGAATCTGGTAGTCTTCATAGTCCATGTTAAGGATACTTCCCATCATAACATGAATGCCCATATGATTTGTTATCTGACTGATGATAGAATTCTGGATATCCGTTAAACTATTGTTGTATGACCATATTGACATATATACCTCCAATCCGGCGGGAAATAATAAATTTCCGCACCAATCTTATTTTTGAATATGTAATAATGTTGTAAATTATCTGTTAAATCCATTATAGCACGTTTTAGCGGAAATTGGAATTGGGAGAACGGATTTGTATTATAATGGAAAGTGTGGTAATATGATGTGGGTATCAAAACCCCCTGTGGGGACTAGCCGACACAAATATGTGCATTTGCAAGCTGGCTTGCAATACCACATATTGTGTTCGGCTGGTGCGCAGCACCCTTTTGATACCCACGTTATATTATTAAAAATCAGAATAAGGAGAAGTTGCTTATGGGTAATAAGAAAGGTCTTTTGATATCGTTGATTCTGCTAGTGATTGCAGTGGCAGCTGCAATAGGAGTCTTTATTTATATTGACAGTGGCAGTGGTGGAAAAAAGTATCAGGTGATTACTGAATCTGATAAGACGCATGATGCTACAGTTGTATTTATAAATGCCGGAAAAGCTGATTCCATACTTGTGATGGTTGATGGGAAAAATTATCTTATAGATACCGGAGTATCTGATTCAGCTTCTATTATAAAGGATGTATTTGTAAAGTACGGTGTCGAAAAACTTGACGGGGTATTTCTGACGCACACACATAAGGACCATATTGGCGGACTCAAAAAGATTGCAAAGGCTTATGATATAGACATGGTGTATTCAGCAGATATATCCATGAATGAAGATGATGGAACTAATCGTATAGAAGAGGCTGTAGATAAAAGCGGACTTAAGCTGTCAAAACTTTCAGCCGGTGACCGTGTAAGAATAGCAGATAAGCTTTATATGGAAGTAATTGCACCGCTTAAATATAATAAAAAAGATGATAACGACAACTCACTGGTATTGAGACTTTTAGTAAACGGAAAAGTATTTTTGTTTACAGGAGATATGCAGTTTGCAGAGGAGCAGACGTTACTTGATGCAGGAACGGATGTGTCGGCTGATGTACTTAAGGTTGGCAACCACGGAAATCCTGATGCTACATCGGAACAGTTTGCAAAGGCGGTAAATCCAGAGATTGCAATTATTACAACAGATACGTCCGTAGATACAGACAGTGCAAATGAAAGGGTAAAAAAATTATTCAGCAAAGTGCTGCTTACACAGGATTACAAATTCGGTATAAAGATAATGGTTGATAAAGACGGTAATTTAATAGAGGAAGAAGCATAAAATATGTAAAAATAAAAGCCACATTCCTACTCAAGGTAGGCAGATGTGGCTTTTACTATATGCTCGATTTCTAAAATAATAGTCTGCTGTGAGACTTCAAGTCCTGTTTCTATCCAGTTGATTATGATACCGAATGAACCGTATACGCAGAATGAATAAAACAGTTCCATCTGCAAATCAGTGCAGTTAGGAAATCTCTTATGTATGATATCTACACCTTTTTCGTGAACAGTGTGCAGTAACTGGTTAGTTATTTTGCTGTTATAATTTGTGCTGAGATTTGCAATGCACAGATTTTTATTTTCAAACAGATAATCAAGTATTATGCTTATAAAAGACAGAGGGTTGTCATTTAAAAGCCTTACTGATTCATCATTATTTATTCTGGCTTTGAAATTATCCGTAAATTCAGATATAATGCGGTCGTTAAGGTCGATGATATCTTTATAATGAAGATAAAATGTACGTCTGTCAAGATTTGCTATACTTGTCAGTTCGGTAACGGTTATATCTTTTAATTTCTTGGTCATTAGCAGATTTATAAATGTATCCTTTATAAGTTGCTCTGTTCTTATACTTCTCCTGTCCATTATTGATAATCCCTTTCATATTAATGTATAAAATCTTAATAATTTATAAAGTTGTGCATAAAAACTTCACATGGTGTGAATTAATGCACAGATTTTTCATATTTGACTATTGTACCATATTTTTTACTGTGATACAATCCGTGAATGAAAGAGAACATAAAGGAAAAAATTTAAAGGAAAAGGGTGTGGATTATGACTAAAATAGGAAAATTTATAGCAAAGCATAAGTATCTGATTCTGGTTATATCACTTATTTTGCTGGTGCCATCCGCGATAGGATATGTTAAGACAAGAATTAATTATGATATACTCAGTTACCTGCCAAAGACACTTGAAACTGTTGACGGTCAGGACGTAATGGTTGATGAATTTGGAATGGGTGCGTTTTCCATGGTAGTAGTTGAAGGAATGGATAATAAAGATATTCTGAAACTTGAAGAAAAGATGGAAGCCGTTGACCATGTTGAAGAAGTATTGTGGTATGGTGATGCCATGGATATATCCGTACCTACGGATATGCTTCCTAGCACATTGAAGGATGCATTATTTAATGGTGATGCGACACTTATGATTGCACTGTTTGATGATACAACATCATCTGATGATACGATGAATGCCGTTGAAGAATTGCGAAGCGTTGTCGGTAAGCAGTGTTATATAAGTGGTATGGCAGGTGTAGTAACAGATATTAAGAATCTTTCAATAGCTGAGATGCCTGTATATGTAGCTATTGCAGCTGTTTTATCATTTTTGGTATTATGTCTTACAATGGATTCATTTTTTGTACCGGTACTGTTCCTGTTCAGTATAGGTGTAGGTATTGTTTATAACCTTGGTTCAAATATTTTCCTTGGTGAAATATCATACATAACGCAGGCACTTACGGCGGTATTGCAGCTCGGTGTAACGATGGATTATTCTATATTCCTGTTAAGCCGATATGAGGAAAATAAAAAGAAAGCAAATGACAGGGAAACTGCTATGGCGGATGCCATTGCTGCAACATTTACATCAGTGGCAGGAAGTTCGGTAACAACAGTAGCCGGATTTGCAGCTCTTATGTTTATGACATTTGCATTGGGAAGAGACCTCGGTATAGTTATGATAAAGGGTGTTATTATCGGAGTTATATGTTGTGTAACACTTTTACCGGCACTTATTCTTATATTTGAGAAACTTATAGATAAGACAACTCACAAACCACTTATGCCGACCATGAAGAGGCTTTCGGATTTTATCACAAGACATCATATAGTATGGCTTGTTGTGTTCCTCGTAATGCTTGTTCCGGCTGTATATGGTAACAACAATGTAAAACTTTATTACAACATAGATAAAGGACTTCCTGCAAGTCTTGACAGCTCAAAGGCTAATGAGAAGTTATCAAAAGATTTTGATATGAAATCCGTATACATGGTTCTTTTGAAAGACGGACTTTCATCTAAGGAAAAGAGTACTCTATTAAATGAGATAGAGGATGTAAAGGGTGTTAAATGGGCACTCGGACTTGACTCTGTTATGGGTGGTCTTGTTCCGGAAGATATACTTCCAAGTGATTTGAGAAAGACGTTGCAGACAGATAATTATGAAATCCAGTTTGTATGCTCGGATTACAGTGCGGCAACTGATGAAGCAAATGCTCAGATAAAGAAGATAACAAAGCTTGTAAAATCATATAACGAAGAATCAATGGTAATCGGTGAAGCACCGCTTATGAAGGACTTACAGGATGTAACAGACGTGGATCTTGTTATGGTTAATACAGTTTCGATAATAGCAATATTTATTATCATCATGATTGTATTTAAGTCAATTTCACTTCCTGTTATACTTGTAGCAGTAATTGAATTTGCTATATGTGTAAATATGGCTATACCATATTATATGGGTACAGAGCTTCCGTTCGTTGCAAGTATCGTAATAGGTACCATACAGTTAGGAGCGACGGTTGATTATGCTATTCTTATGACGTCAAGATATAAGGCTGAGAGAATGGCGGGATTGAGTAAAAATGAAGCCATAAAAGTAGCACACAGAACATCAATGAAACCGGTTATAACCAGTGGTATCAGTTTCTTCGCTGCAACATTTGGTGTAGGTTTATACTCTAGTATTGATATGATCAGTTCGATTACGGCATTGTTATCAAGAGGTGCAATTATAAGTACAGTAGTAGTTCTGGTACTTCTTCCTACAATGTTTAAGATATTTGATAAGGTTATATGCTATACAACTATAGGTATGAGACCTAAAAAAGATTAACAATTTGAAATCATAAGATTCAGAGGGCAAAAGCTTCTGAGTCTATATAATAAATGCGCTGCCTCTTGTATCAGATGATGCTGTAAGGTAGCGCATGTTTTTTATATATACAGTCAAGAAACTGTTGACCAGAAAAACTAAGTATACTATTATAGTAGAATATAAAATGACCTGTTCCGGAATGGAGATAAAAATGCCTGAAGTAGTAGATAAACTTATAGAATTTCATAAACTAAACAGAGATGAATACGCAGAATTGTTAAAATATTCTGAGAATGCAGAGGTTCGGGACAGACTTTCAAGTGAGGCGGTGAAACTCCGAAAAGAGTATTACGGAGATAAAGTATTCACAAGAGGTCTGATAGAATTTACGAATTACTGTAAAAATGACTGTTATTACTGTGGTATCAGAAGAAGCAATGCGAATGCTGACAGATACAGATTAACTAAGGAAGAAATACTTGATTGTTGTCGTAACGGTTATGAACTGGGATTCAGGACATTTGTTCTTCAGGGCGGTGAGGACGGTTATTACACGGATGAACGTATGGCAGACATAGTACGATGTATTCGCAGGGATTATCCTGACTGTGCTATTACCCTGTCGATAGGAGAAAAGTCATACGAGAGTTACAGAATGTATAAGGAAGCGGGAGCGGACAGATATCTGCTCAGACATGAGACAGCCAATGATGAACACTACAGAGTGCTGCATCCAGAAGATATGAGCCTGAAAAACAGAAAAGAATGTCTTTATAATCTGAAGAAACTGGGATATCAGGTGGGAGCAGGATTCATGGTAGGTTCGCCGGGGCAGAGTATTTATACTCTGGCGGATGATATGATGTTTATTCAGGAGCTTGCTCCGGAAATGGTGGGCATCGGGCCGTTTATACCGCATAAGGATACAAAGTTCAAAGATGAGAAAGCAGGAACGGTGGATTTGACTTTATATCTTCTGTCCATAATCCGCATAATGCTTCCTAAAGTGTTGCTTCCGGCTACAACGGCACTGGGAACGGTGGATGCCAGAGGAAGAGAAAAGGGACTGATGACAGGATGTAATGTGGTTATGCCGAATCTGTCTCCGGTTATGAACAGGAAGAAATATGATTTGTATGATAATAAAATATGTACGGGAGAAGAGGCAGCGGAGTGCAGAGGATGTCTTGAAAGAAGAGTAGAAAGCGTCGGCTACAGACTGGTGAGCGAACGCGGTGATGCATTATAGAAAGGAGTGCCATTATAATGGGACAGGATGTTAAGAAGAATATAAATGATATAGCACAGAAATTAGCTTACAATTATAAAGAACAGGGATTATTTGAGATAGGAATAGGAGAAAAACTTCCTAAGAGAAAAGAGATAATAGAGATAGTCCGTGAGATAAAGAGACTTATGTTTCCGGGATATTTTGGAACAGAGAATACAGCGTATGTATCTTTAGAGAGTTTTGCGGGAAATACGCTGGCTACAATATATGAAAAAATGTTTAAACAGGTAAAGATAGCATTTTCATATAAGGCAGAAAATAAAAACATGAAAGAGATAGAGGAAAAAACTGAGCAGACTGTACTCACATTTATAGACCGCCTGCCGTATATACAGCAGATGATACTTAAGGATGTGGATGCTGAGTACGATGGTGATCCGGCGGCAAACAGCAGGGAAGAAATAATATTTTCATATCCGGGACTGTTTGCGATATATGTATACCGCATAGCGCATGAATTGTATCTGCTTAATGTGCCGTTCATTCCGAGAATAATGTCTGAATATGCCCATGGAAATACAGGAATAGATATAAATCCGGGTGCAACTATTGGAGAGTATTTCTTCATTGACCATGGAACGGGAATAGTTGTAGGAGAGACAACCGTTATAGGTGACCATGTGAAACTGTACCAGGGTGTGACATTGGGAGCACTTTCAACGAGCAAGGGACAGGGACTCTCAGGAGTAAAGAGACATCCTACTATAGAAGACAATGTAGTTATATATGCCAATACAACTATTCTCGGAGGAGAAACAGTGGTTGGTAAAAATTCGATAGTAGCAGGTAACTCATTTGTCACTAAATCAATACCTGCAAATACAAAGGTAACCATAGCGGTTCCTGAATTACAGTATAAGGATAGAAAATAATAATAAAACAAAATAGGAGAAGAAAATGATACAGGAAGAGATAGCAAGATTAAAAAAAGAGAAGGATTTTGTAATACTGGCACATTATTATGTGGATGGTGAGGTGCAGGCAATAGCCGATTATGTCGGAGATTCCTTTTATTTAAGTAAGGTAGCGGTTGATATTCCGAATAAAAATATTTTATTTGCCGGAGTTTCATTTATGGGAGAAAGTGCAAAGCTTTTAAATCCGGGTAAAAAGGTATATATGGCCGATGATACTGCCGACTGTCCTATGGCACATATGGTGACTGAAGAGAGGATAAAGGAAGTCAGAGAGCAGTATCCGGATGTATCAGTTGTCTGTTATGTAAACTCAACAGCAGAGATAAAGGCGTTGTCGGATGTCTGTGTAACATCATCCAATGCCATTAAGGTTGTAAAGAATCTTGATGCAAAAAATATTTTCTTTATTCCGGATAATAATCTGGGAAGATATGTTGCGAAAAAACTTCCGGAGAAAAATTTTATCTTCCATGACGGATTCTGTCATGTACATAAAAGCATAGAAAGAGGACCGTTAGAAGAGGCAAAAAAGATATATCCGGATGCACTCGTTCTTGCACATCCTGAATGTACGGCAGACGTTTTAGAGCTTGCGGATTTTATAGGAAGTACATCACAGATCATAGATTATGCTACAGATAGCACACATGATAAGTTCATTGTCTGTACAGAGATGGGAATATTTTACGAATTGGGTGTTAAAAATCCACAGAAGAAATTTTATTCAGTGGGACACAGACAGTTTTGCCCTAACATGAAGAAAATCACTATAGAAAAGGTAAGAGATATACTTGAAAATCCTGAGAAAGAGGTAATACTCAGGGATGAAATAATGGAATCTGCAAAGAAACCGTTGGAGAAAATGCTTGAGCTTGCTGCAAAATAGATTTTTGATAAGAGGTGTAGTACCATGCACAGTGAATTATTGACAGAGAATATTGAGGATCAGATTAAGGAAGCACAGATAAAGCTTGGATATGCAAAGGAAACAATGCATTTTTATTATGTTATATCATCAATTAATGCCATACTTGGGACAGACTGGAAAGATGCTGATATGGCAGTTGCGGAACTTAACAGGAATACTACATTTAAGACTGCATTACCCGGTGGACTGGATTTTGGCACACACGGTGGAAGAGTCGAAGTGACGGTTCATCCGGAAGGTGTGGAATATGTTCATCAAAATGTTAAAGAGCCGGAGTTTTTGAAAGACATTATAGAATTGTTTGAGAAGAACCATCACTGTATGGTTGAGGATATCTGTGCCGTATTTGAAAAGTACAGCAGCGAATATGTGTGTGAAAAGATGCCGGAGGGCATGGACTTTGACTATGTCATGTATTTCAGGGATAAAGGCATAGATAAATACTGTTACTGTATTAAGCAGGAAATGGGACATACAATATATCATCGTTTTTTGGAAGAAGACTACAGGAATTTGTGTATGGGCATGTAGAAAAGGAGTGAGCATTCCATGGCAGATATTTTAAGTAGAATAAAAAACAAAGATAGCGAGCTTGTGGAGCTCGTTGAGGTGGTAGAGGAAGAAAGTGAGGAGCAGATTTTGCTGCCGGCTGTAAATGAGCTACAGACCGTGGATGCACAATATCGTCAGATTATGTTCTTTTATGAATCAGGAATTGAACAGATTACGGCAAAACTGCAAATATTAAATAATGAATTTAAATTCTGTAATGACAGAAATCCTATTGAAAATATAAAAAGCAGGGTTAAATCATTAGAGAGTATTGTTGCCAAAATGCAGAAAAAAGGTTTGCCGCTTACGGTGAACTGTATGATGAAATCGTTGCATGACATTGCCGGAATAAGGGTTATATGTCCGTTTATATCCGATGTATATCATGTGGCAAATATGCTTATAAATCAGAAGGATGTCGAGGTAGTCAGGGTCAAGGATTACATAAAAAATCCTAAAGAAAACGGTTATAGAAGTCTGCACATGATAGTTCTTGTTGATGTATACTTTTCCGATCATAAAAGTCAGGTTCCCGTGGAATTGCAGTTTAGAACCATAGCCATGAATTTCTGGGCAAGTCTTGAACACCAGTTAAGGTATAAAAAGGACAGGGATTTTACTGAGGATATGCAAAAAGAACTTAAGGAATGTTCCGAGATTATTTCGGAGGCTGACACGCGGATGCAGAAACTGGCAAATCAGATACCGTCATTTGTGGATGGAGATAAACGATGAACAAAGAGATAATAAAAACTTCATTTATAAAATCAATTCCCATAATGTGCAGTTACTTTTTTGTTAGTCTGGCATACGGCATAATGATGGAGGAAAACAGATTTGCGTGGCATTATTTAGCAGGTGTTATTGGATGGCAGGAGCGGTAGCGGGAGGAATACTTGGCCAGCTTATACCTTATAAGCTGGAGGGGATTGACTTTTGTATGACCGCTTTATTTGTAATAATATTAATGGAACAGTTAGAAAAAAAGGAAAACAGAATACCGGCTGTCATAGGGGCGACCGTGTCGGTAATATGCCTGCTGGTACTGGGTGGGAAAACATTTATGCCGGTATCCATGATAATCATTTCATTAAATTTGCATAAGATAAATGTAAGAAGTTTCACAATTACCTGTATATTTAGAAAGGAAAAAAATATATGTTAAATCAGTTTTCGAGAACACAGCTTCTTTTAGGCAAAGACGGAATGGATGCACTTGAAAAATCAAGGGTTGCAGTGTTTGGTATAGGAGGAGTCGGAGGATATGTGTGCGAAGCTCTGGTAAGAAGCGGAGTCACGGGATTTGACCTTATTGATGATGATAAGGTATGTCTGACTAATTTAAACAGACAGATTATTGCAACAAGAAAAACGGTTGGAAAATATAAGGTTGATGTAATGAAAGAGAGAATTCTTGAGATTAATCCCAATGCGGATGTGAGAGTTCATAAGTGTTTTTTCCTTCCTGAAAATGCAGATGAATTTGATTTTTCACAGTATGATTATGTGGTGGATGCTGTAGATACAGTCACTGCAAAGATTCAGCTTGTAATGAAAGCACAGGCTGAAAATGTACCGGTAATCAGTTCTATGGGTGCAGGCAATAAGCTTGATGCCAGCATGTTCAGAGTGGCAGATATATATAAAACAAAGGTATGCCCTCTTGCAAAGGTTATGAGAAGAGAATTAAAAAAACGTGGCGTAAAGAAACTCAAAGTGGTATATTCAGAGGAGATGCCTACAAGACCAATTGAGGATATGTCCATAAGCTGCAGGACAAACTGCATATGTCCGCCGGGAGCAGCCAATAAATGTACAGAGAGACGTGATATACCGGGAAGTGTGGCATTTGTACCATCGGTTGCGGGACTTATTATTGCAGGCGAAGTTATAAAAGATATTACGGGTATTAATAAAACAGGCAGGTGAATGCTATATGGAAATTACTATACAGGAATTAAAAGCTTTAGATGAAAGTAAATATCAGATTATAGATATAAGAAGTGAAACAGAGGTTTCTCATGGTGCCATAAAAGGGGCAGTGAATGTTCAGTCAGATGATATAGAGACGAGTGACAGTGTAGATAAGGATAAGAAGCTTGTAATATGCTGCAGCAGAGGAAAAGCAAGTACAGAGATAGCCGAAAGACTTTGTGATGAAGGATATGATGCTGTCAGCCTGAAGGGCGGTTATATATCATGGCTGCTTGATGTGATGGATGAGGACAAGGATGAAGATGTCTGTAAGGATATTGAGCAGAGCATCAGAAAAAAATTCAGGAAAAGTATATGGTGTAAATTCACAAAAGCCATAAACAGATATGAACTTGTAAAAGAAGGAGACCGCATTGCAGTATGTATCTCAGGCGGAAAAGATTCGATGCTTATGGCGAAACTCTTTCAGGAGCTTAAACTTCATAATAAGTTTCCGTTTGAGGTGAAATTTCTCGTTATGGATCCGGGATACAGTCCTGAAAATAGAAAAGTTATAGAGGATAATGCAAGGAAGTTAAATATTCCGATACAGATATATGAGTCAGATATATTTGAGTCGGTTTTCAATGTAGAAAAGTCACCATGCTATCTATGTGCCAGAATGAGACGCGGACATTTGTACAGTTATGCAAAGGAAATGGGATGTAATAAGATTGCACTGGGACATCATTATGATGACGTTATCGAGACAATACTTATGGGCATGCTTTATGGAGCACAGGTTCAGACAATGATGCCAAAGCTTCACAGCACGAACTTTGAAGGAATGGAACTTATACGTCCGCTGTATCTCGTGAGAGAGGACGATATAAAGGTATGGAGAGATTACAATGACCTTCATTTTATACAGTGTGCATGTAAGTTTACTGATACATGTTCTACATGTAATAATGAAGAAAATCTTTCTAAGAGAGTAGAAATAAAGGAACTTATAAAGGAACTTAAAAAAGTTAATCCATTTGTTGAAGGAAATATATTTAAGAGTGTTGAAAATGTAAATCTGGATACAGTTGTGGCATATAAGCAAAAAGGCGTAAAGCACAGCTTTTTGGATAATTATTAGAATTGCGATAAAATCGCTCAGAAACGAGGAGTAATATGTCGTATTTTCCCTTTTTTATAGATTTGGATGGCAGAGAATGTCTTATAGCGGGTGGCGGAAATGTTGCCTTTAGAAAAGCCCGTACATTACTTGAGTTTGGCGCACATATTCATATGGTTGCACCGGATTTTTCAGAAGATATTGTAAAACTATATGAGGATAATGCAGAGTCAGGCAGGATGTCCATAGACAGAAGACTTTTTTGCGAAGATGATTTAGAGGATGTGCTGTTTGTTATAGCAGCCACAGACAATGATGTGGTAAATGACAGGATATCCATTATGTGCAGGAACAGAAATATACTTGTAAATGTGGTTGACGATAAGGAAAAATGCGGATTTTATTTTCCGTCAATCGTTAAATGCGGAGAGATAGTAGTCGGAGTGTCAAGTGGTGGCAACAGTCCGGTTCTGGCAAGGAATATAAGAAGAAATATCGAAAAAACTATTCCGGAATACTATGAACAGATGAATGAGAAACTTGGGAATATACGGGAGTTTGTCAAAGCTACGGTTAAAGAAGAAAGCGACAGAAAGAAATGTTTTGAGACTTTGGTCAGTAAATGTGATGAGAGTGGCGTAGTGCCTGATGAAGAAGAGATGAAAAAAATGGTTGCGGAGATGTTTGAAGAAAATGATTAAAATTGGAACGAGAAAGAGCAGACTTGCACTTATTCAGACAGAAATAGTTAAAGATAAAATATTAGAGGCTTTTCCACATGAAGAAGTGGAAATAGTAAATATAGTAACCGAAGGGGATAAGAAAACCGACAGGGAACTGGCTTCATTTGGCGGAAAAGGTGTGTTTACAAAAGAGATAGAGGACGAACTTACAGACGGAAGAATAGATATTGCCGTGCATAGTGCAAAGGATGTTCCGATGGAACTGCCGGAAGGACTTGAGATAGGAGCTGCACTGGCAAGAGGTGATGAGAGGGACGTTCTTGTGACCAGAAAAGGTGATGATACCGTATATAAAAAGGACGGTTGTATTATAGGAACAGGCAGTTTGAGGCGGGAACTGCAGATAAAAGATATCATAGAGAATGTACAGATAAAACAGATAAGAGGAAATGTACCCACACGAATTGAAAAGTTAAGGAGTGGGGAATATGACGGAATAATTCTTGCAGCGGCAGGAATTAAAAGGCTTGGGATGGATAAAGAAGAGGACCTTGTATACAGATATTTTGACAGTGATACATTTATTCCGGCAGCAGGACAGGGAATAATAGCATTGGAGACGAGAAAAGGTGAAATGAAAGAGCTTCTCGCTGCAATAGGTGACAGAGATACAGAGGATATTCTTAAAGTTGAACGTACATTTTTAAAGAAGATGGACGGAAGCTGTAATGCACCATGTGGAGTTGTGTGCAAAAAGACATTGGGCGGATATGATATAAAGGGAATGTATGCATCTGACGGCAGGAGTCCGAAGTACAGTGACATGAAATGCGGAGACAGTGATGTTGAAGTCATGGATACACTGGATGACATGGTTAGAGATTTTAAATATGGTATGGTTGTCATAGCAGGTGCAGGTCCGGGAGACAGAAAGTTCGTCACCGAAAAGACCATGGAGTGGGTAAGAAAGGCGGACGTAATAATATATGACAATCTCATATCCCAATCTGTGCTGAACGAGGCGGAATATGACTGTGAGCTTATATATGCCGGAAAAAGAGCCGGAGTACATTCGATGAAACAGAGTGACATAAATGAGCTGATAATAAGTAATGCTTCAGCAGGCAAAAAAGTAGTCAGATTAAAGGGCGGAGATCCCTTTATATTTGGCAGAGGCGGAGAGGAAGCTTTGGCATGCAGGGAAGCAGGAATTGAATATATGGTAATTCCCGGAGTATCATCTGCTTACAGTGTTCCTGAGATGGCAGGTATTCCTGTTACACACAGAGGCGTATCATCGGCATTTCATGTGATAACAGGACATGGCAGAAATGGTGACAATGAAGATATTGATTATAATCTTCTTGCAAAGGAGAAATCAACACTGGTATTTCTGATGGGACTTTGCCATCTGGAATCTATAACAACCGGTCTTATGGCAGGCGGAATGGATGAAAATACTCCTGTTGCCGTAATCAGCAACGGAACAACGGTAAGACAAAAGACTGTAACCGGAACAGTGGGTGATATAGTAGAGGTTGTGAATAAAAATAAAGTCGGTACTCCGGCTATTATTGTCATAGGAGATGTCGTTAAGTTAAGAGAACTTATAGGGATAAAAAATGAGAAGATATTTGGCGGCGTAAAGGTAATGCTTACCGGCACGAAACATATGACTTCAGAAATGGAGAAGAGATTTGAAAAACTTGGAGCTGAGACCGTGACTATAAGTCTTATAAAAACTAAAGAGAGCAGTAACGACATTTATGACGGATATTTAAGAACGGTGTCTGATTATAACTGGATAGTATTTACAAGTGCAGCAGGGGTCAGGTCATTTTTTAACAGAATGAAATTCCTTGAAGTTGATTACAGAAATCTGGGACAACTGAAATTTGCGGTAATAGGAAAGCAGACAGGAAAGGCATTGCAGAGTTATGACTACAGGTATGATTTTGCACCTGAGATATACACATCAGCAGAGCTTGCAAAAGGGCTTGCAGGTATGCTTAATGGTAGTGAGCGTGTGCTGATAGTGAGGGGAAATATGGGATCTGACAATGTGAGAAATGCTTTGGAAGATGCCGGAGTATCAAATGATACGGCTGTCCTTTATGAGACAGAGACAGATGAACGCAGAAGAGATGAACTTATAAGAAATATTAATGATGTGGATTATATAATGCTTGGAAGCAGTTCTGCCGTGAAGGCATTTGCAGGTATGACTGACTGCAACAAAGTGACTGCAAAAATAGTGGTTATCGGGCCGGAGACAGCTAAGATGTGCAGAAAATCAGGGATAAACAGGTATATTATGGCTGAAAGATATGATATTTCAGGAATGATAGAGGCTGTTGCGAAGGATTTTTCATGAAAGAGAGGTATATATGTTAGAAGAGAAATCAAGAGAATTATTTAATAAATCAAAAACCGTGATTCCGGGCGGAGTAAACAGTCCTGTGAGGGCATTTAAGTCGGTTGGAAGAACACCGTTATTTATAAAGAGTGCATTCGGAAGCCGCATAGCGGATGTTGATGATAACATTTATATAGATTATGTATGTTCGTGGGGACCGGGAATACTTGGACATACAAACCCGAGAGTAATAGAAGAAGTGAGAAAAGCGTGTCTTGACGGACTGACCTTTGGAGCTCCGACTGAGAAAGAGTATGTGCTTGCAGAGATGATAAAGGAAGCGATGCCATCCATAGAAAAAGTACGACTTGTAAATTCAGGAACGGAAGCTACGATGAGTGCAATAAGAACAGCAAGAGGTTATACAGGCAGAGATTATATAATAAAGTTCAAAGGCAATTATCACGGACATTCTGACGGACTGCTTGTGAAGGCAGGATCAGCGGCACTTACTACATCGGTGCCTGACAGCGCCGGAGTTCCAAAGGAATATACCAGGAATACACTGGTAGCACTCTACAATGATACTGAATCAGTGAAAAATCTTATGGAAGAATATGGTGACAATGTTGCGGCGATTATAGTAGAGCCTGTGGCAGCCAACATGGGAGTGGTACCTCCGGCACCGGGATTTCTACAGTTCTTGCGTGATATTACAGAAAAATATGGTGCCGTACTCATATTTGATGAGGTAATAACAGGATTTCGTCTGGCATATGGAGGAGCACAGGAAAGATTTGGTGTTACACCTGACATGACAACCCTAGGAAAAATTATAGGTGGCGGTATGCCGCTTGCAGCCTATGGCGGAAGCAGAAAGATAATGGATAAGGTATCACCTGAGGGACCTGTATATCAGGCGGGAACCTTATCAGGTAATCCGATAGCCACGACAGCCGGAATAGAAACTTTAAAAATATTAAAGGAAAATCCGGGATATTATGATGAACTTGAAAAGAAGACAAAACGTCTTGCACAGGCATATAAAAACAGGGCAGAGAAACATGGAGAACATATAAGTGTCAATCAGATAGGTTCACTTATGTCTGCATTTTTCACAGACAGGGATGTAACTGATTATGACAGTGCAACATCATCTGATCTGAATAAATATTCTGAATATTTTGGATATATGCTTGAAAATGGTATATATGTGGCACCGTCGCAGTATGAATCAATGTTTGTATCAGTAGCACATACAGATGAAGATATAGAAAAAACATGTAGTATAATAGAGGACTAAAACATTGGGTATACAGTTACTATGTATCAGTCACAAATCTGCTCCTGCCGGTATCAGGAGCAAATTTGCGTTTGATGAAGATAAACAGTTAAATATTCTGAAATTACTGACAGATACACCTGAAACAGAGGAGGCTGTGGTTATTTCAACCTGTGGAAGAACAGAAATATATTGCAGTGGTAATGAACCGAGAAAAATATTTTCTTATATTCAGGACATATTGGTAAAAATGTCGGGGATAGATGATTCTGAAATATCTGATTATATACTGAGATTTCAGGATAAAAGTGCGATGCATCATCTGTTTATGGTGGCAGCAGGACTGGATTCGGAAGTATTGGGAGAGGACCAGATACTCGGACAGGTTAAGGATGCATATAACACAGCAAGGGAGAATGGATACTGTCATTCGCTTTTTAATGCAATGTTTCAGACAGCCATAGCTGCCGCAAAACGGGTAAAGACAGATACAATGCTCTCAAAATCATCTGTTTCCACCGCATCTCTTGCGGTTAAGCAGTCAGTAAACAGCTTTGGGTCACTTAAGGATAAAAATGTAATGATTATAGGTGCATCGGGAAGTATCGGAAATATAGTGCTAAGAGATATGTTAAGTATAAGCGGTGTAAATGTGTATGCTACCGTCAGACATACAGTACCTGCCATAGGTGTGTATCAGTCAGAGCTTATAAGAGATAAAGCAAGGAATATATCGTATGATACAATCCCTTACCATGACAGATATGAGTGGATTGACAGAATGGATGTGATAATAAGTGCTACATCAAGTCCGCATTATACCATAACCGCTGCCAGATTTAAGGATGCGGTTCATACAGTTAAGAAAAGAGTATTTTTTGACCTTGCCGTACCGTTTGACATAGAACAGGCGATATCGGATATAGAATATTGTGAATGTTATTCGATGGAGGATATAGAAAGACTTGCCCGTCACAATAACAGCATGAAAATAAACAGCGTGCCGGAGGCGAGAGAAATCCTGTCAGAATATGAGGATAAATTTATTAAGGATCACCTGTATGCACAAAACATGGAACTGTTTGGAAGATTCAAAGAAAATGTAAGCAGTGCATACAAAGAAGGCAAAGGTGACAGATACGTTGACAGTTTTCTTGCAACAGTGAAAAAGGAAAGCAGTGCATCGGAATATGAGACATTTGTAAAAATATTCCATAAATTTTCAGAAAGGATATGATAACATGATAAGCAGACCGAGAAGATTAAGATATAATTCTACATTAAGAAAGATGGTTAGGGAAACAAGGATGGATAAATCCTCACTCATTTATCCTATGTTTGTCAGGGAGGGTGAAAATATTGTTGAAGAAATTCCGTCAATGGCGGGACAGTACAGATACAGTGTTGACCGGCTGCCATATAAACTTGAGGAGCTTGAGCGTGCAGGAGTGACAAGCGTTATGTTATTTGGAATACCTGATAAAAAAGATGAGCTTGGAAGCGGTGCTTATGCACAGGACGGAATAGTACAGAAAGCACTTGAGAGTGTGGTTAAGAGATTTCCCAATATGTATTTTATAACGGATGTGTGTATGTGTGAGTACACTTCCCATGGACACTGCGGAATGTTAAAAGGACATGATGTGGATAATGATGCCACGCTGGAACTTCTGGCAAAGACTGCATTATCACATGTTCAGGCAGGGGCAGATATGGTTGCACCGTCTGATATGATGGACGGAAGAGTTCTGGCTATAAGAAACAGACTTGATGAAAACGGTTATGAAGATATTCCGATAATGTCATATGCTGTTAAATATGCCTCTTCATTTTATTCTCCATTTCGTGATGCGGCAGGCTCAGCACCGTCATTTGGAGACAGAAAATCATACCAGATGGATTTTCACAACAGAAGAGAGGCTTTAAAAGAGGCACTTACGGATGTTAAAGAGGGAGCAGATATCATTATGGTGAAACCGGCAATGTCATATCTTGATATAGTGCGTGAGGTATATGAGAGTGTGAACGTACCTGTTGCCGCATACAGCGTAAGCGGGGAATATGCCATGGTAAAGGCCGGGGCAGAAGCAGGTGTGATAGATGAAGAAAAAATAGTATGTGAGATGGCAGCATCTACATACAGGGCAGGGGCATCCATATACCTGACGTACTTTGCAGAGCAGATAGCACAATATATGGATAAAGGTTTAATAGGATAATTTTAGAAAACACTTGACAAATACTGTCAGGTGTTTTATTATCTTAAAAAACATACTAAACAGATATGAAATATATACATAGTATGAAAAGATGATACAGGTTTGTATAGAATTTTATATATGACAGGAGTGAATCTGGTGAAAAGAAGAATAAGAAGAGTAATGACGATTGGAATTGCACTTATGGGTATAATGATGATGACAGCATGTGGAAACATTGTAGATGCAGAAAACTCGTCAAAAGTTGAACTGATAAATGTATCTTACGATCCCACAAGGGAATTTTTTGAATCTTATAACAAAATCTTTACAAAACATTGGAAGAAGATTAGCGGACAAGATGCTACAATAATACAGTCACATGGAGGTTCAGGAAAGCAGGCACTTGAAGTTGTAAACGGACTTGAGGCAGATGTGGTGACACTGGCACTTGAGTATGATATAGATGCCATTGAAAATGAAGGAATGATTGATGAAGGATGGATAGATGAATATGACAATGACAGTTCACCTTATACATCAACGATAGTATTCCTTGTGAGAAAAGGAAATCCTAAAGGTATAAAGGACTGGGATGATCTGACTGAGAAAAATGTCGGAATAATTACACCAAATCCTAAGACATCCGGAGGAGCAAGATGGAATTACATGGCGGCATGGGCGTATGCAGATGAGAAGTATTCCGGTGATGAGGATAAGATGAAAGATTTCATCAGTAAAATTTATGGAAACGTGCTGGTACTTGATTCGGGAGCCAGAGGAGCAACCACTTCATTTGTGGTAAACGGACAGGGCGATGTGCTGATTGCATGGGAGAACGAAGCATATCTTTCAATGCAGGATTATCCGGGAGAGTTTGAGATAGTAACTCCGTCGGTAAGTATTCTGGCACAGCCTTCGGTGGCGGTTGTCGATTCGGTTGCGAGATATAAAGGAACTGAAAAGGCGGCGGCTGAATACATAAATTATCTTTATTCCGATGAAGCACAGAGAATAGCAGCAGGCAATTATTTCAGACCTTCAAATGAAGATGTACTTAAAGAGTATTCAGACATTTTTGATTTGAATGTTAAGATGGCAACTATTAATGATTTCGGTGGATGGAAAGAAGTACAGAAGAAACATTTCTCGGAAGGCGGAATATTCGACAGCATATACAGTTAAAGGAGCAGGCATGAGAAAGAAAAAAAATAAAAGAGTTATTCCGGGATTTGGCATATCACTGGGCGTAACACTTACAATGCTGGGATTCATGGTAATTATACCGATGGCGGCGCTGATTATTTATACATCTAAGATGAGTTTTTCAGAATTTGTAAATGTTATAACGGGAAAAAGAGTATTATCAGCATTTTATGTCAGTATTATTACAGCATTTACCGCATCTCTTATAAATGCCGTGATGGGACTTATAATTGCATGGGTGCTTGTAAGGTACAATTTTCCGGGAAAAAGAATAATGGATGGAATGATAGAATTACCATTTGCACTTCCTACCGCAGTAGCCGGAATGGCACTTACATATCTGACAACTGATAACGGAGTGATTGGAAGTTCCTTTTCAAAATTTGGAATACACATAGCGTATACGAGAATCGGAATTACAGTGGCACTTATATTTGTAGGTATTCCATTCGTGGTAAGGTCGGTACAGCCGGTACTTGAAAAACTTGACGGTTCATATGAAGAAGCGGCAGATGTTCTCGGAGCAAAGCGCATGACGATATTTTTTAAAATAATTTTTCCTGAATTGAAGCCGGCACTGTTTACAGGATTTGGACTGGCATTTGGAAGATGTCTCGGTGAATATGGAAGCGTCGTATTTATAGCGGGAAACAAACCCTATTATACAGAAATCGCTCCGCTTGTGATAATGTCAAGACTTCAGGAGTTTGACTATACGGCAGCAACATCTATTGCCCTCGTCATGCTGGTGATATCATTCGTAATACTTTTTATAAACAGTATGATACAGGCGAGAAATACAAGGATAGTTACAGGAAGACAGTAAATTTGTAAAAGGTGTAGAAAGGACAGGAACATGGATGGAAAAAGGAAGGAATCTTCATTAGTTAAGTGGCTGCTGATAGGTATTTCGGCACTGTTTCTCGGAGTGATGCTGCTTCTTCCGTTAGGAATAGTAATATGGCAGTCGTTTAAACAGGGGATAGCCGTATATATGAAGGCTGTTACAGATAAATATACTGTCAGTGCGGTGTTACTTACGATAGAGGCAACGGTTACGGCGGTTATTGTTAATACGGTGTTTGGTTTGTTTGCAGCATGGTGTATAACCAAATTTAAATTTAAGGGAAAGAAATTAATCAGTACACTGATAGATATTCCGGTTACGGTATCACCGGTTATAGCAGGTCTCATGTTTATGCTGTTATATGGAAAACAGAGTGCATTGTATCCGTATCTTCAGAAGATGCATATAAGTGTCGTATTTGCAGTACCGGGAATTATTATAGCAACAGTATTTGTTACATTTCCATTTATTTCAAGAGAACTCATACCGGTTCTTGAGACGCAGGGAACAGATGAGGAAGAGGCAGCGGCACTTATGGGAGCCGGAGGTTTTACCATATTCAGAAAGGTGACATTTCCTCATATTAAATGGGCTTTGTTATACGGAATAGTGTTATGTACGGCAAGAGCCATGGGAGAGTTTGGAGCAGTATCCATACTGTCAGGACATTTAAGAGGCAAGACTAATACACTTCCATTACATATAGAGATACTTTTCAATGAGTTTCAATATGTTCCGGCATTTGCAGTATCTTCAATACTGGTGGCGATGGCTGTGATGATACTTGTACTCAGAAGTGTAATAGAGGCAGTGGCGAGGAGGTAGCAATGTACGTTGAATTAAAAAACATAAATAAAACATATGGCGATTATAAAGCGTCAGATAATATAAATTTTAGTATTGAAAAGGGAAAGCTGATAGGGCTTCTCGGACCGAGCGGAAGCGGTAAGACAACGATACTCAGAATGATAGCAGGACTTGAGACACCTGACAGCGGAGACATAATTATTGACGGTGAGGTTGTAAATAATATTCCGGCAAGCAAAAGAGGAATAGGATTTGTATTTCAAAATTATGCACTGTTCAGATATATGACGGTGTATGACAATATAGCATTCGGACTTAAGGTGCAGAAAGCAGATAAAAAATATATAGATGATAAGGTAAATGAACTTATGAAACTGACTGCACTTGAAGGACTTGGAAAAAGATATCCGAGCCAGCTTTCAGGTGGTCAGAGACAGAGGGTGGCATTTGCAAGGGCACTTGCTCCGAACCCACATTTATTACTTCTTGATGAACCGTTTGCAGCGATTGATGCGAAGGTTAGACAGGAACTTAGAAGCTGGTTAAAGGAAATGATAGAAAAACTCGGGATAACAAGTATATTTGTCACCCATGACCAGGATGAAGCCATAGAGGTGGCAGATGAGATAATCATAACCAACAAAGGAGGAATAGAGCAGAAGGGTTCGCCGGTAAATGTATATCAGAATCCTGAAACTTCATTTGTCGCTTCATTTTTCGGACAGCCGTCAACTATAGATGATTATATGAGTTTTCACAGCTTTGAGGATGTGAGTGGTATAGAGAAAGCAATCATCAGACCTGAGTTTGTAAAGGTGTCAAAAAAAGATGAGGTACAGCGTTTTAAAAGTTCAGCATCGGAGGGAGTTATAGAATCCATAGCTTTCAGGGGTGCAAATATAGAATTAAAGATAAAAGTGAATGATACCCACATTATTGCAAAGCGCGGACTTGATGAAAAAGAAGTCCATGTTGGGGAAAAGGTAGATATATTCATATACAGACTCTTTGTAACTAAGGGTAATGAAGTCAGATTACTTGAAAATAAATCACTTGTAGATGATTCACTGGTAATTTAGTGGACATCGGAATAGAGGTAATTATGGAGAGAAAAGTTATAGATACAGATGTTCTTATCATAGGTGGCGGAACGGCAGGATGTTTTGCAGGTATAACACTTGGTAAGAGAAAGGATATAAAAGTCCTTATTGCAGAGAAAGCGAACATAAAGAGAAGCGGATGTCTTGCAGCAGGAGTAAATGCGATAAATGCATATATAACAGAGGGAAAGACACCACAGTATTATGTAGATTATGCAAAGAAGGATGCAGACGGAATAGTAAGAGAAGATTTGCTGTTGTCGATGTGCGAGAGGTTAAATCACGTCACGGACATTATGGAGAAACTCGGACTTGTTATACTAAAGGATGAGAATGGAAAATATGTGACGAGAGGAACAAGAAATATAAAGATAAACGGTGAGAATATCAAGGTCATTCTGGCAGATGCAGTGAAGAAACAGGAAAATGTGACGGTAATAAATCATGTAAATATTACTGATTACATAGTTAAGGACAATGTAATAAAGGGTGCATACGGATTTGACGTAAATGAAGAGATATTTTATGAGATAAGGGCAAAAGCAGTAATCTGCGCTACCGGAGGTGCGGCAGGACTTTACAGACCGAATAATCCAGGATTTTCAAGACACAAAATGTGGTATCCGCCGTTTAATACGGGAGCAGGCTACGCAATGGGAATACTTGCGGGAGCAGAGATGACCACATTTGAAATGAGGTTTATAGCATTAAGGTGTAAGGATACGATAGCCCCTACAGGAACAATAGCACAGGGAGTTGGTGCGAAACAGCTTAACTCCAAAGGTGAAATATATGAAGATAAATATGGAATAACAACTTCCCAGAGACTTTATGGAACTGTCACGGAAAACAGGGAAGGAAGAGGCCCGTGTTATCTGAAAACAGATGAGATAACAAAGGAGCAGGAACAGGACCTTTATAAGGCATATCTTAACATGGCACCGAGCCAGACACTTAAATGGCTTGAGGCAGGCAAAGGACCATCAGAGCAGAATGTGGAGATAGAGGGTACGGAGCCTTATATAGTAGGTGGTCATACAGCTAGCGGTTACTGGGTGGATAATGACAGGCAGACAACCATTAAAGGATTATTTGCAGCAGGTGATGTTGCAGGCGGATGTCCACAGAAATATGTAACAGGAGCGTTGGCGGAAGGTGAGATAGCAGCCGAAGCCGTAGAACGGTATGTGGATGATTATAATGATGAGAAAGTCTTTGACAGGACCGGGGCAGATGAAAAAATTTCAGAATATGAATCATTTTTTCAAAATCCCGTGGCAGATATATCTACAGAGCTTCTTGAGGAGGCAATGCAGAAGGTCATGGATGAATATGCAGGCGGTATAAAGACAGATTATCAGTACAATGAAAGCAGACTTACACTGGCAGCGGAAAAGATAAAGATGCTTGAAGATACATGTAAAAGACTTCCGGCAGACAGTATGGATGATCTGCTAAGGATATACGAACTTAAAGAAAGACTGGTAGTATGTCAGGTTCTTATAGAACATCTGAGAGCGAGAAAAGAAACACGCTGGCACAGTTTTGCAGAAAATATGGATTATCCGAAAAAAAGTGATGAATGGTTAAAATATGTGAATTCCAAAATGAATGATGGAAAAGTAGAAATAATATTTAGAGAGTTGCAGTAAATCGCTTGGAAATGCGGAATGGAGGTTAATATGAGTATCAGGATTACACAGTCTAAATGTGTGGGATGCGGCATGTGTATAGAAGCATGTCCGGGAAATCTCATAAAGAAAAATTCAGATGGTAAAGCGTATATGCTTCATGAAAGAGACTGCTGGGGCTGTACGTCATGTATTAAGGAATGTAAGACAGGTGCCATCAGGTTTTTCCTCGGTGCAGATATAGGAGGAAGAGGAAGTACTCTTTCTGTAAGTGAGAAAAATAATATTTCTACTTGGAAAATAGAAGATCCAAATGGAAATGTTAAGATTATAGAAGTAAACAAAAATGATGCAAATAAATATTAAGGAGGCAAAAAATGGGAAAATTATCACATCTTGATGAGTTGGAAGCAGAGGCAATTTATATTATAAGAGAGGTGGCAGCAGAGTGTGAAAAACCGGTAATGCTGTATTCTATAGGAAAGGACAGTTCGGTAATGCTGCATCTTGCAATGAAAGCATTTTATCCGGAGAAACCGCCATTTCCATTTCTTCATATAGATACTACATGGAAATTCAAGGAAATGATTAAATTCAGGGATGAGACAGCTAAAAAGCTTGGTATAGAGATGCTTGTATACAGTAATGAAGAGGGTATAAAGCAGGGAATTAATCCGTTTGACCACGGTTCAGCTTATACGGACATAATGAAGACACAGGCCCTTAAGCAGGCATTAAATAAATATCAGTTTACTGCTGCATTTGGTGGCGGAAGACGTGATGAGGAGAAATCAAGGGCGAAAGAGAGAATCTTTTCTTTCCGTAATGAAGCACAGGCATGGGACCCGAAAAATCAGAGACCGGAAATGTGGAAACTTTACAATACGCAGATACATAAGGGCGAGAGTATGAGAGTATTCCCTATATCTAACTGGACTGAAAAGGATATATGGCAGTACATAAAGAGAGAAAATATTGATATCGTTCCTTTATATTTTGCAAAGGAGAGACCTGTTATAGAGCGTGATGGAAACATTATCATGGTGGATGATGACAGACTCAAACTCCGTGAAGGTGAAAAGATAGAATATAAGAGTGTACGTTTCCGTACATTAGGATGTTATCCGCTGACCGGTGGTGTGGAATCTACAGCAGATACACTTGATGAGATTATAGAGGAGACACTAAGTGCGGTATCGTCAGAACGTACGAGCCGTGTGATAGATCATGAGGCAGCAGGCAGCATGGAAAGAAGAAAAAAGGAGGGCTATTTCTAAGATGGCAGGATTATTAAAATTTATAACATGCGGAAGCGTTGATGATGGAAAATCAACATTAATTGGACACATTTTATATGATTCAAAACTTTTATATACAGATCAGGAAAAGGCACTTGAGCTTGACTCAAAGGTAGGAAGCAGAGAGGGAAAGATAGATTACTCGCTTCTTCTTGACGGACTGATGGCTGAGCGTGAGCAGGGAATCACGATAGACGTTGCATACAGATATTTCACAACAGACAATAGAAGCTTTATCGTTGCAGATACTCCGGGACATGAGGAATATACAAGAAATATGGCGGTAGGAGCATCATTTGCAGATTTAGCGGTTATACTTGTGGATGCGAAGCAGGGTGTACTTGTACAGACAAGAAGACATGCAAGAATCTGTGCACTGATGGGAATAAAACACTTTGTATTTGCAGTTAATAAGATGGATCTTGTGGGATACAGCGAAGAAGTATTTAAAAATATTGAAAATCAGATAGCAGAACTTACAAGCGAGCTTAAACTTGCAGATGTAAAAATCATACCTGTATCTGCTACTGAGGGAGATAACGTTACAAAGAAGTCTGATAATATAAGCTGGTACAAGGGAGAGGCACTTCTTCCATACCTTGAGCAGGTAGATATTACTGAAAAGACGGAAGAGACAGGATTTTACATGCCGATACAGAGAGTGTGCCGTCCGAATCATGAGTTCAGAGGATTTCAGGGACAGATTGAGGCAGGCAGCATAAAGGTTGGTGACAGTATCACAACACTTCCGAGTAATGAGCAGGCACATGTAAAGAGTATTCATATAGGTGACAAAGAGGCAGAGCAGGCAGAAAAAGGCCAGCCGGTTACCATACAGTTAGACAGGGAAGTGGATGTATCAAGAGGATGCGTTTTATCAGTAAATTCAGGTGCAAAGGTAGCGTCATCAGTGACAGCAAACCTTCTGTGGATGGATGATGAAGAACTTGTAAATGGCAAAAACTTCTTTATAAAACTCGGAACAAAGATGATACCGGGTGTGGTCACTAAAATAGTACATTCAATAGATGTAAATACAGGTGAGGAAAAGGCAGCAGATAAGCTTAATAAAAATGAAATAGCACTCTGCCGGTTAGCATTTATGGATAAAATCGTGGTTGATGAGTTTGCAAAACATAAAACACTTGGTGAACTTATACTGATAGACCGTGTAACTAATATGACATCGGCATGCGGTACTGTTGTCGAGGTAAAAGAGGATGCAGAGGGCTTTGGAAGTGATGTTGTAGATAAAAATCTCAGAACGGCACTTAAAGCGCAGGCAGCCATAACAGTAGGATTTGACACATCAAAACCGGACATCGACAAGGCATTTGTACAGAAAGTCGAGAAGAAACTCTGGGAAGACGGAAGGCATACATACCTTTATGAGCCGTCAGAAGGTGAGGATGCAGTTAATGTTGTGAAACATCTTAACGCAGCAGGTATTATAGTTCTTCTTGTAAAATCAGGTATCGATGCTTCTGAATTTGACAAGTCATCAGGTTATACAGACGAATGGTACGACAAGACAGACAGAAATGTAAGCGATGTTGCTGAGTATATAAAGAAAGAATCTTATTTCCAGACAGGAATAGCAAAGGACAGAGACTATATATAATATAGGAGACAGATATAAAGGCTGCAAACGTGAGAGCGTTGCAGCCTTTATATTTATGATTAATCAATTGATTTAAGTGATTCTGCCATATTTATATTTTCCAGTTTTCGTGTCATAAGAATACTTATGACTGAGTTGAAAAGAAACGTCATAATTACACTCAGCAGATAGCTCAGTGCCTTTACATGTACATTAAATGAGATACTGTCTATATTTATCTGACTCATTACAAATTCATGAAGAAAATGTCCGAGAATCAGACCTACGAGACTGCCAAAAAGTGTTAGTATTATGTTTTCACGGAAAACGTAGGATTTCGTTTCTTCTTTATAAAAACCAAGAACCTTAATTGTTGCAATTTCACGTATTCGCTCAGTTATGTTTATGTTGTTAAGATTATATATAACTATGAAGGCTAACAGTGCAGCGCAGAATATTACGAGCGCAACAACGTAATTCAGGCTTTTCATCATATCACTGACAGTATCTTTTAAGTCATTGCTTGCCAGTACGGAAGTTACACAATCTTCTTTCATGAGCAGGGCTGATACGGCATGAGAGTCAGCCTTTTTGTTTATGTTAATAAAGTAGTGGTTTACAACGGCATCATGACCTAATAATGATAAATAAGTTTCGGAATTTATCAGTATATAATTATCGAAATAATTTTCGCATATTGCTGATACAGTTAATTCTCCACCTGACATGTTACTGTCTTTTATAGAAAAGGTATCACCTTTTTTCAGGTTAAATATTTCAGCATATTTTTTTGTTATAACGGCTTCTCCTTTTTTGGGAAAAGCTATTTTTTTGTCTGACGTGTCATGCAGGTCGATAAATTTACTTAAGTTTTTATCATCAGATATAGTAAGTACTTCTATAGATTTTGTTTTATTTTTAAAATTCATATCCATGCTCTGATATGATGATGCCATGTATGCATCTATATAAGTCGAAATTTCAGAAGAATTAAAGGCATCTTCTATGACATTTGAGTCTTTGACATTTACGGTTAAGTCATATTTGAATATGTTGTTAAACTGGTCGCTTGCCACATCAGCTATGGAATCTTTCAGACCAAAACCTGTTACTAAAAGTGCAGTACAGCCGCTTATACCTATTACCATCATAAAAAATCTCTTTTTATACCTGAACAGGTTTCTTGCTGAGACCTTATCCAGGAATTTCATACGTTTCCATATAAATGAAATTCTTTCAAGCACTATTCGCTTGCCGGCAGTTGGTGCCTTAGGGCGCATAAGAGATGCTGCCATTTCATTTAATTCCCTGTAGCAGCAGAAAAATGTTGTGCCGGCAGCACAAAGGAATGCTACGGAGACTGATATCAGGGCTATTGGAATATTTGTAACATACACGATACTTCCCATGTTATACATCATTCCATAGGCTATCCATATGACTGACGGAAATGCTATGGTTCCGAGAAAATACCCGATTATACCACCGATTAGGGAAGCACTTCCTGAATAAAATAAATATTTGCCGATAATGGCGGTATTTGAATAGCCAAGGGCTTTTAACACACCAACCTGTGTGCGCTGTTCCTCCATCATACGGGTCATTGTAGTCATGCATACAAGTGCCGCAACGAGGAAGAAAAATATCGGAAATACATTTGCAATTCCCATGACAATAGCTGAGTCATTTTCAAAGTTTGCGTAACCTGAGTTTGAGCTTCGTGTAAGAGTATATACGGACGGCTCAGATATTCCGTACATTGCAAGTCTGCTATAACGTGATGCGGCAATTTCTATGGCTTTTTCATTTACAGCATCATATTTATCATCTATATAATCATTATATTCATCCGAATACAGAGAGCCGTGTTTTTTTAATTTTACATATATTTCAGTATCATAATCAATAGCATAGGCATCATTTAAAATATATATAAATCCGTTTAATGTTCCGTTTCCGAGAGCCGTTGTACCCCTGTCATAACGGATATAAAGGGGAGAACGTACTATACCTGTTATTGTAAATTCAGTTACAGAAAATTTCTGACTGTCTGAATCAGAATTTGCTGATGATATGGAGATGGTTTTTCCTATATCAGATGAACTGAATTTTCTGCTGTCGGCAAGACACTCATTGCTTTTTGATGGCATTTTTCCTGACAAAAGTTCGGGGATGTTTATTTTATCCGGCATTGAAATGGTCTTTAATACCATGTCGCTGCCGCCTGAATTGGTCATTATAATGTCTGCACTTTTGCTGCCTTCTGAGGCTGTTACGTCTTTGATATCATTCAGAGTTTTATATGCATCTGTATCAAATCCTATAGTTGATACAAGTTTAAAATCATACATTGACTGATTGTTGAGGTATTTTTCACCTGTAGCTACCATTGCATCGCGGGTAACTTTAAGACCTGCAAAGAATCCAACACCAAGCATAACTATTAACATTATGGCAATGTATCTTCCTAGGCTTGAACGGATTTCCCTGTAGGTAGATTTAATCATTGATTTACTCATATTTTTCACAATAATCCTTTCTTACCATTCAAGTGTGGATACATCGGCAGGTTTTTCGTTCTTATGTATGTCATGTATAGTGCCGTTTTTTACGGTGATTACTCTGTCGGCCATGGATGTAAGTGCCTGATTGTGAGTTATGACTATGACTGTTGTATTAGTATTTCTGCATGTATCCTGTAGAAGTTTTAACACGGATTTTCCGGTTTCATAATCGAGAGCACCGGTCGGCTCGTCACATAAGAGTAATTTTGGATTTTTGGCAATGGCTCTTGCGATGGCAACACGTTGCTGTTCGCCGCCGGATAACTGTGCAGGGAAATTTGCCATTCGGTCTTTTAGGCCAACCTGCTCAAGGACAGTAGCAGCATCTAAGGGATTTTTGCAAATCTGTGAGGCAAGCTCAACGTTTTCAAGTGCGGTGAGATTACCGACAAGGTTGTAAAACTGAAATACGAATCCCACATCAAATCGTCTGTAGGTGGTGAGATCACGCTTTTTCAAATCTGAGATACATTTCCCATCTAATATAACTTTTCCGGATGTGAGAGTATCCATTCCGCCTAAAATATTTAATATGGTAGTTTTTCCGGCACCGGAAGAACCCACGATTATACAGAATTCACCCTGTTCTATTTCAAAATTTACATTTTCAAGCGCATGTATATCAACTTCTCCCGTATGATAACATTTGCTGACGTTTTCAAATTTTACATAAGAAGACATGTGTTTCCTCCATTTCTGTAACAAGTATTATAAATAGCTGTGGGGACTTTTGCTCCCGACTTCATAAATATATCATAGTGCAGATAATGGTACAACTATTTAATAGGTGGAAAATTGACAAAACTATGGTAAAATAGTTGTATACAGATTTCAAATGAATATTTACAAATTGGGATTTTGGAGTCAAAAGTCCCCGCAGGGTAGCCGACTACAGCATCCTTTTGACTCCGAATCAAACTAAACAAAATGGAGGAATTATGAGTTTCGCAGAAAAAATATACTTAATCAGGACTAAGAATAAATTATCACAGGAAGAGATGGCATCAAAGTTCAATGTGAGCAGACAGACTATATCAAAGTGGGAAAGCGGAATGTCGTATCCGGAGATAGACAAGCTTATAAGCATAAGTGAAATGTTTGATGTGTCTATTGATTATCTTCTTAAGGATAATGAGAACCGCAAGGACATGGGTGAGAGAATTGAAAAAATCATATTTCAGTTTCTGGCATCATCCCAGGGTATGGGAAGGGTATCAGAACAGCTTATAGACATTATGCGTGATGGTATTATTACAGATGAAGAGAGACTTCAGCTGGAGAATATTACATACGTTCTTGATGAGGCGGCACAGACTATAGAGAATGTAAAGAAAATTATCATGAATGATAAGGAGGCAGGGATAGTATATGAGGAGCAGAAAGATTAAGAAAATTCTGGCAGTTGCACTGAGTGCAGCTATAGTTTTTAATTCGCAGGGAATATACTATGCGGATGAAGAAACAGAACCGGTTACAGAAGCATTTACGGAGGAAAATGTGCAGACGGAAGCTGATGCAGATGATACAGCAGAGAGTGTATCGGAAGAGGAAAGTGATACACAGGAAAATGTATCAGAAGAAAGTGACACACAGGAAAGCGTTTCAGAAGAAGAAACAACGACAAAGGAAAATATTTCAGAACCACAGGAAGAGGTTACAGAGGAAACGGAGACTACAGCTTATATAGCCGGAGAACAGGACACAGATGATGAGCTTTCAAAAGCGGATGATTACATAAATATAAGCAGTACGGAATATACAGTATATCTCGGACAGGAAAAAGGTGAATATTCATTGTATGCATATACATCTTTAAGTGAAAAAATCAAGTGGTCATCAACAAATGAAAGCATAGTTAAAGTTGATAATAAAGGTAATATTACCCCTGTAAAAGCAGGAGTTGCATTTATAAAAGTAACGGCAGGAGGCCTTTCAGCAAAATGTAAGGTTAGGGTAAAAAAGCCGGAACTCGAAATGTATACAAAAGAGGCAAATCTGTATTGTGGAAGCAGTGTATTTTTGTATGTGTATAAAAATCCTTATGGAACAAAGATTAAATGGAAATCTTCCAACACAAATATTGCTGTTGTAGATGACAAAGGAAATGTTTTGACAAAAAATCCCGGAGTTGTGAAAATATATGCATCAGCCGGAGGGGCAAAGGTGTCATGTAAAGTAAGGGTTTATAAAGATAAATATGAACTTGATAAGACAGCAATTACGATTGTCAGAGGAAAAAGTCAGACATTGAAACTGTTAAATGTACCACAGTATGAGAGTGCAAGATTTATTAAAGATGAATCAATAAACAATGTAACAATAAGCAACCAGACATCAGACCAGTGTAAGATTACAGGAAAAAAAGTTGGTAAACAGCTGGTTTACGTGCAGTTTAGTACATATGTAAATGGAAAAGAAATAGAGTGGAACCGTGCGTGTGAAGTGAATGTTGTGGAAAAAGGAATTACAAAGCAGCAGTTTTCAGTGGCAGCGGGAACAAGTGAGCAGTTAAGGCTTGTAAGAGTGGATAAATCATCTCCTGTAAAGAATGTATTGTGGAAATCTTCCTCACCGAAGGTGGCATCAGTGAATCAGTCTACAGGACTTGTAAATGCAAAATCAGCCGGAAAAGTAAAGATAACGGCAGTGGTAACACTTAAAAACGGAGAGGTAAACAGATATACAACAGATATAAAAGTTTCATCACCGTCAATCAATATAACCCAAATTGTAACAACACCGGGAAAGACAAAGAAAATACAGTTATCAGGTGTGAATAAGTGGAGTAAAGTGTCATATAAGAGCAGCAATCCTTCTGTGGCAACAGTTGATGCTAATGGAAACATTAATACCCTGCAAAAGGGAAGTACTATTATAAGGGTGAACGCAGATGGAAAGACAATAGGATGCCATGTGTATGTAAGTAATCCGAGTCTTGCAGATTCTAATGCAATTCTTGCACCGGGATGGACGACAACCATATCTGTAAAGGGTATAAACAAAAAGAGCAGTGTATCATTCTCAAGCGATAACAGTACCATAGCTTCAGTAAATGGAAAAGGTGTGGTAACAGCCGGAGCATATGGAGCCACATACATAACAGTGCTTGCAGACGGACAGAGATTCAGGTATCTGGTGGAGGTTGCTCCTGAAAGGGCAATAAATGCATGTAATAAAGGTGCATGGATACTGGCAAACTGGACATACAGTCAGGAACTCAGAATGAATGACGGATATTATGACTGCAGTTCACTTGTATTTAAATCATATGGCTATGATGCCGGACTTATCGGCGGAACCGGTTCATGGGCACCTACGGCAGCTAATATGGCAAAATATATGAGTGATACCGGAAGGGTACTTTCATATCAGTATATATCATTTGAAAATATGAGGCCGGGAGACTTGATATTCCACGGTGGAGCCGACAATGGACGTTACCTTGGAATATACCATGTAGATTTGTATTACGGTGGAGGTTCATATCCTGCACATGACATAGTGATGATAGCAAGACCGCTTAATGAATAGAAATAAGTGTGGCTCTGGAATGGAGGAACATAATGCAGCTTACAACTTTGTGCTATATAGAGAAAGATGACAAATATCTTATGCTTCACAGAACTAAGAAGAAAAACGATCTGAGTAAGGACATGTGGATAGGAGTGGGCGGACACTTTGAAGATGAAGAGAGTCCGGTGGAATGTCTGGTGAGAGAAGTTAAAGAAGAGACAGGACTTACACTGACATCTTACAGACTCAGAGGAATTGTTACATTTATATCTGACGAGGCAGAAGGTGAATATATGTTTCTGTATACGGCGGACGGATTTGAAGGACAAATAAAGAACTGTGATGAGGGAGAACTTGAATTTATCGAAAAAGACAGGATAAGAGGGCTGTATATGTGGACAGGAGATGAGATTTTCCTAAGGCTTATAAGAGAAGATTATCCTATGTTTGATCTAAGGCTTGAATATAATGGAAAGAAGCTTAGTAGGGCTGTGCTTGATGGAAAAGAAATGGAATTGTTTGATATCCTGTCAGATGATTATAAGGAGACAGGCATAGTAAGGGAAAGAACGTCAGTGCATGAGACCGGTGCATGGCACAAGACTTCACATGTGTGGATATACAGAAAGAAAAATTCAGGGTATGACGTACTGCTTCAGAAGAGAAATGAACATAAAGATTCATTTCCGGGATATTATGATATATCGAGTGCAGGACATATTCCGGCAGGTGAAGATTATAAGGAATCGGCATTGCGTGAACTTAAAGAGGAGCTTGGAATAACGGCAAAACCTGAAGAACTGCAACTCATAGGTGTTCATAACGGTATGTCAAATGAAGAATTTTATGGGAAACCATTTATAAATAATGAACACAGTATGGTATATGTGTATGACGGCACAGAGCTTGAGCCGGATGATTTTAAGCTTCAGAAGGAGGAAGTCGAATCGGTAAAATGGATTGACTACGAAGTAGGTAAGAAAAGTCTGTTTAACGGTGAGATGAAAAACTGCGTATATAGTGAAGAGTGGGAGATGCTTGGAAGATATTTCTTTGGCAGTTCAAACTAAAAATAAATCAGGACTGAAGTGTCAGCATATTGCAACACTTCAGTCCTTTTAAATTTCATTATGGATATTATGATTTTTTGAGTGTAAATATAAACTTTGTACCGACACCTTCGGTGCTGACAACATTTATATTCTGTTCATGTGCAAGAATGATTTCTCTTGTTATTGAAAGACCGAGTCCGCTTCCGGTTTTGTCCTTTCCACGGGAAAGGTCTGTTTTGTAAAATCTGTCCCAAATCTTACTTAAAGATTCTTTTGGAATACCAATGCCACTGTCTGCCACAGAGATAAATACCTTATCATTTCTAGAAGTCATATTTACAGTTATCTCTGATTCAGAATGGCTGAATTTTATTGCGTTGTCGATAAGATTGTATATTACCTGGCTGATTTTATCCTTGTCAGCACTTACCATATAATATTTATTGTCAGTGTTGATGCATATCGACAATTTCTTTTTCTCACACTTACCTTCAAATGAATTAGCAATCTTGCGAATAAGAGTGTAGATATTAAACGATGTAATATCAAGGCGGTTGCCTTTACTGTCCCATTTATTAAGTGTCAGAATATTTTCGGTAAGTTTTGTAAGTCGTTCAGTTTCAAATAATACGATATCAAGATATTTATCCTGCATTTCATATGGAATGGTACCGTCCTTCATGGCCTCAACATATCCCTTTATGGAAGTAAGCGGAGAACGGAAATCATGTGAAATGTTAGCTATAAATTTACGTTCATCAACCTCCATGGTATTAAGTTCATCTGCCATAAATTTAAGAGAAAGTCCCAGCCTTCCAATCTCATTATCTGAATTGAACTTCTCAAGGCCTTCATATGTAAAGTTTCCTTTAGCATACTCTCTCGCTGCAATACTTATTTTTTTGATTGGAATAAACACTGTAAATGTAAATGTAATCAGGATAATAAGTGTAAGCATAAATATAAATAAAAATGTCAGATACACGGTGTTCTGGATACTAAGATGTTCTTCATCCAGAGCGTCTAAGTCATAGTGTAAAAATGCATAGCCGCGGGTCTGAAGATTCTCCGTGATAGGCATATATACTGATATAACCTTGTCATCAAAATAATTATAAAATTTGCCGATTTTGTAATTGCTTTCTCCGAAATCCCTTATATTAAAATCAGGGATACTGTCATCTTCGTATGACTGCGAACTGTATAATATATTTCCCTTAAAATCTATAATCTGCAATGTACAGTTCAGGCTTTTGGCATATGTACGCAACTGTATCTTCAAATCTTCATCTATACCGTTTGCCACGTGGTTGTACTTATCATGAATGGTGTTTACGCATATTACATTAAGACTGTCGTAAAGTTCAGTTTCTTTGTTCTTTATCAGAAGCTGTTTATTTTCATATGATGTCCAAAGATCGATAACAAGGAAACTTCCTATAAAAACCAGAACATACGAAAGCAGAAAATAGTAATAAATAGTTTTACGTCTCATACTAATCCTCGTTTCTGAGCGGCTGTTTTACTTCAAATTTGTATCCGATGCCCCATACAGTGGAAAGAGCCCAGTATTCGTTATCTGTGAGTTTTTCACGAAGTCTTTTTATATGAACGTCTACAGTTCGTGTGTCACCGACGTAGTCATAGCCCCATATATTGTTGAGGAGCTGCTCACGGGTAAATACCTGATTAGGTGATGACGCAAGGAAAAATAAGAGTTCAAATTCCTTAGGCGGCATATCAACTATGTGGTTATTGTAAGTTACAGTATAATTAGCCTGATTGATTATAAGATTCGGAAATTCAACGAGGGCAGCCGACTGTGTGTCTTTGGAATCGGTCTGCGGATCCGGAATTTCACGGTATCTTCTGAGTACGGCTTTTACTCTGGCAACCAGTTCTTTGGAATCAAATGGTTTGATGATATAATCATCAGCTCCAAGTTCAAGTCCGAGAACTTTATCAAATACTTCACCTTTGGCTGATAACATAATGATAGGTTTGGTTGAATTTTTCCTTATCTCACGGCATACATCGTACCCATCCATACCGGGAAGCATGATGTCTAAAAGAACCAGATCGGGATTAAATTCTTTGAATTCTGATATGGCACTTTCTCCGTCACCTACGGTTCGGGTTTCAAAACATTCCTTAGTAAGATAAAGGGAAATAAGTTCGGCTATATTATCATCGTCATCAACGATTAAAATTTTCTGTTTATTGATCATGTGAGACCTCCGTTTTGTCTGTTATTTGAATTCTACTATGGTTACACCGGCATCGCCTTCACCGAATGCTCCCAAGTGATATTCTTTAACATATTTGCATTTTTTGAGATATTTGTGTACACCGTTTCTGAGTGCACCGGTACCTTTTCCGTGTACGACTCTCACACTGGATATGTGTGAAAGATAAGCATCATCAAGGTATTTATCAAGTTCAGCGATGGCTTCATCCACAGTAAGTCCGATAAGATTTATCTCTGTGGAGATACCTGCTGATTTGGACATCTTTATTTTACCTGTATTGGTATGAGCCATTATCTTTGGAGAAGTTTCAGGCTCATCGAGTATCTCGAGATCCCGTATATTTACCTGGGAGCGGAGAATACCCATCTGGACATACAAATCCCCCTTGGCATTAGGCAGGGAGCTTACGGTACCCTTTGTATTCATGCTTAATACCTTTACGAGAGTGCCGAGTTTGAAATCCTTAGCTGAATATTTTTTAGTGGATTTCTTAGCGGCCTTGAGACTGAGTTTACTCTGCGATTCGTTAAGCTTCTTACGGATACTGTCTCTGGATTTTTCCATTTCCTTTGTGGAACCGGCCTTTGACAGCTTCGTGAGCGAGCGTATCTGTTCGTCTGCAAATGCTTTTGCATCCTGAAGTATTCTTGCGGCTTCCTCATTGGCATTTCTGAGAATCTTTTCCTTACTGTCATCAAGTTTCTCATGCTTTTTCTCAAGTTCAAGTTTAAGGGATTCAATTTCTTTCTTATAACTCTGAATCTCTTCCTGCTCTTTCTGAATAATGAGTTTGCTGTTTTCAAGATCTGTGATGACATCTTCAAACGCAACATCACTTTCATCGATTTGTTTCTTAGCATCCTCTATGATAAATTCAGGCAGACCGATTCTCTTTGATATGGCGAATGCATTACTTTTGCCCGGAACTCCGATGAGAAGTCGGTATGTAGGGCATAAGGTCTGTACGTCAAATTCACAGCATGCATTTTCAACCTCCGGAGTGGAGAGTGCATATACTTTGAGTTCGCTGTAGTGAGTTGTGGCAACTGTCCTTACCTTCATGTTATGCAGAAATGAAAGTATGGATGTGGCGAGTGCGGCACCTTCTGTCGGGTCCGTACCTGCGCACAATTCATCAAAAAGAACTAAATCATCCGTGTTTACATTTTCAAGCATTGTCACAATATTTGTCATGTGGGATGAAAACGTACTGAGGTTCTGTTCGATACTCTGTTCATCTCCGATATCTGCATACACTTCCTTGAATATGGAAAGTTCTGAGCCTTCGTCTGCCGGAATGTGCAGACCTGCCTGTCCCATAAGAGTGAGAAGTCCAACGGTCTTTAATGAAACAGTCTTACCACCGGTATTTGGACCTGTGATAATGAGCAGGTCAAAGTCTTTGCCGAGCATAATGTTTATCGGAACCACCTTATTTTTATCTATAAGAGGATGTCTAGACTCCTTCAGATTGACGATTCCCTTTGTGTTAAACACAGGCTCGCTACAGTTTAAATCCTTTGACAGTCTTGCCTTTGCAAATATGAAGTCAAGTTCTGTAAGAAGAGATAAATCTGCTGTCAGTTCTGCACTGTGCTCAGCACAGGAGTTGCTGAGATTAGCTAAAATGACCTCAATGGCATCCTGTTCACGAATCATAAGTTCTTTTATATCATTGTTCAGCTTAACAACAGACATAGGTTCAATAAATACCGTGGAACCGGTAGATGACTGGTCGTGTACCATACCGGGAACCTGATTGCGGTATTCCTGTTTGACCGGAATACAGTAGCGGCCGTTACGCATTGTTATAACATTTTCCTGAAGATATGTCCTTACGGACGATGAATTTATCATGCTGTTTAACTGTGAGTGAATCTGATCATTTGACAGTTTTATCTGACGGCGGATGCTCTTAAGCTCCGGACTTGCGTCATCACTGATCTCGTCTTCCGATAATATACATCTGCAAATCTCATTGTTAAGCAGAGACAATGGTTCAATGCTGTTAAACATTTCCGTAAGTGAATCATCATGCACAAGTTCATCATCGGAACGTCCCCAGCTTTTGACCTTCAGTGCAACTTTTAAAAGTGAGCTGACCGACAGCAATTCTGTGATACCTAAGGTACTGCCTACTTCAAGACGTTTAATAGATGGCGTGATATCGCGGATTCCTGAAAATGAAATGCTGCCTTTCTTCCAAAGTCTGCTGACTGCATCCGTGGTGGCAGTCTGTGCAGCAGTGATGGCATTTATATCTGTCATCGGTTCAAGGTTTCTGCACATTTCTTTGGCAGTCTGTGAGTAGGCATTATCAGTAAGTTTATCTATGATTTTATTGTATTCTAAAGTTTTTAATGCTTTGGGATTCATGAAATATCCTCCAATCTAAATAATGTAAAAGATTGCTTTTAGTAGTATTTTACATTATAATCTGTAATATATCAAATATTTATGGAAAATTGCGTTAGGAGTGGAAAAAATGAAGTATATAGAGTCAATGAGAGAAGGAGAAAGAATCTCTAATATATATTTGTGCAAGCAGAAAACATCAGCGGTGACAAAGAACGGCAAGGCATATGAATCAGTTATATTACAGGATAAAACAGGTACACTTGACGGTAAAATATGGGATCCGAACTCACAGGGAATAGGCGATTTTGACCCGCTTGATTATGTGGATGTGGTCGGAGATGTCATCAGCTTTAATGGTGCATTGCAGATAAATATTAAGAGAATCAGAAAGGTGTCTGAGGGAGAATATGATCCGGCAGATTACCTTCCGGTATCTTCTAAGGACATTGAGACTATGTACAATGAACTTAAGGGTTACATAAACAGTATTAACAATGAATATTTCAAAAAACTTCTTAATATGTTCTTTACGGAAGATGAGGAGTTCATAGCTGAATTTAAGAGACATTCGGCAGCTAAAAGTGTTCACCACAGTTTTATGGGTGGACTTCTTGAGCATACGCTCTCGGTAACAAAATTGTGTGATTACTATGCAAAATCATATCCTGTGATAAACAGGGACCTGCTCTTAACGGCGGCAATGTTTCATGATATAGGAAAAATAGATGAAATATCAGCATTTCCGGTAAATGATTATACGGATGACGGACAACTTCTCGGTCATATTATGATGGGAACAGAGATGGTTGCTGAGAAGATAAGACAGATAGACGGATTTCCGGCAAAACAGGCATCAGAGCTTAAGCACTGTATACTTGCTCATCATGGTGAACTTGAGTACGGTTCTCCTAAGAAACCGGCGATAGTAGAGGCTCTGGCACTCAACCTTGCAGACAATACGGATGCGAAGCTTGAGACAATGACAGAGATACTTAAGTCAGCCCAGACACAGGATGAAAATCAGTGGATAGGCTATAACAGATTTTTCGAGTCGAGTATAAGAAAGACTTCGAAGTAGAGCGTGTGAGGAAAGGATTTCTATATGTTTAAGAAAAATGATGTTTGTATACTTGAAATAGATGATATAGGTACTAACGGTGAAGGAATAGGAAAGGCTGACGGCTATACCCTGTTTATCAAGGATGCACTGCCGGGAGACAGGGTGGAAGCTAAAATAATGAAAGCAAACAAAAACTTTGGTTATGCCAGAGTGCAGAAGATACTGACTTCATCACCTGACAGAGTCGAACCTGTGTGCCCTGTGGCATCTAAATGCGGAGGCTGTCAGCTGCAGCATCTGTCATATGAAAAACAGCTTGAATTTAAAGAAAATAAAGTAAAAAACAACCTTGAACGTATAGGTAAAGCAAAAGATTTCGTGATGCATCCGATTATAGGAATGGACAATCCATATCATTATAGAAACAAGGCACAGTATCCTGTGAGAATGGGAAATGATGGGAATATCCACATGGGATTTTATGCGGGCAGAACACACTCAGTCATCGAGACGGAGAAGTGCTATATAGATACAGAGGGAAATGATGAAATCTTAAAGCTTATAAAAGAGAATATGATTGCAAATAATGTGTCATGCTACGATGAAGAAAAGCATAAAGGACTGGTAAGACACATTCTTATAAGGAAAGGATTTGCCACCGGCGAGATAATGGTGTGCATCGTAATAAACGGCAAAACATATCCGGCAGCAGAGTCACTTGTCACTGCCCTTACAAAAATCCCCGGAATGACTTCAGTCTGTCTGAATGTCAATCGTGAAAAGGGAAATGTAATATTGGGAAAAGAAATCATCAATCTGTATGGAAAGGGTTATATAACAGACACCATAGGTGATGTGAAATTTCAGATATCACCCCTTGCATTTTATCAGGTAAATCCTGCACAGACTGTTAAACTTTATGAGACCGCACTAAAATATGCAGGATTAACCGGCGAAGAGACAGTGTGGGACCTGTACTGCGGAATAGGCACGATTTCCTTATTTTTAGCGAAGTCAGCCCTTCATGTAAAAGGTGTTGAGATAATTTCTGAGGCAATAGAAAATGCAAGAAATAATGCAAAGCTGAATCATATAGATAATGCAGAGTTCTATGTAGGAAAAGCGGAGGAAGTACTTCCGAAGTATTATGAAGAGCAGCGGGCAGCAGGAAATAATGCAACGGCAGACGTGATAGTAGTGGACCCGCCACGAAAGGGATGCGATATAAAACTGTGTGAGACCATGGTGAAAATGTCACCTGAGAGAATCGTGTATGTGAGCTGTGATTCGGCAACACTGGCAAGGGATGTAGAGTATTTTACAGCGAACGGATATAAGCTGGTGGAAGTGCAGACAGTTGACATGTTCGGGATGGGAGTGCATGTGGAGACGGTAGTTGCACTACATCGGACAGATTCATAAAAATCCTTGATTTGCGCGAAGGCAACGAGGAGAGTTCCGAAGAAACAACTGGCTGTAAAGCCAGTGTTTATGCGAAATTCGACGACTGCCCGCGAGTCGGGAAGTTTGTAAAACTTCTCGACTTCCGGCACTTTGAGAGTTTTTTTCGGTTTGACCAGAGTGACCGAAAAACATACAAAAAAGCAATTTCCGATGGAGTGAATGTCTCAGTCGAATTGGACTGCGGCTTCGGAAACACATTAAAGAGAAAGTAATATCATCGTCATTCAACTAAATAACAGAAGCGTGAAAGACCGTTCATTTTCAAGAAAAATTGAAAGTGAGCGGTCTTTCTTTTGGTTAAAGGAGTTCGATTTCGTGAGTAACGATTATATGCGTTGATGAAAGGAGCGATTGTATGGAAACGATTAAGAATGTATCTATCAGCGAATTGCATAGTTTTAGGAATCACCCGTTTAAGGTAGAGAACAATACGGAATTATGCGAGCTGATGAGAAGTATTGAAAAGGAAGGTGTGCTTGTGCCGCTTCTGGTGAGGACGAATCCTTATGGAGATGGATATGAGGTCATATCGGGACACCGAAGAGAGGAAGCAGCTCTATGGGCTGGGGAAACAGAGGTTCCTGTTGTCATAAGAGAGCTTGATGATGACCAGGCAGTTGTGGCGATGGTGGATTCGAATCTGCATCGGGAGAATTTAAAGCCCAGTGAGAAAGCATTTGCCTATCGAATGAAACTGGAGGCAATGAAGCATCAGGGGAAAAAGGTATTGACAGATGATATAACTTTGGCTCAAGTTGAACCGAGGTCTGCCAAAAAGGACACAGGGGATGTTTTTTATGGTGCTATGCGAAGTAACGAGTTACTTGCAAAGCAGGCAGGGGAGAGCGTGGCTCAGATTAAAAGATATATCCGCCTTACCAATCTTATTCCTAAGATTTTGAATATGGTGGACGAAGGAAAGGTTGCTTTCACGGTAGCTGTGGAGCTTTCATATCTGAAGGAAGAGGAGCAGTACGAGCTTCATGCCATTATGGATTTGGAGCAGTGTACCCCATCATTATCTCAGGCGTGTCGTTTGAAGGTAATGAGCCAGCACGGAACATTGGATATGGATGCGATTTGTATGGTTTTGGAGGAAGAAAAGCCAAATCAGCGGGAGCAGATAAAGCTTCGTGCAGATGCATTGGCAAAGTATTTCCCACAGGATTATACACCAAAGCAGAAGACGGATTTAATCGAACAGCTTCTGAAGGAGTGGTATGAGAAGCAGGAATACAGCAAGCAGGAAAGCCTTGGCAGCAGTCGTGGCAGAGCAAGATAAAGGAATGGAGGTAGTAGCGATGAGCAGAGAATTATCAACTTATGAAGCAATGGGTGGCACTTATATAGAGGCGGATGGAGTGTTTTATCCGAATATTGTGGTTTCGGAGGAAGCAGATGTGTGGATTGGAAAATATGGTCTGTTATGGATAGATTATATGAAATCCAATCATGCAGAAAGGTACAGGCACCATATTCGTATGGGAACCTTGAGTGCCAGAGCTTTTGAGCTAAATGAAGAGGCTTATGAAATGCTGGAAGGAATCGTGAGTCAGTATCTGTCAAAGCATAAGCCACAGCATTCAGCTTCCACAATGGAAATGTGGAAGCTTCGGGAACAGGCAAAACAAATGGCGGAAGAGATCGTGTTAAGCGACATTGTTCGCCAGTATCATTAGAATTTGGAGGATTTTAGTATAAAGTTATACTTAAATATGTACAATAAATATTAAATAAGAATGTACAGATG